>ENA-OQCN01000150-OQCN01000150.1-human-gut-metagenome-genome-assembly--contig:-NODE-150-length-34851-cov-3.073091_pt1 | contig 34851 bp, 32 predicted proteins | sample MGYA00242497_ERZ504576 | MGnify/ENA primary metagenome ERZ504576 (study PRJEB26092, sample SAMD00036296) | human gut metagenome | host: Homo sapiens | study: EMG produced TPA metagenomics assembly of...
CCTTGGCTTGACTATATAAGATAGCGCGTGGCAAGATTGCCATTCAAGAGGAAAAGGTCTCGCCTCGGAAATAGAAGACCGGGCGGGGGGAGTCTGGAACAAACTTACAGAGATGAAGAATTTATGAAGGATTGAAAAAAAATCCTTCATAATAAGTGGCAGTAAATCAACTTGCTAAGCCATAATGAAGAATTTGAAGGAAAAAACGGTTAAAAACTTATTTCCTTCCCTAATTCCTTCCAGTCCAGGATACCCTTATCCAGATTATACACCTTGAATCCTTTTTTTACCAGAATGTTGGCGGCATTGCGGCTGCGTCTTCCACTTTTGCAGTAAACGGCTACGGGGCGGTCTTTTTGAAGAAGCTCCTCGATGTTTGTGCCAAACTCATTGTCCAATACATTGATATTGATGCTGCCCGGTATATGGCCTTCGGAATATTCGGCTACCGTGCGTACATCAACCAGTTGGATGGTCTTGTCCTGTATCATTTCCTCAAACTGGTCGGAGGATAGATTCTTGAATTTGTCACTGTCTTTGCCGGTACATGCCCATAATCCTAGTGAGAATGCGCAGATGAAGAATACAAAATAGATGGTCTTTATCATAAAATGGAATGTTTTGATGTTTTTGTTTGCTAAAAATAAAAGATACGACTGGTCATACCTTCTTTGTAAGTACGGATGTTGAATACAATCTTATCGCCTTTATGCAGTTTGCCGGCGTATGCCACAAGGGAACAGACAGATAGACTTTACGGTTGAAACCTTCGATGTCATTATTCCTGTCATGATAGAGTGTCAAGTATAATGTTTGTTCTCCGTCTTTGTTCTCCAGTTTGTTCTCAATAAAGTGATAACCGTGTTTCTGGTCTTTGACTTTGACTTGTAAAATCAGGTTCAGGTAATTCCCACCCCGCCAGATGCTTTGAATGGCTACCGGGTCGGTCTTTATCTCCTTGAATTTAGATTCGGACAAAGGAACAGGAGAAATAACCAGTTGGGTATTGTAAAGCATGGCTTCTTTTTCTGCTTCTTCCGAGTCTGTCAATGGAGCGTACATGGTAACCGTGCGGTACGTGGTGTCTGGTGCCAGTCCGTCAAGACCGTACGTGACTGGATGCGCCACTCTGTCCCTTCATCCGTTATCAGATACCGTCCGGTTCCTGTATGGTCGGTTTTCAAGTCGATCATATCTGTCAGAACATTAGGATATACATAGTCGTCTTCACCGCACGCGCCGAGAAGCAAAGAGGTTAGAAAAGATAAAATAACGACTTTTCTCATGTTTATTATTTTCTTTTTCAGGGTGGACTGTAACATCCACCCTTTACGGTAAACGTTCTTATCCTTTTGCCGCTTTCAGGTAATTGATGAGCGGATTGGCATACATAGTCAGCAAAGCATGACGCAGGAAGGCGGTGTCTTTGTTGGGAAGATCGACTTTGGCAATCTGCTGTTCCAGATATTTTTCAAAGTGCTCTTTTTCTTCTTCTGTGTACTCGGCCGTGAAACGGTTGTCTCCCATCAAGAGGTCACACGCCACATAATTGCCTGCAAACAGGCGGTAACTGCTGTGGATATGCCGGTCTATGGTTTCCGATATGGCGGTAAACAAATCACATTTCGGCAAATTGAGTTCTTTCAGTTCGTCCAGTTCATGATTCAGACAGGCGGAGGTCTGGAAATGGATGCGTCCCTTGTATCCGTAAAGGCCGGTCTGCATATTGATCAGGTCGTCTTCGGGACTTTTCTGGAAATGTTCGTCATCGCGTTTTTGCTGCAACTCTTTTGCTTTCAGGAAGTCACACGGGTCGTATTCGTAAGAAATGGCTAGCGGAACGATGTTCAGTTCTTTCAGTCTTTCGGTAACATCGCCTTCACCTGCCATGGCCATCATTTTCAATACACTGTCCTGGGTACGGTCATTGGAATCTTTGGCACGTCCCTGACGTTGCGCTATCCATAAATTCTCATGTTTTTCCTTCATGGCGAAATGCATGTAGCGCGACATCAAGCAGATGCTTCCAGTTTCTGCCGCATGTTGAGGCCGCGTTTCACGATGAATGATTTATTGACACGTACCAGCTTATGAATCCATGGGTAGATGAGCAGGTTGTCGCCGATGGCGATCTCTACGGTTGTCATTCCGTTGTCTATCAGTAGGATAGATAGAAAAGCCGAGTCCAGAATAATATCACGATGATTGGAGATGAAAGTGTAGTTCCGGGTTAAGTCGGACAAGGCGGAACAGTCGAATGTCAGTCCGTTGGCTGTTTTTTTCACTAAATCCCATAATAGTCCGTAAAAGAACGCTTTTTGGAATTCCAGGTTTGTTTTGCATTGACGCATCTTCATGGCAAGACCTTCGAAAGGTACGCCCGGCATAACAGACTCTACCACTGTCCGGAAAACGGGGTCAGCGATTAATTCTTCATAGATTTGCGGCAACTCTTCGGGAGTGTACGGACGAATCTCGTTAAATTCAGCTGGTATGTTCATAATTTATAAAGGTTAGTCAGTGATATCACTAAAATTTATTTTCTATAATGTCAGTCATCACATCTTTTATATCCAATCCTGCTGCACGCACCTGTTGGGGAATGAAGCTGGTAGCTGTCATGCCCGGAGTGGTATTGATTTCGAGCAAGTTTACTTTTTCGCCTTCGGTAATGATATAGTCAATGCGGATAAGGCCGGAGCACCCCAGAATGTCATAAATGGCCGAGGTGAGCAGACGTACACGCTCGGCTGTATCTTCGGGCAGGCGGGCAGGTGTGATTTCCTGTGACTCGCCGTTGTATTTGGCTCCATAGTCAAAGAATTCGTTGGCACTTACCACCTCGGTGATGGGGAATACCACTTCCTTGTCCGAGGTCTTGTAACAGCCGCAGGTGATTTCCGTTCCCTTCATAAAGGCTTCAATCATTACTTCGTCACTTTCCTCGAAAGCTTTTTCGATGGCGGGTTGTATATCTTCCTTAGTCTTTACTTTGGTGACACCGAAGCTGGAACCGCCGGCGTTGGGCTTGATGAAACAAGGCAGACCGATTTTGTTGATTACTTCTTCGTCTGTAATTTCAAATCCTTTACGCAGGATCAGTGATTCGGCTACGCGGATACCGAAGCCTTTCAGGTATTGGTTGCAGGTGAATTTATTGAAAGTCATGGCCGATACCAGTACGTTACAACTGGAGTAGGGGATTCCTAACAGGTCGAAGTAACCTTGCAGGATACCGTTTTCCCCCGGAGTTCCGTGGATGGTGATGTAGCGAAGTCGAATTGTTTCTTTTCGCCGTTCTCCATGAAACTGAAGTCATTACGGTCTATCGGGGTTTTGGAGCCGTCCGGAAGGACTACTTCCCACCGATGCCCTTCCATCTCTACTATATATAGGTTATAACGCTCTTTGTCAATGAAAGAGTAAAGTCCCTGTGCACTGCGCAAGGAAACGACAAGTTCGCTGGAATCTCCTCCGGCTACTATGGCAATAGTACGTTTCATAGTTCTTCTCTGTTACTGATATAGTTTCTCCACTTGTCTATCAGGTTTGTCATATCCTCGGGCAGCGGAGAGGTGAAGAACATCTCTTCGCCTGTACGGGGATGGACAAAGCCCAGCGTCATGGCGTGTAATGCCTGGCGGGGGCAGGTCTCGAAACAGTTGTTTACGAATTGTTTGTATTTACTAAAATGAGTTCCTTTTAAAATTTCGTTTCCGCCATAACGCTCATCGTTGAACAGCGTGTGTCCGATGTGCTTCATGTGGACACGTATCTGGTGGGTGCGTCCCGTTTCAAGTACACACTCTACCAGCGTGACATAGCCCAGACGTTCCAGTACCCGATAGTGGGTGACGGCGTGCTTTCCTTGGGCGGGGTCACTCAGTACGGCCATTTGCATGCGGTCTTTGGGGTTTCGCCCTATATTCCCTTCTATGGTTCCTTCGTTATTTTCTACGACACCCCATACCAGAGCATTGTATTTACGTTTGGTGGTCTTGTTGTAGAACTGAAGTCCCAAATGAGTCTTGGCATCGGGGGTCTTGGCTACCACGAGCAGGCCTGAGGTATCTTTGTCTATACGGTGGACTAATCCCACTTGCGGATCGTTAGGGTCGTATTTGGGATTGTCTTTCAGATGCCATGCTATGGCGTTGACCAGCGTGCCGTGGTAGTTTCCGCATCCCGGATGCACTACCAGTCCGGCCGGTTTGTTGACTACCATCAAATCGTTGTCCTCATAGACTATATCCAATGGAATATCTTCGGGAATGATATCATTATCATAACGTGGACGGTCCATCATCACCGTCAGCACGTCGCAAGGCTTTACTTTATAACTGCTTTTCACCGGTTTGCCGTTCGCCATGATAAGACCGGCGTCGGCAGCCTTCTGAATACGGTTGCGCGAAGAGTTGACAAGCCGTTCGAACAAATATTTGTCCACGCGCACCTGTGACTGTCCTTTGTCTACTACTACACGGAAATGTTCATACAGTTCGGCAGGGTTGTCCACTACCGGTTCCACATCATCCAGTGTGTCGTCCAGTTCATCCACATATTCTTCTTTCATCATCACTGTGTGTTAAGTTTAAAACCAGGATTCGTCTACCACCGGTTTGTCATCGTTCGCAGTTCCGGATTCATTTACCAATGCAGAATCTTCGGGCATGGTTCATTGCCGTTGCCTACCGTGAGTGTCAGTACGGCTTCGTGAGGAACCTTTTCTCCGGCTTTCAAGTCGCGTCCTCGGTATTTTATGCTGTATACCCAGTCTTTTTCGCCGCTGATATATTCGGGTTCGGTTATTTTAAAACCTAATGCACGTAATTTGGCTTCGGCCTGGCGGAGAGAACTATTATCCATGACATCGGGAATGGCTACCTTGGGGGCGCTGTCTGCATTGACGGTCAGATAGACGGTTCTGCCCGACTTCACCTTGGAGCCACCGGCGGGATTCTGTTCCAGAATAGCACCGGGGGCTATTCCTTTTACATAGCTGGAGTCTATGACGATTGATTTTAGTGACTGCTTGTCGAGTTCATTTTCTGCGATCCGCAGATTCATTCCTTTTACATCGGGCACTACCACTGCTTCGCCGTGGCGTGTATAGCTGTCCAGCCATTGAAGGGTTCCCCAGGCTGCTGCCACAATGACCACTACCATCGCTATCAGATTGAGCCAGAAGAAGCGGTTATTCTTGAATGAAAAGAATTCTTTGAATGTTACCATATCTAACTTAATTATTTCGGGTCAAAGATACGACAATTTCATTTCTGTTCCTACATTTAGTTATGAATATCATATACTTTTTGTACCTTTGCACCCCGAAAAAACAACCTGTTTCCTGTCAGAGTAAACAAAATTGAGGTAAAAAGAAGATGAACGAGACAACAAATGAACAAGAGGTGCTGCTATTGCGCCGTAAACTAGACCTTTTATTACGTACCGGCAAGCTGCTGATGGAGAGTGCGGCAGACACTAACCGGATTGAAAGAAACATGAAGCGCGTGGCCGCTTATCTGGGCATTCCGGAAGAGAAACTGCATATTGATATCCGGTGGACGATGCTGATGGTCAATGTGAGTGACGAGAAGCACTCTTTTTCCAAGTTTCAGAAATGCGAGAAACATGGCATCAATATGGAAGCCATTTCAAAAATCAGTAAACTTTCGTGGCGTGCCATTGAGCAGGATTATTCATTGGATAAATACGAGGAAGAACTGGAGAAGATTGCTCGTCAGGAGCGTAATTATACCCCCTATGTCGTGGCAATCTGTACCGGGTTTGCCTGTGGAGGGTTCTGCAAGCTGTTTGGTGGGGACTGGATTGCTTTTCTGATTACGGCTATTTGTACTTTTGTGGGGTTCCGTACCCGTGCCCGTTGCATTGAGTTCGGTATCAATGTATATATGAGTATTGCGATCTCTGCATTTTTATGTACTTGTCTGGCTTATGCGTTTTCTTTTTCAGGTTTATCTTCCACTCCGTATCATCCGTTGCTGGCCTGTACCTTATATATAGTTCCCGGTGTGCCGCTGATAAATTTTGTGGACGATATGATTGACAATCACTTGTTGGTAGGTATTACGCGTGCAGCCAACACGGTAATGATGGTAGGAGGCATGGCGTTTGGTATCGCTTTTGCCTTGAGGCTGTTGGTGATGAGTGATGTGACTATCGACCAGAAGTTCAGTGAACTGAGCATGGTGCCGCACGATGCTTATTGGGTATATGCTGTTGCGGCTGCTATTGCGGCTATGGGATTCGCCACTATATTTAATGTGCAGAGACGTTTGTTGTGGGTGGTGGCTGTAGGTGGAATAATTGCAGTATGTACCCGTAACTTTGTAAACTTTGAATTAGGATATGGTCCGGTGATCGGTTCGTTTATGGGAAGCTTTGTTGTGAGTTTGATAGCTGTCAAAGCCGTTCATTGGTTTCATGTTCCTAATCATGTGCTGACTATTCCTTCTGTCATTCCGATGGTTCCCGGTGTCTTGATGTATCGTTCGTTGCTGGCGCTTATCAATATGCGTGGAGTGGTAGGAGAAGTGACACTTGCTTTTTCCAATGGTATTAACTCGGCGCTTATCATTTTCTGTATAGCCTTGGGGGTAGCTGTTCCTAATATTTTTGCCCGGCGTTACATAGCCAAGGACCGCCAGCGTTTTCTTACACAGATGTTGGCGGAACGCAGAGCTCGTGGTAAATTTATAGAGTGGTAGCTGGTGTATGTAAGCAGTATTCATAAAAACTTGATAGACAAAGAAAAGATTTTCCATTGCGGAAAATCCTTTTTCTTTGTCTATCAAGTTTACTCTGTTAATTTCTGGGTAAGGCTTCTTTTACTACCATTGGACGCCCGGCATATTCTGCGCCGTTCAACTGTTTGATAGCGTTTGAAGCTTCTGAAGTTTCCGGCATTTCGACAAAGGCGAAACCTTTTGATCTTCTTGTATCACGGTCAATGATTAACTTGACTGAGCCTACTGTTCCATACTCTTCCATAACTTCTCTCAAATCTACTTCCTTAACGTTGTAGCTAAGGTTTCCAACATACATATTCATAACTGTCAATATAAAAAATTAATAATCTAACAACGAAATTTCAAGAAGCTCTAAATCAGGAATGAATATACTCAATGTGGATAACTGAGAAGATACATGATGAGAATAAAACTAGAATAAATCTCTAATTGTTTGTTGGACAAAGTAAACTCTTTCATTTGGATTATGCACTATATTTCTGCTTTTATTCCATATTATATATCATTTATTATTATAAATGGTCGGAAATTAACACAATATGGAATGAAAACAGGGTTTTATAGGGTTATTGAGTGTTGACAGGCGGTTTCTCTCTGTATTGGGTAGGGGAACAACCTGTATGCTGTTTGAATACAGTGCTGAAATATCTGGCGGTCGAGAATCCTGTCTTATCTGCTATGTCATTGACACTGAGTTCTGTATGGAGAATAAGCCAGATAGCTCTCTCCATACGTATTTTGGTTATATAGTCGTTGGCTCCCATATCTGTCAATGCTTTCAGCTTATTGTATAAAGAAGCTCTGCTGATTCCTATTTTGTTGCAAATGAATGGAATACCCAACTGTTCGTTATCCAGATGTTCTGTGATTATCTGATTCAGGCGATTTAAAAATTCTTCATCGGCCGAACTGAAGGTTCCTTCTTCGGGTGGCGGCAGAGGACCGATGTCTGTATAGCGGGTACGCATCAGTTCCCGGTTATGCAGTTGGCTACAGACAATTGCATACAGCATACTTACTTCAAAAGGTTTTGTGATGTAGGCGTCTGCTCCGTTTTTATAACCATATAGTTGGCTTTCTTCGTCATTACGTGCAGTGAGCAGGATAACCGGGATATGGCTTATTTCCAAATCTTCTTTTATTTGTTTACATAGCTCATAGCCGTTCATATGGGGCATTTGGATATCGCTTACAACTATATGAGGACGTTTTTCCCGGCAAAGACGCAATGCTTCCTCTCCATCGGCGGCTACCCATATTGTCTTAAACCGGTCTTTCAGGGCTGTTGCCAGATAATCGGTCAGGTCTTTGTTGTCATCTACTATTAATAAGGTATGGCTTTGGGCTGTTTTATTTTCTTCCTGTTGTTCGGGAATGCTTTCTGTTTCTTGCGTGGGTGCCAAAAGTGTATTCAGATATTCTTGTGGGTGCAGCGTGATATTTCCCGGTTCGGTATTTAATGGAAGTTCGAACCAGAAAGTAGCTCCCGGACTTCCGAAATTCTTGTTGTCGTAGGCTCCAATGTTGCTCCGTGTTGTTCGACCAGTATTTTAGAATAGGACAATCCGATTCCTGTGCCGGGACGACTGTTGTTGCCTTGGTAAAAGCGGACAAAGAGATTGTTGGTATCCACATCTTTCAGTCCCGGACCTTGGTCGGAAATGGATATGCGTACTCTTTTGTCTTCCGACAAACGGGTTGAAATGCTGATTGTACTCTCATCGGGAGTATATTTCAATGCGTTAATTAATAGATTGGTCAGGATAGTCGTACATTTTTCTTTGTCGAAGCACAAGGTCTGAATCTCCGGTTCAGGTTGATAGACGAGCGTGATGCCCCTGACGGAGGCTTCTGGTTTAAAATCGGAAATCAGTTGCTCTGCCCATTCATCCAATTGTATGCTCTGGACATGGAGTGTGCTTTGTCCTACTTCCATCTTGCGAACATTCAGAACAGTATTCAGAATGTTCTTCATCCGTTCAGATTGTTTACAGATGCTTTGGATCAACGGATAATTTTCGTTGTCGGCGGTAAGTTTATCCATTAGTTGTTTCAAGGGTGCATGTATCAAGGTCAGTGGAGTCCGGAGCTCATGGCTGATGTTGATGAGAAAGCGCACTTTTTCTTCGTATACCTGCTGTTCATGTTCTTTCATTGCCCACTTTAGCTTGGTTTCTTTGTTGCGCAATATCAGGATGAAAGTGAGGATGACACTGATGAAGATAAAAAGGGTGCAACTTAGGATGAACCAGCCGGATTTATACCAGGGAGGCAGTACTGTCAGGGTAAGAATATCATAGTCTGCTGTCCAGTCACCGTTGCGGGTACTACAGGCGGCTTTTATGTGATAACTGCCTGTAGGCAGACTGCTTAAGTTTATTTCCGGTAAATAAGAATAGATGTTTTGTCCGTTCAGTCCTGTAATGGTGTATCTATACATGGGTTTGCGGAAAATATCCTTATCACGGGTGATGATTTTGATGATGATCGGTTTGCTTTTTTCATTGACACTAAGTTGGTGGTCGTTTGATATCCGGTCGTAGACACGTTCTCCGCCCACTAGGATGTCGGCCAGTTGAAGAGTGGGGAGAAGTGCGGGTTCGTCAGGTAAGTGCCGGTTGATATGTAGCAAGCCGTTTACACCTCCCATATAGACATCTCCGGATGAAGAGAGCAACCGGGGTTTCTCCAGATATTCGTTTTGTACCACTCCGTCCGGTTCACCGAATAAGATGAACTTCTTTTCTTTAATCAGATATGCGAATAATTTTTCTTCCGTTCCTATCCATACACGTCCTTGCCGGTCACAAATGAGCGAGCTTATTTCATTAATCAGGGTATTGGGGACAAGGGTATATTGCTTTGTACCCGGATTATAATAACTTAAACCATGGTTACTGCCTATCCATAGCAATCCGTTCTCGTCTTGTGAAACAGAATTGAACACGGTGTCTGTTTGACAGGTAAATATAAGTTCCAGTTCGTTGAGGCTGGAGTTGATATGATAGATATGTTCCAAATCGTGCAGATAGCAATCCTCTCCTGTGCTGTTTATGGGTAACAATGTACCGACAATATCAGTGATGCCTTTTCCCTTGGTGATGGGAATGAATTGCTTTTTACCAATATGGTATTTATAAGGTATTTCGGATAACATCAAAATGGTTTCAGGAGTATTTTGATATACATTGACTGTTTTTCCCCGATGGCATAAAATATCATTAATGCTGTCGTTGATAATGACAAGCGGCTGATATCGGTGGGTTTCTTTATGAAAGATAAACAGGCCTTGGCTGAATAGCGAAACCAGCAGATGGTCTTTGTCCATGCCGGTGATGGAAGCCACCTTTTCTTCCCAGGTAGAAAGTATGTGATGAAACTTTCCGGTGGCCGGGTCGAAGAGGTTGATGCCCCCTCCGTCTGTTCCGATCCATATTTGATTGTCATGGTCCTGATAAATGGATAGGATTGTTTTCTCACTCAGTCCGTAATTCTGTCCCGGCAGTACGTCTTGATAGGTTTTCATTCCTACCTCTTTAATATTGATTAATCCGTTACGTACACTTCCTGCCCACATATTGTCGCTTTTGTCGTTATATAGACAAAGAATAGAGTTGGCAGGCAAGGAGTAACGATCTCCCGGAATGTACCTCAATGTCGATATCTTGCCGGTCTGCGGATTGAGAATATGGATTCCTCCTCCGTCTGTACCCATCCATATTTGTCCGTTATGCTCTTCTAATGATAGCACTACATTGGTTTTGAGGGGAGAGTTTTGTGTATGATAGGTCTGTAATTGTTTTCCATTGCGGTCATAACAGCTTACTCCCTGATTGTAATGAGCTACCCATACATTCCCTTTTTTATCAATCAACAGTGAGATAATCTGTTCACTGTTGAAGGGAACAGGACGGGTGTTGCCCGTAGCGATATCAATAAACAGAGCTTTTGCCCATCGGTTGGTGGCCAGGAGAGTGCGGGAATCCCATTGGTAAAGATTGGAAATATGATACTTGCCGTTCGGCTTCAACGTATGGAACAGGTTGATAATATGGTCTTCATAGTTGTATTTGTATAGACTGCCTCTTCCCCCGAAGATTACTCCGTCCTCCCATAGGCAAAGAGAACTGGCTATTACCGGATTGTTGTCTTTATCCCGCACAAGGGTAAACTTGTCTTCTTTTTCATTGTAGCGGAATACTCCCTTTTCTGTGATGGCCCAAATGGTATGTTCTTCATCTTCCAAAATATGTGTGACATTACCGCGCAGATATCTTCGCTGTTCGTAACCGTCAATCGTCCGATTCCTGAGCGTGTCCCTATCCAGACATATCCTTTTTCCTGACTGACTTCCATACAGCGTACCATGGAGGAAAGTCCGTTTTGAGAGGGGATTTGTTGGAAAAAGTACTGTTTGGCTTCTGATATAGAATGCAGTAGAGTGAATAGAAGGAGCAAGGACAGGATTCGTATGTTGTGGGCAGATGTTTTCATTGCTTACTCAAGGTTTGGGAACAAAAATAGTTGATTGTCTTGAATAACACAACAAAATGACGTATGAATAATGCGGACAACCGATAAAAAGTCTCTTTTTGGCTGATTAATTCCTGTCTGCTCCTTCGTTTCCTTTTATTTTGCTATAGCATCGTAAACAGCTTTTGCCATCACTTTCGCTCCTTCTTCATTGGGATGGATATGGTCGGGGAATAATTCCGGCATTCCATCCATTGCGCTGTGAAGGTCAATGACAGGCAGCTTGTTTTTCTTGGCAACCTTCTTAATCATAGGTATAATCTCTTTTGAGATGATATCATCATTAATGCTTTCTCCGGTAAGATATGCCTTTGAAGGATAGCATAGATAGATTTCAGGTTGTGAGGGAAGGGCTTTAAAGGCGTCAATCATGGTTTGTGTATCTTTTATGAAATCTGCTTTATGTACCCAGTTGAATGACTTGCTGTCATTGGTTCCCAGTTTGATAACAACGATATTGGGGTTGAACGCCAATGCTTGTTGGTAAGCTTGTTCTTTCATATAAGGGCGATCACCTTTATTCAGCATGGTACGTGCGCTGACTCCAAAGTTTTTCACCCAGTATTTATCTCCTAGCAAACGGCCTAGAACGGAGGGATAGCTGTCGTGGCTCCGGTTTTTGATTCCTGCTCCGTAAGTAATGCTGTTGCCTACACAGGCTACCCGGACAGCATCTTTACGGGGAGCTTTGAAACTGCGCAACCAGGCGGATAAATCGTTTAACATCTCATTCTTGTAAATGAAGTTTTCGCGGATACCCCAGCCATGTCCGCCACTGGCATAAATATGGAGTACGGCTGGTACATGATTCTTGTGCAGCCCCAGGTAATAATTTACCCCATTGGCAGGAGGAACTGTCTTGTCATCGTCACTGTAGGCGATAAAGGCGCAGGGAGTTTCTTTGGTTACTTGTTTCTCATTGGAAAATTCGGTTTCCAGTTCGGCGGAAGCGTCCTTACCTAAAAGATTATCGTGAGATCCTATGTGAGTATAGGATTTATCCATGGTGATGACAGGATAGAACAGGATTTGAAAGTTAGGGCGGAGTTCGGGGCGGGCATGTGTGGCGATGGTTGAAGCTAGATGCCCTCCGGCAGAGGAGCCCATTATACCTATATCATATGGATTCAGATTCCATACATCGGCACTGTCGCGCGCCATTTTCATGGCAGCTTCGGCGTCCGAGATGGGGAGAGTGCGGTCACCATGAGGCATCCGATATTTCAGTACAATCAGTGCGATGCCTTGTTTGTTGAAGTAAGGTGCCCAGTCATAGCCTTCGTGGTTGACAGCCAGTCCGCCATATCCGCCACCCGGACAGGCTACTATGGCACGGCCTGTCGCTAGCTCGGGAGCCGGAAGGAAGACGCGGAGCGAAGGGGTGTCAATATCAAACGGTTGGGGAGCCTTTTGGGCGGCCAAGGGAAAAGAGGCTGATAAGAAGAACAGCAGGATTGTTAAAATAGAAAGTTTTAGTTTCATAATATATTGATTAATGGATAAAAACATATTTGGAGATACAAAGATACTTGTTTTTATATTTGGGTTGGTTGTCATTGTCCTTAAAAAAACAATGGCCGGGTTTCCGACTTTGTTTATTACTCCTCTAAAATTGACTATTTCTCGGTGAAATGGACCTTTTTAGCTAATTTTGGACTTAAAAATAGTGATTATTGTACCCCTTATACTTCTGTTTTCCTCTACATTTGCCACAGATTAAAATAATGTTAACTATCATAAATTACTAATTTAAATTTAATTCTATGAAGAAGAACCTCTTTAACGTTTTTCTAGTGTGTGTCTTCTGTGTGGCAGCAATTCCAGATATGTTTGCCCAGCAGATAAAAGTAACAGGTAAAGTTACTGACAGTACGAACGAGGGGATGCCCGGTGTGAATGTACAAGTGAAAGGTACAGCCACGGGAACCATTACAGATTTTGATGGCAATTATTCTATTGATGTTCCTGACTCCAAATCTACATTAGTGTTTTCTTTTATTGGCTATGTGACCCAGCAAGTGCCGGTCGGTGGAAAAAAAGTATTGAATGTTCAGTTGAAAGATGATACCCAGACATTGGATGAAGTGGTGGTAGTGGCTTATGGTACGGCAAGAAAGAGTGATTTGACCGGTGCTACCGCCAGCTTGCGTCCGGATGCTAACGATGCTTCTAAAACAGCTTCTTTTAATAATCTGTTGCAAGGTAAGGTGGCGGGCTGAATGTAACTTCATCTATGGCTGCTCCGGGAGCTGCCAGTTCTGTGACAATTCGTGGCGCTAACTCATTGCGTGGAGATAACCAGCCTCTGTATGTTATTGATAATGTCCCGCAATCTTCCACCGGGGAATTTGCAGAGTCGGCTATGGGTGGCGGTGATTTCCAGATTGCGCAGGATCCTTTAAGTGCTTTGAATCCTGCGGATATTGAAGATATCACTGTATTAAAAGATGCCTCGGCTACGGCAATTTATGGTTCCCGCGGTGCGAATGGTGTTATTATCATTACGACTAAAAAAGGGAAAGCAGGTAAGGCTAAAGTAAACGTGACTGCAAACTTTACCATTGCGGATGCCCGTAACCTGCATAATATGTTGAATCTGGAACAGTATGCTGCTTATGCCAATATGAAGGCTAATGCCGGCGAGGAAAAGTACTATCCGCAAGCAAATGGCGAGATGCATTATGTGTATGGTGAAAACTTGGATAAATATAAAAAAGATCCTACCAACCCTGAATACTATCGTGTCTTGAGTTATAAGAACTGGCAGAAAGAAGCTATTCATCTGCTTTCTCTCAAGTCTATTCTGCATCGGTCAGCGGAGGATCGGATGCAATGACTTATTATGTTTCGGGTGGTTTTAAGGATATAAAAGGTATTGTGAGCAATACAGGTATTAAACAAGGTGATTTGCGTGCAAACCTTACGGCTAACCTTTCAAAGTCCGTTACTATGGCGCTTGCTTTGAATGGATCTATCAAACAAAATGATATGATGACCGGGGGTAATACGACAGGTGGTATTGCCGGTTCATTGGCACGTACAGTATTGGATACAGCTCCTTATGAAATTCCGGCAGACGACCCGACATTACAAACGGACATGGACGCAAAAACTACTGTTTATAGCTGGCGGGATGACTATGATGATATAACGGATGATAAAAGCTTTGGCGGTAGTCTGGATTTGAAATGGAATATTTGCAAATACCTTTCGTATAATCTTCGTGCCGGAGGAAATGTGAATATAAACGAACGTGCTCGTTGGTATGGCATGCAGCTCACTATCGGTGCTAATGATCAAGGTGTGCTAGCCATGGCTAATTTGAACAAGACCAATTATAATATAGAGAACTTATTGAATTTAAATATTGACTTGGCGAAAGGTATTCATCTGGGAGCGACTGCTGGTGTAACTTATGACGGACATACATTCTTGAATAAGAATGTGAAGGGTACTCGTTTCTCTAATTTTGACTTACGTACAAAAGGGTTACACCTTGCTTCTGTGAAGACTCATGAACAACCTACCCAAAAGGATTATCAGTTACTGTCTTATCTAGGTCGTATCAATCTTTCTGCTTATGATAAATATTTGCTTACTGCATCTGTACGTGCGGACGGATCAAGTAAATTCAAAAAGGGTAACCGATGGTCTTACTTCCCTTCCTTCTCTTTGGCCTGGCGTATGGAGCAGGAAGAGTTTATGAAGAATATTAACTGGTTGAATCAAATGAAAATACGTTTAGGTTTTGGTGTTACAGGCAATCAGGGCATTAATCCTTATGCTACTTTCTCTGATTATTCACAAATAATAGATTATGCAAAAGCCACAGGGGATCAGATTTTGGCAATGGCGGTAAGCAATTTGCAGAATGACGGGTTGAAGTGGGAACGTACATCTTCTTGGAATGTAGGTTTTGATTTTGCTTTTTTCAACAGCCGTCTGTCAGGATCAGTAGATGTATATCAGAAAAAACCAATGATTTGCTTATTTCGCGTTCATTGCCTGCTTCCAGTGGTTTTGCAAGTGTGATGTTGAATCAAGGTTCGTTGAAAAACAAAGGTGTTGAAATTAGTTTGAATGGAGATATTCTCCGTAACTTGAACGGTTGGAGTTGGAGTTTGGGCGGAAACATTGGTTTCAATAAATCAAAAATTGGTGACCTGGGTTTTGCACCGACAGATTTTGGAACCTTGAAGAATGTGCGTGGATATCAGGGAACTTCTATAGGAGATCATTTTGGTATTGCTAATCTTTTCATTGCAGGTGAGGCACCGGGATTGTTCTTCGGATATAAGACTCAAGGTATTATTCAGCCGGAAGATATTGTAGATGGAAAGTTGCTTATACGGCTGCTGACGGATCAACAAAATATTATTCCAGTTCTGTGGCCAATGACTTGGGAGCCGGTAATATAAAAGCGGTGGATATGAATGAGGATGGTGTTGTGGATGAAAAGGATAAAACCATTTTAGGCAATCCGAATCCGGACTTTACTTATGGTTTCCAAACTCGTATTGCCTGGAAAGACCTGTCTGTTTCGGCTTCTTTTAATGGTGTGCATGGTAATCAGATATTGAATACGAATATCCGTTATTATACGCCCTCTCGGCAAGCTGGTAATTTGACACAAGAAGCATTCCGGAATATCTGGACGGAAGAGAATCATTCAAATCTTTATCCGTCGGCTACGGCGAATGTAAAGAACGTGGTTTATGACCGTTATATTGAGGATGGAAGTTACTTGCGTTGTTCGGATATCACTTTGAATTATACATTGCCAAAATCTTGGATGAAGAAAATCGGCTTTCAGAATATAGGTGTATTTGCTTCGGTTAAAAATGCATTTGTCATCACTAATTACAGTGGATACGATCCGGAAATCAATTCGTTTGCTTTTGATGGATTACGCCCGGGCATTGATATGAATGCATTTCCAAGCCAACGTTCTTATGTCTTTGGATTAAATGTGACCTTTTAAATAGTTTAACCGATAATTTTTTTGTAAAATGAAAAAACTAAAATATATATTTTTATTAGCAGGTGCTTTGTCATTGGCATCCTGCGAATCGTGGCTGGATGAAGACCCGCAATATACGATAAATACAAAAACTCAGTTTAGTACTGTGGAAAATGCCAGACAGGCTTTGATGGGATGTTACGGATATATGTCGGCTGATAATGCTTATGGCCAGGCATGGCAGGAAGTAACATTTGGATATTGTGGTTTTGGATGGTCACAAACGAATGGCAGTTCTACAGATTTATTGGTCTCTATGGACGGAGGAATTGATGAAACCATAAACACAATGGCGTGGAGAGGGATGTATAAAGTGATTGGTGAAACAAATGCATTCATTGCCAATATTGCCGATAGTCCGTTAGAATCGGCTGATAAATTGCCAATGGAAGCGGCTGCTCGTTTTTTGCGTGCATTGGCTTATTATAATTTGGCAGTTACCTATGGAGATGTACCTTTAAAGACCACTCCCTCTGCTCATGACGGAGTAGCTGTTCCTCGTTCTCCTAAAAATGAGGTCTTTGAATTGGTACGTACTGACTGGGAGTTCGCTTATGAGAATTTACCGGAAAAAGATGATGACGGTTTTGCAACGAAGTGGGCGGCGAAAGCGTATCTAGGAAAACTCTATCATACTTTGGGCTGTCAGGGTGATAATACGGCTTGGGAGAAGGCGAAAGCGTGTTTTGATGAGGTAATGCCTAAATACCGGCTGGCGGATAAATTCAGTGATTTGTTTGTTGATTACGTACAAGGTTCTCCGGAATCTATTTTTCAATTGAATTTTGCACTTGCAGGTTCTACCACCCGTAACCGGGGTAGCTGGCTGGTCGCTCCTAATGGCTCTTGTAATGGGCAGGCTTGGGACCGCATACGTGCTTCAAAAGCTTTGTATGATTATTTTTGGGCTACTTATCCCGGTGATCCACGTATTGAAAGCACATTCCTGACTTATTGGAAGTCTTATGCCGGAGTAGGAAAAGGTGAGAAACCTAAAGAGGAGCCTATAGCTTCGGCGCGCGATACTGTATATGCCTATCCTTATTTTACATATACCATTGAAGGAGAAGAAAAACCTGCCGGATGGAAGAAACCCAAGTTGTATGTAGGACGGATTCCTTACGAGAAATTAGCTGATCCGGCTAGTCCGAAAGCTGAAGAACTTTATGCTATGATTGCCGATACGGCTACTGCGACTCCCGCTGAAAAAGGGTATTTGAAAGGCTTGTTGTCTTTGTTGGAAAATGCGACAAAAAAGCCATCTACCAATACAAAGTCATGGCCCTATTTCAAGAAACCGTGGGATCCTGAGCAGAGTGGTAATAACAGTCATAAGAATTTAATTTTGTATCGTTATGCAGATATGTTGCTGATGGCAGCGGATGTATATAATGAATTGGGGCAGACTGACAAGGCGATAACATTGGCCAATGAGGTGCTGAAGAGAGCGCGTCAATCAGGAAACGCGTCTCAGCCGGCTGACTGGAAGAGTGGCTTGTCTAAGGAACAAGTGCGTGAGAAAATTTATTTTGAACGTATTTTCGAAGGTGCGGTGAACCGGAAATGTATCAGAAAATGCGTTTACGTGGCACAGAGCTTTTGAAAAAAGCTTTCGAGGTCAACAATGGGCATGGAATTATTCAAGAATCAGTGGCCAATAATCCTAAAGGGAACGGGAACTGGGGAGAACGTATTTTTAATGATGGAAATTTGAATGATGAAAACTTCCTGAAGAAAAAATTTATTGCTCCCGGTTCCGAAAGATGAGATAGATACCAATTCTGCTCTTGATTATAGTGATAATAATTATGGTTATACTAATTAAGAAAACATGATAGAACGCTTTATTCAATAGGTCTTTATTGGATTTTTCCGGATGCAGGGCGCACCTGCGCTTTGCATCCGTTTTTCTTGTCTGTAACCTGTTTCTGGACATTCTCAGATATAAAATAGTCATTTCCAGACAAGAAACAATAATATAACTTGTATCTTTGCGGATGTTAATTCTTTGCTTATTTAAATTTATGAATATGAACAACCTACAATCAGGATTACTTTTTTCTTTGACCGGCATTACTGCTGTGGCATCTTTGTCATCATGCGCTTCACAAAAGAAAACTGAGGAGCAGAAACCTTACAACATCGTGTATATAATGACCGATGACCATACTGCCCAGATGATGAGCTGCTATGACAAGCGTTATATGGAAACGCCTAACCTTGACCGCATTGCTAATGACGGAGTGCGTTTTACTAACAGTTTTGTGGCCAATTCATTAAGTGGTCCCAGCCGTGCCTGCATGATTACCGGCAAGCATAGTTGTGCTAATAAATTCTATGATAATACCACTTGTATATTTGATGGTTCGCAACAGACTTTTCCGAAGCTGCTGCAACAGGCCGGATACCAGACCGCCCTTATCGGAAAATGGCACTTAGAGAGTCTGCCCACAGGTTTCAATTATTGGGAGATTGTACCCGGACAAGGTGATTACTATAATCCGGATTTTATTACGCAAGACAATGACACCATTCAAAAACATGGGTATATAACCAATATCATTACTGATGATGCCATAGACTGGATGGAGAACAAACGGGATAAAGACAAACCTTTTTGTATTTTGATTCATCACAAGGCTATTCATCGCAACTGGCTGGCAGATACTTGTAACTTGTCTTTGTATGAAGATAAAACTTTTCCGTTGCCCGATAATTTCTTTGATGATTATGAAGGACGTCCTGCGGCAGCGGCTCAGGAAATGAGCATCGTGAAGGATATGGATATGATTTATGACCTTAAGATGCTTCGCCCCGATAAACAAACCCGTTTGAAGGCTCTTTATGAAAATTATATCGGACGTATGGATGAGGGGCAGCGTGCGGCATGGGATAAGTTTTATGGTCCCATTATCGATGATTTCTATAAAAAGAATCCTCAAGGTAAAGAATTGGCCGATTGGAAGTTCCAGCGCTATATGCGTGACTATATGAAAACAGTGAAATCGTTGGATGATAATGTAGGTCGTGTACTGGATTATCTGAAAGAAAAGAATATGCTGGACAATACCTTGGTGGTTTATACTTCAGACCAAGGCTTCTATATGGGAGAACATGGTTGGTTTGACAAACGCTTTATGTACGAAGAATCCATGCATACTCCGCTTATAATGCGGTTGCCCAAAGGTTTTGACAGGAAAGGTGATATTACAGAACTGGTGCAAAACATAGATTATGCACCTACCTTTCTGGAATTGGCAGGTGCTCCTGTTCCCGAAGATATCCAAGGTGTTTCGTTGCTTCCACTGTTGAAAGGAGAAAAACCTGCTGATTGGCGCAAATCATTGTATTATCATTTTTATGAATATCCGGCAGAACATATGGTGAAACGTCATTATGGTGTACGTACAGAGCGTTATAAATTAATTCATTTTTATAACGATATTGATGTGTGGGAATTGTATGATTTACAGGCAGACCCTACGGAAATGCATAATCTTTATGGTCAGAAAGAATATGAACCGGTTGTGACGGAGCTGAAGACTGAATTGGCAAGATTGCAGGAGCAGTATAAGGATCCGGTACGCTTTTCACCCGATAGAGACAAAGAATAAGAAAAATAGCATATATCATGAAATACACCTGTTTGATTTTGCTATGGTCGTTATTTGCGACTATGGCCTTACCTGCTGACAACCTAATCCAATCTATATCTATTGTTCCCTGCCCGGAGAGTATTACTCCGGGTACAGGTTATTTTACTTCTCCGGAAAAACAGACTTACGGTAGAAAATGAGGAGCAGGCAGAGGTTGCACGCTGTTTCTCTGCTCTTTTTACCCAGGCGGCCGGATTTACTCCTAGTGTGAAGGTTGGAGAAAAGAAGGGGAAAATCAGTTTCCTCACCGATGACGCATTAAAGAGTGAGGCGTATCATCTGGAAATAACTCCCAGGCAGATAATAGTTAAAGCTTCAGATACAAAAGGTTTCTTTTATGCCTTGCAGACTATTCGTCAGTTATTGCCTGCTTCCATTGAGGGCACAGCGGTGGCGGAAACTGCGGATTGGAGCGTGCCGGCTATGACAATCAAGGATGAACCTCGTTTCGGATATCGTGGATTGATGGTGGATGTGGCCCGCTTTTTTATTCCGAAAGAGAATCTGCTTCGTATTATCGATTGTATGGGAATGTTGAAAATCAATACTCTGCATCTGCATTTGGTGGATGATAATGGTTGGCGTATTGAAATAAAGAGATATCCTTTACTTACGGAAATCGGTTCACGGCGTGTAGATCGTCCTGGAAAATCTTTTCCGGAGCGTCGTAATCCCCGGCAGGGTGAACGACTGTAGAAAAAGGATTTTACACACAGGAGGATATCCGTGAGATAGTGGCGTATGCGCCCGACATCAGGTTGAAGTGATTCCTGAAATTGAAATGCCGGCTCATAGTAATGCTGCGTTGGCTTCTTATCCGTTGTTGGCTTGTCCTGTGGTCGATAAATTTATCGGTGTCCTTCCAGGATTGGGAGGAAATCATGCGGATGTGATCTTCTGTGCAGGAAACGATAGTGTGTTCACTTTCTTGCAAGGGGTGATTGACGAGGTGGTGGAGCTGTTTCCCTCTAGGTATATTCATTTGGGTGGGGATGAGGCTCGGAAAACGCATTGGAAGGAGTGTCCGCTTTGTCAGGAGCGTATGCGACAGGAAGGCTTGGAGGACGAAGAAGCGTTGCAAGGTTATTTTATGGCGAGAATGAGTAAATATGTACAAAGCAAAGGGAAAGAAGCCATGGGCTGGGATGAACTGACCAATACCCGGATTCCCGACGGAGCAATTATTTATGGTTGGAGAGGCTATGGTCAGGCTGCCGTCAAGGCAGCGGAGCAAGGGCATAGGTTTGTCATGACTCCTGCACGTATCATGTATTTGATTCGTTATCAGGGACCGCAATGGTTTGAACCTTTGACCTATTTTGGGAATAATACATTGAAGGATGTATATAGGTATGAACCGATACAGAAAGAATGGAGTCCGGAGGTACGTTCCTTGCTGATGGGAGTACAGGCTTCTATGTGGACTGAGTTTTGCAATAAACCGGAAGATGTGGAATATCAGCTGTTCCCTCGTCTGGCTGCTTTAGCCGAAGTGGCTTGGACACAGCCTTGGCATAAAAATTGGAGAAGTTTTTTGGTAGCAATGGATAAATTCAACGAGCATCTGTCTGCTAAAGGGATTGTGTTTGCCTGTTCCATGTATAATATACAACATACGGTAACCCCTGTAAATGGAAAGCTACAGGTGAAACTGGAATGTGAACGTCCTGATGTGGAAATCCGTTACACAATGGATGGTAAGGAGCCGACAGACCGGTCTCCGCTATATAAGAACCCGTTGATGGTGACCGGTACACAAACTATAAAGTGTACGACTTATAGAGCAGGTCGGCAGATGGGAAAAACATTGACATTGCCTTTGGTTTGGAATAAGGCTACCGCCAAACCTGTTTTAGGAAATACACAGGCTGGGAAGATTTTAGTAAATGGTATACGTGGCAGCTTGCGCCAGTCGGATTTCGAATGGCATTCATGGGAAAGCAGTGATTCTGTCGCTTTTACTATAGATTTGCAAAAGAAGGAGTCGCTTCGTTCTGTATCAGTGGGATGCATAACGAATTATGGCATGGCAGCCATAAACCGGCAGATATTGAAGTGTGGGTTTCAATGATAATCGGGATTATCGTAAAGTATCCGGTAAACAGTTCACGGATGGAGAGATTTTCCGTGAAGGGACTTTCAAAGAGGATGTGGTACTTGATTTGAATAAGGAAATTGGCCGTTATGTGCGGATTATTGCTAAAGGAGCCGGAGAGTGTCCTGCAACCCATGTACGCCCCGGACAAGAGGCAAGGATTTATTTTGATGAGGTAATGATAGAATAAATAGATATATGAGAAATACATTATTATATTTTTTGGCTGCTCTGGTTATATTTCCAGTAATGGCGCAACAACAACCCGAATGGCAGAGCCAATATGCTGTCGGACTGAACAAACTGGCCCCTCATACTTATGTGTGGCCTTATCAAACCGTATCTGATATCCGTAACGGAGATTATGAATCTTCTCCTTATTACATGAGTCTGAACGGTAGTTGGAAATTCCATTGGGTAAAGAATCCCGATAACCGTCCGAAGGATTTTTATAAACCGGAGTTTTATACAGGAGGATGGGCGGATATTCAGGTTCCCGGCAATTGGGAACGTCAAGGATATGGAACAGCTATTTATGTAAACGAAACCTATGAGTTCGATGACAAACTGTTCCATTTTAAAAAGAATCCGCCTTTAGTTCCATATAAAGAGAATGAATCGGTTCCTACAGACGTACCTTTACAATTCCTGCCGATTGGGAAGACCGCCGTGTGGTTATCTGTTGTGAAGGAGTGATTTCTTTTTACTATATTTGGGTGAACGGACATCTGTTGGGCTATAATCAAGGTTCAAAGACACCAGCCGAATGGGATATCACTGATAAATTGAAGAAAGGTGAGAATACGGTGGCATTGGAGGTTTACCGTTGGAGTGCCGGATCGTATTTGGAGTGCCAGGATATGTGGCGGTTGAGTGGTATTGAACGTGATGTGTATCTTTACAGCACTCCTAAACAGTATATAGCCGATTATAAAGTAACCTCTTCTTTAGACAAACAACAATATAAAGAAGGTATTTTCGGTTTGGAAGCTACCATTGAAGGGCCTTCTACTTCCATGACTACCTTTGCTTACCGACTGGAAGATAAAACCGGTAAGGCGGTTCTGCAAGGTGAATATCCTATCAAATCGAAGGGATTGAGCCATTTCTTGAAGTTGGATGAACAAAGTTTGCCGGATGTGGAAGTCTGGAGTGCTGAGCATCCGAATCTTTATACGCTGATCCTGGAATTGAAAGATGTAACAGGTAAAGTAACGGAACTTACCGGATGTGAAGTAGGTTTCCGCACTTCGGAAATTAAGGACGGACGTTTTTGCATCAATGGTGTGCCGGTCTTGGTAAAGGGAACGAACCGTCATGAACATTCCCAATTAGGACGGACTGTAAGCAAGGAACTGATGGAAAAAGATATCAAATTGATGAAACAGCATAATATCAATACGGTTCGCAATTCGCACTATCCTACCCATCCTTATTGGTATCAGCTTTGTGATCGTTATGGACTTTATATGATAGATGAAGCTAATATTGAATCACATGGCATGGGGTATGGACCTGCTTCATTGGCCAAAGATTCCACTTGGTTGCCTGCCCACATGGATCGTACCCAACGTATGTATGAGCGTTCCAAGAATCATCCGGCTATCGTCATCTGGTCATTGGGGAATGAAGCCGGAAACGGTATTAACTTCGAACGTACATATGACTGGATGAAGTCAGTGGAGAAAAGTCGTCCTGTACAATATGAACGGGCCGAACAGAATTATAATACCGATATCTATTGCCGTATGTATCGCAGCGTGGAAGAACTCATGGCCTATGCCCGCCAGACAGAACCTAAAGTCTATCGTCCTTTCATCATGACAGAGTATCTGCATACTATGGGTAATAGTGGCGGAGGATTAAAGGAATATATGCATGTATTCGAAACCGAACCGATTGTTCAGGGAGGTTGTATCTGGGATTGGGTGGATCAATCTTTCCGCGAGATAGATAAGGATGGTAAATGGTATTGGAGTTATGGTGGGGATTATGGTCCGAAGGATGTGCCCAGCTTTGGCAATTTCTGTTGTAACGGGTTGGTCAATGCAGCCCGCGAACCGCATCCGCATCTCATTGAAGTGAAGAAGGAGTATCAATATATCAAATCGGCACTGACCGATCCTAAGAAGCTGACAGTGGAAGTCAAGAACTGGTATGACTTTACCAATTTGAATGCCTATACGTTGCACTGGCAGGTCATGGGGATGATGGGAAAGTGATAGCAGAAGGAACTCGAAAAGCAGACTGTGCCCCTCATGAGGCTGTAACATTCTCTTTGGGTGCTGTAAAGTTGCCTTCTACGATTCGTGAGGCTTATTTGAATCTGTCTTGGACGCCTGATAAGGCAACTCCCTTTATTGGAACTCATGACGAAGTGGCCTATGACCAGTTTGTACTGTCTGCCAACAAAGGGTATCGTGCGCCGGAAATCAAATTGGCTGATAAGGTGAAGATAGATATTGATCCTGCAACCGGCGCTTTACGCTCTTATATATATAAAGGTAAAGAGATGCTTTCATCTCCTGTAGTTCTCAGCCTTTATCGTCCTGTTACGGACAATGACAGCAGGGAAAAAACAGGAGGAGCCAAAGTTTGGAGGAAAGAAGGTTTGGATAATATGATTCAAAAGCTACTTTTGTCAAAGCATCTGAAACAGGTGGTAAAGCGGAAGTAGAATTATGGAATGCTAAAGGCGTAAGTTGGGAATGGCTACCTTTGTATATACTTTGCAGAGCAATGGTGCATTAAAAGTAAAGACAACTTTCCTGCCGGATACTTCTGCTGTTACTTCATTGGCTAGAGTGGCCTGGCATTTGAAATGCCGTATGCCTATAACAAGGTTTCTTATTTGGGACGTGGTGAACATGAAACTTATATAGACCGTAATCAGTCTGGATGTATTGGAATTTACCATACAGATGCAGAACGTATGTTCCATTATTATGTGAAGCCCCAGGCTACAGGAAACCGTACGGATGTGCGTTGGATGGAATTGGCGGATGAGGCAGGGAGAAGGTTTGTCTTTCCGTTCGGATAAGGTGTTTCAGTTCAGTGTTATTCCATTTACGGATTCTAATGTAGATAAAGCTACTCATATTAATAAACTTGAGAGAACAGGGATTATAAATGTTCACTTAGATGCGGAACAGTCGGGGGTAGGTACTGCGACTTGTGGTCCGGGGGTATTGCCGCCATATCGTGTTCCGGTGGAGAAGCATACGTTTGAGTTTATGATTCGTCCATTAAAATAACCTAGTAATAAAGAAAAATGAGAAAAACGATTCTAACCGCAGCCTTACTTTGTGCTTTTCTGGGAACTCAGGCACAGGAGTATTATGAGAAACACGTAGCTTTTCCGGCAGGAGCGACTACGGAACAGAAGATAGATATGGCTTCCCGTTTGGTGCCTACACCGCAACAGTTGGCATGGCAACAAATGGAATTCACTTGTTTCCTTCATTTTGGTATTAATACCTTTACAGGCCGTGAATGGGGAGATGGTAAAGAAGATCCGGCCATTTTCAATCCTACCGAATTGGATTGTGAACAATGGGTAAGAGCTCTGAAGGAAGGTGGCTTCAAAATGGCTATCATTACTGCCAAGCATCATGATGGTTTCTGTTTGTGGCCTACCCGGACAACCAAGCATTCTGTTGCTTCTTCTCCATGGAAAAACGGAAAAGGGGATGTGGTACAGGAACTCCGCAAAGCTTGTGACAAGTATGGATTGAAATTCGGAGTCTATCTTTCTCCTTGGGATCGTAATGCGGAATGTTACGGACAAGGAGAAGCTTATAATAAGTTTTTCATCGAACAGCTGACTGAACTGCTTACCAATTACGGAGAAGTGCATGAGGTATGGTTTGATGGAGCTAACGGCGAAGGACCTAACGGAAAGAAGCAGGAATATGATTGGGACGCTATTTTGAAGACTATTCGTCGTCTTCAACCTAAGGCAGTTACCGCTATCATGGGCGATGATGTGCGTTGGGTAGGTAATGAAGGTGGATTGGGACGTACCACGGAATGGAGTGCAACGGCTTTGATGCCTAATTCTTATCTGGGTTCTGATGAAGTCTATAAGAGATTGGGCATAAATGCTATGTCCAAGGATTTGGGAAGCCGTGAATTGGTATCTAAAGCATCGGATTTGTTCTGGTATCCTTCTGAAGTTGATGTTTCTATCCGTCCGGGATGGTTCTATCATGCCGAACAGGATAATCAAGTTCGTTCACTTGCCAACTTGGTGAATATTTATTATCGTTCTGTGGGTTGTAACTCTGTTTTGTTGCTGAATATTCCACCCGATAAACGTGGTTTGATGCACGAGAATGATGTGAAACGTATCAAGGAGTTGACGGAATATATAAAAAAGACCTTTGCCGATAATAAAGTTGAGAAGGGAAATAGAATATGGACAGCCAAAGTAGGAGATACGAAAGAATATAAGGTGAGGAAGAATACACTTGTTAATACTTTCTTAATTCAGGAGGATATTACAAAAGGCCAGCGTGTGGAAGGTTTTACAGTAGAAGTGTTTGCCAATGGCGCATGGCATCATGTGGGTGAGGGAACTACGGTGGGATATAAACGGTTGTTGCCTTTCTCGGATAGTCATGCCGAAAAGGTTAGAGTGACAATTACGGGTGCTCGTGGAACCGTCAATATCAGTAACATAGGCTTGTATTATGCTGAACCATTGGTTGATAAAACGATGAAAGTAACCTTGAGTGATGTCCCGGTGGATGGTTGGAAAACAGTGGGCATGGATGCAGCCGCAGCCATCGAATGGAAAACAGGAAACTGTTTGGAAAACCGAAACTTTAACTCCCTTGGTGGTTGATATGGGTAAAGAAGTGGAAATAGCCGGTTTCAGTTATGCTCCTGCACAGGAGGAGGATCTGACTGGCACTATCTATAAATACAACTTTTATGTCAGCCGGGATGGTAAGGATTGGATGAAGTGTGACGCTACAGGTGAATTCAGTAATATCATGCATAATCCTGTTCCTTATTTTGTACGTTTCGGAAAGACTTATCCGGCCCGTTATTTTAAACTGGAGCCTGTTACCGAAATAAATAACAAAGCAGTAACTGCTGTCGGTGAGATAGGAGTATTGTTGAAATAAATCAGGTTAATATATTTTTTTATTTTAGGAGAAGTTATGTCAAAAGTCGGGTGAGAGAATCATCTGGGTTTTGACGTAACTTCTTTTGTATATGGAAGGCATATAAAGGAATTAGCTAATAATCTGTTAAGAGCTTTCCGGATTTTGAGAAAACGTATTATATTTGCATAAGCATAACAGATATTCAACTTTTTGATTAATTGTAGAAAGCCTTTGTTTAATCGATATCACTTAAATGAGTAAAATATGAAAAAAAGCTTGTACTTTCTTTTTATATTAGCCTTGTTCTGTTTGACAGGCTGCAAGGATGCGCTTGTTCCGAAACCTATAAAGCTCACTTGCAATATCAATACATTTGACGCTCCTATATCATGTATCAGCCGTTCGACAGCAGATGCGGATAAACTTTATATTGGTCAGGAAGACGGTTGTATCATAGAAAAAGTGAACAATAATTGCCAGACCTATTCCATTAATAGCAACCGGCGTATATATGATATATTGGAATATAGTGAAGATTCTCTGTTTGTGGGAACAAGAGATGCTGGTTTGAAGCTGCTGGCTAAATCCTCTCAGCAGACCCAGACTTACTACATAAAAAATAAGAGGATGAATTATTCGGTATATAGTATGACTTTGGATGATGATAAACAGTGTTTGTATGTGGGGACTAGTAATGGACTGTTTAGATTGAATTTGAAAGATGGTTCCACATCTCATGAACTTACTCCCATTCAACTAGGGAAATGTAGTAAAAACTGTGGGGTGAACAAGGTCGTGATAAAGGAAAAAAGACTATATGTGGCTAGTGAACAGGGGTTGTTCGTTGTCCGTAATCTTGAAACGGATTTTAAACGACCTGTTATAGATTCTCTGGTTACCAATGTCAGTGTTTATAATGATACGGTATATGCTTTGTTGGAAAATTCGGTTTTCAAGATAGCTCCCGATGGAAAAAAGACGTTTGTACACAAAGGACGGTGCTACTTGTATGCTCAAGGCCCCGACAAGGATGAATGGTTTATCAGTGCTAATTCTATACTTTATGTCAAAGACGGTTGCACTTTAGAATATGATTTGCCGAATGGTATCAGTACTATCGCTAGGCAGATAGGCTTTATGGGGAAAGATTTTCTGCATCTGGCATGCAGAGAGGCTATGCTTTCTTTTGCCTTGCGACAGAACTCGGCAGATTTAGACAATAATGTATTGGCAGTTAGTGATAAAAGGACGGGAGACTCCATTTTCTTTATTACCGATGATCTTCGTTTACATCTGTATAAGTTTGTCTATAATCATCCGGAATTCAAATCAAAGTCTTTAGGAAAGATTGAAGGCTTGGATATTGTGGGTAATGATATTATAAAATTTTTGGGAACCAGTCCTAATACTTTCTTTCTTGCTACGCGTAAGAAACTTTATAAGATTAAAAGCAATAGAGCGGAGTGTCTTTTGCAGTTCAGTAACACGAAAGAGCAGAATAATATCACTTCTCTTTATTATTCCACCGCGGAACATTGTCTTTATGTGGGTACTAGGGAATATTTAGGTATTATAGATGAACAGCAGGACCATATTGTAACTCCTATTCCGGTTGTGTCAGATAAAGGGGTGAAAGATACTATCGACGCTTATATTACCGGAATTTGTGAGAATGAGGATAGTATTTATGTAACGACCTTGAACAAAGGATTGTATGGAAGACCTTTAAACAGACCGCAGGAATCTTTCTGGCAGATACGTGATTTATCAGAGTATGAGAGTGTTTATGGTGTGATAATGAATGGTAGAAATAAATACTTGAATACCTCGTTGGGAATCGTTAATGAAGAAAATGCGACCTTGTTGCCAGTGAAACATGTGAAATCAATATCGGGAGCTCTTGAAAAGAATCCTAATGAGGGCTTTTTCATACTCTATTATTATGGTATGAGTTTTAAGGGATTGGATGATGCCGGTGTCCCAGAACCATTATTCTGCGATTTGGCTTTTAGCAAGCCTTGTATTGCCGTCAATGGACGGAAAGCGGTTTTGGGATGTAAGTCAGGATTATTCCTTTTTGATGGTAAATCAGGCTTGCTTCCTATCTCGATAGAAAAAGAAGAGATGTCCTATGCGCTGTATATCATCCTGTCAATAGCGGTGCTGCTATCGGCTTTTCTTGCTCTTTTCCTTTTGAAAAGACGGAAAAAAGGAACTCGGAAAGCGCTGATGGATAAAAAAGGGATAAATCCGGATGATGTCGGGATGAATTGGGAGGAACTGGAAATGGACGTTCATAAGGTTGACAAAAAAGTCAAGACCTGTTTGATGCCTTGGGATACAGAAAAACAGAGGGAGAGGATGATATGCGTCAGGAACTGAAACAGGTGTGTTTGGATTTTGCTGACAAATATCCTGAATTGGGTAAATTATCCTTTATGAAACGAAGGGGAAAAGAAAGATATTTTATAACGATACTTTTGATGATAGAAGATATTGATGCTACTATTATTTCAAGAGTGCTGGATGTAGATCAGGCAACGGTAACAAGACATAAGTATAATGTAAGGAAAGAAATAGAACAACTTTATCCTGATGGGGAGTTTGATTGTAAAGTCATCAATCTGCTTTATGACCGTATCAATTCAAGAAGAAAATAAGTCCATCTTTAGAGTTATCTCAATTTACTGTATTTCGTAGAGCCGGCTTCGTGTATCTGTTTTGTTATGAGGAATGGCTTTTTTGCCGGAAGTGCTGAAACACTTCCGGCTCTCCTTTTTTCCTCCTTTTCTCTTCTAGGATGTTTTGGTCATATAAAAGGAGGAAACGGGATTAAAAAGGTATTTTCGGGATAATTTCAAACACTACTTTTGTTTCCGTCAGATGCGGACACTCTGATTGTTTGTCGTACGTTCCGTAGATGATTAAAATGTTTCGAAAAACCAATTGAATTTTATTAATTAACCGTTTAAACTAAACTTTTATCATGAAACAAAGTTTGCCTTACTTCTAGTGTTTTGTGCCATTTCATTAAACATCTTTGCACAAGAGAAAAAAATAAAGGATAGAAGAACCAATCCCGAACTTTATTATTTGGAAGAATCGGAGGTTGCCAATAGTCTGGAGTTACTGCCTCCTCCTCCTGAAGCAGGAAGTATTTTGTTCTTGTATGACAAAGCCCGTTACGACTGGGGGAAATTGCAAAGGGATACTCCTAGGGTGAACAAGCTGTCAGTGATGCCCGTGTAAATGGTGATGGCGTTCCCTTTGCCTTTTCGGAGGCTTTTGGTATTGAAATAACGAGGGATAAAACGCCGGAACTGTATAGGCTCATTATTAATATGAGAGAGGATGCCGGAGATTTGGCTACCCGTCATGCTAAAGAGTATTATATGCGTGTACGTCCTTTTAGTTTTTTCAATGAAATGACTTGTAATCCCGAACAGCAGGAAGAACTTTCAACGAACGGTTCCTATCCTTCGGGACATACAGCCATAGGATGGGCTACTGCCCTTGTTTTGGCAGAAATCAATCCTGACAGGCAGAATGAAATTCTGAAAAGAGGATTTGAAATGGGACAGAGTCGTGTTATTTGTGGGTATCATTTCCAAAGTGATGTAGATGCTGCCCGAATTGTGGCTAGTGCTGTTGTTGCCCGTCTCCATGCCAACGATGCTTTTGTGAAACAGCTTAATAAGGCGAAAGATGAGTTCTCCAAGCTGCAAAAAGCAGGACTCATTCAGTCTGTTTCCAAAAAATAATTCCCTATAACTTAACCATAAACCGTAACTATTTAATGTAATGTTTTTCTTAGATGAACCGGACAAGCGTTTTTGCTAATCCTAAAAGCATGACTATTGACCGGGTGCTGATGGGAGGAAGAATCTGGTTGATTGCTTTCATTGTGTGGCCTTACAGATTCTTCACTGCCCTCAGTATGACAAAAATCAGAGACCGATTGACAAGGCACTTAGATGGTTACCATTAAAACTGTATATTATGAAAAATCTTATATCATTAGGAGTTTTTCTCCTGATATTGCTCTCCGTACAGGTAAATGCACAGGAACAATCAGTTTTGAAAATACGTCCTACAGGACGAATCTTGATGGATGGAGGCTTGTTTCATTCAGATAATAAAAACTTTGTAGATGGTGTAGCGATTCCTGATGCCCGGATAGGTGTAAAAGCAACCTATGGAAAATATAAAGCGAAAGTGGATATAGGCTATGCGTATGGAAAGGTCAGTTTAAAAGACATATTTGTAGAAAGACAATTTTCCTCACATGCGTTATTACGTGTAGGGAATTTTGTACATCAGTTCGGGCTTCAAAGTTCTACTAGTTCGTCTATGAAAGTAACCATGGAGGAGCCGGCAAGTAATGAGGCTTTTTTCAACAGCCGGCTGATGGGGGCTATGTTTGTGTATGACAAAAATGATTTTTTCGGTACAGCTAGTGTTCATGTGGAGAGCGAGGCTCTTAAGAAGAAATCCAATGAATTGGGTAAAATGGGTTATGGTGCTATGAGCCGCCTGGTCTATCGTCCTTTACATGATACAGGGAGATTGTTTCAGTTGGGTATTTCCGGTGCTTACGAAACACCTAGATACAATAGCGAATCTACACTTAACCATACTAGCTTTGACTTGGGGGCTAATTTCCCGACGCGTATTGCAAAAGTCAGAGCTGTGAATGCCTTGATTCCGGATGCAAAGAACCTGATAAAATTTACACCGGAGATGATAGCAGGATATGGTCCTGTGGCATTGGAAGCACAATATTATTATCTTCAAGTGAACCGGAAAAAGGATTTTAAGAATTATAAAGCGAGTGGTATGTATGGAATACTGAGAGGTTTGCTGATAGGTGGTAATTATAGATATTCACATACGGATTGTGGTATTGCCACTCCGGACTCTGGTTCGTTGGAATGCGTATTCGGATATAACTATACTGATATGTCGGATACCCGGTCCCATATTTATGGCGGGCGTTTGAACGATGTCTCTTTTACTGTCAATTATTATATCAATAAGTATATGATATGGAGATTCCGGTACTCTTATACTAAGATAACGGATAGAGTGGGATTTGAAAATCAGTCATTAAGTGCGTTTCAGACACGTTTTCAAGTGATATTTTAAATAGAGGGTCAGAGTTTCATTTTGTTTCAAGAGTTTGAAGCAAGGTGGAACTCTTATATTTGAAACAGATTGGGTGGCAAGAAGAATGTCCTTTTGGAGGTAGAGGGTAGCATAAACCTGTTACTGTAAGAACGAATATTGAAAAATAGCTTTATCTTTGTATTCTTTATACTAGGAATTAAATGAAAAACAAATGAAAGAAGCAACCATAACTCCTTTTGCAAAGCCGCTATATATAATGACCAAACCTGTAGGTGCGGTTTGTAATCTGGCCTGTGATTATTGTTACTATTTGGAAAAATCCAAGTTATATGAGGAACAGCCGCGTCATGTGATGAGCGATGAATTACTGGAGAAATTTATTAAAGAATATATTCAGTCGCAAACCATGCCGCAAGTTTTGTTTACCTGGCATGGGGGAGAAACTTTGATGCGTCCTTTAGTTTTTTATAAGAAAGCCTTGGAACTTCAGAAAAAATATGCAGGTGGTAGAACCATTGATAATTGCATTCAGACAAATGGCACATTGCTGACAGATGAATGGTGTGAATTCTTCCGTGAGAATAATTTTTTGGTAGGCATTTCTATAGACGGTCCTCAGGAATTTCACGATGAATACCGGAAGAACAAGATGGGACAACCTTCTTTCTATAAGGTAATGAAAGGGATTAACCTGTTGAAAAAGCATGGAGTGGAATGGAATGCCATGGCAGTGGTCAATGACTATAATGCAGATTATCCGTTGGACTTCTATCGTTTCTTTCGTGACGAACTTGATTGTCATTATATACAGTTTACTCCCATTGTCGAGCGACTGTCTAACCGTGCAGACGGTCTTCGGCTTTCTTCATTAAAGCAAAAAGACGGTGAACTGGCTTCTTTCTCCATTACTCCTGAGCAGTGGGGGAATTTCCTTTGTACCATTTTCGACGAATGGGTGCTGAATGATGTGGGTAATTACTATATTCAGTTGTTTGATTCTACGTTGGCCAATTGGGTGGGACAGCAGCCAGGAATTTGTTCATTAGCTAAATATTGTGGACATGCAGCTGTGATGGAATTCAACGGTGATGTGTATGCTTGCGATCATTTTGTCTTTCCTGAGTATAAATTGGGAAATATTTATCAGAAGACTTTGGTGGAGATGATGTATGGTAAAGAACAGGAAACTTTTGGTGTGATGAAGCACAATAGTCTGCCACAGCAGTGCCTGAACTGTTCTTATGAGTTTGCCTGTCATGGGGAATGTCCGAAGAATCGTTTTATGTTAAGTAAAGACGGTGAACCGGGATTGAATTACTTGTGTAAGGGATATTATCAATTTTTTGACCACGTAGCACCCTATATGGATTTTATGAAGAAGGAATATCTGGCGGAACGCGCTCCGGCTAATGTGATGGAGTGGGCGAGAGAAAGGAGAAATAAATAGACTGTTTTCAGTAAGCCGACTGTATGGGACAAGCAAGTCAACTTACCTAGTTGTTTCAGTTGACTTATTTGGTCATTTAAGTTACTTTTTCATGGCTGTTTGGTTTAGTCAGAAAAAATAAAAGGAGCAAAGTCTCTGCGACTTCACTCCTTTTGTTTTTTCCGGTCAGATGAATTATTTTCCGTTGTATTCATCAGATACAGTTAATTTCTTACGGCCTTTTGCACGACGGCTGGCCAATACGCGACGACCGTTAGCAGTTGCCATTCTTTCACGGAATCCGTGTTTGTTTTTTCTCTTTCTGTTAGAGGGTTGGAACGTTCTTTTCATTGTATATACTTATTTTATGTTATTATTCACCATGAGTAACGGGCTGCAAAATTAGTGACTTTTTTGAAATAAACAAAGAGATAACTCATTTTTAGTGATTTCTTTTTGCGTTTTTTCTTGATTTACATTACTTTTGCACTCGAAATCACAGCTGTAAGTGAATATAATCTGAAATAATAATCAAATATAAGCGAAGAAAAGTATGATTAATGCTCAAGACATTAAAATCGGAACAGCTATCCGTATGGACGGCAAATTGTATTTCTGTATTGACTTCCTGCATGTAAAACCGGGAAAAGGTAACACATTCATGCGTACTAAATTGAAAGATGTGGTTAATGGTTACGTTTTGGAACGTCGTTTCAACATCGGTGAAAAATTGGAAGATGTACGTGTGGAACGTCGCCCGCACCAATATTTGTATATGGAAGGTGCAGACTATATTTTTATGAATCAGGAAACATTCGACCAGATTCCTATTGCTCATGACTTGATTAACGGAGTAGACTTCCTGCTGGAAGGAATGGTGGTGGATGTGGTTTCTGATGCTTCTACAGAAACAGTATTATTTGCTGATGTTCCGGTAAAAGTGCAGATGAAGATAACTTATACTGAACCGGGCCTGAAGGGGGATACGGCTACCAATACGTTGAAACCTGCTACAGTGGAATCGGGTGCTATTGTGCGTGTTCCTTTATTCATCAATGAAGGTGAAACGATTGAAATCGATACTCGTGACGGTTCATATGTAGCCGTGTG
>ENA-OQCN01000151-OQCN01000151.1-human-gut-metagenome-genome-assembly--contig:-NODE-151-length-34778-cov-6.438285_pt1 | contig 34778 bp, 54 predicted proteins | sample MGYA00242497_ERZ504576 | MGnify/ENA primary metagenome ERZ504576 (study PRJEB26092, sample SAMD00036296) | human gut metagenome | host: Homo sapiens | study: EMG produced TPA metagenomics assembly of...
CTGCCGGACCGGTCGGCCCATGATCTCCACACTGCCCTCAGTGGCGTCGTAGAAGCGGGGGATGAGGCTGATGAGGCTGGATTTTCCGCTGCCGGTGCCGCCGATGACGCCGATGGTCTGGCCGCGCTTGGCGGTGAAATTGATGTCGGAGAGGCTGGGTGCGCCTGCGCCCTTGTAGGTCAGGCTCACATGGTCGAAACGGACGGCGTCGCCGGCCTTTTCCGCCGGAACATTGCCGGTGAGCTCAGCCGGGAACTCCATGCCGGGCTTTGTGTCCAGAACCGCCTGCACACGGCCTGCACAGGCCAGAGCCTTGCTCACCTGAACGATGAGGTTGGCCAGCTTGACCAGCTCGACCAGGATCTGGTTCATGTAGTTAACCAGCGCGATGACGTCGCCGGAGGCCATGCCGCCGATGTTTATCTCGATGCTGCCTACATACAGCAGCGCCACGATGGCAAGGTTGATGATAACGTAGGTCAGCGGGTTCATCAGGGCGGAGATGTGGCCCACGTGGAGCTGCATTTGGGTCAGCAGTTCATTGGCGTCCTCGAAGCGGTCCACCTCGCTCCTTTCCTTGTCGAAGGCGCGGACGACGCGCACGCCGGTCAGGTTTTCGCGGGTGAGGCCCAGAACCCGGTCGAGGCGGGTCTGCACCGACTTATAAAGCGGACGGGTGATGACCATGACGCCGAAGACCACGACGCTCAGCAGCGGGATAGCCACCACGAAGATGAGGGCGGCACGGAAGTTGACCGTAAAGGCATGATCATGGCGCCAATCACCACGAAGGGGCTGCGCAGGAACAGGCGGAGGAAGAGGTTCAATCCGCTCTGCACCTGATTGACGTCGCTGGTCATCCGGGTGATGAGGGTGCTGGTGCCCATGGTGTCCATCTCGGAAAAGCTCAGCGTCTGGATGTGCTCAAACAGCGCATGACGCAGGCCGGTGGAGTAACCCACGGCGGCTTTGGCCGAGAAGTATTGGGCCGTCAGGCTGCACGCGAGGCCGACGATGGCCAGAAGCAGCAGGATGCCGCACCGCACGAGGATGTAGTGGAAATCGTGGGCCGCGATACCCACGTTGACGATGTCGGCCATCACAAGCGGCACGAACAGGTCAAACGTAGCTTCCAGCATCTTGAAAAGCGGTGCAAGCACGCTCTCGCGCTTGTAATCGCTGAGATAGCGAAGCATTTTGTTCAAGGCTCGATACTCCCTTTCTTTCATACATTTAGTCGAGACGCTCCTTATTATAACGCACTCCCAACAGGAATGCTATGTTTTTTGCCAAAGAAAACCGGCTCTGGATGCAGATTTCGGCTCCGGAGATTGAGAAAACCGGAAAATCCTGCTATACTGGAAAGGAATCTCAACGGAAAGAATGGTGGATGCAATGGCAAAAGATGGTGCGGCACGGCTGCGGCTGCGCCCGGTGGGCGCGGCAGACCGCAAAAAGCTGCCGGAATACGGGCCGCTGGGTACGGGCTGTCCGGCGATAGAGCGGGCTGTGGCAGCGCTCTATAAGGGCCAGAACGAGGAGAGCTTCTGGGCGCTGATGAACGCCATCAACTATGCCCTCGAGCTGGACACCAGGGTCCTGGTGCCGCTGGAAGCTGCGTCCGACCAGCCGGATGGGGCCGCCCCGTGGGCGGAGCATCCTGTCCCGGCGGAGAAAGCGAAAGACCTGCAGCCCTGGACCTGCGTACCAGAAGGGCCGGTGTTACCTGCCGGTGTTCACCTCAGTGAAGATGGCGGAGGCCGATAAAGGCACGGCCAGCCGCCCCATGGCGGAACGGCTTCTGGCTTCCGCCATGCAGATGGCGCTGGACTCGGACAGCATCGACGGCGTGGTCATCGACCCGTGGACCAGCTCTGCCACGCTGGACTGCTCGCTTTTGAACGGTCTGCTCCATGCCAGCCACGACACCGATGAGCCGGGCGAAGCGGAGCTGCGGGCCGGCAACCATGCCATGGCCGAGGAACGCTGGGACGACGCGATGCACTATTATCAGCTCTCTGCCGAAGAGGGCTGCGCCGAGGGCCTTGCATGATGGGCGAGATGCTCTACGAGGGCCGGGGCTGCCGCAAGAGCCCTGCACAGGCCCGCAAGTTCTGGAAAAAAGCTGCCGACGCCGGCGATGTGGCCGCATGGGTGGCGCTGGGCGACGATGCCATGGTGCAGGGAAAAGGGGCCGGTGCGGCTCTGCGGGCCTACCGCAAGGCTCAGAAACTCTGCGCCTCCACCCCCGACATCGCTATATGCCGCAGGTCTGCCTGCGGGTGGCCCAGTATGAGACCCAGTATATCTCCCGCAAAAAGGCGCTGGCTCAGCTGGCTGAGGCGAAGCAGGGCTTCCTCGTCCGCAAAGAAGAGGGGGACGAGACGGCCCAGAGCTGGCTGGACGAGACGGAGGCCGTCATCCGCCAGCTGCTCGAGAGAGAATGAGCGGAAACACAAAATCTTTACAAATGCTCTAAGAAATCGTCATACGGAACCGATATGATATTGAAGGAAAAATATGCGCGTCGCAAAAACAGAGAGGACGACCAGAATGAGCAAAGTGATCGGTATTGACCTTGGCACCACGAACAGCTGCGTGGCAGTGGTGGAGGGCGGCAAGCCCGTCGTCATCACCAACGCAGAGGGAGAGCGCACCACCCCCAGCGTGGTGGCGTTCACCAAAGACGGCGAGCGTCTGGTGGGCGGCGCGGCAAAGCGCCAGCTTGCCACCAACTCCGGCCGGACGGTGTCCAGCATCAAGCGGCATATGGGCAGCGACTACCGCGTCCACATCGACGGCAAAGACCTGACTCCGCAGGAGATCAGCGCCATGATACTGACCAAGATACGCCGCGACGCCGAGAGCTACTTGGGTGAGCCGGTGACGGAGGCCGTCATCACCGTCCCCGCTTACTTTGACGACAGCCAGCGCAAGGCCACCCAGGATGCGGGCCGCATCGCAGGCCTGAACGTCCTGCGCATCATCAATGAGCCTACCGCCGCCGCTGTGGCCTACGGCCTTGACAACGAAGCGCCCCAGAAGATCCTGGTCTACGACCTCGGCGGCGGCACCTTCGACGTCTCCATCATCGAGATCGAAGACGGCACCTTTACGGTGCTGGCCACCGGCGGCGATACCCGCCTCGGCGGCGACGACTTCGACCAGCGCATCGTGGAATACGCCGTGGCAGAGTTCAAGAAATCGGACCGCATCGACCTCTCCCGCGACCCCGCCGCCATGGGACGCCTGAAAGAAGAGGCCGAAAAGGCCAAGAAAGAGCTGTCCAGCGCCCTCTCGGCCCAGCTCAATCTGCCCTTCATCGCTGTGGGCAAGGATGGCCCCCACCACCTCGATCTGACCATCTCCCGCCCCCAGTTCGAGATGATGACCGGCGACCTGCTGGCACGGACGGTGGCCCGGTGCAGAACGCACTGCGGGATGCCGGCATCTCGGCTTCGCAGCTGGGCAAAGTCCTTCTCGTCGGCGGCAGCACCCGGATGCTGCCGTCGAGCGTCAGGTGAAGGAACTGCTGGGCTGTGAACCGAGCCACAGCCTCAACCCCGACGAATGCGTGGCGATGGGTGCCGCTGTGCAGGGCGGTCTGTTACAGGGCGGTGGCAAGCTGGCTGGCGCTTCTGGTGCAGCGGCGCAGGGCCTTGTGCTGATGGACGTCACCCCGCTGACCCTCTCGATCGAGACACTGGGCGGCGTGGCGACCCCCTCATCACCCGCAACAGCATGATACCCACCCGCAAGAGCCAGATATTCACCACGGCCCGCCCCATGCAGACCAGTGTGGAGATCAACGTCCTGCAGGGTGAGCGGCATTTCGCCCGCGACAATAAGAGCCTCGGCAAGTTCAAGCTGAACGGCATCCGGGCCAGCTTCTCGTCCAAGCCCCAAATCGAAGTCACCTTTGATATTGACGTCAACGGCGTCGTGAAAGTCTCGGCCAAAGACCTCGGCACGGCCGGGAACAGAACATCACCATCACCGGCAGCACGAACCTCTCGGAGAATGAGATCCAGCGCGCCATGGCCGACGCGGCCGCCTACGAGGCCGAGGACAGCCGCCGCAAAGAGCGGCTTGACCTCCACAATCAGGCCGAGGTGCTGGCTTATAAGGTGGACGAGGCCCTCTCTAAGTGCAAGAAGGAGCTGGATAAGGAAGAGAAGAACCGCATCAAAGCCGATGTGGCCAACCTCCGCCGCTGCCTGCGGAAGGATAAGCCCGAAAAGATGAACGAGACGGAAGAAGCAAACCTCCGTCAGGCCAAGAGCCAGCTCGAAGCATCCGCAAACCACCTGATGGTGCTTTATGCATCGGAGCAGAGCGAGAACGGCTCGGACGGGACCATTTGATAAACAGTAAGACCCCCGCTGTGTTTGCAGCGGGGGTCTTTTGCGTCTGAGGGAAAAGTATCTATGGGAAACAAAGAGGAGAGAGGGAAAAGCTTATCGGCCAACGATGAGGTCGCGGCGGCTGCGGAAGCCCACGGTGAGGTGAGCGCTGCTGCCGAGGTGGCGCAGAGTGACCCGGGTGCCGGGCTTCTGGTCCTGGCACAGCAGAGTCAGGTTCAGGGTGGTGGAAGTCTTGCCGGTCTTGAGCACCAGAGTGCTTACGCCTGATTCATCAGGGTCTGCATGTCGAGGATGGTGGTGCGGAAGGTGGCGTTGTCATCGGGGGCGTCCAGCGTCAGCACGCGGCCTTCCTGACGGGCGGTGTAGAGCACCTGCTTGCCCAGCAGGCCCTTGACGGTGTAGCGGGCTTCGCTCTTCTCCACCGGCGTGTCAGAGGGCAGGGGAGTTTCGTCGGAGATCATCATCACGTTGCCTGAATGGGGTTCTCCACCGGGGAAGCGTAGCCGCCGTAGTTGGGGTCTACCTCCCCCACCGGAACGTCAGAGTGGAGAGCAATGTCACCCTGAACCATGACTTCGGACGACTGAGGGGCAGATAACCGGCAACGGTCACGTCCTCGGCGTCGGCGGCAAAGGCACCCACGCTCATGGCGGCGGTCATGGTCAGCAGAGCGGCAGCAGCGGCAGCGCGGCGGGCAGTGTTCTTGTTCAGCAGTCTCATAGTAGTATCCTCCTGTAGATGTAGGAAGTCAACCTCTCCGTCAGCGCTGGTGCGCTGACGGAGAGGTTTATCCCAAATGCTTTTATCAGCGGTACGGCGTATCAGAAAACCGCCGTATCTGTAATGAATACGGATACGGCGGCTGGATTATTGCAGAGATCCTATTTTAATTTTTGCTGGAATCTTTTTCCTCAAGGATAGCCATGAACTCGTCGCCGGTGATGGTCTCCTTTTCATAAAGGTACTTCGCCAGCTCGTCGAGCTTTGCACGGTTGTCGGTGAGGATCTTGATGGCCTTTTCGTGCTGGACCTTTACCAGCTCCACGACCCGCTGGTCGATCTCGCGCTGGGTCTGGGCCGAGCAGGCCAGCGAGGTGTCGCCGCCCAGATACTGGTTGTTCACCGTCTCCAGGGCCACCATGTCGAACTCTTTGCTCATGCCGTAACGGGTGAGCATGGCGCGGGCAAGCTTGGTGGCCTGCTCGATGTCGTTGGACGCGCCGGTGGTGATGGAGCCGAACACCACTTCCTCGGCAGCACGTCCGCCGGTGAGGGTGGCGATCTTATTTTCCAGCTCTTCCTTGGTCATCAGGTAGTGGTTGCCTTCTTCGACCTGCATGGTGTAGCCCAGTGCGCCCGAGGTGCGGGGGATGATGGTGATCTTCTGCACGGGTGCGGAGTGATTCTGAAGCGCCGCCACCAGTGCGTGGCCGATCTCATGATAGGCTACGATGCACTTTTCCTTGTCGGTGAGGATGGAGTTCTTCTTCTGGTAGCCTGCAATGACCACCTCGATGCTCTCCTCGAGGTCGGCTTCCGTGACCGACTTGCGGCCGGCGCGCACGGCCCGCAGGCGGCTTCGTTGACGATGTTGGCCAGCTCTGCGCCGGAGGCACCGGAGGCCATCCGGGCCACGGTGTTGAAGTCGATGCCGGGGGCAAGAGCGACTTTCTTGGCGTGGACCTTCAGGATCTCTTCGCGGCCCTTGAGGTCGGGCAGTTCCACAGGAACACGGCGGTCAAAGCGGCCGGGACGGGTCAGAGCCGGGTCAAGGGAATCCGGACGGTTGGTGGCCGCGAGGATGATGACGCCGCTGTTGCCCTCGAAGCCGTCCATCTCGGTGAGCAGCTGGTTCAGGGTCTGCTCGCGCTCGTCGTTGCCGCCCAGCTGGCCGCTGTTGCGCTTCTGGCCAATGGCGTCTATCTCGTCGATGAACACGATGCAGGGGGCTTTTTCCTTGGCCTGCTTGAACAAATCACGGACTTTGGACGCGCCCATGCCCACGAACATCTCCACAAACTCCGAGCCGGAGATGGAGAAGAACGGCACGTTGGATTCGCCCGCCACGGCCTTTGCCAGCATGGTCTTGCCGGTACCCGGAGGGCCGACGAGCAGGATGCCCTTGGGCATCGAGGCACCGATCTCTTCGTATTTCTTGGGGTCGTGCAGATAATCTACGATCTCCTGTAAGTTCTCTTTGGCCTCATCTTCGCCGGCCACATCCGCAAAGCGGATGCCGTGGGTGGACTGGACGTAGACCTTGGCGTTGGACTTACCCACGCCGCCGAACATCATTGAGTTCGCGCCGCCGGCCTTTTCCATGAGCTTTTTGTTCATGAAATTGCCCAGACAGACGAAGAGGACGATGGGCAGCACAAAGCTCAGCAGAAAGCTCATCAGGGGCGAAGCCTGCTCGACAATCTCGCTGGAAAACTGTGCGCCTGCGTCGTAGAGGCGCTGGGTCAGGTCAGGGTCGTTCATCAGGCCGGTCTTGTAAATTTGCTTTTCGTCTTTATCAGTAAAGATGATCTGGTTCGATTCCACATCCACCCGGCCGATGTCTTTGTCCTCGGTCATAGACATGAAGGTGCCGTAGTCCACTTCTTTTACCTGCCGTTCGCTCATCCACGGCACGAGCACGAAGTTGAGCAGCATCAGCACCAGTAATACAATGGCGTAGTAAATAGCCAATGGCTTTTTGGGGGTCTTGACTTCTTTCATGGGGATCCTCCTTGTGTTGCAACCAGCATACCACGACGCCATTTCAGAAACCAGCGTTTCGAGGCGAACTTTGCAAAAACTTCGCAGATTCTTAACAAAGCAAAGAATCCACCCGCAAATTTTGAAAATTTATGCTGCTATTTATGTGAAATCGTTTCATTTTAATTGTGAGCAAAACTGCTTGACAGGGGCGGCGGGTTTTGCTAAAATGAAACCACTTTGAACAAAGCGCAAATGCGTTGACGGGGAAAAAACGATTTTCTTCTGCGTGCAGAGAGCCGCCGGATGGTGCAAGGCGGTGCAGAGGGTCTCGGTTACTGGCCCCTGAGCGGCAGGACTGAAGCAGACAGTAGGTCCTGACGGAAGCCCACCGTTATAAGGGCAGCGATTCGCCTCAAAAAGCCGATCGTGCAGAGCGGCTGTGCTTTTGGCACAGCAAAGAGAGTGGTACCACGGGTGCCCTGTAACAGAAATTACAGGCTCTCGTCTCTCAGGGGATTTCGTCCTTTGAGAGAGGGAGCCTTTTCGTTTGATAAAAGGAGTCAACCTCTCAGTCAGCGCTGACGCGCTGCCGCAACCCGGCCCTGTCGAGCGAATGCGAGACTGAGAGGTTGACACAGCAAAAATGGAGGACAAGAATTATGATGGACGCTACCAAGTACGCACCGGGATATTACCCGGTCCCCGCCGGCTATGACAGCCTGGGTCAAGAAAGACCACATCGAGAAAGCTCCCACCTGGTGCAGCGTGGACCTGCGCGACGGCAATCAGGCCCTTATCGTCCCCATGAGCCTCGAGGAAAAGCTGGAATTCTTCCAGATGCTGGTCAAAATTGGCTTCAAGGAAATCGAAGTCGGCTTCCCGGCCGCCAGCGAGACGGAGTACGAGTTCCTCCGTACTCTCATCGAGAAGAACATGATCCCCGACGATGTCACCGTGCAGGTGCTGACCCAGTGCCGCGACCATATCATCCGCCGCACCTTCGAGGCTGTCAAGGGCGCACCTCGTGCGGTCATCCACTTCTATAATTCCACCTCCGTCGCCCAGCGCGAGCAGGTGTTCCACAAGTCTAAGGAGGAGATCAAGCAGATCGCCGTGGACGGCGCAAAGCTGGTCAAGCAGCTGAGCGAGGAGTATGAGGCAACTTCCTCTTCGAGTACAGCCCCGAGAGCTTCACCGGCACCGAGGTGGACTACGCCGTTGAGGTCTGCAACGCGGTCCTGGACATCATGCAGCCCACCCCCGACCGCCCCATGATCATCAACCTGCCGGTCACGGTCGAGATGAGTATGCCCCATGTCTATGCAAATCAAATTGAGTATTGCGACAAGCACCTCAAGTACCGCGACAGCGTCATCATCTCCACCCACCCGCATAATGACCGCGGCACCGGCGTCGCCTGTGCAGAGCTGGCCGTTCTGGCAGGCGCTCAGCGGTGGAGTGCTGCCTCTTCGGCAACGGCGAGCGCACCGGCAACGTGGACGCTGTGACCCTCGCATGAATATGTACAGCCACGGCGTAGACCCGAAGCTGGACTTCTCCGATATGCCCGCCATCTGCGCCACCTATGAGCGGGTCACCCGGATGCACATCTACGAGCGCACCCCCTACGCCGGCCAGCTGGTGTTCGCCGCCTTCTCGGGCAGCCATCAGGACGCCATTGCAAAGGGCATGGCCTACCGCAAGGAGAAGGGCGACCACCGCTGGACCTGCCCCTATATCCCGGTGGACCCCCACGACATCGGCCGCACCTACGACGCCGACGTCATCCGCATCAACAGCCAGAGCGGCAAGGGCGGCATCGGCTTCGTGCTGGAGCAGAACTACGGCTACAACCTGCCCGCCAAGATGCGCGAGGCGCTGGGCTACAAGGTCAAGAGCGTGTCCGACCACAGCCACAAGGAGCTGAGCGCAGGCGAAGTGCTCCACATCTTCGAGGATACCTTCCTCAACAAGTCGAAGCCCCTGTCTGTCGTCGAGGCCCACTTTGCACAGGTCAACGGCATCACCGCCACCGTCACGCTGGATCTGAACGGTCAGCGCAAGGTGGTCACCTCGGTGGGTAATGGCCGTTTGGATGCTGTGGCAAACGCTATCCAGAGCGCCACCGGCATGGACTTCCACCTGGAAACTTACTCCGAGCACAGTCTGGACGAAGGCTCCACCTCCCGCGCCGCTTCCTACGTCGGCCTCGAGTGGGGCGACGGCATCGTCACCTGGGGTGCAGGCACCGATACCGATATTATCGTGGCCGGTATCCATGCACTGGTCAGCGCGATCAACAATAAATAAAGAGAGATTTTTGAGAGAGTATCAAAAGGAGAATGAACCATGGGAATGACCCAGACGCAGAAAATTCTGGCCGCACACGCAGGCCTCGCCGAGGTCAAGGCAGGCCAGCTCATCAACGCCAAGCTCGACATCGTGCTGGGCAATGACATCACTACCCCCGTCGCCATCAACGAGTTCGAAAAGGCGGGCTTCAACGGCGTGTTCGACAAAGAGCACATCGCCATCGTCCTCGACCACTTCGTTCCCAACAAGGACATCAAGAGCGCGACCCAGTCCAAGCAGTGCCGCGAGTTCGCCAACAAGTACGACATCCTCAATTTCTACGATGTGGGCCAGATGGGCATCGAGCACGCTCTGCTGCCCGAAAAAGGCATCGTGACAGCCGGTGACTGCGTCATCGGCGCCGACAGCCACACCTGTACTTACGGCGCACTGGGCGCATTCTCCACCGGCGTTGGCTCCACCGATATGCCGCCGGCATGGCTACCGGCATGGCATGGTTCAAGGTGCCTGCCGCCATCAAGTTCGTGCTGAACGGCAAGCTGCCGCCGAAAGTTTCCGGCAAAGACCTCATCCTCCACATCATCGGTATGATCGGCGTGGATGGTGCGCTGTATAAGTCGATGGAGTTCACCGGCCCGGGCGTCGCTTCCCTCTCCATGGACGACCGCCTGAGCATCTGCAACATGGCCATCGAGGCCGGTGCCAAGAACGGCATCTTCCCCGTGGACGACGTGACCAAGGCTTATCTCAAGGGCCGCAGCCAGCGCGAGCCGGTGTTCTATGAGGCCGACCCGGACGCCGAGTATGAGAAGACCATTGAAATCGACCTCTCTGCCCTCGAGCCGACCGTCAGCTACCCCCACCTGCCCGAGAACACCCACCCCGCCAGCGAGGGCAAGGACATCAAAATCGACCAGGTGGTCATCGGCAGCTGCACCAATGGCCGCCTCGAGGATATGGAGGCCGCTTACAACATCCTGAAGGGCAAACACATCGCAAAGGGCGTGCGCGGCATCATCATCCCCGCCACCATGGCCGTGTACAAGGAGTGCATCCTCCGCGGCTGGACGACGGCTTCATCGACGCGGGCTGCATCGTCTCCACCCCCACCTGCGGCCCCTGCCTCGGCGGCTACATGGGCATCCTCGCCGAGGGTGAGCGCTGCGTCTCCACCACCAACCGCAACTTCGTGGGCCGCATGGGCCACGTCAAGAGCGAGGTGTATCTGCTTCGCCCGCTACCGCTGCCGCCAGCGCACTGACCGGCTACATCACCGACCCCCGCACGGTCTGAGAAAAGGAGAGTCACCCATGAACAACGCAAACGGTTCTGTTTTCAAATACCCGGATAACGTGGATACCGACGTCATCATCCCGGCCCGCCACCTGAACACGCAGGATGCCAGAGAGCTGGCCAGCCACTGCATGGAGGACATTGACAAGGACTTCATCAACAACGTCAAGGACGGCGACATCATGGTGGGCGGTTGGAACTTCGGCTGCGGCTCCTCCCGTGAGCACGCACCGCTGGCCATCAAGACCGCCGGAATCTCTGTCGTCATCGCCAAGAGCTTCGCACGCATCTTCTACCGCAACAGCATCAACATCGGCCTGCCCATCATGGAATGCCCCGAGGCCGTGGACGCCATCAGCGCAGGCGATACTGTCAGCGTGGATTTTGATACCGGCGTCATCACCGATGAGACCACCGGCAAGACTTTCCAGGCCGAACCCTTCCCGCCGTTCATCCAGAAGATCATCGCCGACGGCGGTCTGATGAAGTCGCTGACGAAGAAGTAAAGCGGCATTGCCTCTTTGCTGGACGTAAAGTTTATCAGAGATGTAACACCATCGGCGAAGCCGTAAAACGGAGAAACGAGAAAAAAGCGTTTAGCGAAGCGGCTAGCTTTTTTCCGTTTCGACTTCTCCGTTGGGGTCTGAAAGGGGCGAGCAGCCCCTTTCTCGTGGGTCCAGCGCGTCGAAATCGCTGGTGGTTTCTGGTTCTCTTTTGCCAGCAAAAGAGAACATAGCCTGACGAAAGATGCTGTTGTCCAATAAAAGAAAGGATGCCCATAAGAATGGAAAAAACATTGCTGTCATCTGGGGCGACTGCTCCAGCCCCGAGATCGTGAAGCAGACCCTCCGCGTTCTCGATAAGGTGGCCGAAAAGTACGGCCACACCTTCCACTACACCGACGCCGCAATGGGCGGCGAGGCCATCGACAAGTACGGCGACCCGCTGCCCCAGCATGAGCTGGACAAGTGCCTCGCGGCCGACAGCGTCCTTCTGGGCGCAGTGGGCGGCCCAAAGTGGGAGGGTCTGCCCGGTGAGCAGCGCCCTGAAAAGGGTCTGCTCCGTCTCCGCGCCGGCATGGGCCTCTACTCCAACAACCGCCCGGCCAAGATCTGGCCCCAGCTGGCCCCGGCCAGCCCCCTCAAGCCCGAGATCGTGGCAAAGGGCATCGACTTCATCATCGTGCGTGAGCTCATCGGCGGCGTCTACTTCGGTAAGCACGAGACTTACACGCTGGAGAACGGCGAGAAGCAGGCTGTGGATTCCATGCCCTACTCGGAGCATGAAATCGAGCGCATTGGCCGCATCGGCTTCGAGACGGCCATGAAGCGCCGCAAGAAGCTCTGCTGCGTGGATAAGGCCAACGTGCTGGATACCAGCCGCCTCTGGCGTGCGGTCATGCACCGCCTGCAGGCTGAGTACCCCGAGGTGGAGTACAGCGAGATGTTCGTGGACAACTGTGCCATGCAGGTCGTCAAGGACCCCAGCCAGTTCGACGTCATCGTCACCGAGAACATGTTCGGCGACATCATCTCCGATGAGGCTCCATGATCACCGGCTCCATCGGCATGATCCCCTCGTCCAGTCTGGGCGACGCACCCGGGCCTGTACGAGCCCATCCATGGCTCTGCTCCCGACATCGCGGGCAAGGACATCGTCAACCCTACTGCCTGCATCCTCTCCGCCGCTATGATGCTGCGCTACTCCTTCGGTATGGCTGAGGAGGCTGACGCCATTGAGAACGCGGTGAATAAGGTTCTGGACAAGGGCCTGCGCACCGCCGACAACATGAGCGAGGGCTGCACCTGCCTCGGCTGCACCGCCATGGGTGACGCTATCCTCGCGGAGATTTGAGTTTACCGGAAAGTAATAGGATAAAGTGGTAATACCCCGCCGCTGTTCGCTGTTTGGTGAATGGCGGCGGCTTTTCTATAATACAATGTCAGCAAATTCCGCTTTCTGCCTTAAAGTGTGAAATAGATTCATTTGACAAATCAATTTATGTAAACTATACTAAATCCTGTCTTTAACAATAAAAATAGCCCGTGTGCCGGGATGGATAAACAGAGATAGGATGGGAAAAACGATATGCTGACACTGGATAAGATCTACCACGCCGCCTTTGTCCTCAAGGACGTAGCCCGCAAGACCGACCTCATCGAGGCACCCCGGCTCTCCAAGGACTGCCAGCTCTACCTCAAGACCGAGAACCTGCAGGTGACCGGCAGCTTCAAGGTGCGCGGCGCTTATTATAAGATCAGCCAGCTCTCCAAGGAAGAGAGCGACAAGGGCGTCATCGCCTGCTCGGCGGGCAACCACGCACAGGGCGTGGCGCTGGCCGCTACCCGCCGCGGCATCAAGAGCATCGTCTGTATGCCGGACGGTGCGCCCATCATGAAGGTTGAGAACACCAAGAACCTCGGTGCGGAGGTCTGCCTCGTACCCGGCACCTACGACGACGCCCACGACAAGGCCGTGGAGCTGCAGGAAGAAACGGGCATGACCTTCATCCACCCCTACGACGACGAGCAGGTCATTGCCGGTCAGGGTACTATCGGCCTCGAAATTCTCGACCAGCTGCCCGATGTGGACGCTGTCATCGTGCCTGTGGGCGGCGGCGGACTCATCTCCGGCGTGGCCTTCGCCATCAAGAGCCTGAAGCCCGACGTCAAGGTCTACGGCGTGCAGGCCGAGGGCGCACCCAGCATGTATCGCTCCCTCCATGAGCACAAATACCAGACCCTCTCTGCCGTCTCCACCTTCGCAGACGGCATTCAGGTCAAGACCCCCGGCGAGCTGACCTATAAGCTTTGTGAAGAGTATGTGGACGACATCGTCACTGTCACCGAGGACGAGACCGCAGCGGCCATCCTCTCCCTGATGGAGAACCAGAAGCTGGTGGCCGAGGGTGCAGGCGCAGTGCCTGTGGCGGCGGCGCTCTTCCACAAGCTGCCCATTGAGGGCAAGAAGGTCGTCTGCCTCGTCTCCGGCGGCAACATCGACGTGAACATCCTCAACCGCGTCATCACCCGCGGCCTCGTCATGAGCGGCCGCAAGGCCAACCTGACCATCGCGCTGGAAGACAAGCCCGGCCAGCTGCAGCAGGTGGCCGACATCGTCTCCCGCTGCGGCAGCAATGTGGTGTCCGTCCTCCACGACGGCTCCGACCCCAATATGCCCATCTCCAGCTGCTTCCTCAAGCTAACTCTCGAGACCCGCGACAACGCCCAGATCGAGCAGATCCGGCAGGAGCTCACCAAGGCAGGCTTCCAGCTGGTGGCCGAGCGCGTATAACTTTATCGGTAAATGCAGAAGCGCCGCCCGAACGGGCGGCGTTTCGTTTTGTCAGCCGATGATCTCGTACTGGAAATATTCGCACTTGAGCTTGCTGCCCACGTCGATTTCCGGCGGCAGGAGCGCCAGTGCCACCGGGTTCAGCTCGTCGCTCTCGATGTCGGTGCGGCGCAGGTTGACGTAATCGCCGTCAAAGCTCACGACTTCGTAATACCAAGGCCCCATACTGTTTCCTCCCGTGATTCATTCCTGTGTGTTCTCTTTTTCCTGCTTCCGCCAGTGGTAGTACGGCCCGAGGATGCAGACGGCGGCGAGTATCATCACCGCGAGGATGATGCTGGTGACGGTCTGATTGTCGGAGAAAAAGTAGAACAGCAGCTGCCCGCCGCCCACGATGAGCTCCAGCACACCCAGAAGCCTCTGCCAGAGGCGGCGGGCCTCTTCGCTGGACGATTCCAGCCGCCGCGCCAGCACGCCGGGCAGCTGGACGCGGAGGACGTCTGCAATGCCCCAGACGAGGAAGATAACGCCGATGACAAGATGGTGTAACATAAGCCACGCTCCTTCTGCGCTGTGCGCTGAACAGAAAAACTTTTACAGTGCAAGTATATCATATCGGTGAGACCCCGACAAGGACGGGATTTGCCTGCCCGGCTCAGAAAATTTGGGTGGAACCGCTGAATTTGTAAAATAAACGCAAGAGAAAACGCAAAGAGAAATCTTAGCGGATTCTCTTGCGTTATTTTTTTGCGCATTTTTCAGGAAAGCGAGGGAACAGGAATGGCAAAACACATGACGCAGGATGACCGCAAGGTGCTGGAAGCTCGGTACAATGCTGGACAGAGCGTTGCCGGAATTGCCAGGGCGATGAGCTTCAACTATTCCACCATCTATAAGGAACTGAAGCGCGGCGACACTGGAAAGATGGATGCCAATGGCCGCGCAGGGTATAGCGCAGAGCTTGGGCAGCAACGCTTATACAACGCAAAGCAGCGGCTCAGGTATCGGGCGGATTGCCCGGAGGAGTAAGGCATGGGAGAAGTGTTCAAGCTGAACCATTGCTACAATGTGGACTGCCTGCCAGCAATGGAACTGTTCCCGGATAATTATTTTGATCTGGCGGTTGTGGATCCGCCGTATTTCTCTGGCCCGGAACGCAGAGGCTTTTACGGATCCAAAGTCAGCAAAATAGGAGTACACCGTGACTACCCCGTCTCTCCTGCTTGGAGTAAACCAGAGCCGGAGTATTTCAGGGAGCTGTTTCGAGTGTGCCGCCACTATATTGTATGGGGCTGCAACTATTTTGACTACCAGTTTGCTACCGGACGGATCGTGTGGGACAAGTGCAATGGAAATTCTAGCTTTTCAGATTGCGAGATTGCGGCGACAAATTTGTTTTCCTCAGTGAGAATGTTCCGGTATATGTGGTCCGGCATGATGCAGGGAAAAAGCATCACAGAAGGCGACACCATGCAGGGAAACAAGAGCTTGAACGAAAAGCGAATCCACCCAACGCAGAAGCCGGTTGCTCTTTATGACTGGATTTTCAAAAACTATGCAGAGCCAGGGCAGAAGATCCTTGACACCCACCTCGGAAGCGGAAGCAGCCGCATAGCAGCATATGAGGCAGGGCTTGGCTTTATCGGATTTGAAATTGATCCGTTCTATTTCCAGTTGGAAGAAGAACGGTTTTCTGAGTACACAAGTCAAACAAGCCTGTTTCACATGGAGGGAAAGAAAAATGATTCTTGAAAAACTTCACAGAGCAATCAACAACTTCAACAAGACATTCAACTGGCGGCGCTTCCGCCGCGATGCGCTGCACTTGGGAGAAAGCCTGCTGGTGTTCGGCGTGCTGTATGGCATTTTTTCAACCCTGATCTGGGGTGTCTGCTGGCTGTTCAAAATCAATTACGACCCAGATCTCATTGCCGTTGCATGGGCAGTGCCGGTGTTGCTGGACACTTTGGTCAACAAGGCTTATGACTGGAACAATGAAGTCCGGGACTGGGATTGAGAGGTGGGAACGACCTATGGATGAGGCAACAAGAATCTCGCTGAAAGACCAGTTCAACAGTCTTTTGGTACGGGCTATTGAGGGTAGCGCGGCGGTATGGCACTGATGCGGGTGCTGGAAGAACTGGACTTTTACAATTACCCGGCCAGCGCGAAGCATCACCTGAATGTCCCCGGCGGTCTGGTGCTGCATTCTCTCAATGTGGCAAGAGCTGCCCTGGAATTATGCGACAAGATGCCGCAGTTTGCAAAATGCAATAAGGGCGCAGTCTTGACCGCCGCGTTACTCCATGACGTTTGCAAGGCTGGGCAGTACATCAAAAAGCCGGATGGCAGTTACCGTTATGAAGATAGTCACTTGATGGGACACGGTGAAGCATCCGTCAGCATTATCAAAGACTGGATTTTCTTGACCGACACGGAAGCTTGGCAATCAGGTGGCACATGGGAGCATATAGCGGAGAGCAGGACTGGGGAACGCTCAGCAAAGTATACGACCGCTGCCCGGAAGCCTGTGCCTGCACATGGCTGACATGATCGCAACGCACATCATGGAGGTAGAAGAGTGAGCAGAGGCACCGCCTACTATGATCTTCCGAATGGTGAGCGAATAGAACTGCCGACAACCATGCCGGATGTTGAGGAAGTGCCGGGACCCCTATGTGATGGAAAATTTGAATTGCCAGAAGCCGTAAAAGAAATGTTCAAGTGGATGGATGAAACATTCGGAACATGGGAAAGCGACTTCAGCAGTTTCAAAATCTGGATGAAATTGCGGAAAAACTTCAATCCACCGGTGCGCTGGGAAGCGGTGCAGGACAAGCGTCGAAACCAAAGCCTTTGGGCCGAAACACCTATTTATATAAAGCAAGGAAGATCAAGAGCTTGGCAAGAAGTACACATACCAGAGTATCCCTGCACAAGGGAAAACAAAAGGGCACTGAAGAACAGTGCAAGCACACATTCAAGATAACCACAGCCCGGTGCGCGCCTTGCAGTGGTTACAACGTGGAGTGCGAGCACTACGAGAAAAACAATGCCGCTGATACAAAGCATGGTTCTTCTCAACCGTGAAATAAGCAGCCCTGCACCGCAGAAGCGGGGCTGCTTTTATATGGCGCATGGCGCTTTTTCTAGGCATTGAGCGCTGCAAGCAGGGCCGGACCCTGTATGCGCCGAGTTGAGTTTTCCATGGAAGCCGGTACGGTCAGGAAATCAGCCGTCCGGCATAGCGGAATGGTGCTGTACAGCAGCGTCCTCCTTTCCGTTCAAGCCCGGTGAAAGACCGGGCTGCCATTTCCGCGAAAGACGCACCCGCATGGAGCTGACGGGAATGGGTGCGCCGCAGCATGAGCGCAGAAATGCCCTGTTTGATCCGCCCAGGACAAAAGCGGTAGCCACTGCAATGGCCGCCCTGCCCGGTACTCTCTTGCCGGGCAGGATTGATATGCGGACGCATAATGGATGAACCTGCTTCTGACCTAATCCCCCATGAGCAGGAGTACCAGTCGATGCTGGTCGTCCGTGCAAGAAAAAGTGAGGAAAGCGAAATGAAACTTGAATGTCTGACACCGGAATTTCCGCAAGGTGCAAGAGTTTACAGCGTGGATGGTGTGGCACCCTCACTGCTGAACAGTGCATCGGCTATGAGATCGCAGGCGATTCTGGTCAGCGGGGGGGGGGCAGCATGAAAATCTGTGAAAGCGGGCCGGTAATTTGCAGAGCATCCGGTCAGGCATCGGCGGACACACTGAACGAAACTTGCCCATGCCTAACGTGCGACCATGAAGCGCCTATCGTGGCCGGGGCGTACTGTATGGCTGGAAATTTCGTTGACCGGAATACCAATCAGAACGGATGCGGAGTAAGAGAAAACGCTTCGTTCACACTGAACACGGTGGACCGGCACGCCGTTGCCTACGATGCAAGACATCACTGTCTTGGTGGAGAGGTCAGCGGAACACTTCAGGCAAAGGGAGAAGGAGGATGGAGTTTGAACTACATAAATCCGGTGCTCCAACCGCTGCCTGAAAATACGGTCGGCATCGACCTCTACAACGGAGCCGTTACTGGAAACACTGCAGCTACGCTCACGAAGAAAAATGATGGCACATCAAGCGGCCCGGAAGTTGCCCAAAGAAAAACGCCGGACTGGATCGTGCGCAGACTGATTCCGATGGAGTGTGGCAGACTGCAAGGCTTCCCGGACGGATGGGCAGAAATTGAACCACTGACCGACTTGCGGGAACTGCCGTTCTGGCGTGAGGTCTACACAAAGGACTGCGAGATCAAGGGGAAAAAGCCGAACCGGAAGATGATGCAGGCAGACAGCGAAGAAGGCAGGCGTGCCCTGATGCGCTGGCATGATGGCCTGCACAGCAGGGCGGCAGAGTACGCAATGTGGGGCAACGGAATGGCGCTACCAAACGCATTGTTCTTTGTAAAGAACGCGTTCCGCGAACTGGGAAAGCCGCCCGGAGAAATAAAGCTGGGAAGCCTGTTCGATGGAAGCGGAACAATGCCGCTGTGCGCCGCAATGTGCGGCGGGCATCCGGTCTGGGCAAGCGAGGTAGAGCCGTACCCCATTGCTGTTACAAAGACGCATCTGCCGAACATGAAGCATCTTGGAAGCGTTACGGACATCAAGGGCTTTCTGATTGAACCGGTTGACATCATAACGTTCGGAAGCCCATGTCAGGACTTGAGCATTGCAGGAAAACGTGCCGGACTTAACGGTGCCAAATCTGGATTATTCTGGGAGGCAATACGCATTATCTGGGAAATGCTGCTGGCGACGGCGGAAAATATCCACGGTTCGTCATCTGGGAAAATGTGCCCGGTGCCCTGTCATCGAACAAAGGAAAGGATTTTGAAGTTGTCCTCAACGAATTACTACACCTCAGAGAGTTTGCCGGAGGTAGAGCAGATCAGTCTATTCTCCAACATGGCAAGTGGGGGGGCTTCGCAAACTACGGAGCTGTTGCCTATCGAATTGTCAATGCTCAATGGTGGGGAATCCCCCAGCGCCGGCGCAGAGTATATGCTGTCTGCGATACTCGTAGAGAATCCGCCGGAGTGGTCGTTTTTGAGCGAAAAGGCACTGAATGGAATTTTGAACCGTGCATCCCGCAGGGGGAAGAAGTTACAGGACTTACTGCTGACTGCTATTCATGGCATGATCGAATGGTGGCAACAAAACCCTGCGGGGGGGGGCAGCGGGAAGCCTACACAATGAAGATCCGCAGCGGATGTGACGGCGGAGGAAAGGGACCGCTTGTCCAAGAAGAACTTTCGGCAACATTGGCAACGCACCAAGATCAGACGCTATTTGAGTTAAGAAATACGGTGATGAATGACCAGGGCGGCGGTTTCATGGAAGTTACGCATGGGATGACCGGAACACTCCGAGCACAAGAGCATGGGCACGCACCAATCACATTCGACAAAACAGAAGGGAACGAAAAGACGTGAAGGTAGAAACGATAAGCAAGGCAATCATTGCGGCGCTTCTTGCGGCGGAACTTGCAAGCTGCACGAAAGCCGCTCTGATGCAGAACCGGATCACGGATCTGGAAACACAGAGGGATATCTACAAGTCCATGTACGAGGACTGGAAAGGCGCGGCAGGCGAAGTTGCCGGGTATGCAGATACTGCGGGATTCGCTGAAAGCGCGGGACCGGTTGGATGGAAAGTTACTGGTAGAGGATGCCGGAGACTTCCTCTGCACGGCATACTGCACCGAAAAGCGGGAGCACATCTGCGGAACTGGAACGGGAATTACCGCCAGCGGTGCGCCGGTGGAAGCTGGTGTGACCGTGGCGGCAGACCCGGATATATTCCCATTCGGCACGGTTCTTTACATTGAGGATGTGGGCGTAAGGATCGTTCAGGATCGTGGCAGCGGCATCCAGGGGAAGCACCTGGATGTTGCCGTGCCCGGCACCCACAAGGACGCACTGAACTGGGAAGGATACGGAAAACACAGGGTCTGGATCATCAAAGAGGGAGAATGAAAATATGGATGGATTTGTAAAAACGCTGGGCATTCTGATGGTTTTGGCGGCTGTGGCACTGTGGGCAGCATTGATTTTCTTTGTGCCGGCCGCACTGATTAAATTCCTTTGGCTGTATCTGGTGGCATGATGGACAATGAAACACTGACACGGATCCTCTCGGCACGGTTTATAACGTGTAATGAACAGACCCGAAAAGGCAGTAAAGGCTGCACGAAAGAGTGCAAGCTCTATGAACTACAAGAGCCGGGCATGACCTGCCGGGACAGTGTTCTTCTCCACGCAGAGGAAGCAAAGAAAATTTTGAAAATAAGATCGCACAACTCCTGACACAGGCCGCCCGCTGCGGCGGCCTTTTTCGTGAGCATGGGAACAGGCCCGGCCCGGTTCAACTCCGGGATTGCCCAAAACTGAAAGGAGAATGCACCGATGCAGAGGTATTACATTTTGCTGAAAGCGACCGGTGCTGGTGGGTGGCCGGGTTGGCTGCCGTACCGGCTGGATGCGGCCAGTGCTGAACAGGCTGTTGAAAAAGCCAAAGAGCAGGCCGAGAATCATTACCCGGAGTACGAAAAGTTTGAAGTTCAGGCTATCGAAATCGAAAGGAGAAGCAAATGAAGCTGGCGGCGATTGCAAAGCTCATTAAGACTGACGAGTATTGCAAACTTTACAAGGTGTTCTATAACGATGGTCAGGGGTGTGATCTGTACATCGGAACAAAAACAGCAATCTTCCCGCTGACGGATTTCCCGAAAGCACAAAACGAAAGGGAATTGGCGGCTCTGCTGGGTATCAGCGAAAAGGAATGGAACGATATTCATTTTGAAAGTGACTGCCCGGACGATATTCGGAACATTGAAGGCATGAACCTTGACGATACAGCAAGTGGCGAGCTGGACTGCGAAAATGGCAGAATCAGCATCCGCTATTGTGGGTGTAACCTGGTTCCGATGGTTGAACCGACTTCCCGAACAATCGGCTTTGTAGACGCAAAGCAGATCATGCCAGTGGCGGATGAAATGCGCAAGAGCAGCTATTTCAAATACTGTGTGCGGAAAATGGCAAGCGGCGGACGTTACTATGTCATCAAGGATGGTATGATGGTACGCGGTGCTGTAATCCCCGTAAAGCTGGAACCTCTGGCGAAATCTGGGCTGTATGCCATTGCAGACATGGTGAAAAAGACCAAGGACGTTGCCGACGTGGAGGATCTGAGCGATAAAGAGGACGGCAACGATGGCTGACAAGACTGCTACAACCAGAATGTTGCAAGAAAGGTGACAAACAACAATGAGTAAAATTTTGAAATCGCTGGCTCTGGCTACCTGCACTGCTACACTGTGTGTAACGATGACCGGGTGTGAAGCTGTCAAGGGCGCAGCAACCAGTGAAAAACCGGTCAGGACGGTATATGTTTACCTGCCGGATGGCACTTTACTGGACAAAGGACGGGCAGACAAAGTGAGTTCATTTGTGCACAATGATCGTATTGTGAGAGTCACAATTAACGGGAAATCGTATAAAACCAGCTGGGCCAATGTGGTTTTAGTGGAGGAATAACGATGAGTAAGGTTTTGAAAAGCGTAACCTTGGGCAATGTGAAAAATGGCGGCATCTTCAAGGCGCTGGGCAAGGAGTTCGTGAAGCTGGATGCAGACGAACACGGCTGCCTTGTTCTGGCAAAGGACATTTGGACGAAAATGCCGTTCCGTGAAGGTGACGACCCAGAATGCCCCAACGATCTGCGCCGGAGCGAGATTATGCCATATCTGGGTAACTGCTTGGCAGAGTTTACAAAGAACGGCACTCCGCTGAGTACATTCATTCCGCTCAGAATCGACCTTCAGGACACGACCGGCCAGAACGAATACGGAATCTTTGAAGTGAGGATTGGCCTGTTGACCCTGCGCGGGTACGGAAAATATTGGCGGCTGATCCCGAAGGTAGATGCGCCGTGGTGGTTGGCAACGCCTTACGGTACGCCGAATTGCTCTCCGAGCACCTACAGCAGCCGCGACGTCTGGGCTGTCGGGTCGGGTGGCTCCGACGGCTACTGGAGCTACGGCGGCACCTATGGTGTTCGCCCCGTTTTGTGCTTTTCCTCTGCACTCTTGGTCTCTGTCGAGGACGAAAGAGAGGCCGGGTTTTCGCTTTCCGATGTTCCGCTGGATGACCTGCTGACCGAAATCAAGAGCCGGACGGAGAGCTAATCATGGATCCATGGAATCGGAGATCTGTGCCCGGAGTGCTACAAAGTGTACCGCGAAACGATGGATCGTTTTTATGAAGGTGGCCGACATGGAGGATAAGACAGATAACTCCCAGAAAAAGGAAGAACACGATTCTTTGAAACCTGCAAGGGATGCCATTGCAACTGCTATGCGGGCCGCCCAATTTGCGAAAGCGATCGGCACCCCACTGCCGAAACCACTTAAATGGCAGCGTGAATTCTATGACGCTACCGGTGTGTTTCCATACGGCTGGTATGAGTGCCCGGTATGCGGTACAGGACAGATTGGGAACCGCACGCCTGTCCGATTTGCCACACACTGCTAGAACCGTGACGAAAGGAACACAGATGATGGAACCTGAAAGAACCTGCTGCACCTGCCGCTGGCATGAGGGCTACACCTGGGTATGTTTCAACGGCAATTCTCCGAACCGTGCCGACTTCACTGACCCGGAGGACACCTGCGAGTGCTGGGAAGTCAGAACGGAAGAAAACAGCATCGGTGACTACGAAGTAAACTAATCAAGCTCTAATCAAGAATTAAGCAAGCCCGTCGTTAAATTGCCGCCCTGACGAGGCGGCAAGGGGCTTGTATGTGTAACTTAATCTAGCGACCACAGAAGAACACAAGCCGGGGAAAGCGGGGGTCAAGGGGGAGAAAACGAGGGCGGGTCTGTAGGGCTTGACGGAATGGGAAACTTAGAAAGACCTGCCCGGCGTTGTGTCCCCCTTGCCCTGCGAAGCCGTGTGTGTTTGGTCCACAGAAAAGAAAATCCCAGTAGAACTTTGCGGAAGGAGGAAGTGAACGGTGCGGGCATGGTACATTCGGGAGCAGAGACACATTCTTGGAACGTCCGATTATGCAGAAGTGGATCTCTTTGAAACAACGGACAAAGAGCATACCGCATCCGCTCGCCGCAAAAGAGAGCTGGCAACCTCCATTGCGCAGCAGAAGTATAACGACATGATAGCAAGGCGGTATTTCTGCCAGCTGGCCTATACGAATTTCGGGGAAAGCGACTGGGCAGTCACGTTTACATACGACCACGAACACCAGCCAGCACCCGGAGATTTTGACCAAGTAGACCGGGACTGGACGAATTTTACCCGCCGGTTGAAGCGTTTCTGCAAAAAAACAGGGAGAGAAGCATCTAAGTGGATGCAGGTTGCAGAGTACAGCGTGGCGGACGAGGACGGGAAAGTTACCGGCAGACACCACCATCATGCGATCCTGCAAGGCAATCTGACATGGCAGGAGATCAAGGACTTGTGGCGGGACAGCACCGGGCGGCCGATGGGGCTTGTGAAAGTTGAACCTATCGACCTGACCTGTTCCAGCTTTGAACGCCTGACAACCTACATGACGAAAGCCCGCGCCCGTATCCGGCGCTGGCGACAGAGCCAAGGGCTGCAAAAGCCGAAAACCCCGCGCCCGAACGACACCAGATGGAGCCGCAAGCGCTTTGACGAAGCGTTTGCTTTGCCGGATGATCGTGAATATTGGGAGAAAAAATACCCCGGTTATACCCTGCGTGAGTGTGAGCAGCATATCACCGGCAATAACACCAAGCACCTGATCGTGAAACTGAAAAAGAAGCCGGACACACGGCGGAAGAACAGGAGGAACCAGCCATGAGCGCCAGACTGGAACTGGACGATCTGCCGCCGCGCTACCGTGCGCAGGCGGAGGCTCAAATAGCAGCCAGACAACGGGGAAAGTGTACCCATACGCAGCCAATGGCGGAGGCCGCAAGCGCTGCTGGGCGGTTGAACAAAACTTTTGATTCCTACGGAGAGTATGTGTATTACATCGGCACGATCTTGCCCGGCATTCAGTCCGGCAAGATCGTGTCAGCAGAACCGCACCCGAAGTGGACGCTGCTGCAAGAGGAAGAATACTGTGCAGTGAAACTCCCGGCGGCGCATTACACGGCAGACTATAAGCTCACCTATGCAGACGGACGGGTGGATGTGGTCGAGATCAAGTCGAAGTTTACCCGGAAAGCACAGCGGGATTATATCTATCGCCGTAGGCTTTTTATCGACCTCATAGCCAAACCGCAAGGATGGGGATTTGTTGAAATCATTACACCGGACACGAAAGCAGAAACGAAAGAGTGGAAGCGCCTGGCTGAACAGGCGGGAAAGGAACAATTATGGGCAAAAGCAGAGCGAGGATGCCGGCATTTTACCGGCAGAGCATCCAGAACGCAGTGAACCAGCAGATCAACATCAGCAAGTCGAAGCACCGCACCATGCTGAACCGTGAAGCAATCGGGCAGGTCGTTTCGTACTGCGCTGTTGCTGCGGCACATGATCTCTGGGACTGGGACGAGAAAGAATCTACGCTTCTGACCCTGAAAATGAACAATGCTGCATCCCGGTACATTCTGGATCATGACAAGTATGGTGCACCGGAAGCAAAAAAGCGACTGGAAGCGCGCACTGCCCACCTGATGCCGGAAGAATTTTGGCTTCCGGTGGGTGGTCTGGTAGGCTCTGAAAAAAAGCTGCGTGTTCTGGCTGAACGCCGGGACGCTGCAAAGATGATCGTTCGTTTCTTTGTGGAATCGCTGGAAGAAATGGAGTACACCCCTGAACAGATCGAGGCCGTGAAGGAAGAAATCAAGAAAAATTACCAGCAGTTCCTCGGCTGGGTGGACGATGGCGGAGAAGAAGTTGCCTATGATCGTCTGCGCCGGGTCATTGAGGACATTTACGGCGTGGGTGCCATGGTGGAGCGCGTCAAGGGTGAAGAACCCGTTTTCGGAGAACCCCTTTTCAAGAAAGATTTTTGATTTTTTGGGAGGACTGAGCAGTGAAAGTACACGAGGCGGAGGCAATCTTGAAATATTATGCGGACATCCCGCAGCGGATAGAGATCATCCGCCGTCAGTGTACCGCACTGAGCGATGAAGTGGACCCTATGCGGGGAATGGGCACCGATGGAATGCCCCGTGGTGGAACGCCTGGGGACAGCACGGCGGCGATGGCCTGCCGGATGGATGAACTGGGCATTGGAGACCAACTGCGTCAGCTGGAACGGCAGCGGGCTGTGTTGCTGGAAGATCAGAACATTATCCGAGGACAAATGAACCGGATGGACAGTGGCCACAATCTGATTTTAACGGAGTTCTACATCAACCACAAAAAATGGCACGAAGTACAGCAGAAAGTTCCATACAGTGTGCAGCACTTGAAGTACCTGCGAAACGTCGCTCTTGCACAGCTGGGAAGGAACCTGGAACGGCTCCCGGAGTGCGCCGCTTTATTATCGCGTGCGTTAAACACGCGCGAGGAACAGCGCCGAGCGGATGCCTGGGCGGAGGGTGACATTCTCTTATAGGCAAGGCTGCCTGCGGAACTTCATGTGCAGGCGCTTCCGCAAAATCGTGTCCGATGGTCGTAGAAAAACAAACACGACTACCCCAAAAATCTGAAAACAGGCATAGAAATAACCCGGCGGGCAGTTGGCCTACCGGGTTTCGTACAAAGGAGGACAAAGTTATGGGAAAGAAGCATAAAACAAGGTTCGGGTGCTGCCCGGAAGGATGTATAGGCTGGTGCGGAGTGACAGGAGCGTATACTGTGACGCAGAGAACGCGCTCAGAACCTGCTTTATCGAAGAAACCAAAGAGCGGCGGACCGCACGGGAAGAGGGCGAACTGTGCCGGTTCGTGAGGATGGCACAGGATGGTGGCGTTGAACTGATTTCAAACGCAGGAAACGTAGTCCGTTTCAAAAACGCAGAAGATCTTACGAAAACGCTACGTTTCGCAAAAGATGCGCTGAGAATTACGGAGGTCTTAAAAAATGGGAATCAGGATTGAATTGAAAAACTACATTGAGAAAATCATCAAGGAAAGAGCGGCCAGAAAGTGGACAAGAAGAAAGGCCGCGAAAGTTCCAGATGGTTTGCCGCACATGATTGCTTTAGATGATCGCACTGACGATGAACTGACGGATGAACTGCGCTACAAGTGGAGTTTTTGCCCGATAGTCACCAAGGAAAAAGAGGGATACGTTTCTATGTTTGTCCCCGGCGGAAATGTAATTCGATTCAAGGACAAGGAAGCGACACAGCTGATCTTTGATGCTATCATGCGGTCATTCGATAGAGTGTGACAAGGGAACTTCGATGGTTTCTACGCCTTTTAACGGTATCTTCCCGTGATGCTTATAGGCGATATACTGACGAACAACATAGTCCAGCTGTTCAAACGAAAGCTGCTGCTGGACAATAACGTGCAATGTGTAACCGCCAATTTGAATAAGATGCTCAAGCTGCCCCTCTTTGTTCAAGACAAAACGGGCAGTTCCGTGACGTTTTTCCTGCATAACAGAATCCTTTCAACACTATAAGCCCGTCAGGTCATCGACCCGGCGGGCTTTTTGGATTTCGTGATTTACTTTTCGTGCGGCGGGTCATCCGGCGGAGCGTTGCGCTTGATGATGATCTGCGCCTCGTTGGGATCCCGGCCTTCCTCTGCGCTTGCCTGGGCGATCTGTTCAGCCAGACCTACCGGCAGACCGTTTTCGTCCAGCGGACCGGTGTAGCGTCGTAGTCCACGATGTTGATGCAGGGCGGTGGCGGGACGGTCTTGTAATACCTGCCGTCCTCATAGTTCTGATCCGTGACCCGGTTCCAGTAACCAATGTCGCCGTGCTCTTCCTGGGCGGCTTCCATTGCTTCTCTGGCCTGTTCTTCCGTCAGACCATCGAACAGCAGGCGGGAGCCGTCCGCAAAAGCGGCGACCAAACGCCACGGCGCGAAAAATTCTTCGTATTCCATGCAAAACCTCATTTCGTGAGAGAAAATGTATCAAAAAAGCGGGCTTTCGTGATTGAATTGAACTTTTTGAAGCTGGAAAGTTGAATTTCGTGGTTAAAAAGCTGCTTTTCGTGGCTAAGACCGGATTTTTGCAGATAAATTGCAAATTTCGCGGTCAAAAAGTAAGATTTCGTGAAGTAAGATTCTTTACTCCGGGATGTACCCATTCAGGCAGCGATTGAAACCGCGTTTCGTGAGGGCATCGGTAACTCTGTCCTCTGGGAAGTAGTAAGTAGAACCGTCTGCCGCAGGAACAGCCCCGGCGGGATGCTCTGCGCCGGTGTACCAGTCCGTTTCCGTGTCGTACTTGCGGTGCAGGTACTTGTAAACGTCACGCTGGGCTTTGTCGAACACCTCCACGAAAGAGAAGGATGCACAAGGCGGCATCTCTTTTGCCAGCATGGGTGCGTTCTGCGCCAGCCATGCAGCCATTACGGTTTTGGCTGCATTTCGTTTCGGCTTGCCTTCCCGGTGCACCAGATCCAGCAGCTGCACAACAAGGGGCTTTGGCAGATCGTTCAGCACTTCTTCCAGCGGGAACGGATTTTCGTGCAGCAGGGGCGACGTGCGCAGCTCCGGCACGAGATCCAGATCGTGGCAGGTTACGGGCTTCTGGCGGGTCTCAATGCGTTCACTGGTGCAGTACAGCATTTCCTTGATTTCGTTCTGTGCTGCATCAGAGAGCTGCTCAACCAGTTCGATGCTGTCCGCAAAGCTGATCTGCGCCTCGTTTCGTTCGCCGGTGCTGCGGCCCGTCTTATAGGCCGCATCAATGATACCAAGCTCCATAGCCAGCCGGAAAATGTGCTTGCAGGGCTTTTTGCGCTTTACAAAATCGTTGCAGGTGCAGCTTGCAAGGCTGGTCTGGTACGGCTCTTTGCCGGATCCATAGAAAACCCCGGTTTCGTGTTCCTTGTCCACGGAAAGCGGGCTGGTCTTGCTCTGCTGGGCGCTGGCAAGGCGCTTTTCTTCGTCAGTGTCTGCGGGATGCTCTGTCCAGGGGCCGAAGGCGGGAATCATAGTCATAACGGGAAACCTCCTTTTCGTGTTTCGTTACTGTCATGATAGAGCAAAACGCAAATAAAAGCAATAAATTAGAACAAGATTTCGTGACGGGATGCAAGAATAACCCCGGCGGGCTGCCGGGGCTGGCTGTCAGAACGGCAGGCCGGTATAGTTGCGCATGGGAATGGCATCGGCGGCGGGAACCAGCATATTAAGCAGCTGCCGGTATAAAGCCGGGTTTGCTGCACGCTGGGCACGGAAGTCCTCTAGGAATTGCGCCTGTGCTGCCAGATCAGCCAAGTTTTCGTCATCCACGTTGTAGCATTGGCATTGATCCGGCCCAGCGGAGTATATCCAACATCGAACCATGAAAACACCTCCTTTCTGTTTCGTGATGTTCCCGGCGTAAATGTCGGGAAGATGGGGCGGGGTTAGAGGCTGGTCTTGTGTGCGCCCTTGTCGGTGTGCTCCCAAACGTCCACGGAGTAGCCAACCTTGCGGAACTTCTCCGCGAGTTCGTGCGCTTGGTCCGGGTTGTTGCTCCATGTGGTGAGCGGGTAGCCGGACTTGTTGTAAACGATCTGATAACGTGTCATGTAGAAAACTCCTTTCGTGTTTCGTGATGTGCTCCCGGCATGGTGCCGGGTGCCGGTGAGGTAGGGCCGCTTTATCCGGTGCGCACCCTGCCAGGGCTTCCGGGCCTGCATCAGGCGTGGACAGTGGGCAGGGCTGCCAGATTGGTGAGGCGGGGCACGGTCAAGTGGTGACGTTCTGTCACCGATTCCGGGCGCTGGATCTGGGCAGCGCGCTCTGCGGCGGCTTCGATGATCTCCGTCATCCGCTTTGCGGCTTCCTCCGGCGTGGTGAAGTTCTCGACTTCGCGGATGTGGGTCTTGCTGATCCGGTCGGACCAGTCGATCAGGCGGGCGGGGTCAAAGTTGACCGGCTGCACGGTGATCTTACAGGTGGTGGGCTTGCCGTTGGTGTAGTAGTCGGCGGTGACGATGTAGGCGATCTGGGTGGTGTTCTGGTTCTTCATGGCTGTTACTCCTTTTCGTTCTGTATTTCGTGCTGATACTCCCGGCGGCCTGCCGGATGGGCTGTTACCCATGAGCGCCCGCCCCGGTCTGGGGCGGCTGGGCTTGCACCAGCGGCAGCGGGAACGCTGTCGGCCTTGCGGGTTTCGTGTCAGGCGTTAAGTTGTAAGAACGTGCTTTGCGTGGGGATCAGGTGCCGGGTGAGGGTGTCGGTGTAGCTGGCCTCTCCCTCGTAGCTGTCAACCACCCGGCGGTCTGCGGCGGCCATATCGTGATAGCTCTTTTTGCCGTAGGTGGGAGGCAGCCAGCCTTTACGCTGTCCGGCGTAGAGGTTGAAGGACTTCAAAACGTCCGTGTTCGTAAACTCGATGTGGCAGGTGCCTTTCTTGTAAAACGTGGCGGTGAAATAGTGCAGCTGGATCTTCTGGGTCTGGCCGCTCTTTTCGGCGGCATCCAGCACGGCGCGGAGTTCGTCCCCATTGTAGGGCTTGCCGTTCGTGTCCAGGAAGTGCAGCACCCGCTCGATCTGGGCAACATGGCCTGTTGCGTTGTACCGGGGGCAGAAACGCCCATCGTATGTATCAAAGGCGTTGCAGCGGAAAATGACCTTGCGGTTGATCTTGTACGCGGAGTTCGTGCACCAGCCGTTGTAATAATGCACGTTCTTGCTGTACTCGTCGTTATAATGCAGGTTCGTCCAGTCGTCGAACAGCTTTATAATTTCGTGGTCGATGCTGGAAAGAAGATTTCGTGAAATTTCTTCCCGGACGGTCAGAATGTTGTACGCGCTGAAGTCGTAGCCTTCAAGCTCTTTGATTCGCTTCTGGTAATCCTGCTGCATTTCGTAGGTCATCGCATCGAACAGCTGCGGCATTTCAAACAGCTGTTTCCAGTACATCCCGCGCAGTTCCCGGATAGCGTCGTTATAAGATTTCGTGAAAGCCATCACGGGGTTTTCTTTCTTACCAGCGCCGGCGGAGGAAAACAACGACTTGATTCCGTTGTACTCTTCATAGATCCGGCGCACACCCTCTGCGGCGGCGTTGTACCGCTCAATGGCTGCCGTGATGGGGTCGGAAGATACCAGGGCGGCAAACTCCGGGTTTTCCTTCAAGCGCTCTGCGGTTTCGTTTTTCAGATCCAGCCGGATCCGGCTCACCGGCTCCCGGTCGGGAATGTCCACCGACACAAGCGCAACCTCACGCGGGCGGCGCGGCGGGCGTTCTTGAACGCATCCGGGATATATTTCACCGTGGCGTGCAGCTCTTCCAGCCGTGCGGCCAGCTCTTTCCGTTCGTTGGTGCAGGGGTTGCGCAGGGTTTCGGCGTTCAGCAGGCACCGCACCTTGCCGCCGTCCTGCATGACGTCCAGCGCTTTGAGTAGGTGCGCGGCACCAGCGGAGAAAGGCGGATTCATGACGATTGCGGCGTATTTCGTGGTGGGGCGGAAGGTCAGAAAGTTATCATGCACCACCCGAAAACCGTCTTTCTTCAGCACGGCGCGGAAGTCGCTGGAAAGCTCGATGCAGTCAAGCTCTGCGCTTCGTGCCTTTCCCTTGTCGTATTGGTCAACCTCGCCGGTCTTATAGTCGTGGTGGACGTTGAACGCCAGGGCGTGGACCTGACGGGCAAGTGCTCCATCACCGGCGGACGGCTCAAGGATGGGTTTCGGGTAGGTGGTGAACCCGGATTTTACTTCCCGCAGGGAGAAAACCATATCAAAGGCCAGACTGTCCGGCGTGGGGTAGAAGTCCAGGGAATCGTTTGGGGTGGTCATCGTGTAAACCTCTTTTCGTGTTTCGTGATATGCCCGGCGGAATGCTGGGCGGTGGGGCGGGGCCGCTTTATCCGGTGCGGCTCTGCCGGGGTATCCGGTGCAGGTCATGCAAACAGGCGGTTGCATACCTGCTGTATTTCGTCGTTCGCCTTCATCGGGGCAATGAGCACGGCCACGGCGGCGCGTTTCGGGTCTGAGGTGTCAGTTGCCAGGATGGGCGCAAGCGGGTTGTTGCTGCCGTGGTAAACAAATTCGTGATGATCCACAAAAGCGTCATACTCCGAATTTATCATGATGGGCCGGGATCCATCGCGGAACATTCGGAACGTGCCCCAGATCTTGCCCTTCATCTCGACTTCCTGCAAAAGAGAAGTGCGCTTGACCTCTTCTTTGCAGTTGCTGAACTTCTGGAACATCTGCGCGGCGGTCAGCTGGTGCGGATCGTTGACCACAAACCCGTCATCGCTGGAAACGATGGTCACACCATCGGCGGGGGCTGCCTGCATGGTCACGGCTGGATCACTTCCGGGTAAAGGACGGCGGGCAGCTTGAACGCTGCATAGCCGGTGAAGATGTACACGCTGCCGCCTGGCAGGTGATCCGCACGGCGTTGCGGCTTTTTGCCTGCCCTTTCAGATAGGCGGTGATCTTCTTCATGTTCAGCCCGGCGGGGGTGCTGGTTGCTCTTTTCATATTGCAAAAACTCCTTTTCGTGTTTCGTTCTGGCTTTCGTGCCCGGTGCGCTGCGGGGTAGTGGGGCGGGGTTGCTTTGCCCGGTGCAGCCCTGCCAAAATATCCGGTTTCGTGGTGGTGGGTCATGCCAACAGCCCGGCGGCGATGCTTTCAAAGTCCAGCTGTTTCACGGGCGCTTCATCCGGCACGGCTACGGCGGCGGGGGCCTGCTTTGCGTCCTCTACGGACTTCCGGGTCTTGCGCCAGGCATCCAGCGCGGCGGCCTGCCCTTTGCGGTCGGTTTCGGGAACGGCCAGGAAGCGGCGCAGGCTTTGCGCTCTGCCTTGTGGAGTGCATCCGGGGCGGGCTGTGCGGCCTTCTGCGGGGCACTGGGCTTTGCGGCGGGTTTCGTTGCGGCCTTCTTTGCGGGTTTCGTGGTGGGCTTTGCGGGGGCCTCTGCCTTTGCGGGGATCTCTGCCGGGGCGCTGGCGGGCTGCTCTGCGGCTGCTTGGCGGCTTTGCGCTGGTCGGCCAACATCCGGTTGTATGCTTTGATCTCGTCCAGGCTCTTAAAGCGTCCAGCGGGGGCGGGGCGGCTTGCTTCCACCTGCCCGATATGGAACAGATGCGCAGGGGCTTTGTAATAGTTCCCGTCGGGGCGCTGGTCATTGGCGGCGGCGGTCAGTGCGTCCGGCTCCATGCTGGCGCTGGTCTTGCGGGGGCGGTCGTCAAACTTCCACAACTTCGTGCAGATCGTGGCCTTCTCGCCGGTCTTGACGCTCTTCCCGTCCTTCTTCCACTCCTGGAACGTGTGGAACAGGCCGGCAAGCAGCAGCTTTTCCAGCTCTTCGCCCTGCCGCTCTTCGGGCACGTCCTTGAAGTGGATCTCTTTGCCCTTGGCGGCGATCTGCTCCGGGGTGTAGGCCAGCGCCAGGATGGCGCGGCGCTGTTCGGGGGTGTGATACTTCGCGTTGACTTCGTTGTAAATGATCTCGTCGTTGGTCATGTGAAACGCTCCTTTGCTTGTTGTGTTGGTGTTCGTGATGATCTCCCGGCGGCTGCGGGGTAGTGGGGCGGGGCCGCTTTGTCCGGTGCGGCTCTGCCAGGGCATCCGGTGGGCATTCAGCCAGAAGCGCGGCCGCGGCATCCTGCCAGGTGGGAAAGTTGTAGAACGTGCGGCGCTCTGCGTTGGTGTTCTCGCCGGTGATTCGTGCGGCGATCCGCTGCCCGGTGCGGGGGTCCCACCCTTCCAGCCGATACCCGGCGGCCTGCAGGCGGCGGGCTGCGGCGTTCTCTGCCTTGTTGCGCTGGCGGATCTGTTCAAGTGTCATCATGGTGCAGGCTCCTTTCAATCTTCGGTGCAGCCGTGGCAGTAAAGCGCGTCAATCACTTTGTCATCGCTGAAATCTTCCGGGGTGCCGTTCGCGTCAACCACCAGGTCAACGCGGTCATAAATTCGCAGATCGGTTTCAGCGTCCACCACAAAATACCAGTCGTCACCGTCCAGCGCGTCGGTGCACCAGACTTCAACCGCGCCGTCATCGGTGGCGGTCATGCCCTGCACAATGGCCGGGGCGATGTAGCGGCCCAGGGGGCCGACGGTGTAGGGGCATTGTGCCGCGGCCTTCGGTGCGGTGCCTGCCAGCAGTGCGGCCGCCAGTGCGGCGGCGGTGGTGATCTTCTTTGCAGTGTTCAAAAGTTTCATGTTCTTTGCTCCTTTGCTTTTCAGGTTTGCCCCGCGGGCTGCCGGGGTTATGGGGCGGGGCCGCTTTGTTTGAGCGGTGCAGCCCTGCCGGGGCATCCGCTTGACTTTACCGCCTTTCGGTGGTAAACTGGCTTACAAGATGCGTTGTGGAAAATTCATCTTGCAAGCCTGTCACCTGCTTTAGTGGGTGGCGGGCTTTTTTGCTGCCTGCTTCTTTTTCCACTCTGCCAGGTAGGCGGCCCAGATCGCTTTTTTCAAAGCGGCGGGGAGCTTGAAAAATTCAATGCTCATGTGTGCTTTTCTCCTTTCGGCTTACTCGCAACCGTCCGGCTGTTGTCCGGCTCGCTTGCTGTGGCTGCATTCTAGCATGACGGAATGCCACTTGTCAAGCATGACGGAATGCTTTCTACGTTTTGCACAAAAGAATGACGGAATGCTTGTTGATTTTTGCATGGCGGAATGCCGCTTTTTTTGCTATAATAAACGCAGGCGCGAAAGAGGTGATATAATGCCTATCTCGGACAAAAAGAAAATTTCAAACAGCCGGTATATTGCAAAATGCGATTCAATCCAGATTCGCCCACCAAAAGAACGCGGCGACGAAATCAGAGCGGCCGCAGCCGCAGCGGGTCAAAGCATGCAAAGTTATATTTTACAGCTTGTGCCGAAAGAATGACCCGTGATGGATTCACCCCGGCGAAATCCGGGGAAGAAGGGGGACTATAGGGGGTTACTGGGGAGAGTTCTAGCCTGCTAGGTTAAAGCCCTACACCTGCCTCTCAATCCCGTTAGGTGGAGAATCTGACCCCTCCGGCAAACGGCAAAATTGACCCGGATGAAGCACCGCCAGCGCAGCCGTGACGCTGGAACGCCGACAGCGGGAACGGTGCCAGCGCTGACCATGCCAACCGGCACCGCCAGCAGATCAGCCCACCACCGGCACCGGGACGCACCCCGCCGGAACCATTGCCGCCAGTGCAGACCAAAGGCCAGAGCAGCAGCGCACGCCGCGCCGTCTGCCCTGGCCTTTTTCTTTTGCCCATCTTCCCGCCTGCCCGGCCTGCCGGATCAGCAGCCCGGCACGCGCTGGGTGTTGTCGGCGGCCGCCCCGGGGAAAAGCTGGAAAGTACCCGGGGAGCGCTGGACGAGGTACCCGGATATTGCGCCAACCACCTGCACCGGGAAGGACCGGCACCGCCAGCGCCGCGCCGATGACCCCGCAGCCCACAAGCTGCACAGCCTGCACACCCTGCCAGACCTCACAGCAGCCAGCAGCCCACCGCCAGCACCTACCGACACCGCACCCCGCCAGCCCTGCCGCCCATCTGCCGCAGCAGATCACCCCGCCAACAGCCAAAAACCACCCACCGCAGCCCGCCGCCGGAGGGGTCAGATTCTTTACCTGACCGGCATATGGCCTTTGCAGTATAGCCAATAGCTAGGCTATAGCCGCCTTATCTAACCCCCTGCCCCCTTCCTTCTCCGCCTCGACGGCCTGCCGCTGCCCTGGGCACCGCCCACCGGCG
>ENA-OQCN01000152-OQCN01000152.1-human-gut-metagenome-genome-assembly--contig:-NODE-152-length-34716-cov-2.335887_pt1 | contig 34716 bp, 46 predicted proteins | sample MGYA00242497_ERZ504576 | MGnify/ENA primary metagenome ERZ504576 (study PRJEB26092, sample SAMD00036296) | human gut metagenome | host: Homo sapiens | study: EMG produced TPA metagenomics assembly of...
TGAAAAATTTGGAGGGAAAGGTGCAAATTCGAAAAGTTACAGTGGGATGTTTTCTGTCAGCAATAATAGTGCTTGTAGGAGTGTTATGGACGTTTGTTGTTAAGAATATTGAGTTACAGAAAAATAGTCTTTTAGATAATGAAGAAATCCAAACAATAGAAAGTGAGACGGGGTGGAAGCAGCAGGGTTCTGACTGGTATTATTATGATGAAAGTGGGAATCCACTTCAAAACGAATGGGTCGAGCAGTATTATTATATTGGCGAAGATGGGAAAATGGTTCGAAATCAATATGTGGATCGTTTTTTTGTGTCACAATATGGAAACTGGAATCCAAGATTTGAAGCACCATATTGGTTAATGCATGGAGAATGGAAAAAGAATGGCAATGTTTGGATCTATCAGTATAATGGTATTGTTCAAACTATGGATTTTTCACAAATCAGGAGTATTTGTCGACTTGGGTATGATACGAGCAATGAAAAGACACCACCAGAGCAAAGTAAAGAAGCGTATTGCTTGGCAGCTGAAAAAGGTTTTACAATCGTGTTGTGTGATTTATGTTTTACGAAGGATCATGTTCCCGTATGTTTTCATGATGAGTATATCAATCGAATTGCCAGAGATCAGAGTGGACAGGAATTAGAAGAGGAGATCAGAATAAGTGATCTGACATATGAGGACACAATTCAATATGATTTTGGTATATATAAGGGAAAATCATACGAAGGAACACATCTTTTAAAATTAGAAGAAATGTTGGAACTTGCTCAGCAATTGAATCTGGAATTGTATATTGAAATTAAAGCGGGGAGCAAAGAAGAAATTAAACAGGCTGTAGAATTGACGAAACAATATGATTTGAAACTATCGTGGGCGGGTACGAAGTATGATGAATGTTCAGCTGTGGTAGAAGCAGATGATACAGCCAGAGTTTCAACAATGCCTCGAATGATAAGAGATTCAGAGATAGAAGAACTTTTAAGTTTAAAGAGGGAAAATAATAAGGTCTTTTTCTTCACATACGATACGGCAATGCTGACAGACGAGGTGTTAAGTAAATTAAAGAAAGAAGGGATTCCGTTTGAAATGGGAACAATTGACTCTGAGATAGAGATTGTAAACTATTTAACGGAAAATTATCAGTATTGCACAGGTATCGAAAGCAACAAAATTGTCGCAGCGAACATTGATCTTGATCAGGTTTTGCAAGATTGAAAAAGAAAATATTGTTATGGTAAATATTGATGAGTTGTAGTATTATTTAAAGTGAATTTGTCAACAAACACTGCGCAGACATTTCACAATACGTTTGTTCTTGTTAACGGAATCGCTCTATTTGTTACATTGCAGTACATAAATAGTCATACAAATCTTTTCTTAAAAATGGAAAAAGTGATTTGTTCAACTAGGACAATGTACATTTGGCATTTATTTGCTTCACATATTTATAAAGGATGAATTAGGATTAACAAAGTGGATGGAAGATATGCTTCAAGGAAAAATACCAAATATGTTATATGCGTTTTTGCATTGTGGAGCAATTTTTATTTGTGGCTATGCAATTACGTTTATAATCAAAAAAAATCCATTTTTGAGGCGACTTGTATAGTGAAAACAAAGAAAAGCAAATAAACAAGAACAAGTGGATTGTGTATAAAAAATAAAATTCAATGACAGGAAACTCAAAGTATGATATGATAACCTTGTCAAAATAGGACGTAAAAATTGAAAAGGGAGGAAAGAAAATGCAAAAGAAAAAAGGAAGGCAAATTCTGGCAGTAATAATGGCGACAATGATGGCTGCGCAGTCAGCAAATGCCGCTAGCTGGGTACAGGATTATGTTGGCTGGTGGTGGCAGGATAATGGTCATCAAAGCGCGGATGGCGTAAATGTTGAACCAATCCTTGTCTCAGATGAAGGATATGAATATGGCGCGATTGATCATTGGAAGTCTGCAAAACTATTGATTGGCGGTCAGAGTGAGCTGGATAGCCATTGAGAATAAAAAATGGAAACCAGTTTGAGCTGTCGCAGGAGGTCATCATTGAGTAATGGGGGAAGTTCTGATGGGGCAAAGAAAAATAAAAATCAGGAGGTTTACATGCAGAAGGAAAGATATGAAGGAATTGATGGATTGAAGGCATATGCTATTATTGGAATTGCAATTATGCATGTTCTTGCAAATGGCGAATATGGATTGCAAGGCTTTGTGTTTGAACAGCTGATACCATCGTTTCCAGATCTTGTTCTCCTTTTCTTAGTGATTAGTGGTTTTGGTATGTGCTGTGGCTATTATCAGAAAATCATTGATCAAAAAATTAGTATAGAGGATTTTTATAAAAAGAGATATAGCAAAATTTGGCCATACTTTGCGTTGCTTTGTCTATTGGATTTTGCAGTTTCCCCAAGCAAAGAGTCACTGATTGAGGTATTTGCCAATTTGACGTTGTGTCAGGGGCTTTTGCCAAATGCAGATATTTCGGTGATTGGTGTGAGTTGGACGTTGGCAGTGATTTTTGTATTCTATATGCTGTTTCCGTTTTTCTGCTTTTTACTTGGAAATAAGAAAAGGGCATGGGGTGTAGCGATCATAGCACTTGTGTTTAATTATGTGAGTGGTGCTTACTTTGATGCTGGAAGAAGAAATATTGTCTATGACGCGATTTACTTTATTGCTGGTGGCCTGATTTTCCTTTATCGACAAGAGATTGCTGCGTTTACTGCAAAATATAAAATTGTGGTTGGTCTGGTCTTGTTGGGAGGCTGCATTGTTTATTGTATTGTGGGAAACGGTACAATTATGGTCTTAAGTCTTTGTGTAGTGGCGCTGTCCTATACGATTGGATGTAAAAAGAAGGGAATCCTGATTAATCCGGTCGCAAAGTTTCTGGGAGGAATCAGCTTCGAGATTTACCTGTGCCATATGGTAATTTATCGTGTACTAGAAAAATTGCATTTGATTCATGTATTTGAGAATGAACTGTTATCATACATTTTCACATCTGTCGCAGTGGTATGTGGTTCAGTTGTATTCTCAGTATGTGTGAAGTGGTTTTTAAATAAATTTGAGTCGATTTTGAAAGAAAAGTATTGCAAAAAGTTAGTTAGTTGAGCATTTCAGAACTATACAATCGCACTATTTTATGATAGTATAGGAAGGCAATTATTTAAGGAGGTAAGAAAGCTAGAAAAAGGAGAAAATATGTTTCAAAAAGTAACAAAAGAATTAAAAAAGAATAAGGTGCTGAAAGCAGGAATTGGCTATACAATAGGCAATTATTTCCTGAAGGCCTCGGATTTATTACCGTTCCCATTTTTTCCAGACTGATGGCGGTGTCTGACTATGGTATTTATAATACATTTTCGTCTTATGAGGGAATGTTATATCTTTTTATTGGACTAGCGCTGCACAGCAGTATTAAAAATGCAAAGTATAAGTATGGTGATGAAAGGCTTGATAGCTTTACCTCATCAATCACGATATTTCCACTTGTAATTTCCTGTATCGCATTGATCATGGGAAATCTGTTTCTTCCAGTGATTAACAAATTTCTTTCAATTGGAAGAATAGAATATAACTTACTGATCATATTGTGTTTATGTTCAAGTCTGCTATATGTTTACCAGTCAAGATTAGTTCTTGAATATAACTCAAAAAGTTATATGAAGATGTCTTATTTTAATGCATTAAGCAGTGTTGCAATGTCAATAATATTAATGCTGACAGTGTTTAAGGATCAGAAATATCTTGGAAGAATTTGCGGATCTGTTATTCCGATGTCTATCTTGGCTGTTTGGATTCTTTACAGTCTGTATTCAAAGGCGAGACCAAAAAGAAACAAAGAATATTGGAAGTTTGCATTAAAAATTAGTCTTCCGATTATTCCTCATGGCGTTGGCCAGATTATATTGTCATCCTTTGACCGAGTAATGATTACAAACTACATTGGCAGTATGGCGGCAGGTTTGTATAGCTTTGCGTATACGATCTATTCCATTATTTTAGTAGCAGGAGACTCTATTAGTACCGTATATGAGCCATGGGCATACGAGCAATTTGCAGAGAAGAGATATGACATTGTAAGAAAACGAAGCACGATATATATTGTGTTGCTAGCAGTTGTATGTTCTGGAACAATGTTGATTGCACCAGAGTTGGTAAGGATCCTGGGTTCTCAGAAATATGTAGATGCGATTCCGGCAGTTACGCCGATTCTTGGTGCTGGATTTTTTGCGATGGCTTATAATATTCCTTCAACCGTTGAGTATTATTATGGAAAGACTTCCTTTATTGCAGTCGGAACCGTTTATTGCAGCCGTACTTAATGTTGCTACAAATGCAATATTTATTCCTCAATACGGATATTTAGCAGCAGCATATACAACACTGGGTAGCTATATGGTATATTTTATTTTTCATTGTATTATTGCTCATCGAATTATTGGACAAAACATATTTTCAATAAAGGTATTACTGGCAACAGTTGCCGGTGTCTCTGTGATTGGCATTATTTCATTATATTATCAAAATAATTATATTGTGAGATATTCCTTTGCAGCAGCTGTTGTAGTGGTTGTGCTAGTCTGGCTGAAAAAAGGCGCTTTGGCTGATTTCGGGTTTAATGTTAGTATAGGAAAAAGGTCTTGACATTGGATTGTTAATGTAAGATAATAAAATAGAATATTGCTAGATAAAAATTTTTGTTTAGGTAGGCTAGTTAAGTGTTGAGAAAAAGATAGAAAAAATTTGAGGATGGATAGAAAAAATGCAACCAAAAAAAGAAGTACAGCATGTGTACCTAGTAGGTGCAAAGTCTCTAGGAGCATATGGTGGGTATGAAACGTTTGTGTACAAACTTACAGAGCACCATCGAGATAATCAGAATATTAAGTATCATGTTGCTTGTAAGGCAAATGGTAATGGTGCTATGGACGAAACAAAGTTTGAGGGCGTGACCGAGATTAATGATCATGAATTCGAACTTCATAATGCCCATTGCTTTAAAATTAGTGTTCCGCAGATCGGAGCAGCGCAGGCAATTTATTATGATGTAGCTGCATTAAAGGCGTGCTGTGAGCATATTCAAAAAAACAATATTCCACATCCGATTGTTTATATAATGGCATGTCGAATTGGACCATTTGCAGGTCATTATTATAGGAAGATACACAAATTGGGTGGTACAGTGTATCTGAATCCAGATGGACATGAATGGATGCGAGCAAAATGGTCGGCACCAGTTCGGAAATATTGGAAAATTTCGGAACAGATGATGGTGAAGTATTGTGATTTGGCCATTTGCGATTCTGTGAATATTGAAAAATATATTCATAAGTGTTATGATGGCAAGGGAATCAGGGGTAAGAATCCAAAGACTACATTTATAGCTTATGGAGCAGACTTAACGCTCAGCAAATTAGCGGATGATGATAAAAAGCTGGTAAATTGGTACAAGGAAAAGGATTTGACTCCGAAGAACTACTATCTTGTGGTTGGTCGTTTTGTACCAGAGAATTCCTTTGAAGTGATGATTCGAGAGTTCATGAAGAGTCATAGTCGCAAAGATTTTGCAATTATAACAAATGTCAATGATAAATTTTTGAATCAATTAGAGGAAAAGCTACACTTTAAAAGCGATAAGCGAATCAAGTTTGTGGGAACAGTGTATGATCAGGAATTGCTGAAGAAAATTCGAGAGAATGCGTATGCATATTTCCATGGACATACAGTAGGTGGTACGAATCCCTCATTGATTGAGGCACTAGGCAGTACTGATTTAAACTTACTTGTAGATGTTGTTTTTAATAGGGAAGTGGCTGAAGACTGTGCATTGTATTGGAGTCGCGATGATGGGGCTTTGGCAAAACTGATTGATCAGGCTGATGAGTTGAACGCAGATGAAATCACAAGTTAGGCAGAAGGCTAAGAAGCGAGTTGCACAGGAATATACATGGGATAAAATCTGTGGGCAGTATGAAAAAGTATTTATGGAAGCAGATAAGAAGAGATAAAACAATGCGAATATTACATTATGCACTAGGATTTCCACCATATCGTAGTGGTGGATTGACAAAATGGTGTGTTGATTTGATGATACAGCAGGCGAAGGAAGGACATTGTGTTGCGATGCTTTGGCCTGGGCAGATGGGAATGTTAAATAAAAAAATAGCGATAAAAAAACAAGAGGACGTTGCTTGAAAGAGCAAAGGCTTCAGAGTTTTGAAGTTATTAATCCATTACCAGTTTCCTTTGATGAAGGAATAGCAGATTTCTCTGCATTTACGGCAAATGCAGGGACAGTTGCATATGATAAATTTTTAGATGCTGTTCAGCCTGATGTTATTCATGTGCATACATTGATGGGACTTCATAAAAGCTTTTACAGGCAGCAAAGAGAAGGAGAATTCGTCTTATATTTACTGCACATGATTTCTTTCCAGTTTGTCCGAAGGTAACAATGTTCCGTCATGGCGTAATTTGCAGCAATGTAAAAAATTGTGAAGAGTGTGGTGTGTGCAATGCAACGGCACTAAGTTTAAAGAAAATACAGATTTTGCAATCACCGCTGTATCGCAGATTGAAAGATTCATTCATTGTCAAAAAACTAAGAAAAAAGCATAGAGATGGATATTTAAGTGAGGCAACTGCGGATGATTCAGCGGTACCTGTTGGTAGCGCTGAGGATTATAAGAAGTTGCGAAATTACTATTATTCACTCTTAAAACTGATGGATATTATTCACTATAATAGTAGTGTGACAAAAAGTGTTTATGAAGCGGTATTTGATCTTCCAAAGAATTGCATTGTAACGATTACACATGCAGATATTACAGACAACAGGCGGATCAAAAAGTTTTCTGATGATCAGCTTCATATTCGTTATTTAGGACCACAAAGTGGAGCAAAAGGCTACTTTTTATTAAAAGAAGCATTAGACCAATTGTGGGAGAAAAAGCAGAATTTCTGCCTTGATGTACATTTTCAGCCAATTGAAATGGCACCGTATATGGAAGTACATCCGCGATATGCTTATGAAGAATTAACGAAGATATTTGAACAAACAGATGTTTTGATAACGCCAAGTATCTGGTTTGAAACATTTGGGTTTACTGTATTAGAAGCATTGAGTTATGGTGTTCCCGTTGTAATTAGTGGAACAGTTGGGGCAAAGGATATTCTCGTAGATGGTGCAGGTATAGTAGTTGACAATCTTACACCAGATCGTCTGTGTGACACATTGATAAATCTTACAACGGCTGATTTAAAGAAAATGAATGAAATTATAGTTCAAAAACAGTCAATTATGCAGATTGAAGCAATGTCGAAGCAGATTGAAACTGATTGTTACGGATGGAATTTATAACATCGGTAAAGAAAACTAGAAATGGGAAATGTAATATGAATATAACAGTGGTTGTTTTGCATTATGAGAATATAAAGGATACAAGGGAGTGCCTGGATTCTTTGAAGAAATATTTAGATGACACAAAGAACAATATAAATGTTGTTGTAGTTGACAATGGATCAATAAAAGAAAAGACTGCAGCAATTGAAAAAGAGTATTTGAATGATAAGATTCATTTTATTGAGTCTGGTGAAAATCTAGGCTTTGCAAAGGGAAATAATATAGGATTTCACTATGCAAAGTATGAACTTCATTCGGATATTATAATTTTAGCAAACAACGATTTGATTTTCAACAAGTAGATTTTATGGATCAGATTGAAAAGGAAATGACAGAGAATCACATAGATGTTGCTGGTCCAAGAATCATCTCGTTGGTTGATCATAAGAATCAGAATCCAGTTCCATATGTGCATCCGGATCTTGCGTCAGTTAAAAAAAGAATTTTTAAGCTCCAAGTCTGCGAATGATGTGTTAGTTTGGGGTGGATAAGTTTTTTCAAAGTATTTTTCCAAGAAATATAGCGCTGACGTAAAATCGGATAACTATCAATTGCATGGTGCATGCTTAATTATGGCCAATAACTATGTGAAAAATTATGATGGACTGTATCCAAAAACGTTCATGTATATGGAGGAGGATATCCTAAAGTATATTACAAAAAGAGACCACCTTGTTATGAAGTATTTTGATAGTGCAGAAGTCTTTCATAAAGAGGGATCTTCGACAGGAAAAATCTACGGAGCAGGAAGAAAAAAGAGGTCATTTTATTATAAATGGAATATTGATGGATGCAAGAAGCTGAGACAACTGATGGATCTGGGAGAGATAAATGAAGCTAACAAAAGAAAGAAAAATATTATTAGAAAGCATTAATAACACTTCAGTTGATTAACTATATGGTTGGAACAATCATTATTGAAGACTTTTTTTAGTCAAATATTTACGAGATGCTATTGTAGTTGTGTTATTATTTGAAATTGCACGAGACAGAAGAAAAAAAATGCAGTTTGGAACAATTACGATATGTTTCTTGGTGTTTGTATTCTGTGAACTTTTTGGTATGATACAAGGCGAGTCTTTGCGTATTGTATTATTGGTGGCAAGAAGATATGCAATTCCGTTGGCAGTGCTGTTTATTGTTGGCCAAATTGATTTCAATGGTGAAGAGCGAGGATTCCTTGTATATATTTTATATTTGATTGTTGCATTATCAATATTTGGTGTTTTTCAGGCACAGGTATTGGGTGATGGTTTCTTGAGAAAATTGGGCTATCCAGTCGAGTACTCACATGGATATGGACGAGATATGCTGTATAATTCTTTCTATTTTGGTGGATTGGGTATACAGCGAGTGGTTGCTACACTGAGCAGTTCAAATATTTGTGCATTGGCATTGGGAGCATCATTACTTTATTTTTTAGTATGGAACCCGATTTTTAATGTGAAATATGAGGCAATTATGATCGTTTGCATCGCAGTTGCATTTCTTCTTACGTTTTCACGCTCAAACATATTGTTTTTTGTTATTGTAGCTATTTTAATTTCGAAGTATATTCCATATAAAAATATATTCTTGCAGGAATTGGATTTGCTGTGTTGATCGTTTTGATTTTGGGTATTATTCAAGGACAGGATGGAATTATTTATAAACTATGGATGTGGGTCCAGTCTACTTTAAATATGACAGAGGACTCCGCGGCAGGAAGATCTGGAATATGGCAGACTGCATTGGCACAAGTATTGAAAAGCCCATTGGGAATCGGATTTGGCCATGTAGGGGCAATTGGATATGATAGTGAACTCGTTTTCTGGGCAGAATTCATATTTTGTACTCGCTTTGGATACTGGATGGATTGGTGTTATAAGTTATGTAACTGCTTTAGTAATGATTGTTGTAAAATTATATAGTAATGCAGTAATGTATGGAAAAGCAGGAAATGAGAAGGGAAAAAGAATCTGTGTGGCTGGCTATGCAGTATTGATTTATCTGATGGGAGTAATGCTGTTCTCCAATCATATTCAGGATATGGAGGTTGTAACACTAGTTATATGTATGTTGGTATTGGACTTTCATATGTTCGATACAATGGAGGTATAAACGAAAAAATAGATAAATCATTCATAATTCGTAAAATTTGTAAGCGAGGGAATAATTGATGAAAGAATTGTCAATTCAGGAAATTCATGAGGGAACACTTGGCATATTAAAGAAAATAATAGATATTTGCGATAAAGTTGGAGTGAACTATTATCTGGCATACGGATCTTTAATCGGTGCGGTGCGTCATGGGGGCTTTATTCCATGGATGATGATTTGGATATTGTAATGCTTCGCCCTGACTATGAGGTATTCTGCCAGTATTGTATGAAGCATGAACGAGAACTGTATCCGTTCAAGCTAATTAATAGACAAAGTGAAAAAAAATATCCTTATAATATTGCTCGATTTAATGATCTGCGATATAAGGCTGTTTACGAGAATGTTCAGGAATATGACTCTGGAATGTTTATCGATGTGTATCCGTTAGACGGAGCAGGTCATATGACAGAATCAGAGGTGAGAAGTCTTGATAAAAAGAGAGACTACTTAATGAAAATGATTCTGTGGAGCATAGATGATCATTATGAACCATCTAAGCATAATAAGTGGTATCGCTCTGTGATTAAATACTTTGTACGAAGTTATGCAAAATTTAAGGGAAGCGATTATTTCCTAAACAAAATGGAAGATCTGAAAAATCAATATGAATTTGACAGCAGTGAGTATGTGGCAGAAATGGTATGGGATATTAAGACGGTTCTATGCAAAAAAAGCTGGTTTGGAGAAGGTCAGATGATTCAATTTGAAGACATCAAGGTAAAGGCGCCAAAAGATATTGACAGTTTTCTAAAAGTATACTATGGGGATTATATGAAGCTGCCACCAGTTGAACAAAGAGTTCCAAGTCATGGATATGCACTCTATAAAAGAGAATAGTATTGTGCGGTTAAGGGTGGTATCAGTATCATAAGAAGCGCAAAATTAGCTGACTGCCTGTCTTAGTCCACGCAGACAAAATAGAATCAATTTAGGTGTATACCGACCAAACAAAAAAGTCTTGCTGAAATCCTAAAAACAATGTATACTGTTTTCGTTGAGGAGGTATGTTTTATGGAGACAATCAAGAATGTATTAGTTGGACAGTCAGGTGGACCGACGGCAGTAATTAATGCAAGCCTTGCAGGTGTTTATGAGACAGCAAGGGCGATGGGCGCAGAGCATGTATATGGTATGCGCTATGGAATACAGGGACTGCTCCAGGAGCAGATCGTTGATTTAAATGAGTGTCTTAGCGATAAGATGGATATTGAGCTGTTAAAGCGTACACCGGCAAGCTATTTGGGCAGCTGTCGTTTTCGTTTGCCAAATCCGGATGTGGATGAGGAACCATATAAACAGCTGTTTCACTTATTTGAAAAATACGAGATTGGCGCTGTATTCTATATCGGCGGCAATGACTCGATGGATACGATTGCGAGACTGGCAGCATATGGTGCTAAAGTAAAAAGCAGCATTCGCTTTATCGGTGTTCCAAAGACAATCGATAATGATTTAATGTTTACTGATCACACACCGGGCTATGGAAGTGCAGCAAAGTATATTGCGGCAACGATCAAAGGAATTATCTGCGATTCAAGTGTCTATAACCTGAATAGTGTAACAGTAGTTGAGATTATGGGCCGTCATACAGGATGGCTGGCAGGTGCAGCGAGTCTGGCAGCAGGTGCAGACTGCAATGGACCAGATATGATTCTTCTGCCAGAGCGCGCGTTTGACGAGAAAGCATTTCTTACAAAAGTGGCACAGCTTGAAAAAGAGCGTCATACGCTTGTGATTGCAGTGAGCGAGGGTGTGAAAAACAAAGATGGTGAGTTCTTGTGCGATCTTGTATCTGGACCTGGTGCAGTGGATGCATTTGGTCATAAGGCTGCACTTTCCGGTACAGCTCGTTACCTTGCAGATTTGATTAAGGCTCATCTTGGATGTAAGACAAGAGCAGTTGAGCTGTCAGTTTTGCAGCGCTGTGCTTCTCCGCTTGCAAGCCGTACTGATGTGACAGAGGCATATCAGGTAGGCGGCGCTGCTGTGGAAGCTGCTTTTCGCGGTGAAACTGGAAAGATGTGCACGATTTATCGTGTATCAGATATTCCGTACCGCACAGAGACGGGCCTGACTGATGTAAGCCGTGTGGCAAACAAGGAAAAATGTGTGCCGGATGAGTGGATTAGCGAGGATGGCATGCATGTAACACCAGAGTTTGCACGTTATGCAAGACCGTTAATTCAGGCAGAGCTGCATCCATTCTATGTAGATGGTGTGCCGCGTCATTTGCATCTGTAAAAATGTCAGAGCAGTCTGCACGGTTAAGTGATGTAAAGGAGAAGTATATGGCAGATACTGTAGTTCGCAAGCATATCATTTTTTACGGCAGAGTGCAGGATGTAGGTTTTCGTTATTTCTCAGTTTATAAGGCAAGGCTTCTTGGCCTTGCCGGCTGGGTAAAAAATTTAGATGATGGAAGCGTAGAGATGGAGGTGCAGGGAAAAGAAGCTGAAATTGATACGCTGATCCAATTTTTAGATGGGCACCGCTGGATTCGCATTGATGCTATGGATGTAGAAAATATTGCGGTGATACCGGATCACGATTTTGTTGAGAGATAAGCGTGCACGCAAGGAACCATTCAGACGTATCTGCTGCCGTTTTTAATGGGAGGTTTTATGTGGTATGTCATTCAGACGAGCACTGGAAGGGAAGAAAAGATAAAGCAGGAGTGTGAACAGCGCATAAGTAAGGATGTGCTTTCACATTGTGTTCTTCCGTTGTATGAGGAGAAGATAAAGTATAAGGGACAGTGGCATATTCAGAAGAAAAAGCTGTTTCCGGGATATCTGTTTCTTATATCAGAAAATTTGGATGAGCTGCATGAGCAGTTAAAAAGAGTAGAAGCTATGACAAAGCTTTTGGGGGCTGGAGATGATATCATTGCGCTGACTCAAAATGAAATTGATTTTCTACTTCGTTTTGCGGGTGATGAGGAGCTTGTAAAGATGTCACAGGGAATGATTATCGGTGATAAGGTTGTCATTTTGTCTGGACCTCTTAAGGGTATGGAGTCCACTATCCAAAGGATTGATCGCCACAAACGAAAGGCATGGCTGAATCTGGAAATGTTTGGACGACAGCAGTTAGTTGAAGTTGGTGTGGAAATTGTAAAAAAAGTTGCATGTGAAACGTAAGCGTTAGAGGAGAGAGACATCATGTGTGGAATTGTTGGTTATACTGGACATCTTCAGGCTGCTCCTATTCTTTTGGATGGTCTGTCAAAACTGGAGTATCGAGGCTACGATTCAGCAGGACTTGCTGTTCGCAATGGAGAAAAGAAAACAGAGATTGTTAAGGCAAAGGGGCGATTAAAATCTCTGGCAGAAAAAACAGACAACGGTAATGCTCTTATTGGTACATGCGGTATTGGTCATACCAGATGGGCAACGCACGGTGAACCGAGTGAGACTAATGCACATCCGCATATGTCAGATGATGGCAATGTGGTTGGTGTTCACAATGGTATTATTGAAAATTATCAGGAGTTAAAGGAAAAGCTTATTCGTAAGGGTTACAGCTTTTATTCATCTACTGATACTGAGGTTGCAGTTAAGCTTATTGATTATTATTATAAGAAGTATGAGCACACACCAGTAGACGCGATCAATCACGCACTTGTGCGTATTCGCGGTTCATATGCACTTGCTATGATGTTTGAAGATTATCCGGGCGAGATTTATGTGGCAAGAAAAGACAGCCCGATGATTCTTGGTGTGACAGATGGCGACTGCTTTGTGGCATCTGATGTTCCGGCAATTCTTAAATACACACGTACTGTCTATTATATTGGCAATCTGGAAATGGCACGTATGGCAGATGGTGCGATCACCTTTTACAATTTGGATGGTGATGAGATTGAGAAGCAGCCGACACAGATCGAGTGGGACGCAGAGGCAGCTGAGAAAGCTGGCTTTGAGCACTTTATGATTAAGGAGATTCATGAGCAGCCAAAGGCAGTTCATGACACCATCAATTCAGTTGTAAGGATGGCGTTATTGATTTGTCTGATGTTGGACTGACAGAGGAGCAGATTAAAAATATCAGCCAGATTTATATTGTTGCATGTGGCTCTGCTTATCATGTTGGAGTAGCATGTCAGTATGTCTTTGAAGATCTGGCAGAGATTCCAGTTCGCGTTGAGCTTGCATCTGAGTTTCGTTACCGCAAAATGGTGCTTGATCCAAATGGCCTTGTTATAATTGTCAGTCAGTCAGGAGAGACGGCAGATAGTCTTGCTGCGCTTCGTCTGGCAAAGAAAAAGGGCGTGAAGACGCTTGGTATTGTCAATGTGGTGGGAAGCTCTATTGCTAGAGAGGCAGACAATGTTTTCTATACGCTTGCAGGACCAGAGATTGCAGTAGCAACGACAAAGGCATACAGCACGCAGCTTATTGCAGGATATTGTCTGGCTGTTCAGTTTGCAAAGGTCAGAGGAAACATTGATGATACACAGTATGCGCACTTAATTGACGAGATGCAGCAGCTTCCGGATAAGATCGCAAAGATCTTAGATGATAAGGAACGCATTCAGTGGTTTGCGGCAAAACAGGCAAATGCAAGTGATATTTTCTTTATTGGTAGAGGAATTGATTATGCAATCAGCCTTGAGGCAGTCTTAAGATGAAGGAGATAAGCTACATCCACTCTGAGCCTATGCGGCAGGTGAATTAAAGCATGGAACTATAAGTCTTATTGAGGATGGAACTCTTGTAATCGGTGTTTTAACTCAGTCTGAGCTTTATGAGAAGACAGTTTCCAATATGGTAGAGTGCAAGAGCGCGGTGCCTATTTGATGGGACTGACAACATATGGAAATTATAACATTGAGGACACTGTATCCTTTACTGTATATATTCCAAAGACGGACGAGCACTTGCGACTAGTCTTGCAGTTATTCCGCTGCAGCTTATGGGCTACTATGTCAGTGTCGCAAAGGGACTTGATGTAGATAAGCCAAGAAACTTAGCAAAGAGTGTTACAGTTGAGTAAACAAGAAGTGATTAAAGAATTAAATTATAATACATAAGAAAAATGGCGGCACGAAAAAGTGGATTTCGTGCGCCATTTTTCAATAATAGTGTTTGGAAAGGAGTATTTTGTGAGCAGACAGAAAAAGGAATTTGAAGAATACGAAATAAATGAATCTTATAAAACAGAAGAAAGAGATAATCCATATGGCTTTAAGAGAAAGTCGAAGGAGGAGCGGCCTGTACTAGCAATTTGCTATGATTTTGATAAGACATTATCGCCGGATGATATGCAGGCACAGGGCTATATTCAGTCTGTAAATTATCATGTGGACCGTTTCTGGGCAGAGTCAAACGAAATGGCAAGAGCAAACGGCATGGATTCAAATCTTGCCTATATGTATAAGATGGTTCGCGAGGCGAAGGGTCATTTTGATTTGAGCCGCAAGGCGCTAGAAGAATATGGTTCGAAGGTGGAATTGTTTCCTGGTGTAGATGAGTGGTTTGAGCGCGTGCGCCAGTATGGCGATAAAAATGGAGTGATTATAGAGCATTATATTATTTCATCAGGTTTAAAGGAGATGATAGAGGGAACTAAGATTGCAAAGCGTGGCTCCTTTGAAGAGATTTATGCGAGTGCCTTTTATTATGATGAAAATGGCGTGGCAATTTGGCCGGCACAGGCAGTAAATTATACGAGCAAAACACAGTTTTTATTTCGCATAGAAAAGGGAATACTTGATGTAAATGATACTGCAGTAAATGACTATTTTCCGGCAGACAAGATGCGTGTGCCATTTAGAAATATTGTCTATATTGGTGACAGCGATACAGATATTCCGAGCATGAAGCTTGTAAACACATACGGCGGTCATGCAATTGGCGTTTACAATCCTGTCACGGGAAATAAAGAAAAAGTCTATCGCATGATGCGCGATAACAGAATACGTTATTTTGCCCCGGCAGATTATAGAAAAGGTCAGCAGCTTGAGCAACTGATTCAGACGATTATTGACAAGACTGCAGCTTATGAGAAGTTAGAGGCACTTCATATAGATGGATTAAAGGAGATGAAAGACAAAAACAAGTCAAAATAGTACATAAAATAAATAAAAATGGGAAAAATAACGATAAAACTGTTGACAAAGCAGAAACTAGTGGCTAAAATATATATAAATACTAAGGAAAGAACGTGCGAAAATTATGCAAAATACCATTCAATAAATGGTGACTGCGGAATACAAACGTAAACATTTTTTGGCGAAAAGAAAAGGAGACGTTATGTTCAAATTTTTTAAGGGAAAAGAAAAGGGAAATGTGCTTTATGCACCTTGCAAAGGAAAAGTAGTTCCTTTGACAGAGGTTCCAGATCCAACTTTTTCTGAAAAGTTATTGGGAGACGGCTTTGCAGTAATCCCAACTGAAGGAAAAGTGTATGCACCGGCAGATGCTGAAGTGACCATGGTATTTGATACACTTCATGCAATTACGCTGACTAGCAGCCAGGGAGCTGAAATCTTAATTCATATCGGATTGGATACTGTTACACTTAAGGGCGCACCGTTTACCGCGCATGTTGCAGCTGGTGACAAGGTGAAGAAGGGTGATCTTTTGATGGACGTAGATCTGGATAAGATTAAAGAGGCTGGATTAAATACAATTACACCAGTTTTAATCTGCAATACGGATGATTATGAAAAGATCAGTCTTCAAAAGGAAGGCGATGTCTTACTAGACGAGGCAGTTTTAAAAATCTCATGAAACTGATTGGAGTGATTCAATTAAGTATAATTTAAAGGAGGAGAAATATATGAAATTTCTTCAAAAACTAGGTAAAGCATTAATGCTTCCAGTAGCAGTGCTGCCAATCTGTGGTATTCTCATGGGCATCGGTTATTATTTATGTCCGGCGACAATGCAGGGAGGAGAAGTCGAGGGTATAAAAAACTTGATCGGATTCTTCTTGGTAAAGGCAGGATCAGCTCTTATTGAATGCAACTAAGACACTTGCATTCAATAAGATTGCAAACCCATTTATCGGAATCCTTTCTGGTGTTATCGGATCTTCTTGCTACAATAAGTTCAAGAACACTAAGCTTCCGAACTGGCTGGCATTCTTCAGCGGCAAGCGCTGTGTTGCTATTATTGCTGGTTTAGTTTCTATCATTGTATCTGCTGTTTTATTATTTGTATGGCCATTGCTGTTCGGAGCACTTGTTGCACTTGGCGATGCAGTTGCAGGTATGGGTGTTGTGGGTGCTGGTATCTACGCATTCTTAAACCGTCTGTTGATTCCAACTGGATTACATCATGCATTAAACAACGTATTCTGGTTTGATACTATTGGTCTTGGTGATTTGCAGCACTTCTGGGCAGGTGAGACATCTGCAGATGTAACATGGAGCTTGGAATGTATATGTCAGGTTTCTTCCCATGTATGATGTTCGGTATTCCTGGTGCAGCACTTGCAATGATTCAGTGTGCGAAGCCGGCAAAGAAGAAGATTGCAATCGGACTTGTTGCTTCTGCAGCAGTTTGTTCATTTGTCTGCGGCGTTACTGAGCCGTTTGAATTTGGATTTATGTTCCTTGCACCTGGTCTGTATGTAATTTATGCATTACTTTATGGTATCTTCACAATTGTTACTGTTGCGCTTGGCTTCCGTGCAGGATTCAGTTTCTCAGCAGGTGCTACAGACCTTCTGTTCTCATCTACACTTCCGGCAGCGCAGAAGACAGTGCTGATCATTCCGCTTGGAATCGCAGCATTCGTTGTATTCTATTTTGTATTCCTCTTCGCAATCAAGAAGTTTGATTTAAAGACTCCTGGAAGAGAAGATGATGATCTTGAGGAAGAAAAGAATGTTCAGTTAGCAAGTGATGATTACACAGAAATCGCAAAGAAGATTCTTGCAGGCTGCGGTGGTAAGGGAAATATCGTAAGCATCGATAACTGTGTAACAAGACTTAGACTTGAAGTAAGAGATATGACTGCAGTAAATGATAAGGCAATCAAGGCTGCAGGTGTTGCAGGAGTAATCAAACCTGGAAAGACTTCCGTACAGATAATTGTCGGAACAAAAGTTCAGTTTGTTGCTGATGCATTTTCAAAACTTTGCGAATAAGTTCTAAATAGTATTTAAAGCAGGGCATGACTCGATTAGGGTTGTGCCCTTTTTTAATGTGAAGGAAATTGACAAAACACCATGTGACCGAGTATACTTAGAACGAAAAAAAGTATTAGATCATGAGGAAAGACTGATGAAAAAGATGACTATGAAAAATGTGTAGTTACTGTATGCCAAGAAGTCAAATATATGATTGTATGTGCAGCCTTGCTGCTATCTTTTTTTACAACGGTAAATGCAGCTGAAAAAGAGGCACCAGAAAAAATAATTCGCGTGGGCGTATTTGGGGATACGTTTAATTATGTAACTGAAAAAGGAATGAGAAAGGGGTATAGTTATGAACTGCTGGAGACTCTGGCAGGCTATACCGGGTGGAAATTTGAGTATGTAGCCTGTAATTGGACAGATTGCTTTGAAAAACTCCAAAATGGTGAAATAGACATTTTGGGAGATATTGCCTATACAGAGGAACGCACAGATAGGATGCTGTTTTCAGATGTACCTATGGGTGTAGAGAAATATTATCTGTATGCAGATTTTTCAAGTGACTATATTTCTTCTACTGATTTTAAGACATTGAATGGAAAGCGTATTGGTGTCCTTATAGCGCAAAGCCAGAAGTGATGCTGAAAGAATGGGAGTTAAAAAATAAACTTAAAACAATACATGTAAATATAGAAAGTAGAGAAGATGCACTGGCAAAACTGGAAAATGGAGAAATTGACTGTTTTGTTTCGTTGGATGGACCATTTGGGGCTGATAAAGATGTTTCGATTATTACACGAATTGGCAAATCAAATATTTATTTTGCAATTAATAAGGATCATCCAGAGATAAAAAAAGATCTTGAGCTTGCAATGCGTCAGTTAGAGGAGGATCGTCCATTTTATCTGTCAGATTTGTACAAGCAATATTTTTCATCGGATTATACACCTGTTCTTTCATCTGAGGAAATTATGGCTGAAAGAACATGGTGCAATTCGAATGGGATTTTTAGCCAATGATGTCGGCGTGAGCGTTATAGATCCGTCAAGTGGGACAGTTACTGGTGCAATCACTGATTATATTCAGTATGCAGTAGAATGTCTTGGAAAACAAGATCTGACATTTACGCTTATGGGATATGACAGCTATGAAGAAGAGATAGAAGCGCTAAAGAAAAATGAGATTGATATGATTTTTCATTTCAATCAGCATCCAAATGCGATGGAGAAATATCATTTCGCATGTACAAATACAACGTGGACATATAATTTGATAGCAGTCACGAATAAGCCTCATTTTAATGAAAATGATGAAAAATGTGTTGCAATTTCAAAAAACAATATGTCTCTCAGAGAACATATTGAATATTATTATCCGCATTGGAAAATTTTAGAATATGATACAGACAAAGAGATGGCAGAAGCTGTGAATTCTGGAGAGGCCGATTTCTTTATAACTGGTGTCAACCTTGCATCAAAATACAGCAGGGATCCAAGTTTTTACAGTGTGCCACTTTTATACTCGGAGAAAGCAGCCTTTGCAGTTAATAACGGAAATAAGAATTTATTGACAATACTAAATAAAACGCTTAATGCTATGCCAAACAATATGCTTACGAGCTCACTTGCCATGTATGAGAACAATTCAAGAAAAATAACATTGGGAGATTATATAAAACACAATCTGTTAACAGTATCTATTGTAAGTGTCGTTACTGTTTTAAGTGTTATGACTGTGATTCTTGTGCTTTTAAGAAAGGCAAGAAAGGCCGAGGCTATTGCAACGAGGGCAGCAATACACACACAGGAGCTTAATGAAAAGCTGCAGGTGGCAGTAGAAAATGCTGAAAGTGCAAATAATGCAAAATCGACGTTCCTTTTTAATATGTCGCATGATATCAGGACGCCAATGAATGCAATTATCGGATATGCAAATCTGGCATCTAGGCATATAGATGATGCAGAAAGACTTAAAAAAATATATGAAAAATATTCAGTCATGCGGCCAGAATTTGCTGTCTCTTCTTAATGATGTGCTGGATCTTGCAAGAATTGAAAATAATAAAACAGAAATGGAATATGTAATTTCAGATATCGGCGCAGATTTTGAAACATGGGTTATGATGTTTTTGAATCAGGCGGAAGAAAAGAAACAGACAATTACTAAGACAAAGCATTTGCTTTATCCGTATGTTTACATGGATGTTTCTCATGTATCGGAGATTTTTATTAATATCATAAGCAATGCAATTAAGTACACTAATAATGGAGGTGTGATAAACTGTGATATTTCGCAGGTACCTGGCAAAAAGAATGGCTGGTGCGATGTTATTATTACTGTAAAAGATAATGGAATTGGTATGTCAGATCAGTTTTTTAAAGCATATTTATGAACCATTTGAGCGAGAGCGCAATTCAACGATAAGCCGTGTAGAAGGAAGCGGCATTGGAATGGGTATCGTGAAAAGGCTTGTTGAGCTGATGGATGGCAGTGTTGATGTGCAAAGTAAAATTGGCGACGGCTCTACATTTACTGTAACTATCCCATGCAAAATTGCATCAAAAGAGGAATCAGTTGCAAAGCGGGATAAAGGAACTCATGATAAAGCCAGCTTAGTTGGTGCGAGAATTTTGGTGGTAGAGGACAATGATATTAATGCAGAAATTGCAACGGAGCTTCTAGAAGAGGAAGGCTGCATTATAGAGAGGGCATGCAATGGTGTGGAGTGCATTGATATGCTTGAAAAGGCAGATAATTCATATTATGCGATGATTCTTATGGATATTCAGATGCCTGTCATGAACGGCTATGATGCTACTAGGAAAATTCGCAGAATGAAAAATCAAAATAAGGCACAAATTCCTATCATTGCAATGACAGCAAATGCCTTTACAGAGGATAGACAGATGGCGCTTGATGTAGGTATGAATGATCATGTCTCCAAGCCGATTGATATGAACATTCTTGTGCCGATCATGATGAGGTATGTGTAACTATTCAGAGCCATGCAAAATAGAAGCATCGAAGATGCGATTTTGCGAATGGGGTTCTGAATAGTTACAAGTATTTATAATATAAGAAGGGTGTCATATGGACGAGAAGCTTAAACAAAAATTAATTGAAGCTGTTAAGGCAGGAGATGAAAATCAGGCAAGTGAGCTTTTGTGGCAGCTTGTAATTGATTGCCAGAACTGTCCGTTTAAGACTGTGTCAGGTCTTCCATTTTCCTATACTATTAAACGTGGACGAAATGGAGAACTGACAAAAGAGTTATGGATTGACAGACGGGAGAATAGTAAGTCATTGGCGTGGAGCAGTATCAGACTGGCATTTTCAAATGCAATGAAAATAAAGAGTGCAGATCGCCCTAAAGCGCTTGGCGATATTCGCGGTGTTTCTTATATTTACCCTATGCTGTGGCGCTTTGGTGTGCTTGAGGTACCGCAAACAGCAAAACAGCATATGAATACAGAACTGTAAAAAATAATGTACGATGGAGGCGGGAATATGGATCATTTTAAACTGGTGTCTGAGTATGCACCGACTGGCGATCAGCCAAGGGCGATTGAGGAGCTTGTAAAAGGATTTAAAGAGGGAAATCAGTTCGAGACACTTCTCGGTGTAACTGGTTCGGGAAAGACATTTACTATGGCAAATGTCATTCAGGCATTAAATAAGCCAACATTGATTATTTCCCACAATAAGACGCTTGCCGGTCAGCTATATGGTGAGATGAAGGAATTTTTCCCAGAGAATGCAGTTGAATATTTTGTCTCATATTATGACTATTACCAGCCTGAGGCTTATGTGCCTTCATCTGATACGTATATTGAGAAGGACTCTGCGATCAATGAGGAAATTGATAAATTAAGGCTTTCTGCGACGGCAGCGCTTTCTGAGAGGCGTGATGTAATTGTAGTGGCATCTGTTTCATGTATATATGGTCTGGGAAGTCCTGTTGATTATAAGGATATGATTTTATCACTTCGTCCAGGAATGATAAAGGATCGCGATGAAGTAATCAAAAAGCTTGTTGAGATGCAGTACGAGCGAAACGATATGGATTTTCACCGAAGTACATTTCGTGTGCACGGTGATGTCGTAGAGATTTTTCCGGCAAATGAGGGTGAGACTGCAGTGCGCGTAGAGTTTTTCGGTGATGAAATTGATCAGATAAGTGAGTTTGATCCGCTGACAGCACAGGTAAGAAGCCGTCTAAAGCATATCGCAATTTTCCCGGCCTCTCACTACGTTGTTGACCCAAAGGAGATGCTTCGCGCAACAACTGATATTGAAGAAGAGCTAAAGGAACGTGTAGATTTCTTTAAGCGAAATGACCGTTTGCTGGAGGCACAGCGAATTTCAGAACGCACTCATTATGATATTGAGATGATGAGAGAAACTGGCTTTTGCTCTGGAATAGAAAATTATTCGCGTCATCTGGCAGGACTGCGGCTGGTTCACCGCCGTTTACGCTGATTGATTATTTTCCAGATGATTTCTTAATTATTGTGGATGAGTCTCATATTACACTTCCGCAGGTGCGCGGTATGTTTGCAGGAGACCGCTCACGAAAAACTACACTGGTAGATTACGGCTTTCGTCTTCCATCAGCACTTGATAATCGCCCCTTGAATTTTAGTGAATTTGAAAGCAAGATTGACCAGATGCTTTTTGTTTCGGCAACACCAGGCGATTATGAAGGTGAGCATGAGATGATGCGTGCAGAGCAGGTTATACGTCCGACAGGACTTTTAGATCCGCCGATTGAGGTGCGTCCAGTTGAGGGGCAGATTGATGATCTGATTGCCGAGATTAGAAAAACGCTGCGGTCAAAAAATAAAGTGCTTGTCACGACTTAACAAAAAGAATGGCAGAGGATTTGACGGAATATCTGCGCGATGCAGGTATTCGCGTGCGCTATCTGCATTCTGATATTGATACGCTTGAGCGCGCACAGATTATTCGCGATATGCGTCTTGATGTGTTTGACGTGTTGGTGGGCATCAATTTGCTTAGAGAGGGTCTTGATATTCCAGAGATTGCGCTTGTGGCGATATTAGATGCTGATAAGGAAGGATTTCTGCGTTCAGAGACGTCACTTATTCAGACGATTGGACGAGCAGCACGAAACAGCGAAGGTCATGTTGTGATGTACGCTGATACGATAACAGACTCTATGCGAAATGCAATTGAGGAGACAAAAAGAAGACGCGAGATTCAAAATGAGTATAATATAGAGCACAACATCACACCTACTACTATAAAGAAGGCTGTCCGTGATCTGATTTCAATCTCAAAGGCAGCAGAGAAGGCTGATGAGAAGCTTGCAAAGGATCCAGAATCAATGAGTAGGCAGGAACTCGAAAAGTTGATTGCAAAGGTAGCAAAACAGATGAATAAGGCAGCTGCTGAGTTAAACTTTGAAGCAGCGGCAGAACTTCGTGATCAGATGAGAAATCTGAAGAAATATTTAGATGATTAAAAGAAAGGCATAAAATAATAAATATGGAAAATAAGAAATTTATCCGAATCCGCGGTGCAGCGGAGAATAATCTAAAGCACATTGATTTGGATATTCCAAGAGATGAACTTGTTGTGCTGACTGGATTGTCTGGTTCAGGAAAATCCTCACTTGCATTTGACACAATATATGCAGAGGGGCAGAGGCGATACATGGAGTCGCTTTCATCTTATGCAAGACAATTTTTTAGGCCAGATGGAAAAGCCAAATGTTGAAAGTATTGAAGGTTTGCCGCCGGCAATCTCCATTGATCAGAAATCTACTAATAGAAATCCGCGTTCTACGGTAGGTACCGTAACGGAAATCTACGACTATTTTCGTCTTTTATATGCGCGTATTGGTGTTCCACATTGTCCTGTCTGTGGCAGAAAGATAAGCCGTCAGACTGTTGATCAGATGGTGGACAGTTTGATGGCACTTAAAGAGCGCACGAAGATTTTACTGCTGGCACCTGTTGTGCGCGGAAAGAAAGGCCGTCATGAGAAGGTTTTGGAGCAGGCAAGAAAGAGCGGCTATGTGCGTGTGCGCATTGATGGCAGTCAGTATGATCTGGAAGAAGAGATTACGCTTGATAAGAATATAAAGCATAATATTGAGATTATTGTAGATCGTCTTGTCATAAAAGAGGGTATTGAAAAGCGTCTTGCCGATTCACTGGAAAATGTGCTAAAGCTGGCAGATGGTCTTGCTTTTGTGGAGGTTGTGGATGGAACACCAATGACGTTTAGCCAAAACTTTTCCTGCCCTGACTGCGGCATAAGCATCGATGAGATTGAGCCGCGAAGCTTTTCATTTAATAATCCATTTGGTGCGTGCCCAACTTGCTTTGGACTTGGCTATAAGATGGAGTTTGATGAGCAGCTTATGATTCCGGATCAGTCGCTTAGCATTGATCAGGGGGCAATTATTGTGCTGGATGGCAGTCATGTACCGATGAAGGCAGCTTTACAAGAGCAATTTTAAATGCACTTGCAGAGGAGTTTCATTTCACGCTAGACGTGCCATTTGAGTCATACAGCAAAGAAATTCATGATATTTTGATAAATGGAACTAATAAGAGTGTAAAGGTGCGCTACAAGGGACAGCGCGGGGAAGGCGTGTATGATATTGTATTTGAGGCTTAATTAAAAATGTAGAGCGCCGTTACCGTGAGACAGGTTCGGAAACAATCAAAGCAGAGTACGAAACATTTATGCGCATCACACCATGTTCTACATGTAAGGGCATGCGTCTGAAAAGAGAATCACTTGCCGTGACAGTGGCAGACAAAAATATTTATGAGGTGACAAATCTTTCTATTCGTGATCTCGCGTCATTTTTATCTAATTTGACGCTTACCACGACGCAGCAGCTGATAGGTGAGCAGATTTTAAAGGAAATCCGAGCACGCGTACAGTTTTTGATTGATGTAGGTCTTGATTATCTTTGCCTGTCGCGTGCAACTGGTACGCTTTCAGGCGGTGAGGCACAGCGTATTCGTCTGGCAACACAGATTGGCTCTGGTCTTGTTGGCGTGGCTTATATTTTAGATGAGCCAAGCATTGGTCTGCATCAAAGAGATAATGACAAGCTGCTTGGCACATTAAAGCATCTTCGTGATCTTGGCAATTCTGTTATTGTCGTTGAACATGATGAGGATACAATGCGTGCTGCCGATTATGTAGTTGATATTGGACCTGGTGCAGGTGAACATGGCGGTCAGGTTGTTGCAGCAGGCACGGCAGAAGAACTTATGAAAAATCCGGCATCCATAACTGGAAAATATTTGAGCGGTGAGCTTAAGATTCCAGTTCCAAATACAAGAAGAGAACCGCAGGGCTGGCTGACTGTAGTGGGAGCAAAGGAAAATAATTTAAAGAATATCAAAGTGAATTTTCCTAAGGGAGTCTTTACATGCGTAACTGGTGTATCTGGTTCTGGCAAGAGCAGCCTTGTCAATTCGATTTTGTATCAGGCGCTTGCAAAGCAGCTAAACCGTGCGAGAACCATTCCAGGTGCATATAAAGAGATTAAGGGCATAGAGCAGTTTGATAAGGTAATAAATATAGATCAAAGCCCGATTGGCCGCACACCGCGCTCTAATCCGGCAACTTACACTGGTGTGTTTGATATGATCCGTGATCTTTTCGCTTCAACAGTTGACGCAAAGACGAGAGGCTATAATAAGGGTCGTTTTAGCTTTAATGTAAAGGGCGGACGCTGTGAGGCATGTTCCGGTGATGGTATCGTAAAGATTGAGATGCACTTTTTGCCAGATGTGTATGTGCCATGTGAGGTCTGCAAGGGAAAACGCTATAACAGAGAAACGCTGGAAGTAAAATATAAGGGAAAGAGTATTTATGATGTGCTTAATATGACTGTAGAAGAGGCGCTTACATTTTTTGAAAATGTTCCGTCTATTTACCGCAAAATTGAGACATTGTATCAGGTAGGTCTTTCATATATACGATTAGGTCAGCCATCCACAACGCTTTCAGGCGGCGAGGCACAACGTATTAAGCTGGCGACTGAGTTAAGCCGAAAGAGTACAGGAAAGACAATCTATATTTTAGATGAACCGACGACAGGACTTCATTTTGCAGATGTTCACAAGCTTACAGAAATGCTGCAGAAGCTTGTAGAAAACGGCAATACGGTAATTGTAATCGAGCACAACTTAGACGTAATAAAGACAGCTGATTATATCATTGATATGGGACCAGAAGGCGGAGACGGCGGAGGAACAGTAGTAGCACAGGGAACGCCGGAAGAAGTGGCAGAGTGCCCGCAGTCCTACACGGGATATTATATAAAACGTGTTACTGTTCACGCGTCATGCTAGATCTGGATAAATAAATATTTACAGCAAAGCCCGAAGGTGAATGGATTTCACGAGACGGACACTTGAAGCAGGTCTTTCAAAGTAATGTAAGATAAGAAAGAACATAAAAGGAACCTGCTGAGTTTGGTCCGTCGACGAAACCATTACACCTAAGGGCTTCCGTAACATGACGCATGAATATATCCCACACTTGCAATCTTTACACAGGTATGATAGACTAGATTGAATTAGTAACTAATAAAGTATAATCAGAAAGCTATATGAAAGGGTAAGGTAATGCGATTGAATAAGAAGAGTCTCCTTCTTGGCATGATCGTTTTGTTACTTTCCTGTATAGTTGGAAGCAGTGCAAAAAACAGCTCATTTCTTGAAAATGTGCAGGCTTCTATGGTACAGGAAAAAGACAGCGATCAGTCACAGGATCAGCCTAAGATTGGCGTATCAGCCTTAGGTTACTGCGTGATGAATGCAGATACGGGTGAAATTGTTTTGCAAAAAATGCCGACGAAAAGCTTCATCCGGCAAGCATTACAAAGATTATGACGCTGCTTGTGACGGTGGAACAATGTAAGAACCTTGATTCTGTAACAACTGTGTCAGAAAATGCACTGAATCAGATAGCACCGCTTAGTTCAACACTTCATCCGATGCCAAAGCTGGGAGAGCAATTTACAATCAGGGATCTTTTATATGGTCTTACGATGTGCTCAGGCAATGAGTGCGCGAATATCTTAGCGGAAGCAGTTTGCGGTGATATCGACAGCTTTGTTGAACTGATGAATGAGAGAGCAAAAGAAGCTGGTGCAAAAAACACTCACTTTTCAAACCCTCACGGACTTGATGCTGATGATCACTTAACAACAGCCTATGATATGGCGCTTATTATGAAGGCAGCACTAAAAAATCCGGCGGCAAAGGAAATTCTTTCTGCGAAAACATACACTATTCCTGAAACAGCGTATACATCAGAAAGAAATATGACAAGTGGTCATAAGATGGTTTCGGGTGAGTTTGAATGTGAGGGTGTTTATGCCGGAAAGCCGGGCTATACACGTCTTGCCCAGTCCACGCTTGTGACAGCTGCAAAGCGAGACGATGTTAATCTTATAGCAGTTGTTATGAAATCAGACTCAGGCATAAGCTATGAGGATACAAGTCTTTTGCTTGACAATGCCTACGCAAAGATTAATGACTGGGGTGTGACTGGAGGCTTTAATGTGTATCATCCGCGTGTGACGCAGATTGATGATGCTGGATTTACCGTGACATGGGATGTCGGACTTGATGCTGTGAGAGCTGAGTTTCCTGTCTGGATTGAGTATGACAGCACAGATGTGCTGACAAAGGGATCTTTGGAGGTGACATCTGACACAATCTCCTATCATGTCAGTCTTTCAGACCATGGTGGAAAAAACGGTGTGTATACAGTACAGGCTTATGTGTATAATGCGTCAGGAGATTCAAAAGTCTGCTCGATTAAAGTATTAGCAGGAGTAGGAGAACAAAAAGGATTTGTAAACTGGAATGGCTCCACATATTATGTGCATGAAAATGGTGCACTTGGCTTGCAGTGGCAGGAGCTTGAAGAGGGCTGCTATTATTTTGATTATACGACAGCGCAGATGGTTACAGGCTGGGTGGGCAGCGATACGAAATTTTATCTTGACCCAGATGGAAAGCTGCACACAGGCTGGCTTGAGCTTGATGGAAAGCAATATTATTTTTATCAGCCGGCGATATGGCAACTGGAAAGATGACCATTGGAAATGGTGAATATTATTTTGACGAAAATGGCGTTTTGCAGTCAGGTTTTGCGATTCCGCAGGCGCCATCATTATATGAATAGAAGAGGAATAACGTTATGAAGTGGAAGAAATTTACGATTCAGACAACAACAGCAGCAGAGGATTTCATCAGTGAGAAGCTAAGTGAGATTGGCATTGAGGGAATCGAGATTGAAGATAAGGTTGAGCTGACAGCAAATGATACAAAGGGCATGTTTATTGATGTACTGCCAGATTTAGGACCAGATGACGGAGAGGCGCTTGTAAGCTTTTATCTTGATGATACGTATGATGTGCCTAAGACGCTTGCTGCCGTAAAGATGGCACTTGAGGAGGTTGCCTCTTTTGTAAATGCAGGATCATGCGAGATCACGGCATCTGAGACAGAGGACAAGGATTGGATGAATAACTGGAAGCAGTATTTTAAGCCATTCGTTGTTGATGATCTTTTAATTAAGCCAACATGGGAAGAAATTCCTGAGGGAATGGAAGGAAAGAAGCTGATTCAGATTGATCCTGGTATGGCATTTGGTACAGGAAAGCACGAGACTACTCAGCTTTGTATTGCAGGAATCCGCAAATATGTAAAGCCGGGTGATAATGTTCTTGATGTTGGAACAGGAAGCGGTATTTTGTCAATTTGTGCGCTGTTAAGCGGTGCCAGTCATGTAGTGGGAACAGATCTTGATGAGAATGCTATTGATGCTGCACATGAGAATGCACAGGTTAATGGCATTACGTCAGAGCAGTATAAGGTTCTGATTGGAAACTTAATTGATGATCAGGCAATCAAGGATGAGGTTGGCTATGAAGCATATGATGTTGTCGTTGCCAATATTCTGGCAGATGTTATTATCGCGCTGCAGGAAGTTGTCGCAGTTCATGTAAAGCATGGCGGTATCTTTATCACATCTGGAATCATTGATATGAAGGAGCAGGCCGTTATGGATGCATTTGCAAAAATCCAGAGTTTGAAGTGATTGATGTGCTGCATCAGGGCGAGTGGGTTTCAATTGTAACTAGAAGGAAGTAAATATATGTATCATTTTTTTATAAAGCCAGAGCAGGTAGCTGCACACGAGGTAGCAATCATTGGAAGTGATGTAAATCACATCAAAAATGTACTTAGAATGAAGGTTGGTGAACAGATTTGTGTTAACGATGGCAGTCATGAATATCTTTGCAGCATTGCACAGCTTGATGCAGAAGAAGTGACAGCAAAAATCGAGCAGGTCAGTGAAACTACAAGTGAGCTGCCTTCAAGAATAGTATTGTTTCAGGGATTGCCAAAGGCCGATAAGATGGAGACAATTATTCAAAAGTGTGTGGAGCTTGGCGTGCATGAGATTGTTCCGGTACAGATGAAGCGCTGTGTAGTCAAGCTTGATTGCAAAAAGGAAGAAGCAAAGAGAAAACGCTGGCAGGCGATTTCAGAGAGTGCAGCAAAACAGGCTGGACGCGGACTTATTCCTGATATCCATCCTCTTATGACATATAAAGAGGCGCTTTTGTATGCTTCTGATAAGGAACATATTCTTGTCCCATTTGAGCATGCAGAAAATATGCAGGCAACGCGCGATGCGCTTAGTGCAGTAAAACCGGGCGAGCAGGTAGCAATCTTTATAGGACCAGAGGGCGGCTTTGAGGACGAGGAGATTGCACAGGCAGAAAATTGCGGTGCACAGGCAATTACACTTGGAAGAAGAATTTTGAGGACGGAAACAGCTGGAATGGCAGTGCTTGCCATGCTTGGATACGTATTGGAGGAATAAAAAATGGAAGCATATCTGGATAATTCAGCAACGACCCGTGTGGATGCACAGGTGCAGGAGCTGATGAAAAATTGATGGATGTTGATTTTGGAAATCCATCATCACGTCATCAAAAGGGTGTTGTGGCAGAGGGCTATATCAAGGAAGCAAGACAGAAAATTGCTGCTACTTTAAAGGTTGATCCAAAGGAGCTTATCATTACCTCTGGCGGTACGGAGTCCAACAATATGGCACTTATTGGAACGGCACTTGCTGCAAAGAGAAAGGGAAACCATATCATTACAACAGCAGTCGAGCATCCAAGTGTCAAGGCAACGGCTTCTTTTTTGGAGGAGCAGGGCTTTCGCATTACATTTCTTTCAGTTGACAGCAGAGGACAGATCTCTTTAGAAGAGTTAAAGGAAGCGCTTACACCTGATACTATTTTAGTATCAATCATGTATGTAAATAATGAGATTGGAACAATTCAGCCTGTAGAGGAAGCTGCAAAGCTGGTTCATGCGACTGTTCCAGGCGCTGTATTTCATGTGGATGCCATTCAGGCATATGGCAAGGTGATGATTCGTCCAAAGCAGCAGGGAATTGATCTTTTGTCTGTCAGCTCACATAAATTCCATGGTCCAAAGGGAGCAGGCTTTTTATATTGCAGCAGCAAGGTTAATCTTCATCCAATCATCTTTGGAGGCGGTCAGCAGTCTGGTATGCGTTCAGGAACTGAAAATGTACCTGGTGCAGCAGGTATGGGTCTCGCAGCAGAAATTGCCTACAAGCAGTTTGAACAGAAAAAAGCACATTTAAATGAGCTTCGCCGATATTTTCTGGAGGGTGTTCATCAGCTAGAAGGCATTACCGTAAATGGCTGGGATGAGACTGTGGATGGCGATGAATGTCTGGAAAGGCGAGCACCGCATATCGTAAGTGTTAGCTTTTCAGGTGTCAGAAGCGAGGTTTTATTAAATGCATTAAGCGATCGTGGCATCTATGTCTCATCGGGAAGTGCATGCTCTTCGAATCATCCGGCTTTGTCAACGACGCTTCAGGCAATCGGACTAGAAAAGCCACTGCTAGAGGGAACACTTCGTTTTTCCTTCTGTGAGAATACGACAAAGGAAGAGCTTGATCAGGCACTGAAGCATTGCAGGAACTTCTTCCGATGCTTCGCCGCTACACAAGACGATAGAATGATACCAGGGTATCATTTCACATAAACATTAGATAGAATTGTGAGGAACAACATGAAATATCATGCATTTTTGATAAAGTATGCCGAGATTGGCATTAAGGGAAAAAACCGTTATTTGTTTGAGGATGCGCTTGTAAAGCATATCCGTCTTGCAATGGAGCGTGTTGAGGGTGAGTTTGAAGTAAAGAAGGAGTCTGGACGTATTTACGTGCAGGCACTTAGCGATTATGATTATGATGAGGCAGTAGATGCGTTAAAGCATGTATTTGGAATCGTGTGGATCTGTCCTGTTGTACAGCTTAAAGATGAAGGCTATGATAAATTGGCAGAGCAGGTTGTGGAATATATGGGAAATGTATATCCGCAGGGTGATTATACATTTAAGGTACACAGCCGCCGTGCAAGAAAGAATTATCCAAAGGATTCTCAGCAATTAAATGCAGATCTTGGAGAGGCTATCTTAAACGCATACGAAAACGCGCGTGTAGATGTTCACAATCCGCAGGTTTTATTGTCTGTTGAGGTTCGTGACACTTGCATCAACGTATATTCTGTATCTATTCCGGGTGCAGGCGGAATGCCTGTTGGAACGGCTGGAAAGGCAATGCTTTTATTGTCTGGCGGAATTGATTCACCAGTTGCAGGCTATATGATTGCAAAAAGAGGCGTTACGATTGAGGCTGTTTATTTCCATGCACCGCCGTATACTAGTGAGCGTGCAAAGCAAAAGGTTGTAGATCTGGCAAAGCTTGTGTCTAAATATGCAACACCGATCAAGCTTCATGTCATCAATTTTACTGATATTCAGCTTTATATTTACGATGCCTGCCCGCATGATGAGCTTACTATTATCATGCGCCGCTATATGATGCGTATCGCTGAGCGCATTGCCATCAAGGATGGCTGCCATGGCCTAATTACTGGAGAGAGCATTGGTCAGGTAGCATCACAGACTATGCAGAGCTTAATGGCAACAAATGAGGTATGCACACTTCCTGTATATCGTCCGGTAATCGGTTTTGACAAGCAGGAGATTGTTGATGTAGCAGAAAAGATTGATACCTTTGAAACATCTATTCAGCCGTATGAGGACTGCTGTACAATTTTTGTTGCAAAGCATCCTGTTACAAAGCCAAATGTAAAGGTAATCAGAAGTTCCGAAAAGAAGCTTGAGGAAAAGATTGATGCGATGGTAGAAGAGGCAGTTAATAGCGCAGAGATTATCTGGTGTAAGGCTTAAAAAAAAATAGGGCATCACGAATGTGATGCCCCGATTGGTCAGATAAAACGATCTCTGAAAGTTAAGTTAAAAAAATTTACTGGATGATGTATGGTTCCAGAACCTTCATAACAGTATCAAGATTCTTTTCTTCATGAATGTTTAAATCGATTGGCTTGGAAAGATCCAGAGAAAAGATACCCATAATGGACTTTGCGTCGATAACGTATCTTCCGGAAACCAGGTCAAAATCAGAATCAAACTTGGTCAGGTCATTTACAAAAGACTTAACCTTATCGATAGAATTTAAAGAAATTTTTACTGTAACCATGATAATACCCTCCTGTGAATATGATGTTTATGAGTTTTTATGTTTGCTTCTTGCGGAATTATCTGTTCTTTAATTTTAGATATACCGAAAAAACGAACATTCATCTTTAAGTTTATAGTACTTGTTTTGAGTAGAAAAGTCAAGGGAAAGTTAGAGAAAGGAAAATGAAAACATGGGAAGACGGGCAGCATTTCATACATTAGGCTGCAAGGTTAATGCATATGAGACGGAAGCAATGGAGGAGCTTTTGCAGACGGCAGGCTACGATATTGTTCCATTTACAGAGCAGGCAGATGTTTATGTTGTTAATACCTGCTCAGTTACAAATATGGCGGAGCGAAAATCAAGACAGATGCTGCACCGCGCAAAAAAATTAAATCCAGAGGCTGTTGTGGTGGCGACAGGCTGCTATGTGCAGGTAAGTGAAGAAGAAGCCAGAGCAGATGCTGCTGTCGATCTTGTTCTTGGAAATAACCAGAAGCGTCAGATTGTTACGGCACTAGATGCTTATTTTGAAGGAAGAACATTTGATGATGTGCTGGCAGATGTAGAGAAGGAGCAGTATGAGGAGCTTGAAGTCAGCACAGTATTAGAGCACACAAGAGCATTTGTAAAAGTTCAGGATGGATGTAATCAGTTCTGCAGTTACTGTATTATTCCATATGCCAGAGGACGTGTGCGAAGCGTCGTATGGAAAACGTTATAGCTGAGATTAAAAGACTTGCAGAAGCCGGTATCCAGGAGGTTGTGCTGACTGGTATTCATCTAAGCTCTTATGGAAGGGAAATTGATGGGGAAAGTCATTTAATCGAGCTTATTGAAGCCATTCATCCAATTGATGGCATAAGCAGAATACGTCTTGGCTCACTTGAACCGCGTATTATTACAGAGGAATTTGTCGGTCGCTTAAAAAAGCTGCATAAAGTATGTCCTCATTTTCATTTGTCTCTGCAAAGCGGATGTGAGGAAACCTTAAAGCGTATGAATAGATATTACACGCCAGAAGAATACTATGAAAAGTGTAAACTTCTTCGAGCTGCTTTTGAAAATCCAGCAATCACAACAGATGTGATTGTAGGATTTCCGGGAGAGACGGATGAAGAATTTGATAAGACACGTCAGTTTCTTGAGAAAGTGCATTTTTATGAGATGCATATTTTCCGCTATTCCAGAAGAAAAGGAACAAGAGCTGACAAGATGGAAAATCAGATCCCAGAAGAGATTAAGGCGCAGCGAAGCGGTATACTTTCGTCACTTGAGTCACAGATGACAAAAGAGTTTAGAACAAAGTGGACAGGAGCGTGCGTCAAAGTTTTATTGGAGGAGCGTCAGGAAATTAATGGTGTCTCCTACATGGTAGGCCATACGCCAGAGTACATAAAATGTGCGGTAGAGACGGATGCGCCAGACAATACGATCATCGATGCAATAATCGAAGGTGAATTGACTGCGGATGTGATGAAGGCAAGACAGAGGTAAATGACAGTTCAGGGGACGCCCATTCGCAAAACCGCACGTTCCGTGCGTCGCTGCAAAACGCGAACAAAGTCCGCGTGCAGCTTTGTTTTGTTCATTAAAGGGCGTCCACTTCGTCCTGCTGATTCGTAAAATCTTCATGCAAGCATGAGATTTGTACGAATCTAACAGGACGCCTGAACTGGCAAAAAAAATACTTGCCGAATTAGACGAAATGTATTACAATATTATTGTTTAGCAGGTTTTGGACTGTAGGAAGGGCGTGAATCAATGGCAGATTTAAAAAATACTCAATTTATTGACATCAACCAGACGAAGCGAATTTCTGTATCAGAAGTAATTCTGAGAGTATATCAGGCGCTCGTAGAGAGGGGATACAATCCGGTCAACCAGATTGTCGGATATATTATGTCCGGTGATCCGACCTATATCACAAGCCACAATAATGCCAGAAGCCTCATCATGAAGGTTGAGCGAGATGAAATTCTCGAAGAACTGATGAGAAACTACGTAGAAACATGCATTGAAAGAAAAGGCAGAGAGAAAAAGTGAGATTATTAGGACTCGACTATGGTTCCAAGACAGTGGGAGTGGCGGTTACTGATCCGTTGGGTTACACTGCTCAGCCGTTAGAAACCATTACAAGAAAAGAGGAGAATAAATTGCGGCGTACACTTGCGCGCATTGAACAGCTGGTAGGAGAATACCAGATCGAAAAGATCGTTTTGGGTTATCCAGTCAATATGGACGGATCAGCAGGAGAGCGTGCAGAGCTTGCGCTTGCGTTTAAAGCAATGCTAGAGCGTAGAACCAAACTTGAGGTGATTATGCAGGATGAGAGGCTGACAACAGTGGCAGCTGATGAAATTCTGCAGGAGTGCGGTATGCCTAGGGAAAAACGAAAAACCGTGATCGATCAGGTAGCAGCAGGGCTTATTTTGCAGGACTTATGGAAAACACAAAGAAGGGC
>ENA-OQCN01000153-OQCN01000153.1-human-gut-metagenome-genome-assembly--contig:-NODE-153-length-34395-cov-6.716266_pt1 | contig 34395 bp, 50 predicted proteins | sample MGYA00242497_ERZ504576 | MGnify/ENA primary metagenome ERZ504576 (study PRJEB26092, sample SAMD00036296) | human gut metagenome | host: Homo sapiens | study: EMG produced TPA metagenomics assembly of...
CTCGAACCTATGACCCTCTGCTTGTAAGGCAGATGCCTCTCCAGCTGAGCTAAGATCCCATATAAGTAGCGGAGAGGGGGATTCGAACCCTCGACACCACGGGTATGAACCGTGTGCTCTAGCCAACTGAGCTATCTCGCCATATCTTTTTGTAACATGGGACCTATAGGGCTCGAACCTATGACCCTCTGCTTGTAAGGCAGATGCTCTCCCAGCTGAGCTAAGATCCCATAACAATTGCTTGTCTTACGAACTCTTCCGTTCCGCAACTCGCTTTGCTATTATATAATGGTTTATGACTTGTGTCAACAGTTTTTTTCACTTTTTTTAATTTTTTAAAAAATATATGTTTTTTTGTATTTTACAGTGGCAGGGAGGTCTGAAATCCCCTGCCACTGTATGCAGCTCACTCAATCCTGGTATTATCTAAAATATTCCACGCCGGACTTAAAGATCCTGATATCCTGCTCTCCATAGATGTTAACAGCCACACCTGCGTCACGACGCTCACTGTGTGCCATCTTTCCAAGAACACGTCCATCCGGGCTTGTGATACCCTCGATGTTCATATAAGAGCCGTTTACGTTAAACTCACCCTCATATCCTGTCTCATCTACAGGTACATACTCGGTTGCGATCTGTCCGTTTTCTTTCAGTTTCTTCAGCCACTCATCGTTTGCAACGAAACGTCCCTCACCATGGGAAGCCGGGTTGCAGTAAATTCCGCCAAGCTGTGCTTTCTGAAGCCACGGAGACTTGTTGCTGACAACCTTGGTGTAAACCATCCTGGATACGTGACGTCCGATGGTGTTGTATGTCAGTGTCGGAGAATCCTCTTTCTGTCCGCAGATCTCGCCGTACGGTACCAGTCCCAGTTTGATCAGCGCCTGGAAACCGTTGCAGATACCAAGTGCCAGGCCGTCACGTTCATTAAGAAGCTTCATAACAGCTTCTTTGATTTTCTCGTTCTGGAATGCTGTCGCAAAAAATTTCGCAGATCCGTCCGGTTCATCACCTGCTGAGAATCCACCAGGAACATGATCATCTGTGCCTGATCAATGGCTTTCTCAAAAATCTCCACGGAATCATGGATATCTTCTGCTGTCAGGTTCTTGAATACCTTGACATCAACCTCTGCTCCTGCTCTCTCAAATGCACGGGTACTGTCGTACTCGCAGTTTGTTCCAGGGAATACAGGGATAAATACACGAGGTTTTGCAACTTTATGTTTGCATACATAGATGTTGTCTGCTTTGTAAAGGGAACCGTCATCAGCCTTGACCTCTTCAGTTCCTGCTGCTGTCTTAAATACGCCCTCCAGAGTTTCTTCCCATGTTGAAAGTGCCTCTTTCAGCGTGATCTCTGTATCACTGTAGGAGAACTTCGCATCATTCGTAACCTCACCGATCACAGTATAGGTAATAGCAAGCTCACCGACTTTTCCATCCGGAACTTCACAGATGATATCTCCGAACGCCGGGGCAAAGAAATCTCTTGGATCAAGGTTATGCTCGATCTTCACACCCATACCGTTACCAAATGCCATCTTGCTCACTGCTGCTGCGATTCCGTGGCGGTCAAGTGCATATGCGGAGATCACACGACCTGCCTGGATATCCTGATGCAGCTTGTCATACTGTTCCATAAGAGCCGGATAATCCGGAAGGTCATACGCATCCTTCGGCGCGCGGAGCCATACAAGCTTGCTTCCTGCTTTCTTAAGCTCCGGTGTGATAATATCTTTCACTTTTGCAACATCCACTGCAAAAGATACCAGTGTCGGAGGAACATCGATATCATTGAAAGTTCCTGACATACTGTCTTTACCGCCGATGGAAGGAAGACCGAAGCCGATCTGTGCCGCATAAGCACCAAGCAGTGCTGAGAACGGCTGGCTCCATCTCTTCGGATCCTCTGTCATACGACGGAAGTATTCCTGGAATGTGAAGCGGATCTTCTTATAATCACCACCTGTTGCAACAATCTTTGCAACAGACTCTGTTACTGCATAAGCTGCTCCATGATATGGGCTCCAGGAGGAAAGGTATGGATCGAAGCCATAGCTCATCATAGTGACAGTCTCTGTTTTTCCGTTCTGTACCGGAACCTTTGCAACCATGGACTGTGTCTCTGTCAGCTGATATTTACCGCCGTGAGGCATAAATACACTGCCCGCTCCGATGGAACCGTCGAACATCTCAACAAGACCTTTCTGTGAGCATACATTCAAGTCAGCCAGAGTGTCCATCCATTTCTTCTTAACGTCTGTCACATCCGGACGTTTCTCAAAGAGGTTTCCTTCTTTGGACGGAATCTCAACCTCAACGGAAGTCTCCTGATGTGCACCGTTGGTATCCAGGAATGCACGGGAGATATTTACGATTTCTTTTCCTCTCCAGTTAAGGACAAGGCGTGGCTCCTCAGTTACAACTGCAACAGGAACAGCTCAAGATTCTCTTCATTTGCAAATTTCAAGAAAGTATCCACATCTTTCGGGTCAACTACAACAGCCATACGTTCCTGGGACTCGGAGATTGCGATCTCAGTTCCGTCAAGACCTGCGTATTTCTTCGGAACCTTGTCAAGGTCGATCTGAAGTCCCGGTGCCAGCTCGCCGATGGCAACGGAAACACCGCCTGCACCGAAGTCGTTACATTTCTTGATGATATGGCTTACTTCTTCTCTGCGGAACATCCTCTGGATCTTACGCTCTGTCGGTGCATTACCTTTCTGCACCTCTGCGCCGCAGACTTCGATAGAAGCCTCTGTATGTACCTTGGAAGAACCGGTTGCACCGCCGATACCGTCACGGCCTGTACGTCCGCCAAGAAGGATAATGATATCTCCCGGATCGGAGTTTTCACGGATAACCGCACGTCTCGGAGCAGCACCCATAACTGCACCGATCTCCATACGTTTTGCAACGTAGTCCGATGATAGATTTCTTTTACAGCACCGGTTGCAAGACCGATCTGGTTTCCGTAGGAGCTGTAGCCGTGCGCTGCGCTGCGGACAAGTTTCTTCTGCGGAAGCTTACCCTTCAGAGTTTCTTTTACGGATACAGTAGGATCTGCTGCACCAGTTACACGCATAGCCTGATATACATAGGTACGTCCGGAAAGCGGGTCACGGATCGCACCGCCAAGGCAGGTTGCAGCACCACCGAAAGGCTCGATCTCTGTCGGATGGTTATGTGTCTCATTCTTGAAGTTGATCAGCCACTCTTCTTCTTTTCCGTCCACGTCCACCGGCACCACGATACTGCAGGCATTGATCTCATCAGATTCTTCCTGATCTGCAAGCTTGCCTTCTGCTTTCAGTTTCTTCATCGCCATAAGGGCAAGATCCATCAGGCATACAAACTTGTCATCACGGCCCTTGTACATGTTCTTATGTGTGTCCAGATATTCTTCATAGGTTTTCTCGATCGGACCTTGTAGTCACCCTCATCAAACTTCACGCTTGTAAGCTCTGTTGAAAAGGTGGTATGACGGCAATGGTCAGACCAATATGTATCAAGAACACGGATTTCTGTCATGGACGGATCACGTTTCTCTTCTTTATTGAAATAATTCTGGATGTGCTGGAAATCCTTGAATGTCATGGCAAGGTTCAGGGAAGAATACAATTCTTTCAGATCAGCCTCAGCCATATCCTTGAATCCGTCAAAAATCTTCACATCATCCGGGTCAGGGAATACACTGACCAGAGTCTCCGGCTTTTCAAGTCCTGTCTCACGGGAATCTACCGGATTGATACAGTGATGCTTGATCGCCTCAAATTCCTCGTCTGTAATACTTCCTTCAATTACATATGTCGTTGCGGAACGGATGATCGGTGCTGCATTCTCATCCAGGAACTGTACGCACTGTACAGCGGAATCAGCTCTCTGATCGAACTGTCCGGGAAGGAATTCTACGGAAAATACACGTGTCCCTTCTGCCACATCGAATTTTTCAAGATACAGATCATCAACTGGCGGCTCTGCAAATACAGTCTTGCAGGCTTTCTCAAAAACTTCATCGGAGATGTTCTCCACGTCATAACGGATCAGCTCGCGGACTGCTGTCACTGTGCTGATTCCAAGATAATGTTTGATCTCATGTTTCAGTTCCCTTGCTTTTACTGCAAAGGCAGATTTCTTTTCTACATACACACGTCTTACGTTGCTCATAGAAGGCTCCTTTCTCTATATCCGATAATAAGGATAGTAAACGTGCAGAAAGCATTTCAGACTTCTTTTCTGCTGAAAATATAGTATCATAGGAAATATCATTAGTAAAATTAATATATCTTATATCATTTATAAGCGGAGGATTTTTGCATATGGATATCAATCTTGAACTGTACAAAGTATTTTACTATGTAGCTACAACCTTAAGCTTTTCCGAGGCTTCCAGGCAGCTCTTTATTTCCCAGTCGGCTGTCAGCCAGGCAGTCAAAAATCTTGAGAAAAAACTGGGCCATACTCTTTTTGTAAGAAGCACCAAGAGAGTGATCCTCACCCCCGAAGGAGAACTTCTTCTCCAGCATGTAAAGCCGGCTCTTTCCATGCTCAATGAAGGCGAGGCTGCACTTTCCGGAGAAGGCAATCTCACAGGTCAGCTTCGCATCGGTGCCAGCGATACCTTATGCCGCTACTTTCTGATTCCGTATCTTCGCAGGTTCCACAAGGATCACCCGGATGTACGGATCAAGATCATCAACAGCACTTCCATCGGATGCGCCGAACTTCTGGAAAACGGCCAAGCCGAACTGATCGTTACCAACTATCCGAACTCCAGGCTTTCTTCCCACACCAAACTTCAGACTGTGCTGGAATTCCGCGATATCTTTGTGGCAAACCCGGATTATTTTTCCATGGGACGTAAGCCGCTTTCACTGGAAGCGCTTCTGAATTATCCGATCCTGATGCTTGCACCTAAGAGTACTACAAGCGAATACCTCCATCAGGTTTTTGCTGCACAGGGACTGAAGCTTCTGCCGGAAGTTGAGCTTAACAGCAATGACCTTCTGATCGACCTTGCCGAGATCGGCCTTGGCATCGCTGCATTCCGGATTACATGCTTAAAAACCGCCCGGGGCTGGAACCTGTTGATCTTAAAAACCCGCTTCCTGCACGAAGCGCAGTGATCGCTCATCATGAAGCTCTCCAGCTCTCCCAGGCTGCCCAGTGCTTCCTGAAATACTTCTGAAATCATGGAGGCTCCTCATATCTGTCTGGCAGAAAACTAAAATGTCTGCTGTTACTGTAAACATATCAAAATCAAAAAGGCCATCGGAACCTGACAGAAGGATGTTCGCGATCACTCCTCACTGAACCGGATTCCGATGGTCTTTTTCTGTTATTAATTATTTCTTATGCCTCATTTTTCGGCATTACATCTGCTGCAGCAGTGATATACTCATTCTCGATCTTGCTGAACAGGCCGCTGTCTGCAAGCTCTGCAAGCTTCACATCGATCGGCATTTTTCCAAGTACCGGAACATTAAGCTCTGAAGCGATCTCGTCGATATGGCTCTCGCCAAAAACCTTGAGCTCTTTTCCGCAATCCGGACATTTCACAAAGCTGTAGTTCTCCACGATTCCCAGAACCGGGATCTTCATCATATCAGCCATGTTGTATGCTTTCTTTACGATCATTCGTACCAGATCCTGTGGGGAAGTCACGATCACAACCCCCTCGATCGGCAGAGACTGGAATACAGTCAGCGGAACATCTCCTGTTCCTGGCGGCATATCTACAAAAAGATAATCAAGTTCTCCCCAGATAACATCTGTCCAGAACTGTTTTACCATGTTTGCAACTACCGGACCTCTCCAGATCACCGGCGTCTCCTCATCCGGAAGAAGAAGGTTTACAGACATAACCTCGATTCCGTTAGCTGTCGGGATTGGATAAATGCCGTTGTCGCTGCCCTGTGCATTCTCCCTGATGCCATACATCTTAGGGATGGACGGGCCTGTGATATCTGCATCCATGATGCCGACTTTGTAACCTTTAGATGCCATCAGATTTGCCAGAGATCCTGTGACGAATGATTTGCCAACGCCACCTTTCCGCTGACTACTCCGATCACGTGCTTCACATCGGAAAAAACATTTTGTTCTGCCATAAGGCTCTGCGGCTGTTTCTGCCCACAGCCTTCACAGCTTGATTTGTTGCAGGATGAATTACTGCACTCTTTTGCCATAATAGGTTCCTCTCATTTCTTTGTATTTGCAGCTGTACCTTGCTTTATATACTGCTGCATTTTTTTCATTCACGATTTACTCATGAACACCTTACCTTACTTCATAAATCTGTCGATTGCTTTCTCCAGTTCCCTGATGGCATCCCGGTCTCCATGTTCCACTGCATCTACGATACAATGTTCAATATGATCCTGCAGGATGATCTTGCCTGTATTATTGATTGCAGATTTCACGGCTGACAGCTGAATCAGCACTTCGCTGCAGTCACGTCCTTCCTCCACCATACGCTTGATGGATTCCATATGCCCGATGGCCCTGGAAAGTCTGTTGAGTACGGCTTGGTCTGTGCGTGGCTGTGGTGGTGAGGGTGTGCCCCGCCGTGGCTGTGCCCCTGCTCTTCGTGGGTATGCTCTAAAACGGTTCCGTCCTCAAGAACGTGCACATGCGTTTCTCCCATATTATTTCCTCCTTCAGATTTCCGTGAAGGAACAACGCTGCCGGATCATGGATGTCTGAATGTCAAAAATGATCGTTCCATCTTCCAGTACTGTCTTCTCGTAGGATACATCTTTTCCCTGAAATTTATGCTGCACATATTCCTCGGGGTCTGCGATTTCCACTTCCTCCACAAATACATCACGCATCTGATTTCTCGGACATTTGTTAAAAATTTCCCAGATTACTTCGTACTCTTTCATCTGTGCCTGTTCCTTTCTTTGTCATCTTATCTATTATAATAATTTTATGTTTTTTTGTCAAAAATAATTGCACTCACGCAAATATTGTCGTATGATACATATTAAAAATATTACTGCTCTGTCCGTGGGCAGTAAACATATATTAATGTGATAAATCAAAGGAGATAAATTTCATGCAGCTTTTAAAGGACAGAATTCTGACAGACGGCGTAGTAAAAGAAGGAAATATTTTAAAAGTGGACAGCTTTCTGAATCATCAGATGGATATTGACCTGATCAATGAGATCGGTAAAGAATTCAAGAAACGTTTTGACCACTGTCCAATCACCAAGATCCTTACTATCGAAGCTTCCGGTATCGGTATTGCCTGTATTGCGGCACAGTATTTCCATGTACCGGTTGTATTTGCAAAGAAAGCACAGAGTGTGAACCTTGACGGTGAGATGTACACCACCAAGGTAGAATCCTTTACACACAAGAAGGTCTACGATGTGATCCTTTCCAGAAAATTTCTCGGACCGGAAGATCACGTACTCCTGATCGACGATTTTCTTGCCAATGGCTGTGCACTTCTCGGTCTGATCGACATCGTTAAGAAATCCGGCGCAACTCTTGAAGGAGCCGGAATCGTTATCGAAAAAGGCTTCCAGTCCGGCGGACAGACTATCCGTGATATGGGTATCCATCTGGAATCCCTTGCCATTATTGATTCTATTGCTGATGGCAAGCTTACATTTCGTGAATAAATCCAACTAAATCCGATATGTAATAAATTCAACTGTAACCAATAACGAGTAATCTTCTTCTCAATATATGCAAATACTAAAACTCCCGATAACTGATGATCTGCTCATGTAATACAGATATAAGTTTATCGGGAGTTTTTTACTTATGCTTCGGAACCTTTCTCCGTTTTCTCAGAAGGTGTGGGTGTAGGTGTATCTGTTGCTTCCGAATCTTTGTCTCCGGAATCAGTCGGAGTTGGCGTCGGAGTAATATCTTTCTCATCTTCAGACGGTTCTTCCGTTACTGTCGGCTCCGGCGTAGGTGTCGATGTTGCTTCCGGCATGATCTCGTCTTCATCATAGTATCCATCGTCCACAAGCATCTGATAATTATCTTTATCGATCAGCTGGATATCACTTGTCACTGTTCCCACAATCTTTGTTCCGTTATCATACTGCTCATAATCGGAAATCTCCGGCTTCTCGCCCTTCAGGTAAGTATCTACCATAGCAGCACAATCATTGGCCAGCACGCGGTTATCAAAAAACAGGCTGTCTGTCAGTCTGCCTTCGATCACTGCAGTCACAGCCTCCGCCTCACAGCCACATCCTGTAATCATCGGCCAGTCTTCATTTCCTGCCGCATAATCTGCAGCTTCAAGTGCATCCACAGCTCCAAGTGCCAGCTGATCCGCACCTGTGCAGATGATATCCGGCGCACCATCTGTATAATACCCGGAAAGGATCTCTGACAGATCATTCTTCGCAGTGTTTCTTGAACTTCTCATTACTGCTGTATCGTCAAAGCTCTGCTTTTCAGACTTGCATACAAGAGTTCCGTCATCAAAATACTGCTGCAGCTTTTCCATCACGCCGTTATAGAAGAAAAGTGCCGCACGGTCATCCGGCGAGCCCATAAGAAACTCTATAGAAAGCGTTCTCTTCTCCTCGCTGGCTTTCTCCAGATCCATCTTCTTTATGATGGAATCTCCCACCATTTTTCCTGCCTTCCGGGTATCAAAAGTGACAAAATAATTTACCTTGTCTGTATCCATAATCAGTTCATCATAGGAAAAAACAGGGATAGACTTCTCATAGGCCTGTTCCAGCACGTCATTCAGTCCGTAAGCATCTGCCGGTGCAATGATAAGAGCGGATGTGTTTTCATCATCCAGAATTTCACTGATCTGAGAGGCCTGGTTCTCACCGCTCTCATCTGAGAAAAATACCTCAGCATCATAGCCTTCATCTTCAAGCGTATGCTGTAAGGTCTCACCATCTGAAGACCACCTTGGATCATCAGAAGCAGACGGCAGAAAGATTCCTACTTTCTTATCTGCGTCAGCAGTTTCCTCTTCTTCTTTTTTTCTTCTTCCTCTGCATCATCGCTGTTTTTGGCTTTTCCTTCCGGGTCCTCAGACTCCACACTCTCATTGGCTGCTTCTGTTGCTTCTTTATTCCCGCCGCAGCCGGAAAGAACTGCTGAAAGGGCAAATGCTCCCACAAACAGGATCGCTGTTTTTCTCTTCATGGTCTAATCTCTCCTATAAGCCTTTATATTCCTTTGCCAGTGATTTCAGATAATCTCTGTAAGCCAGCGCGGATTTCTTAGGTTTCAGTATGCGCACACTGCCGTCCATACCCGTAAGCCAGCCGTAAAACTTTGCATTCTCAGGCAGCTCTGCTGTCACAGTAAAATCTCCGCTTTCCTTCATTTTATATTCCGCATCTTCGCAAAAAAAGCCTCTTACTTCATCCTGTACAGCACCTGCACAGAGAAGCCGGATCTCTTTCTTTATGTTTCTTGCGGAGCAGGCAAGAAGCTGCTGATAACCGCTAAGTGTCGGTGCTTCCGCTTCATTTTTCTTCACAGTCTGACTATCTGGCTGTGTCTCTTTTCTCTCTTCTGACAGTTTCACCTGATCCGTGCTCTGCCCGTAAAGATAATATCCACCTGGTCTCTCTCTTGTATAACGGATATCCATTCCAATGGAACGTAAAACCTCCACATCATCATAAATGCTTTTTCTCTCTGCATTGATCCCGTGTTCGCCAAGCCTCTCCAGGATTTCCTGCATGGATAAGGTACAATGCTCCCCTGTCTCCTGCAGCATTCTTTCCAGATACAGGATCTTCGCTTTCTGATTGTTTGATTTCGCCATACTGACCTCTTTATCCTTCGTTTTTTACAAAGCGGTGGAAAATATAGGAGTTCGCCTCCTGTTCCTCGCTGTCATCCAGTTTCTCAAGTTCAATCTTCTTTCCGTATTTCTTCTCCAGAGCACGCTGATCAGTAGATCTGCCAGCTGTGGGTTCTTTGGAAGAAGCGGCCCGTGCAGATAAGTTCCGATCACATTCTTATAGACTACGCCTTCAGCACCGGACTGTCCATCATTGCCATAACCTGAGAGAACCTTTCCCAGAGGCTTGTTATTGCCAATAGTTGTACGTCCTCCATGATTCTCAAACCCAACGATAGGCATATCAAAAAGCTCACTCTGCATGACAATATTCCCGATAAGCCGCCCCTTTCCCTGCTCAGTGCTCATATCTACCAGCTTCAGACCCTCGATCATTCCCTGATCAGTCTTGTAATAGTTTCCAAGAAGCTGATATCCACCACAGATGGCAATAACAACGCCGTTATCCTCAACATAAGCCTTAAAATCCTTCTGGATCTCTTTCAGCTTCTCGCAGACCAGCATCTGTTCTCTGTCTGAACCGCCACCAAGAAGCACGATGTCCAGCTTGGAAAAATCGATCTTGTCATCCAGCTCAAAAGCAATGGTCTCTGCCTCGATTCCTCTCCAGAGGCATCTTTTCATAAGACACTGGATATTTCCTCTGTCACCGTAAAGATTCAGAAGATCCGGGTATAAATGTCCGATCGTTATTTTCATTTCTCACCCTCCAGTTTCTTCAGTATATTTCTGGTTCCAAACAGTGCTGTATAATTTACAAGTACATAGAGATTGCCAACGCCATCGTCAATACGTTTGCGGATGGCCGTCTCCACGTCATTTTCCAGCATAGATGGAATATCTACGTATTTCAGACGAAGCCTCATATCCTGGCAGCGGATGCCGCTGACTGTAATGGAATTAATGTTATCCCCTCCGAACAGGTCAAAATCCACATCCCAGAGCCAGGAGATGTCTTTTCCATCCTGGGCATTGTCATTAATGACAATGATAATATCCTTCAGTGCCTCATCCTGCATAACTGCAGAGATATTCTGGTTAAAACCTGCCGGGTTCTTGGCCAGATTCAGCACAACGCCGGTTCCCTTAATGCGGAACTGCTCCATTCGGCCGTTCTCAGGATTAAATTTCTTTAACATGTCATTAAAATGCTCTGCCTGAAATCCTGCAGTACGGATTCCTGCATAGGCAGCCAGAATATTATAAACATTGTAAAAACCTTTGTAATTGGCTGTGATCCGTTTATCTTCCACAGTAAAGGCGATCTGGTCATCCACCTTTACATCTGTGGCATCAAAATTGATCTCCGGACGTTTAAATCCGCATTTTGGGCATCTGTAATCGCCAAGCTGGCTGTAATGATAAAAGCTGTAAATCAGACGCTCACCACAGCATTTGCAGAAACGTCCCTCTCGGATCTCATTGGTCTTGCTCCTGAGCACCGGCTTGCTGATTCCGTAAGTTACATAAGGATTTCCGCAGTCCATAGCCAGATATGCAGACAGCGCATCATCGCCGTTCACAATGACTTTCATATCCGGAACTTTCCGCATCATTTCCTCCAGGATATTCATGGTAATATCAATCTCACCATAACGGTCCAGCTGATCCCGGAACAGATTGGTCATAACCATGTAATCTGGTTTAATCCTGGTAAATACGTGTCTTGTGGATGCTTCATCTACCTCGATACAGGCATAGTCTGCATCCAGTTTTCCGCTTGGTTTTGCTCCCAGCACAAAAGCAGCCACAACACCGTTAAGCATGTTGGAACCTGTATGATTGCAGATTACTTTCTTCCCCTCTGCCTCAAGTCCTGCACAAAGCATGTTGTTGGTAGTTGTCTTACCGTTAGTTCCACATACTACAAATATCTTTTCTCTTACCTGAGAGGAAAGTTCCTCCAGAATATCGGGACATATCTTCAGTGCGATCTTACCGGCCCAGGTTACTCCCTGGCGTCCCATAAGTTTACAGACATGTCCTGTGATCTTTGCTGCTATCACAGCAACTGTAGTTTTTATTTTCATAATCGTCTGTTTCCTTTGTTTTTATTTCGTTCTACCACAGATCCTCTGTTGTAAGAAAATCCGTACAGATTCCCTCTGCTCCGGCTGCGATATATTTTCGCGCCTGATTCCGGTCATTTACTGTATATACATAGAGATGGATTCCCTGTTTCTCAAAGATCTCTTCTGCTTCATCAGACCAGTACTTCCAGTAAATGGTCGCAGCCGGAATCTTTTTTTCTCTGCAGAATGAAGCAATCTCTTCCAGATCTTCTGTGGAATATTCCTGCCATAATGAATAAATATAGGAAGGAAATGAATAGATCATCGCTGTTCCCGGGAACATGGCTTTACTGTAGATCTCCGGAATGATCTGATCCAGAACTTCCCCTGCTCCGGCTGCCTGTGCGATTTCCACATATTCACAGTAATCCTCCAGGGTCATCTGGTAATTTCTGACAGAATACTGCTTGGAATCAATCATTACAAATGCATCAGGATAATCTTTCAGAAGCAGGAAAAAATCTTCCAGTGTCATGGGTGTATATTTCCCGTATATTTTATTCGATGTAAACGCTCTCTCTGTAAGAACTTTTTTTCCAGTGCCTTCCCACTGCCCCATGGATTCATTCCAGTTGTGGCGACATACCCACACACCGTCTGATGTCCTGGAAAGATCCAGCTCAAAAAGTCTTACTCCCTGATTATACATCGACAGAAAACTTTCTCTGGAATTCAGGTATTCCTTTCCATCCAGCCCGCCCAGAGCATGAGCGATCGTTCTGTGGTCTGTCCATGAAAATCCGGTTGTCCTGGCAGCAGCAGTCCGCGTTACTGCCGAACTTCCGCCAAGAATAAACAGGGACAGCATCAGGATCTCTATGGTCAGAATCAATCGCCGGATCATTTAAGCCCACAAAAAAATGCACAAGATTTAAAGAAAAACATCTCATCTGTGCTTTTCTTCTTATCTTCTGCAAATCTATTTCGTCCAGGTTCTCTGCCTGAATCCACCTTATATTCAAACTGTCCGGTAGTACCAGAAATTCTGCCGACCATTTTTATCATCCTTTCGCATACCTGTACTCTGTTTTTTGTACATTACCGATTGTACGCTAAAAAGGAATAATAATCAAGGGGGGATTGTTCATGAATAATCGGGATTATTCTAGTACCCCCTAGGAAATATCCTGTTGCAGCTGCTGATACTCTCCGTACCTCTCATGATGGAAATTATTACATTGTACCATGAATCATTATGCCAATCTTAATATCTTATGGCAAATTATGGCCGAAAAGCACCATTTATGCATGTTTTCATTTTTTCGACAAATACAAAAAGGACATCTGCATTTCTGCAAATGTCCCCTAAAAAGGTCTGAACTATGATTATACAAGCTCGATAAGAACTTCCATAGCTGCATCGCCTTTACGCTGTCCGATCTTAACGATTCTTGTGTAACCACCGTTACGATCTGCGTATTTCGGAGCGATCTCGCTGAACATCTTGTCAACCATGTCAACTTCTTTTGTGTTTTTCTTTCTGCCAGCACCTTTAGTCGGTACCTCTGTTACAGGATAGAAAACTTTCATCATCTCACGACGTGCATGAAGTCTGGAAGGAGCATCTTTCTTGATCTCTTTCTGTACTTCATCGTAAACTGTTTTTTTCTTGCCGTCTACGACTTCTTTCACGCGTTTTCCGTCAGCATCTTTACGAGCAACTTTAGCTGTAACTGTAACTGTCTCGAAATTATCTTTCTCACGTACAGCCATAGCGATAAGTCCCTCAGCGATCTTGCGGATCTCTTTAGCCTTAGCTTCTGTTGTCACGATCTTTCCGTGATGAAGAAGGTTAGTTACCTGATTTCTCAGGAGTGCTTTTCTCTGGTTAGATGTTCTGCTTAATTTTCTATATTTTGCCATTGTATTATCCTCCATCTGTGGGACACCAGGACATGCTTGTTCGGTCTTACTGCCCTGCTGCTGACACCCCACTCATTATTCTGCTTCCGGATTATTCCTCTGTAGGCTGGAGCTGAAGACCCAGCTCTTTGAGTTTTGCAAGTACTTCCTCTAATGACTTGCGGCCCAGGTTACGAACCTTCATCATATCATCAGAAGTCTTATTACATAATTCTTCTACTGTATTGATGCCGGCTCTCTTCAGGCAGTTGTAGGAACGAACAGAGAGCTCAAGCTCATCAATGCTCATCTCCAGAACTTTCTCTTTCTCATTGTCTTCTTTCTCGATCATAACCTCTGCGGTCTTGGCATTCTCGGAAAGGTCAATGAAAAGACTTAAATGCTCGCTGAGAACCTTCGCTGCAAGGCTGACTGCCTCATCCGGATCAAGTGTTCCATTGGTATATACATCCAGTGTAAGCTTGTCGAAGTCAGTCACCTGACCAACTCGTGTATTCTCGACGATCATGTTGACTCTATCAACCGGAGTGTAGATCGCATCAACTGCGATCACACCGATCGGCATATCATCAGTTTTACCTTTGTCTGCGCTGATGTAACCACGTCCCTTGGTAATAGTAAGTTCCATGGCTAATCTGCAGTCTTTTCCACCGTTCAGGGTTGCAATAACCTGATCCGGGTTCATAATCTCAATATCCTGATCTGCCTGGATATCAGCTGCTGTAACAACACCTTTGCCCTCGCACTCAATGTATGCGGTCTTTGGCTCATTGTCACTGCTGTAATTCTTGATGGCAAGAGATTTCAGATTCATGATGATCTCAGTCACATCTTCCTTCACGCCCGGAATAGAGCTGAATTCATGAAGTACACCATCGATCTTCACCTGACTTACTGCAGCTCCCGGAAGGGAGGACAGCATAATTCTTCTTAAAGAATTGCCAAGGGTAGTACCATAACCTCTCTCGAGAGGCTCTACAACGAATCTTCCAAACTTCTTATCTTCGGATATTTCGGTAATTTCGATTTTTGGTTTATTAAAATCAAACACTATAAGGTTCCCTCCTTCTGGGTTAATCAACATTCGAGGGTATTACCAATTTTTATAACTGTAGACACTATAAACAGTTACTAATTATTTAGAATACAGCTCGACGATAAGCATCTCGTTTACAGGAACATCGATCTGCTCTCTTGTAGGAAGCTCTTTAACTACACCCTTCAGGTTCTCCTGATCAGCGTCGATCCACTCCGGAACAAGTCTTCCGCCAGTGATCTCAAGGATTCCTTTATATCTTTCAGAACCTTTGCTCTTCTCTCTGATCTCAATTGTATCTCCGGCCTTGCACAGGTAAGACGGGATATTTACGCATTTTCCGTTAACAAGTACGTGCTTGTGATCTACGATCTGACGAGCCTCTCTTCTTGTTCTGGCAAATCCCATACGGAAAACGATGTTGTCAAGTCTGCTCTCAAGCATAACCATAAGGTTCTCACCTGTCTGGCCCTGCATTCTGTCGGCTTTCTTGTAGTAGTTACGGAAAGGTTTCTCAAGAACTCCGTAGATAAATTTTGCTTTCTGTTTTTCTTTTAACTGAAGACCATACTCAGACACCTTGCGGTTTGCACGTTTTAACTGTCTTGTGGATTTCTTATCAATTCCTAAGTAAATCGGATCCAGGCCAAGGGATCTGCATCTTTTCAGAACAGGTACTCTATTTACTGCCATTTCAACTACCTCCTAATTAGACTCTTCTGCGTTTTGGTGGACGGCATCCGTTGTGAGGAACCGGAGTTACGTCACGAATGCTGGTTACTTCAAGTCCGCATGCCTGAAGCGCACGGATTGCAGCTTCACGGCCTGAGCCCGGGCCTTTTACCATAACGTCTACTGTTTTTAATCCATGAATTAAAGCAGCCTTTGTTGCAGTCTCTGCTGCCATCTGTGCTGCATAAGGGGTAGATTTCCTTGAACCTTTAAATCCAAGACCACCGGCACTTGCCCATGAAAGAGCGTTTCCTTCGTTATCTGTCAGTGTGACGATTGTATTGTTGAAGGAAGACTGAATGTGTGCCTGTCCGTGTTCAACGTTTTTCTTGACACGACGTTTTGTCGTTTTCTTTGTAACTTTTGCCATTTTAAAACTAACCTACACTTTCCTTTTATTGAAATTAATTAGTTATATCTATAAATTATTTCTTCTTGTTTGCAACAGTTCTCTTCGGTCCCTTGCGAGTTCTCGCATTTGTCTTAGTCTTCTGACCACGAACCGGGAGTCCTTTACGATGACGGATACCTCTGTAGCATCCGATCTCCTGCAGTCTCTTGATGTTAAGGGCGATTTCCCTTCTCAGATCACCTTCTACTGTCATTGTCTCATCAATAACAGCGCTCAGTCTCTTAACCTCGTCATCAGTCAGATCTCTGACACGTGTGTCAGGATTAACCTCTGCTTTAGCAAGAATTTTGTCTGCGCTTGGTCTACCAATTCCATAAATGTAGGTAAGACCGATTTCAATACGTTTCTCTCTTGGTAAGTCTACACCAGCTATACGAGCCATGTACTGTTTCCTCCGTTTTCTGTTTCTGAAAGTCTCTGCATATCGTATGTCACTTGCTCCCGCAAGGTGAAATGGGACATATCGGTCTGCCGCTTTCTTTTCTAGTTTCCTAATTGGGGTGCCTCGGTAAAACACCCAGCTGTAATTGGCGAATCACAGCCTTTCCGAAATTGCGGTTCTTAACCGCTTGCTGCCTCTCGGTATTAGGCAATACATGCTTATTATTTACTCAGCAGAACAACCCTACCGGGTGTTTCATGCTGCAGCCGCACGTTTCACAAACATTCCAAAGAAGTTCCTATATGGAAATCAACCCTGACGCTGTTTGTGCTTCGGGTTCTCACAGATGATTCTGATGGATCCCTTTCTCTTAATGACCTTGCACTTCTCGCAGATCGGCTTTACAGATGATCTTACTTTCACTGGAAATCCTCCTTCCGTAAATTAGTCTCATATCTGCAGTTTCACAGGCACACTCATACACAGTATTTGCGCGCTTGAAATATATACTAACACCTGTTTTCCCGAAATGCAAGAAAAATTTTTAAAAAATTTTGATTTTTTTTGCAGGCTGTATTATAATAGTGGGCAACGTCTGGCAGATCCTGTCAAACTTCTTATATTTTGTACTTTCATGCAGACGGAAAGCTGCCTATTTTATAAGAAAGGAATCTTTACATATGCATACGGAAATGAAATATCGTTTTCTGATCCATTACACGTTATCTTTTATCGGTGGCTACCTTGGTATTTACGCCATTGTGTCCAGAGCTGATCTTTTTGGCAACGCCCAGACAGCCAATCTTCTTGGTGTTGTGCGGGATCTCATAGGCAGGAATTTTTCGGATATGCTTCTGCGTGTGGGTGCGCTTCTCATATATATGGCTGCTGTTATCCTTACGGTCTGGATCCCAGAGCATTTTTCCGCAGATCTTCGTTTTATCAGTATCGGGATTGATATCTGTGCAGTCCTGCTGCTTGGATTCCTGCCTGCAGGAATGTCTCCTGTTATCGCTCTTTACCCGGTATTTTTTGCAATGCCGTTTCAGTGGTGTACTTTTAAGGCTCCAGGCGGATATAACAGCTCAACGATCTTTTCTACCAACAATCTGCGTCAGTTCACCATCGCTGTCACCCAGTTTCTTATGAAAAAAGATACTGCCCAGCGTGACAAGGCGAAATTCTACGGAATGACACTGCTTTCCTTCCATACAGGAGCCGCGCTTTCCCTGATCCTGTACATGGCATATGATCTTTCCGGTGTATGGCTCTGCCTGATCCCGGCATTCTATGCTGTATGGCTGATCACTGAAGACCGACACACGGTAACTGCTGCCACCACAGATTCCCAAAATACAACTGTATCAAATGGCTATAAGAAGTTTTTTTATAAGAAAAAAGAAGCCTGAATAAAATATAAACCTTCACCAAAAAAGAAACGCTGTCTGTGTTCGGCACACGCGTTTCTTTTTTATTTGCATAATATTTATGATCTCGAATCCAGCACAATATTCTCAAACGGTCTTAAAATGATCTTTCCGTCTTCTTTAGTGATCTCCTCATAATTTCCAAGAATTTTCTGGTATGTTTTCCACTCTTTCTGCTGCGGGATAGTTACGTTCTCTGCTGTCAGATTGTTAAGAATGATCAGTTCTTCTCCCTGATAGTTACGTTTGTATGCCAGAACATCCGGATTTTCCTTCTCCAGAAGTCAATGGTTCCCTCTGCTATGATATCTTTCTCTTTTCTGAGGGCTATCAGCTTCTTATAAAAGCTGTAGACGGAATCCGGATCTTTAAGTTCTGTTTCCACATTGATCTCTTTATAATTCTCCGATGCTGCGATCCACGGCGTTCCTTCTGTGAATCCTGCGTTTTGGGCAGCTGACCACTGCATTGGTGTTCTGCTGTTATCCCTTGATCTGGCAGCAAGGATCGTAAGCGCCTGCTCTTTTGTTCTTCCCTGATCAAGAAGAATTTTATAATAATTCAGACTCTCCACATCACGGTACCGGGAAATATCATTGTAGTGGGCATTAGTCATTCCCAGCTCCTCCCCCTGATAAACATACGGGGTTCCCCGCATCATGTGGATCGCTGCCGCAAGCATCTTGGCAGACTCTTTCCAGTAAAGATTCTCATTACCCATCCTGGACACAATTCGCGGCTGATCGTGGTTGCACCAGAAAAGTGCATTCCAGCCATTTCCATCCTGCATTCCTGTCTGCCATGCCTCGAACAGTTTCTTCAGTGCCATTCTGTCAGGTCCATCAGTGCCCATTTATTTCCATCTTTATAATCTACTTTCAGATGATGAAAACTGAAGCACATGGAGAGTTCTTTTTCATCCTGTCCGGAATACTGAATGCAGTTTTCCAATGAAGTGGAAGACATTTCTCCTACTGTGATCATGTCCTCAATCCCGGTATCCCTGGTAAGTTCTTTAAGGTATTCATGTACATGGGGGCCATCTGTATAAAATCTTCTTCCATCGCCCTCCATATCATTTTCGAAAAGCTCCGGTTTGGAGATCAGGTTTACCACATCAAACCGGAATCCTTTTACGCCTTTATCCTTCCAGAAAAGGATCACTTTTTTCAGCTCTTCGCGACTTCCGGGTTCTCCCAGTTCAGATCTGCCTGGGTAACATCAAAAAGATGGAGATACCATTTTTTCAGTGACGGTACATATTCCCAGGCAGAGCCACCAAATTTTGACTGCCAGTTTGTAGGCAGCTTATCCTCCGGATCATCCCGGAATATGTAATAATCCTGATATTTTTTTTCTCCCGCAAGTGCTCTGTGAAACCACTCATGCTCTGTGGATGTATGGTTAAACACCATATCCAGCATAAGACCGATCTCACGTTTATTACATTCCCGGATCAACTCGTCCATATCTTCCATAGTACCAAACTGGGCATTGATCCGGTAGTAATCGGCAACATCATATCCATTGTCGTTCATTGGTGAAACAAACACCGGTGTGATCCAGAGATAATCGATTCCAAGATTTTTCAGATAATCCAGCTTTTCAACGATTCCGCGTATATCTCCCAGGCCATCACCGTTGGAATCATAAAAGGATTTCGGATAAACCTGATATACTGTTTTCTTTCCAAAGTCTGTCATATTTTCCTCCTAAATCAATCAGACATTCTTGTTCCGATTTCACAGCCTGTACCCGCTTCAGGTAAATGAAACAATCTCTGTTTTTCCTGACTCTGCATGGATACCTGTTATAAGCTTGATATCTTTTGCATTTCCTTCTTCTGTTATAATACACACGGTCACATCCGGATGACCTGCTTCCCTGATCTTTTTCCGGTCAAAACGTACCAGCGGTGTTCCCTGCTTTACTTTCTGGTTCAGCGATACCAGATACTCAAAACCGTCACCTTTCATCTCCACTGTATCGATTCCTATGTGGAGAAGGATCTCCATTCCGTTCTCAAGAGTCAGTCCGCATGCATGTCTGGACTCATCCATAAGTACTGTCACTTCACCGTCACATGGCGCATAGAGGGTATCATTCTCCGGAAGGATTGCAACACCGTCGCCCATGATCCCTTCGGAAAATACTCCATCGTTTACTTCCTTCAGCGTAATTACTTTTCCTGTGAGGTAAGCTCTGAAGGTATTTGCCGCATCACTGTTAAATTCTGTTGTTTCTCTGATTTCTGTGTTCTCTGTTGCTGATTCACTGCATTCTGTATCACTCAGTGTCTCTGATGTTCTGACACTCCCGGTTTCTGCCGATGTATCTGCGCAATCTCCGGCTCCGATCCGATCTGCTTCTGAAAGTTTCTTCTTTCCGACAACAACAGTCAGTGCCATCGGGATCACAATGGCGATCACCATACAGATTGCAAAACTTCCCATATATTTCGGCTGAATGGAAAGGATTCCCGGAATTCCGCCTACACCTACTGCATTGGCTGTTGTGGAAGTCATAACGCAGACAACAGCCGAAATGGCAGATCCGATCATTCCGCAGATAAACGGAAATCCATATTTCAAGTTTACACCAAAGATTGCCGGTTCTGTTACACCAAGATAACAGGAGATTCCTGCCGGAACATTGACTTCCTGAGCTGCTGCATTTTTCTTCTGAAGAAGGATCATTCCCATAACTGCTGAGCCCTGTGCAATATTGGAAAGTGCGATCATCGGCCATAGCATGGTTCCGCCATAATCAGCGATCAGCTGAAGATCAATGGCATTGGACATATGATGAAGTCCGGTGATAACAAGGGGTGCATAGACAAAACCGAAAATCGTACCAAACACAACCTTAAAGGAGCCTGTGATTCCTGCATATACCACAGAAGAGATTACGGAACCGATCTTCCAGCCGATAGGTCCTACTACAAAATGTGCTGCCATAACCGCAAGCACAAGACTGCAGAACGGAACCACTACCATGGAGATCACCTGAGGTGTGATCTTCCGGAAAAATTTTTCAAGATAAACCAGTACAAAGGCTGCCATGATCGCAGGAAGTACCTGAGCCTGATAACCGATCATGTTCACCTTCACAAATCCGAAATCCCATTTCGGGATATCTGCTGCTGCCGTTCCTGCCACAGAATAGGCGTTGAGCAGCTGTCCGGAAACAAGGGTAAGTCCCAGAACAATACCAAGCATCTCCGTTGTTCCCATTTTCTTTGTAACCGACCAGCAGATACCAACCGGCAGCATATGGAAGATTGCCTCACCGATCAGCCACAGAAAGCTGTCAAGTCCGGACCAAAACTGACTGATGTCACATAAGGTTTTTGTTCCGTTTTCAAAGAAGTAAATACTGTCAATACAGTTACGAAATCCCAGGATCAGACCACCTGTGATGATCGCCGGGATCAATGGTGCAAAAATCTCCGCCAGTGCCGTAATGATCCTCTGCACAATATTCTGATTCTGCTTGGCCGCCTGCTTCACCGCATCCTTGGAAACGCCTTCCACACCTGCCACCTTTACAAAATCATTATAAAAATCTGCGACTGTGTTTCCTATGATCACCTGAAACTGTCCTGCCTGTGTGAAACTTCCCTTTACCACTTTCATGGCTTCGATCGCTTCTACATCCGCTTTTGACGGATCTGTCAGTACAAAACGCATTCTGGTCACGCAATGTGACACAGCTGCAATATTCTCTTTTCCTCCGATGAGATTAAGCAGCTGCCGGGCATCCTGTGTATACTTTCCCATTTTCCTTTCCTCCGTTATCTTTGTTTTTACTTCGCGCTCCGCATCTTGTTTAAACATGTTGTTGATGATTTATTTATATCATACTTGTTTAAACATGTCAATACAGTTTTTGTAACTTGTTTAAACATTTTATGGCATTTGCATTGCACTTGCCGGGAAAATCTTTTATAATTATTTCAGAAATCATGAATCCCACTATATATTTTTGACCGAACATGAATGGAGAATTGAAATGCCCAGAAGTATTTACGAAGATATTTATAAAGATCTGAAAATGAAAATAGAGGACAACACCTTTGCCTATCAGGAGCTTCTGCCTTCCGAAAACACTCTGATCCGGACTTATGGCTGCTCCCGCAATACCCTGCGCCGTGCAGTCAGCCTTCTTGTCAGTGACGGCTATGTACAGACCATGCAGGGAAAGGGTGTCCGCAATATCTACCGTCCAAACGAACAGACTGCTTTCACCATCGGAGAGATTGAAACCTTCAAGGAATCTGCTGCAAGGAACGGTCAGAATGCCCATACAGAAGTGGCTCTCTTTACAGAACTTTGTATCAGCAAAAAGCAGTCTGTTTACACAGGATTTCCCGCTGGTGCAGAAGTATATTATATTCAGCGTATCCATTATCTTGAAAATATCCCACTGATCATCAACCATAATTATTTTCTGAAGGAATCCGTTCCCGGCCTTACTGCGAGATTGCCAGTCATTCTATCTATGAATACCTGGAGCAGGAGCTTCATATGACCATTGTCAACAGCAAACGTGTCATGACTGTGGAAAAGGTTACGGAAATTGATGAAAAATATCTTCATCTGAATGTAAAGGATTATAACTGCGTGGCTGTGGTGTCCAGCCAGACTTATAACAGTGATGGCGTGATGTTTGAGTATACCCAGTCACGGCACAGACCGGATCATTTTCGTTTTTATGATAATGCCCTGCGCCGATGAGCCCGGCTCATAACTGCTTCGCAGCTATACGGTTATAAGCCGGCAACAAATGTGGCTCACAAATATCCGCCTGGATCTGTATAGATACCTGAATCTGTATAGATGCTGCAGTTTCCTATTTTCCGGAATTATGTTATACTGAAACGATCAAATGGAGAGAGGATATTTTATTTATATGAAAAAACGAGAATCTTTTAACAGCCGCTGGGGATTCATTCTGGCCTGCATCGGGTCTGCGGTTGGAATGGGAAATATCTGGATGTTTCCAACCAGAGTTTCCCTGTATGGAGGGGGATCGTTCCTGATCCCGTATTTTATTTTCGTGGCACTCATTGGCTTTACCGGAGTGATCGGTGAGATGAGCTTTGGCCGTGGGACACGTTCCGGGCCCATTGACGCCTCGGCATGGCATGTGAAACCAGAGGCAAACGAAAACTGGGCGAAACACTGGGCTGGATACCGGTGATCGGTGCACTGGCCATGCTATCGGTTATACGGTTGTTATGGGATGGATCTTCCGATATATGATCGGAACCTTTACAGGCTCCACCCTGTCACCGGCAGATATTGAGTCCTTTGGCGCCAAATTCGGAGGCATGGCCTCTGCCTGGGGAAATAATCTCTGGCAGCTGGCTGCTCTTGTGATCTGCATGTTTATCCTGATGTACGGCGTTGGAAGCGGCATCGAAAAGGCCAATAAAGTGATGATGCCTATCTTCTTTATACTGTTTGTGATCCTTGGCATCTATGTTGCCTTTCAGCGGGAGCTGCTGCCGGATACCGCTATATCTTCCGCGTGGAGCCGGAAGTTCTGGCAAAGCTTCCACCTGGATCTTCGCACTTGGACAGGCATTTTTCTCCCTGTCTGTTGCAGGTAATGGTACGCTGATCTACGGATCTTATCTTCCGGACAGCGAAGATATCCCTGCATCTGCAGCCAGAGTAGCACTTTTTGATACTCTGGCTGCTATGCTGGCAGCACTTGTTATCATTCCGGCCATGGCTACCACAGGTGCCAAGCTTGACCAGGGAGGCCCCGGGCTTCTGTTCATCTACCTGCCGCACCTGATCAAAACCATGCCTGGCGGACAAATCATTGCCATCATCTTTTTTGTAGCTGTGTTCCTTGCAGGCATGACCTCGCTTATGAACCTTTATGAAGCTCCTATTGCCACAGTTCAGGAAAAAACAGGTCTTGGCAGGATCCCCTCCTGCATGGTGATCGCCGTGATCGGTGTTGTAGCTTCTCTGCTGATCCAGGGCATTGTTTCTGACTGGATGGATGTGCTTTCCATCTATATCTGTCCTCTTGGCGCAGGACTTGCAGGAATCATGTTCTTCTGGATCTTCGGCCGGAGCTATGTGGAAAGCCAGGTTAACAAAGGTCGTGAGAAACCCTTTACGAAATATTTTTATCCTGTGTGTAAATATCTTTATATTCCGGTGTGCTTTCTGGTGCTGATCCTTGGTGTTGTGCTGGGCGGAATCGGATGATAAGATGATATCATAAGTAAAATAATAAATTATCTGCATGAACAAATCCCCCGAAAAATGATTTTTTAAATCATTTCCGGGGGATTTTTATGTTTTATCTTATAATATTCATAAACCCAGGCTTTTCGATTTGCTGCATATCCTGAATACACTCACTTCACAATTTATCAGCAAGTTTTAGTTTTACACTGATTTCCAATTATTTTACACTCTTAGAGTGTATCCGGTTTCTCCGGTGCCTCGCCCTGTTCTCCGCCTGGTGTTCCAACGTTTCTGCCCATTTCTTTCATCGTTCCTACAGCAATCGTGATCTTACCATCTTCTACGGATTTCACCCCACCGTAAGTTACATCTTCCTCATCGGAATCACCTTTATCAGAACTTTCTTTATCGGCGTCTGCATTGCTGTCACTTTTATCGGAATCTGTGCTCTTTGTACTGTCTGCCGTTGTATCTTCTGCATCCTTATTCTCTGAACTCTCAGCTGTACTCGTTGTTTTCTCTGTTGCCGCTGCCCCACATGCAGTGACAGATGTAGTTGCCATCATAACTCCTAAAATTGCTGCAAGATATTTTTTCTTCATATGAACACCTCTCTTTTTTGTATGCTCATACTATATCAGCAAAATCTGTTCACTTTATGTTTAAAGAGTGAAAAAAATGTGAGTGATAAATTCTCTTTGGATACTTTTTCTGCAGAAAGGACTAAAAAAAAGACCCGGCAGCTTAACGCCACCAGGTCGTCTTTTATAATATTTCTTATTTATCTCTCCAGATGATTCTTCCCTTGGAAAGATCATACGGAGAAAGTTCGATCGTTACCTTATCTCCCGGGAGAATACGGATGAAGTTCATACGGAGCTTACCGCTGATATGGGCAAGTACCACATGTTTGTTTTCCAGTTCTACTTTAAACATTGCATTAGGCAGTTTCTCCAGAACAGTGCCTTCTACTTCGATCACATCTGCTTTTGACATTTTTTACCTCCTATGTCATGACAACAATTGCTGCTTACAGATTCGTAAGCGTCAGAATCTCTGGTTCCCCATCTGTGATGAGGATCGTATTTTCATAATGGGCGGAAAGTGAACCATCCATGGTCACTACTGTCCACTCATCGTCCAGCCATGCCACGTCCGCACGACCAAGATTGATCATGGGCTCGACGGCCAGGGTCATTCCCGGAAGGAGCTTGATGCCCCTGCGCTTCTGCGGGAAGTTTGGAATCTGCGGATCCTCATGAAGATGAGTTCCGATTCCATGTCCTACAAGGTCACGTACGATACCATAACGGTATTTTGCTGCGTGAGCACCGATGGCTTTGGAAATATCATTTAAATGATTTCCTGCTTTTGCCATCTTCAATCCCTCAAAAAAGCACTCTCTCGTAACTTTGATAAGCTGCTGTGCTTCTTTGGATACATTACCTACTGCATACGTACGTGCTGCGTCAGAATGATAGCCCTTGTAAATCAGGCCGGCGTCGATCTTAACCAGATCCCCGTCCTGGATTATCTTTTCCTCGGATGGAATTCCATGCACAACCTCATCATTCAGGCTGATGCAGAAAGAAGCCGGAAAACCTCCGTAATTCAGAAAGTTCGGAATACAGCCCATGGACCGGATCATGTCTTCACCGATACGGTCAATTTCTTTGGTGCTGACACCTGGTTTGATATAAGGGATTAAACCGTCATGCACCTTCTCAAGAAGATGGCCTGCTTCTCTCATAAGTTCTATTTCATGCTGTGTCTTAATTGTTACGGACATTCTTATTCTCCTAAGATGTCAACGATCTCCTGGAATACCTCATTCAGATCCCTGGTTCCGTCTACCGTCTTCAAAACACCCTGTGTGGTGTAGTAGTCAATCAATGGCTGTGTCTGCTCATGATAAACGTTCAGACGCTTCTGGACTGTCTCCGGCTTGTCATCGTCACGAAGTACAAGCTTATCACCGCAGGTATCACACACACCTTCTGCTTTCGGTGCTGCAAAAACTACGTGATAGGTTGCACCGCATTTCACGCATGCACGGCGTCCGCCCATACGTTTCACGATGTTGTCATCCGGAACATCCACATCGATTGCATAGTCAATTTTGCTTCCAAGTTTAGCCAGAGCTTCTGTCAGACACTCTGCCTGCGGAATTGTTCTTGGAAAACCATCAAGAACATAGCCTTCTTTTGCATCATCCTGCTGAATTCTGTCAACAACAAGGTCACAGGTCAGTTCATCCGGAACAAGAAGTCCCTGATCCATGTAAGTTTTTGCTTTTTTACCAAGCTCGGTACCGTTCTTGATGTTGGCACGGAAAATATCTCCTGTGGAGATGTGCGGGATTCCATACTTCGCCGCAATTTTCTTGGCCTGAGTACCTTTGCCTGCCCCTGGTGCACCCAACATAATAATTCTCATAGCATACCCTCCATTTTCCTGTTTTCTGCCTGATTTTCAGACAGTCCTGTTTACAAATCAAGCTGCGACACTTTCGCACCGCAACCTTCATTTTCAATTAGTTCAGGAAGCCTTTGTAATTACGTACAAGCAGCTGAGATTCCACCTGCTTGACAGTTTCCAGGATAACACCTACGATGATGATGATAGATGTACCTCCAAAGGAAACATTTGCACTGAATACACCGTTGAAGAAAAACGGTATAACGGCTACGATAACAAGACCTACTGCACCTATAAATATAATATAATTCAGGATTTTAGTCAAATAATCTGAAGTCGGTTTTCCCGGACGGATGCCTGGGATAAAACCGCCCTGCTTTTTGATATTATCGGCTACTTCCAACGGATTAAAGGTAATCGATGTATAGAAATATGCGAAGAATATACAAAGTACCACATATACGATCAGACCCCAGCTGTACTGGATCTGACTTGGATTACACCAGTTATTGGAGGAAAGTCCTCTTAAGATCTCACTTCCGATACCTGTTCCGTTTCCTTTGCCAGCGAACTGTGCAATGATCGACGGGAAAGACATGATAGAAGAAGCAAAAATAACCGGAATAACGCCGGCAGTATTAACCTTGAGCGGGATGTTTGTGGACTGACCGCCCATCATTTTGCGTCCAACCATCTTTCTGGAATACTGAACCGGAATTCTTCTCTCTGCTCCGTTGAGGATAAGTACGAGCACTACAACAAACAGAATAATTACAGCAATGATGCAGGCTGCAAGCATTCCTTTCGCAATTGTTTTGCCCTTGACGAAGTCTCATAAAGAAGGGACATGTCGCTCGGGATCCTGGACACGATATTGATAGTCAGGACGATGGAAATACCATTTCCAATACCCTTTTCTGTAATACGTTCACCCAGCCACATGAGCATTGCGGAACCCGCTGTTAAACTTGCAACAACTACGATTCCCTTAAGGAAATTCATGTTCGGGATCATACCCTGACGTCCGAATCCGATCGCCATGGCAACAGATTCAAACAGAGCAAGACCAACCGTTACATAACGTGTGATTGCTGTAAGCTTTTTTCTTCCTTCTTCTCCGTCACGCTGCATCTCTTCCAGTGCCGGAATGGCAATGGTAAGAAGCTGAATGATAATAGAAGAAGTAATGTAAGGTGTGATGTTCAATGCAAAAATTGACATCTGAGTAAAGGAACCGCCGGTGAACGCATCAAAAAAATTGAATGCGTCACCGGTATTAGATTCAAACCACTGCTTAAAGAAGTCACTGTCGACTCCCGGTACAGGAAGCTGGGATCCGATTCTGATCACGAATATCATCCAGATCAGATAGAGAAGTTTCCTTCTCATTTCCTTTACTTTGAAAACACTCTTAAGAGTCTCAAACATTAGATCACCTCTACTGTACCACCAGCAGCTTCAATTTTTGTTTTTGCAGTCTCGCTGACAGCGTTTACTTTAACATTAAGTTTTTTTGTAAGCTCGCCGTTTCCAAGAATCTTAACACCATCACCGATCTTGGAGATTGCACCGCTTGCAAGTAAGCTGTCAACTGTAACCTCTGCGCCATCCTCAAAACGATTGAGAACGTCTACATTGATTGCGATAATCTCTTTGGAGTTTCTGTTAGTGAAACCTCTCTTAGGAAGACGTCTGTATAAAGGCATCTGACCTCCCTCGAATCCCGGTTTCTTGTGTCCGGAACGAGCAAGCTGTCCTTTATGTCCTTTACCAGCAGTTTTACCGTTTCCTGAACCATGTCCACGGCCTCTTCTGAAGTTATCGCTATGCTTGGAACCCTCTGCGGGTCTTAAGTTTGATAATTCCATTCTGGCACCTCCTTAATCTTCTACTTTTACCAGGTGCTGCACCTGCTGAATCATTCCTCTGGTTGCAGCGTTGTCTGGCATCTCAACTGTTTTATGCATCTTTGTAAGACCCATAGCTTTTACAGTTTTTTTGTGCTTCGGTACTGCACCGATTGGAGATTTTACCAGTGTAACCTTGATTGTATCTGCCATTTCCATTTCCTCCTTAACCCAGAATCTCATCTACAGATTTTCCGCGGAGCTTTGCAACCTCTTCCGGAGTCTTTAACTGGCTCAGGCCTGCGATTGTTGCCAGAACTACGTTCTGTTTATTTCTGGAACCCATACATTTTGTACGGATGTTCTTAATACCAGCAAGCTCGATTACGGCACGTGCCGGGCCACCGGCGATAACTCCAGTACCTTCCGGAGCTCTCTTCAGAAGCATCTCAGCACTTCCGAATTTTCCGATGAAGTCATGTGTAATGGAATTGTTCTCGTCTCTTGCAACAGTAACAAGTTTCTTCATGGCATCCTCTTTACCTTTGCGGATCGCCTCCGGAATTTCTGCTGCTTTTCCTAAACCTGCACCAACGTGTCCATTGCCGTCACCTACAACAACTAAAGCTGTGAAACGGAAGTTACGACCACCTTTAACAACCTTGGTAACACGCTTGATTGATACTACTTTATCTTCTAACTCTAACTGACTAGCATCAATAAGATTACGTTTCATGTGTTCTTTTCCTCCTCTTAGAATTTCAGTCCAGCTTCTCTTGCTGCATCTGCCAGTGCTTTAACTTTTCCGTGGTAGATATATCCACCTCTGTCGAAAACAACGCTCTCGATACCAGCCTCAACAGCCTTTTTACCGATCACTGTTCCGACTTTTGCTGCAGCCTGTACATCGTCAGTGTTCTCAAGCTCTGCTTTTACGTCCTTCTGGAGAGTAGAAGCGGATACTAAAGTTTTACCAACTGTGTCATCAATAATCTGTGCATAGATGTGCTTGTTGGAACGAAATACTGCCAGACGAGGAGTAGTTGCAGTTCCGTTTAAATGATGACGTAATCTTCTATGCTTCTTTTCGCGAATTTCGCTTCTGGATGCTTTGTTAATCATATTCTCACTCTCCTTAATTATTTCTTACCGGTCTTACCGACTTTACGTCTGATAACTTCGTCAACGTACTTGATTCCCTTGCCCTTGTATGGCTCAGGTCTTCTCTTGTCTCTGATCTCAGCTGCGTACTGGCCAACTTTTTCTTTGCTGATACCAGATACGATGATCTTGTTTCCATCAACTGTGGACTCAAGACCTTCTGGATCTTCCATTTCTACCGGGTGAGAATATCCAAGGCTAAGTACGAGCTTCTTGCCCTGCTTAGCAGCTTTGTAACCAACACCGTTAACCTCAAGCTCTTTTTTGTAGCCTTCGCTTACACCAACAACCATGTTGTGGATAAGGCTTCTTGTTAATCCGTGAAGGGATTTGATTCTCTTTAAGTCGTTCGGTCTTGTTACTACTACATGACCGTCTTCAACTTTGATCTCTAACTCTGTCGGGAGTGCTCTCTCAAGTGTTCCCTTAGGTCCTTTTACTGTTACAACGTTCCATCAGCGACTGTAACCTCAACGCCAGCTGGAATTGCAACCGGAAGTCTTCCGATTCGTGACATAAATTTGTCCTCCTTACTTAGATTGTCGGAGAGGGACCCTGCCCTCTCTGTTTTCAGTTTAAAAGCTATATGACTGCTTCGTTCGGAACATCCCTCAACTAACTCCCGCTTCGCCTGCGGCTTGCGCTCGTTAAGGTTCGGGATGGACCTCGCACTAAATTCGTCCGGCGTGCTTAAGCACTTGGACTCATTAAGTTGCTTTCGGTCTACCAGACGAATGCAAGTACCTCGCCACCAACCTGAAGCTTACGAGCCTCTTTGTCAGTGATAACACCTTTGTTTGTGGAAAGGATTGCGATACCAAGTCCGCCAAGAACCTTCGGAAGCTCATCCTTGCCTGCGTATACACGAAGACCTGGTTTGGAGATTCTTTTAAGTCCTGTGATGATCTTCTGGTTTTTGTCCTCACCGTATTTCAGTGTGATGTGAAGAGTTTTAACAACTCCGTCCTCAACCAGATCATATTTTGCGATGTATCCCTCATCTACAAGAATGTTTGCGATAGCAATTTTCATCTTGGATGCCGGTACGTCTACAGTGTCATGTTTTGCAGTGTTTGCGTTACGGATTCTTGTAAGCATATCTGCGATCGGATCGCTCATTGTCATGTAAGTTTCCTCCTCTTTCTTCAGACTTTACATGTCGTATTGTTTATTTATATTTTCTCAGTGAAGCAATTCATGCTGCACCTTACGGCTTGCATTCATTAAGTTGCTTTCGGCCTACCAGGAAGCTTTTTTAACACCCGGAATCTGACCTTTGTATGCCAGCTCACGGAAGCAGATTCTGCAAATTCCGTATTTTCTCAGGTATGCATGTGGACGGCCACAGATTCTGCAGCGAGTATACTCTCTTGTGGAGAATTTAGCTTTGCGCTGCTGTTTAATTTTCATTGCTGTCTTAGCCATGAATCTTTTCCTCCTATTTAGCAAATGGCATGTTGAATAATGTCAGTAATTCGCGTGCCTCTTCGTCTGTTTTAGCAGTTGTAACGAAGATGATATCCATTCCTCTTACTTTGTCAACTTTATCGTACTCAACCTCTGGGAAGATCAGCTGCTCTTTGATACCAAGAGCGTAGTTTCCTCTGCCATCGAATGCGTTCGGGTTAACACCACGGAAGTCACGTACACGTGGAAGAGCAAGGTTGATAAGACGATCAGCGAACTCATACATCTTCTCGCCTCTTAAAGTAACTTTACATCCGATCGGCATACCCTCTCTGATTTTGAAGTTAGCGACAGATTTTTTAGCTTTTGTAGCGATTGCTTTCTGTCCTGTAACAAGTTCCATATCTGCGATTGCAGCGTCAAGAAGTTTAGCGTTCTCTTTAGCCTCGCCAACACCCATGTTAACAACGATTTTCTCGAGTTTTGGCACTTCCATTACGTTTTTGTATCCGAATTTTTTGGTCATGGCATCCATGATCTCGTTCTTGTAAAGATCTTTTAATCTACTCACCTTTATATGCCTCCTCTCTTAATTAATCGATTGTCTTTCCTGTTGCTTTTGCAACACGGACTTTTTTATCTCCATCCATCTTGAAACCTACTCTTGTAGCTTTTCCGTCTACAACGAGCATTACGTTGGAGATATGAAGCGGAGCTTCTTTTGTCACGATTCCACCGTTCTGATTAGCTGCGGACGGTTTAGCGTGCTTTGTAACCATGTTTACGTTCTCAACAACTACTGTGTTGTCTTTTACGTTAACTGCAAGAACCTTTCCGTCCTTACCTTTATCTTTTCCAGCGATAACCTTTACAGTATCACCTTTTTTAATTTTCATAGCTGACATTCGGCACCCTCCTATAATACTTCCGGAGCTAAGGAAACGATCTTCATGAATTTCTTCTCACGAAGCTCTCTGGCAACTGGTCCAAAGATACGTGTTCCTCTCGGAGTTAAGTCATCCTTGATAATTACGGCAGCATTTTCATCGAAACGGATGTAAGATCCGTCTTTACGACGAGCGCCTTTTTTAGTTCTAACAACTACAGCTTTAACAACGTCACCTTTTTTAACAACGCCGCCTGGTGTTGCATCTTTAACCGTAGCAACGATTGTATCACCGATATTTGCATATCTTCTTGTAGATCCGCCCATAACACGAATACAAAGGATTTCTTTTGCACCAGTGTTGTCGGCAACTTTCAGTCTTGTTTCCTGCTGAATCATACTGGTTCCTCCTTATTTAGCTTTCTCTACGATCTCAACCAGTCTCCATCTCTTGTCCTTGGACAGCGGTCTGGTCTCCATTACCTTAACGGTATCTCCGATGTTACACTCATTGTTCTCGTCATGAGCTTTTAATTTATATGTTCTCTTCACGATTTTTTTGTAAAGAGGATGTTTTACATGGTCTTCAATTGCAACTACGATGGTCTTATCCATTTTGTCGCTGATAACCTTACCCACGCGGGTTTTTCTCAGATTTCTTTCCACGATTTATGTCCTCCTGTCCTATTTGGAAGCGTTTGCCTGCTCAGTGATTACTGTCTGGATTCTGGCAATATTTTTACGAACCTCTTTGATTCGTCCTGTATTGTCTAACTGGTTTGTTGCATTCTGAAATCTCAGATTGAAAAGCTCTTTTTTAGCAGCTACTAATTCATCATTCAGTTCTGCAACTGACTTTGCTTTTAAATCTTCAACGAACTTATTAATTTTCACTGTTATCACCGCCTTCTAAGTCTGCACGAGAAACTATTTTACATTTACATGGTAACTTGTGCATTGCAAGACGTAATGCTTCACGGGCAACCTCTTCGGACACGCCTGCAATCTCAAACATAACACGACCTGGTTTAACTACTGCTACCCAGTACTCAAGAGCACCTTTTCCGGAACCCATTCGAGTCTCAGCTGGTTTAGCTGTTACCGGTTTATCCGGGAAAATCTTAATCCAAACTTTACCGCCACGTTTGATGTAACGGGTCATAGCAACACGGGCTGCCTCGATCTGGTTGGATCTGATCCAGCACGGCTCAGTAGCAACAAGTCCGAAATCACCATAGTTGATGGCATTGCTCTAAGGGCTTTTCCTCTCATGGAGCCACGGAATTGTTTACGACGTTTTACTCTTTTTGGCATTAACATTATTTATCGCTCCCTTCCTTAGTTCCTTTTGTCGGAAGAATCTCACCATTGTAGATCCATGCCTTAACACCAACTTTTCCGTATGTGGTGTCTGCTTCCGCAAAGCCATAATCGATATCTGCACGAAGTGTCTGAAGCGGGATTGTTCCCTCGCTGTAGAACTCTGTACGAGCCATATCAGCTCCGCCGAGACGTCCGGATACGGAAGTCTTGATTCCCTTAGCGCCAGCCTTCATTGTTCTCTGCATTGTGGACTTCATAGCACGTCTGAAAGAAATACGGTTCTCAAGCTGAAGAGCAATGTTCTCAGCAACCAGCTGTGCATCTTTGTCCGGTCTCTTTACTTCTTTGATGTCAACGATAAGCTTCTTGTCTGTGTATTTCTGAAGCTCAGCTTTAACTTTCTCGATCTCTGCGCCGCCTTTACCGATTACGATACCAGGTTTTGCTGTGTAGATGATGATCTTAACTCTGTCAGATGCTCTCTCGATCTCGATCTTGGAAACACCTGCGCTGTATAATTTCTTTTTAAGGAATGTTCTGATGTTGTAGTCTTCTACCAGGTAGTCAGCAAATTTGTCTTCTGCATACCATCTGGAATCCCAATCCTTGATAACTCCGACTCTAAGGCCATGCGGATTAACTTTCTGTCCCATGCTTTTCCTCCTTACCTTTCATCAAGCACAACTGTGATATGGCTTGTTCTCTTCTCGATTCTGTAAGCTCTACCTGTGCTCTCGGCTGAATTCTCTTCATTGTAGGTCCCTTATCTGCATAGCATGCTGCAACATAAAGGTTGTCTGCGTTCATTCCGTTGTTGTTCTCAGCGTTTGCTACTGCTGACTCAAGCAGTTTCTTGATAACGCTGGAAGCGTATCTCGGATTGTATGTCAGGATACCAAGTGCTGTCTGTACATCTTTACCACGGATTGCGTCTAATACGTAGCAGGCTTTCTGAACAGAAATTCTTGCATAAGATAACTTTGCAGACGGCCTTGTCTCTCTATTATTCTCATTTCTGGCTCTCTTTATCTGGCTTCTATGTCCTTTTGCCATCTTAAAGTGCCTCCTTTCCTAAATTCGATATCTGAGTTATCTGCAGCTGCCGAAAAATGACAGCGGGCAGTTATAAATCTGATGACTAGCGTACTCCAGACTTCTTCTCGTCTTTTCCGTGTCCTCTGTAAGTTCTTGTTGCAACGAACTCACCAAGTTTGTGTCCTACATATCCTCTGTGATATATACCGGCACATGTTTTCTTCCGTCATGAACAGCGATTGTGTGTCCTACGAAAGACGGGAAGATTGTGGAACGGCGAGACCAAGTTTTGATTACGGATTATCATTTGCAGCGTTTGAGAGCATCTACTTTTTTTTAAAGTAAGCTCTGGTCTGTCAAAA
>ENA-OQCN01000154-OQCN01000154.1-human-gut-metagenome-genome-assembly--contig:-NODE-154-length-34371-cov-3.016324_pt1 | contig 34371 bp, 37 predicted proteins | sample MGYA00242497_ERZ504576 | MGnify/ENA primary metagenome ERZ504576 (study PRJEB26092, sample SAMD00036296) | human gut metagenome | host: Homo sapiens | study: EMG produced TPA metagenomics assembly of...
GCACTTTTAAAGGCTAACGTCCGTTGTGTTCAAGCCGCCAAACAGCGAGCTGTTTGGCTTATCGTTAGATGCATAAACGGAAGTATTTGTGGGCTTTGCCCACACCCACGACCTTTGAAAAGGTCGACCAACTTTTATAATTGCTTGGCTAAACTGTGCACTAAACAATAATTTATTATTGTTACCCCAACATTTATTATTGAGCCTTTTTTGTTTGTTATTATTTACATATTTTCATCATAAACCGCTCTGCAGCCGCCGATAAATTTCGGTCTGGTTCTTGCGGCAAGTAAAATAGCGTTGCCGATATGGTCAAGGCTCAGTCTTACGGGAACAGCTACTTTTTTAAGGTGCATACCTATTAATGTACCGCCAATGTCAAGTCCTGCGTCAGCCTTGATTTCTTCAAGAGCAACAGGATTTTTAAATGTTTTATATGCTGTTGTGGCAAAAGAACCGCCTGCCTTTGGTTGCGGAACAACATTTACAATTTCCGCATACGGAACGGCATCACGCTCTACAATGACTGCACGGTTCAGATGTTCGCAGCATTGAGCGGCAAGATAGATTTTCTTTTCGCTAAGCACTTCATAAATACCCTTGAAAACCTGCTCGGCAACCTCAAGATTAGAGTTTTTGCCGATAGTTCCTCCGGCAACTTCACTTGAAGAACAGCCGACTACAACTATACTGCCTTCCTTAAGTTTGGCAACATTACAAAGCTCTTCGCAAGCCTGTTTTGCTTGAGAATAAATATCAACTGACATATATATCAACTCCTAAATTATCATCTATACTTATTATAGCATTATTTTTATAAAGTACAAGTCTATTAGCTTTTTAAGATAAAAATAATAGAATTTATATAACAATCTTGATTTTTTAGTAAATATGTTATATAATAAAGCTACAAAAATTTTTTAGCAAAGGATGAAAAATATATGAATAGATTTGTATTAAACGAAACTTCTTATCACGGTGCAGGTGCAATCAATTCTATACCCGAAGAAATTAGGGGAAGAGGTTTTAAGAAGGTGCTTGTAGCGTCTGACCCCGACCTTGTAAAATTCGGAGTTACAAAAAAAGTTACGGATGTGCTTGAAAATGCGGGCATTGAATATACTTTATATTCAGATATCAACCTAATCCTACCATACAGAATGTTCAGCACGGTGTTGAAGTATTTAAAGAGAGCGGAGCAGATTGTATTGTTGCAATCGGCGGCGGTTCTTCAATGGATACGGCAAAGGCAGTCGGCATAATTATTAATAATCCCGAATTTGCGGATGTTCGCTCGCTTGAGGGTGTTGCACCCACAAAGAACAAAGCAGTGCCGATTATCGCAGTTCCGACAACGGCAGGTACAGCCGCTGAAGTTACAATTAACTATGTAATTACAGATGTTGAAAAGAACAGAAAAATGGTATGCGTAGATGTTCACGATATTCCTGTAGTTGCAGTAGTTGACCCTGATATGATGTCAACTATGCCAAAAGGTCTTACCGCCGCAACAGGTATGGACGCACTTACGCACGCAATTGAGGGCTACATAACAAAGGGTGCATGGGCACTTTCCGATATGTTCCATTTAAAGGCAATTGAAATTATTTCAAAGTCTTTGCGTGGCGCAGTAGATAACACACCGGAGGGCAGAGAGGGAATGGCTCTCGGTCAGTATGTTGCAGGTATGGGATTCTCAAATGTCGGACTTGGTATAGTTCACTCAATGGCTCATCCGCTCGGCGCTTTGTACGACACACCGCACGGTGTTGCAAATGCCATTATTCTTCCGACAGTTATGGAGTATAACGCTCCTGCCACAGGTGATAAGTACAAATACATTGCCGCCGCAATGGGTGTAGATGGTACAGAGAATATGACTGTTGACGAATACCGCAAGGCAGCAGTTGACGCAGTTAAAAAACTTTCTCAAGATGTAGGTATTCCTGCGGATTTAAAAGAAATTGTCAAACCTGAAGATGTACCGTTCCTTGCACAGTCGGCATATGATGATGCTTGCCGTCCCGGCAACCCAAGAGATACCAGCGTAGAAGAAATTGCCGAACTTTATAAGAGTCTTATGTAATTATAATTCGGTAACAGAATATTTATACAACATTGAAAGCCTGCGATTTTCGCAGCTTTTTGTATAACAAAAAATGCAGTCAAAACCGACTGCATTTTTCGTATTATTTAGATTTTCTTTTGAAGATTTTGCCGTAAGTTTGGTATCTTTAAAGCCTTTCGGTTGTTTGTCGGGGATTTCTTTTAAGCTGTTTACTGCTTTCTTTATGCCTGTATATTCGCTTTCAAGAATTGTGCAGAGCGCATATGAGGCATAGGGGAGGAGAAGAACAATGTATGTCAGTATATACTGCGATTTTCCTTCGAAAAGCAAGTGATAGCCGAATCCTCCGAGCAATACAAGCGGCAGCAATACCGTAGAAATGTTTGTCTTTTTATACAGGAACATAAAGTAAATGCCGAGTGTAAAGAGTATAAACACTGCCATCATATAGAAGTTAAAGTACAATTCAAGGAACTGTCCTGTATTGCCGTCATAAACAGCCTTGCCAAGACCCTCCTGTACATCAACATCGTGTCCTTTAACCTTGCTTACCCAAATGCTTTCGTATGACGGTTCATTCCACTGACTTAAAATTTTGTTGCCAAAGAAATTAATTGCATATTCGGAATCGTTTTTCATTTTATTAAGACGGCTGTTAATATCTGACCATGCTTGCGATTCTGCGGCATCAATATCACAATTGTTGCTTGTATAAAGACTTAGTGCGATGTTGTTATACCAACCGGGAGCCATATAGGATTCGTTAAGTCCCATATCAAGATAAAGTACCTGTGAAACACCGCCCTTAAGTTCGGTGTTTGCTCTTGATGCGTAGCTTTTGATTACAAGATTACTTGTACCGACAACGGCAATACAGAGAGCAAGTGCAAATGCGATACTCTGCCATTTTTTAGCCTTTACGGTGTGAATGATAAGCATAATTACAAAGGCAACAAGGTAAATTAAGTTGTTGTACTTTGCAAGTGCCGATACAACGAGCAGAACTCCGCAAGGGATAAGCACAAGATATTTATCGGTTTGGAAATATTTGATTAGGAAGTGTGACGCCCATATTGCACAGCACATACCGATTATGTTGCCGTATACGAATGTGCAGAAAAGTACAGGCTGAATACAACCGGCAAGTGCAAGAATTACTATAAATTCAATTTTGTTTCTGCCGAAAATCTGCTTTGTGATTTTTGCAATGCAAGATATGCCGCCGCAACGCAAAGTACATTTATAACTTGTAGAGGCATTGTGCTGTCTGTACCGAAAATTCTGTAAACGATTTCGCTTATAAGCACAAAGCCGAGTTGGAACGGATAACAATTGTAGTATGAAAATCCGCCGTAGAAATCCTTGTTATAAAAATCGGAACCGTTATGTAAAGATGCATAATTGCCTTGTGCCGTTTGAGAGGCGGTTTCGTAAATATTGTAACTGTCTGCCGCAGGAATTGATTGTACAGAGAATATCCATACAAGTCCGATGATTGCGGAAAAAGCAAACAAGCCTGCCTCCATAAATTTCATATTTACTTTGGCGAAAAATGCGGTATGCTTATTAATCTTAAAAAGCAAAGCTGTAAATATCACAAGGCAGAATATATTTATTACAAATAAATCGTCTTGAAACAAAATAACTTCGGAGCTGTAGTTTGCAGGGTCAATAACGCAGGTCTGAAATATACTCATTATTGCAATGTAGCCAAAAACTAAAAACAGCAGTCCGCATATTATATTCACCGCTATGCTTTCGGTAAGGCAATGCTTTGCAACAGCAGTTTTAACCGTGGTTTGAGCCTTTTGCTTAGGCTCTTTGTTTTTTCTTGATTAGTTGGGTTATTGCTCATTTTTGCACCTTCCTGTTAAAATTCTTTTTTTACAGAGCGCATAAAGAGCTTTCCGAGTGCGTCTTTAGGGTCTACATTGTCAAACAAAACGCTGTAAACGCTTTCGACAATCGGAAGCTCAACATTATTTTCTTTGCCGAGTTTGCACAATGCTTTTGATGTCATAACACCCTCGGCAAGTTTTTCAAATTTAATGCCCTTTACATAATTTTCACCGTAACTGCGGTTATGACTCCATTTTGAGAATAAAGTTGCCTCATAGTCGCCGAGATGACAAAGTCCATAGGCGCTCATTTCATTGCCACCGAGAGCTTTTATAAGTCTTGCAATCTCTCGTGTGCCTCTTGCCATAAGCGCACCTTTTAATGACGCATAGCCAAAGCCGTCAAGCATACCTGCGGCAATGCCGATAACATTTTTAGCGGCCGCACCGATTTCGCTTCCGATAAGGTCTGTGCCGACATAAAATCTTATGAGTGAGCTTGAAAAACTGTTTACAAGCTTTTCTTTTATTTCGTGATTTTTGCTGTCGATTACCATACAGTTTGGAATACCCTTTACATAATCCTGCGGATGTCCCGGGCCTACCCATACGGCAATAGGTGTTTTTTCTTCGTCAACAAAGTCACCGACAACTTGGCTGAGTCTTTGACCCGTTGCTGCCTCAACACCTTTCATACAAAGCACAATGGTTTTGCCGTCAAGATTGTTTTGAGCGATGCTCTGCATATATGAACGCAAATGTTGAGATGAAATAGAAATAACAATTACTTCTGCGTGATTGACCGCCTTTGCAAGGTCAGAAGTAACCTCTATTGATTCGGGAAAAGTAAGGTAGTCGTTTTTATGTGTTGTGCTTAACTGTATAAATTCGGGAGCGTCGGCAAGTCCGCAGGAAATTACATTGTTGCCTATCTTATCAAGATACCAGGCAATGCAGCTACCCCAGCGACCGCAACCCAAAACAGAAATATTCATTTATAATCACCTGAAATTTATTTTTTTAATAATATAAACGCAGCCCGCAAAAGCCTTATCGGCACAAATGCAGGCAAAGTCTGCTTTTAATATGTAATAATATTAAATAAAAAACAAAATAACCCCGCCTGACCGTATGATTTTTATAATAACCTGCCTACGAGAAAGCAGGTGGGTGCTCTCCTTTAAACATTAGGCTTCCTTCTTCCGCCAAAGCGGGAGGTCTGCACACCGATTAAAGAGCCGGGCTCCCGATTTAAGAGTTGTAGGGTTATTTTAAAATCATTCACGCATCAGGCAGGGAATTTGTCAAATTGCCATTACTGATATTATATGACAGAAAGAGAAAAATTACTCTTCTTCGTCTTCCTCGTCATCATTGTAATAGTTTTCTTCAAAAATAGCAGCGATTCTGTCGAGCTTTTCATCGTCTTCGATTTCGGCAAGCTCTTCTTCACCGTCTTTTTCAAATACTTCCATAATATAGTATTCGCCGGGATCGTTTACAGCGTCTGCCGGGTTCTCATAGTAAGGGAAGAGTACATAGAACTTACCTTCTTCATTTTCAATAATATCAAGAATTTCAAATTCTATTTCTTCGCCCTCATCACTGATTAAAGTAATAAGATCTACATTAAATTCGTTATCCATAAAAATATATCCTTTCGTTTGCACTTAGCAAATAAAAACAGCATTTATATTATAAAACCAAATTAAAAAGAATTATAAAAATTAATTACCCATTGCTGTTTTAATTGTTCAAGATTATTTTACAATTTTTTAAGCGATTAGTCAAGCATTATTCGTATTTAATTAAAATATATATTTTTTTTGCATAAATATTGATAAAAGTATTGATAAATTACAATTAGTATGATATATTATAGATATATTAAACAATAACTCCCTTTCAATGTGCTTGAGTACTCCATAAAATTACCTAAAAACCGGCGACTTCTCAGTCGCCGATTTACTGTATGTAAAAAGTGTTCAGTTAAAATCAAACTTATTTGTATTATCATAGCTATAATTACGCTTGAAAAAACTTTTCAAAAGATATATAATGCTAAATAATGCTGTCTTTAAACAGATTATTGTGTTTATATAAGCGATATTTTAATTTTACGGCAAAATTACTCTAATGAAGGGTGGAACTATGAGATCTTTTGAAAAATTACCTCCTAAGTTTCAAAATGATGAGGTAAAGCATTATTACGATATTATTGCCAAAAAGTCTTTTTCTCTTGTATTAAAAAGGATTACGGATATTATCTTCTCCCTTATTATTCTGGTTATTCTTATAATACCGATTGCGGTTATTGCCGTAATAGTTAAAGCAACCTCGAAAGGTCCCGTTTTTTACAGGCAGGAGAGAGTTACTTCTTATGGCAGGGTATTTAAGATTTTTAAATTTCGTACTATGGTGCAAAATGCCGACCGTATCGGCACACTTGTAACAACAAGCGGAGATGCCAGAGTAACTAAGGTGGGCAGAATCTTAAGAAAATATCGTCTTGACGAACTCCCGCAGATTTTTAATGTACTTGCAGGCTCAATGACCTTTGTCGGTACTCGTCCGGAAGTACAGAAGTATGTGGATATGTACAAAGACGAATACAATGCAACCTTGCTTATGCCTGCGGGAATAACCTCGCTTGCTTCTATTATGTATAAAGACGAGGAAAAACTTTTACAAAATGTCGAAGATGCGGATAAGGTTTATGTTGAAACTATTTTACCCGAAAAAATGAAGTATAATCTTATGTATCTTGAAAATTTCGGCTTTTTTGTCCGACATAAAACTTATGTTTAAAAACAGTTAAAGAGGTACTTAGGTAACAGGGGGTGTATAATGAAAGAGCTAAAGAAAAAAATAAAGAGCTTTTCTTGTTACAGAAAGGTTTATATTTTTACTCTGTTTTTTTGTAATGTATCATTTTTACAAATTCCTGCGTATATTCTTGTAGCATTTTTGTTTTGCTGGGGCATATGGCTTACCTATTATAAGCAAAAAACAAACAATACATTTTTTAAACTGCGCTTTGGCTTGTGGGTGTGGGGATTCCTTGCGGTTTCTCTTTTAACCATGCTGTTAAACTTTACTTATACTATTTTCTACAGTGCGTTAATGTTTTTACATATACTGATATGCTTTTTTATATTTTACGGTATGCACACAGAACCTGATTTTGATTTCAAAAACGAGCTTTATACCGTGGCAAGAGGTATTGTGTATATTACTACAATTGCAAACTTCATCGGTATTTTCTGCCTTATGTTTAACATAAGGTTTGAATGGTACTGGATTAAGTTTACAATATACGAAAACAGATTTACGGGTATTTACATAAATCCTAATTTGCTTGGTTTTGTTTCCTGTGTAGCAATTTTTTGCTGTCATATTCTGTGTAAACCTGATTTTCAAAATGCGGTTAATCAAAGAAAAGTCAGCAAAATATGGATAGTTGCCTGTATGTGTACAAGCTTGTTTTCGCTTTTGCTTTGCGATTCAAATGCGTCTATGGTACTTATTCTTGCATATATGATAGTTTATATTGTATATCAGTTTTTTGCTGCAAAAGACGGACTTTCTCCCGCAAAAGTCACGATGAGAATAGTGGCGCTTGTACTTGTAGGAACTTTTCTTGTGGGTTCTTCACTTATGTTCAGGGAAATCTGTCAGCAGGGGTTTGCTGTTGTTACGGCAAAGACTTATTCTTTACTTGATGAAATTACAGAAAAAGAGCAGTCGGATACCGATGAACAGCCAAAGCAAAATGATTCCGACAATAATAAAACCGCTGCGCCGTCCGACAAAGGCCGATAACATTTGAACACGAAAATTCCAATATTGACAGCGGTCGTTTTAAGCTGTATAGAGAATCTTTAGATTTGTTCAAAATATCGCCTGTCTTTGGAATAAGTAACGGAAACATCGTGTTCTACAGTCAGGAATATGCAAACGGTACTTTAAAATATACTTACCATAACAATGATTTGCACAACGGATTTTTAACTATACTTGTATCTACAGGTGTGCTCGGATTTGTTATTTTCGGTATATTCGGTTTCCGCTTTGCAAAACACGCCGCACAACATTTATTCCTGCAAAAAAAGACCTTTAAAAATGACGCTTATCCGTGTATGTTCGCATTTTTAAGCGCATATCTTTTCTATGCGTTATTTGAAAAGGCACTGCTTTACGATATATCGTTTATGGTAATGTGGTTCTGGCTGATAATGGGTTACACAAGCTGTTACATAGCTAAGTTTGAACCGATGCTTGAAACACGCTATCTTTTTCATCAAAAAAGACTCCACAGAAGTCTGCTTTGATACTTGTATAATTACAATTTTTAGGCTATAATAACCCGTAGGTATGTTTACCTGCGGTTTTTATTTTTCTGAAAAGGAATTGATATAAATGAAATACGGATTTGTAAAGGTTGCGGCGGCTACACCTATTATCAGAGTATCTGATTGTAAAAAGAATACCGACGCAATAATTGCGCAAATAAAAGAGGCAAATATTGAGGGTGCCGCACTTGTGAATTTTCCCGAATTATGCATAACCGGCTATACTTGCAGCGATTTGTTTTTACAGCAAACTCTTCTTAAAACAGCAGAAAGCTCGGTTTACAGAATAATTGAAGAAACCAAAAATCTTGATATTATATCCGTTGTGGGCGTTCCGGTTGCTTTCAGGGAGGCTCTTTACAACTGTGCGGCAGTTATTTTTAAGGGCAAATTACTCGCTCTTGTGCCAAAGGCAAATATTCCGAATTATTCAGAATTTTACGAGGCAAGACATTATACAAGCGGAAAAAATACGGATTTTGAAATTGAGTATGCAGGCCGGAAAACTGTTTTGACCGATAAAGTTTTGTTCCAAAATAAAAATATGCCCGATTTTACCATTGGTGTGGAGGTTTGCGAAGATTTATGGGTAGCGGAATCTCCGTCAATAGCTCTTGCAAAATCGGGAGCAACGGTTATTTGCAATCCGTCAACCTCCGATGATACCATCGGCAAAGCAGAATACAGACGCTCGCTTGTGAGAATGCAGAGCGGCAAACTTTGCTGTGCATACATTTATACCGATTCAGGATTTGGGGAAAGCACAACAGACACAGTTTATTCTGCACAGAATATAATATGTGAGAACGCATCTTTGTTGAGCGAAAGCGAGCGCTTTACGACAGGCATTACTTATGCGGATATTGATGTTCAAAAACTTATGGGCGAGCGCAGAAGAATGAGTACATTCTGCTACGACAATGAAAATGTCAGAAGAATTTATTTTGATATGCCGCTTACCGATACAAAGCTCTCAAGAAAATTTGAACAGACTCCGTTTGTACCGTCGGCAAAAGATGACCTTAGCAGAAGATGCAAGGAAATTATAACAATGCAGGCAACAGGACTTGCAACCAGACTTGCTCATACAGGAATTAAGAATGTTGTGCTCGGACTTTCGGGCGGTCTTGACAGTACACTTGCACTTATTGTTTGCGTTCACGCTTTGATATGCTCGGTATTGACAGAAAAATATTCACACTGTAACAATGCCTTGTTTCGGTACAACAAAGCGTACCAAATCAAATGCCGAAAAACTTGCAGAGGCTTATAATGTTTCTTTTGAAGAAATTAATATTACCGCAGCGGTAAGACAGCATTTTATAGATATTAAGCACGATGAAAGTGTAACAGACATTACCTATGAAAATTCGCAGGCGAGAGAGCGTACTAAAATTCTGATGAACCTTTCAAATAAGTACGGCGGTCTTGTAATCGGTACGGGCGATTTGTCGGAACTTGCGCTTGGTTGGGCAACCTACAACGGCGACCATATGAGTATGTATGCGGTGAATGTTTCTATTCCTAAAACACTCGTTCGTTACCTTACAGCGTACGAGGCTGAAATCAGTGACGGAGAATTAAAAACGGTTTTGCTTGATGTGCTTGATACACCTGTAAGTCCGGAGCTTTTGCCGCCTGATAAAAACGGAGAAATCGCACAGAAAACCGAAGATGTGGTCGGCCCTTATGAATTGCACGACTTTTTCCTTTATTACTTTGTGCGTTTTGGATTTACTCCGTCAAAAATATATTATCTTGCAAAGCGTTCCTTTGCGGGAAAGTACAATAACGATACAATCAAAAAATGGCTTGTTACATTTTTAAAGAGATTTTTCTCTCAACAGTTTAAGCGCAGTTGTTTGCCTGACGGCCCAAAGGTAGGTTCGGTAACGCTTTCTCCTCGTTCGGACTGGAGAATGCCAAGTGACGCAAGCGTAAGAATTTGGCTTGATGAGCTTGAAAATCAGTAAATCTGAAATTCAAGGGGGCTTTTTGTGAAATATTTTATTAAAAGAGATGTTTGTGCGGATTTTGGCGCTTTTGAAATTTATGACGAAACGGGCATAGAAAAATATCTTGCGGAATTTTCAAAAAGCAAACGAAGCCGAAAAATTATTATTCACAGTGCTGACGAAATTTTTGTTAAGATAAGATGCTTGTCGGTGTCAAACATTATTGCCTGCAATATAAACGCAGGCGGTAAAAAAATGCGCATTTTAATGGGCGTAAACCGCAATGAACTTGTTTGTATTTGCTCCGGTGTAAATTGGAAAATTTGCGGAAATATAGCGCAAAAAAGTTTTTCCGTACAGGATGTTGACAATACGGTTATTGCAGTGCAAAAGAGAGTATTTTCGAGCACGGAAAGTTATGAACTCGATGTGTATTCGCCGTCAAATGAACTGTTATCAATATCTGTTGCGGTTTGTATAAATATGCTCAATACAGTTGACAATCCCGTCAGACAGGCGGTATAATTATTAAGTACCGATTTTTGTCGGGTAAAGTATAAATTCACAGGGGAGGATTTATTATGGATAGATTACTACAGCTTTTAAGTACAAACTCAGGCTTTACCACAGCCGAGATAGCGACAATGCTCGGTGAGCCGGAAGATTACATCAAGGCTCAAATAAAGGAATACGAAACTCAGGGCATTATCAAAGGCTACCAGGCAGTTGTAAACTGGGAGAATACCAAGGAAAACTATGTTGAGGCACTTATTGAGCTTAAGGTTACTCCTAAAAAAGATGCAGGCTTTGACGAAATGGCGAAAATGTGTATGGCATTTGACGAGGTGGATTCTGTGTATCTTATGGCGGGTACATATGATTTTGCGCTGATAGTTAAGGGCGAATCTATGCAGGATATCGCAATGTTTGTATCTAAAAAACTCTCCACAATCGACGGAGTGCTTTCAACAGGCACACATTTCATTATGCGTCGCTACAAAGACAGCGGAATGAATCTCATCGATTTTGAAGGGTCGGATGAGAGGAGTTTAATTCTGTGATTGACTATTCAAAATTTTTAAATAATTCTATACAAGAAATAAAACCGTCGGGTATTCGTAAATTTTTTGATATTGCAAGCGAAATGGACGATGTTATCTCTTTGAGTATCGGTGAACCTGATTTTCAGACGCCGTGGCATATCCGTGAAGAGGGTATAAATTCTCTTAAAAACGGCAAGACTTGGTATTCACCGAACCGTGGTTTCGCACAGCTTAGAGAAGAAATTGCCAATTATTATGCAAGACGCTTTAATATATCATATGAGGGCAAAACTCAGGTGCTTGTTACAGTTGGCGGCAGTGAGGCTATTGACCTTGCTTTCAGATGTCTTGTTTCAGAGGGTGACGAGGTAATTATTCCCGAGCCGTCTTTTGTTTGTTACGAACCGCTTACTCATATGGCAGGCGGTAAGGCAGTTATAATTAATACAAAGGCAGAGGATCAGTTCAGACTTAAAGCTGATGACCTCGAAAAGGCAATTACCGATAAAACTAAGCTCGTTGTTTTGCCGTTTCCTAATAACCCAACAGGCGCTATTATGGAGAAAGCTGACCTTGAGGCTATTGCAGAGGTAATTAAAAAGCACGATTTGTTTGTGCTTTCGGATGAAATTTACTGCGAGCTTACATACGGCGGAAAGAACCACATTTCTATTGCCGCTATTGACGGTATGTATGAGCGTACTGTTGTTATTAACGGCTTTTCAAAGTCTTATGCAATGACAGGCTGGCGACTTGGTTACGCTTTAGGTCCTGTTCCGATTATTGCACAAATGACAAAACTGCATCAGTATGGCATTATGTCAGCGCCTACAACCGCACAGTATGCGGCTATTGAGGCTTTACGCAACGGAGATCCTGATGTTGTAAATATGCGCAATGAATATGATATGCGCCGCCGCCTTGTGGTTGATTCATTCAACGCAATGGGACTTACTTGTTTTGAGCCTTATGGTGCATTTTATGTATTTCCTTGTATTAAGAGCACAGGTATGACTTCAGAGGACTTCTGTACAAAGCTTATTATGGACAAGCATGTCGCAGTGGTTCCGGGAACAGCCTTTGGCGAATGCGGCGAGGGTTTTGTAAGAGTTTCTTATTCTTATTCATTAAACCATCTTAAAACCGCTTTACAGCGTATCAGGGACTTTGTAGAGGAGCAGAAAAATGGAAATTAAGGTTCTTGCACCTGCAAAAATCAATCTTACGCTTGATGTCACTGGCAAACGACCTGACGGCTATCACAATATTTTGTCGATAATGCAAAGTGTTGATTTATATGACACAATTACCGTTACCGATAATGACAGCGGTCAGATTACCGTTTCATGTAATTATGAGGGCGTCCCTTGTGATGAAAAAAATATTTGTTACAAAGCGGCGGAAAGATTTTTTATTGCTACCCGTAACGAAGGACAGGGCGTACATATAGATATTGATAAGGTTATTCCTACTCAAGCGGGACTTGCAGGAGGAAGTACAGACGGTGCGGCTGTTCTTATGGGACTTAATAAGATGTTTGACGCATTTTTAAAGCCCGATGAATTGCACGAAATTGCTGAAAAAATAGGAGCGGATGTTCCGTTCTGCCTTGTGGGCGGCACAAAGTATGCTACGGGAATCGGTACAAAACTTCAAAAAATGCCTAATTTTTTGGCATCGCATATTGTTATCTGCAAACCTGATAATGTAAGTGTTTCCACGGCCGAGGCATATAAAAAAGTGGATGCGTTAAATCCGCACCCACCTTATACAGATGAAATGATAAAGTCACTTTTCAGCCGTGATATGTTCAGAATTACATCTACTTTATTCAATGATTTTGAGCTTGCATTAAAGCTTGAAGAAGTGAACAATATTAAAAGAATTATGTACAAGCGCAAAGCACTTGGAGCAAGTATGTCGGGTTCGGGTTCGGCTGTTTTTGCAGTCTATAATTCCGAACGCAAGGCTAAAAAGTGCGTTGACGCATTAAAAGAAAAATATGATAAAGTTTTCCTTTGCCATCCGACAAAGGAAGGCTGCAAAATAGTCTGATTATTATCAGGCTATTTTATTTTGTCTTAATTTTTGTTGTTTTTTATCAAAAGTTGGGGGTAAATTTATGGTTTAGCGGAAGTGTCGGTCGGGAATTGAAATTTAGCTAACGCTGTTGTGTTCAAGCCGCCAAACAGCAGGCTGTTTGGCTATCGTTAGATTGCATAAACGGAAGTATTTGTGGGCTTTGCCCACACCCACGACCTTTGAAAAGGTCGACCAACTTTTATAATTGATTGGCAAATCAATTTGCTAAACCATAATTTTCTTACACTTTGAATAAAAATCGTAAAAAATAATTCTCTGTTAAACAGCAAAAATCCGACCTCATAATGAAGTCGGATTTTGCTGTTTATTTATTTGAGCTTTGCATTAAGCTAAACCGCATTTTTCGATAAAGTCGTAAAGACCTTTCTTGTTATTCTTAATCATCTTTGCTCTGATGTTGAACATCATAATTGTGAGGAGTGTAAAGATAACTGCAATAGAGAGAAGAACTATTGTTACTTCAAGTATATTGCCGTTACCTGAAATTGTACCTCTGAATGCGTCAACAGCATAGCTGAATGGCAACCACTTGTGAATTGTAGCAACGAAGTCGCCTGAAATTTCGATTGGGTAAGTACCTGCAGAACCTGCAAGCTGTACAACCATGAAGATAAGCATTAAGAAGCTGCCTACCTTACCAAGCCATACATTGAAGAAGTAAAGAATTGACATAAATGCGATTGCGGTAATTCCTGCAACAAGGAATGTGTTTAAAAGCTCGGTAGGTTCAAAGTGTAAGAACAACTGGAGTGAACCTATCATTGCATAAGCGGCAACAAGTGCTACGAGATAAGCAATGCCTGCTTTGCTTAGCCACCAAGAGAAGCCTGACTTGATTTCGCCGTGATGTTCTGTAAGAGGATACATAATACAGAATGCTATACAAAGTACCCACAAACCAACGCACATCATATAAGCCGCCATTGCGTGACCGTTGTTTTCAACATTTGAAATCTTAGTTTCGTTTGATTTTACAGGGCTTGAAATCATTTCATATACTGCATCGTCGCCCTTGTTTTCGTCTATTGTCTTTTTGCCGTCCTCAAGACTGTCTTTAAGGTGTCTGCACCGTCTTTAAGGTCAGAGAGTCCGTTGCCGAGGGTTATTGAACCGTCGTAAAGTTTATCTGCGCCGTCATTAAGTGTTACTGCGCCGTCTGCAAGCTGATTTGCACCGCTTGAAAGTTTTGAATTGTTTGCTGTAAGTGTAGCAAAACCGTTTGTAAGTGTTTTTGTACCATCGTCAAGAGTTTTAGTACCGTCTGCAAGAGTCTTAGTACCGCTCTTTAATTCATCAGCACCGCTGTCAAGCGTTTTAGCACCGCTTGCAAGCTGTCTTGCACCACTTGAAAGCTGAGTTGCGCCTGAGTTTAGCTGAGCTGAATTATCGTTAAGCTGAGTAAGTCCGCTACCAACCTGAGCAACACCGCTTGTGTAAGCTGTAAGTCCGCTTGAAAGTGACTTAGCACCGTCAGATACCTGTGAAATACCTCCGTCAAGAGTTGACATACCCGGAATAATCTGAGTATCAAGTGCGTAGCTTACATTTGCAAGACCGCTATACATTCCGCTTACGGCTGTTTTAGCGCCGCCGAGAACCAACTCTTTGTTTTCGTTAAGCTCTGCAACGCCGTTTTTAAGCTCTGTTACTTTTGAAAGTGAAGGTGTAACCTGCTCAAACACTGCGCCGATTGCTGTTGCGTCATTTGCTGCTGTTGTAACATTTGCCGCAAGGCTGTCTGCAATTTCTTTTACTTGAGCGGCAGTCTGTAAATCGCCGCTTGCCTGCAATTGAGCCGCAAGCACATAAAGTGATTTTGCGTTATCGCCTGCGTTTGTAAGACTGTTTGTAAGGTCGGTTTTAACTGCATTGAGAGCTGCAAGCTCTTCTCGCTCGGAAGTGAAGTGTTCTGCAATTCATCGTTCATCTTGCCGATAGCTGCCGAATAAGTATCAAGTCCACCGCTTAATTCGGTGATTTTATCCTCGCTCGGCAAACCGCTTTTTACTGTACTGCTCATCTGATTAAGTCCGCCGAGAATTTGCGCACTGCCCGATGAAAGCTGTTCGTTGCCTGCGGTAAGTTGCTGTGCGCCGGCTGTAAGTGCCGAACTGTTTGCGTTAAGTGCAGCCGCACCGTCATTAGCCTGTTTTACACCGTCTGTATAGGTTTTTAAACCGCTTTCAAGTGTTTTTGCGCCGCTTTCAAGAGTAGCTGTACCTGATGTGAGAGTTTTTGTACCGTCGGAAAGTGAATTTGCACCTTCATTAAGTTTTAAAGCACCTGTAAGTAAGGTAGTAGCACCGTTTGCAAGTGTGGTTGAACCGTCTGAAAGCTGATTTACACCGTCAAGGTAAGATGAAAGACCAACCTTGAGTTCGCTTGTGCCGTCTTTAAAAGTAAGTGTGCCTTCCGATAAAGTCTTTAAATTATCTGAAATAGTTTTGTTGCCGTCCGAAAGTTTTTCTGTGCCGTCATAAATTTCGCCTGCACCGTCTGCGGCGTCTTTCATACCGTCACCCGCCTCGGAAATCTTATCAAAGATTGTTTCGGCATAGGTCTTTGTGACTCCTGAGCGACCGATGTCTTGATTTTTTCAAGAGCGGTTTCGCTCATTTTCATTGCTATATAATTTGTACCCGGATTTGTCTTGTAGTCAAGTTCCATCTTCTTTGGAACTGTGTCCATAAGAGTGGTAGCGTTTTCAGAGAAATTCTTTGGAACGGTGATTACCATATAGTAAGTACCGTTTTTAAGTCCACGCTCGGCTTGGTCTGCGTCTGTAAAGTTAAAACACAGCGAGCCATCTTCTTTGAGCTTGTCAACAAGTTTTTGACCTACATTAAGGGTTTCACCCTCATACTCGACCGGTTCGTCAAGGTTTACCACTGCGACAGGCAATTCATCGAGTTTGCCGTATGGGTCCCACATTGAACCGAGGAAAAGCGTGGTGTAAATTGCAGGGATTGCAATGATGAATACTAATACAATCATCAGTATCTTGTTACGCCACAGGCTTTTCCATTCCTGCTTTACCATAACAGTATTCTCCTTTCTTTGCACTAATCAACTCCGTTGTTATTAAACTATATTATATATTTTAATAGATAAGGTGTTGATTTTCTTTGTGATATATATTATAATATCTATAAAAGAAACATTCAAGCATTAAAATTAGCGCTTATGTTTAATAATAGACATTTGATGTAATAATGTTGAGGATTGGTGAATAAATTATGGCAGTACGAACAGACAGGCGTGTAAGAAAAACAAAGGCGGCGTTGAGGCACGGACTTGCGGTACTTACAAAGAAAAAAAGCATAAAGGAAATCACGGTAAAAGAGCTGGTTGAAGAGGTTGATATTAATCGTTCGACTTTCTATCTGCACTATACCGATATATACAGTATGGTGGCTGAACTCGAAAGCGAGCTTTTGGAGGAATTTAAGAATGCAATAGATTTGTATCCGCCGACAAACAGTGAAGAAGAGATGTGCAGATTCTTTGAGCACATTTATAATATTTTGAATGACAACCGTGAAATCTGCGTTGCTCTTGTAAGCGAAAACGGTGACATTTCTTTTATCCGTCAGGTCGAAACCTTTGTGTCGGAAAGGATAAAGAAAATATTTGAAAGCGGTATGGTTAAAAATTTGTATGATGTAAGATATGTTTTTGATTTTTGCATTTCCGGCGGTATGGGACTTTTCAAGCATTGGCTTACCGATGAAAACGCTCTTGAGCCTGCGCATATGGCAAAGATTACCACGGATATGGTTGTGGGCACTTTAAAGAGCTTTGACAATAACTTTCGGGTGTCGGATTATTCAAAAATAAAGCTATGATTTTTGCGTATTATATAATGTATAGTAAAATCGACTGCGAAAATTTATATACACAGGAAAATTTTGCGTAAAAAGAAAGAAAATCAGAGTTTTTTTCTTAAATCTCTTGCATTTTTTGAAGTTATATGCTATTATAATTGACATATGACTGATACTTTAAGGAGGTGGGACAATGCCAAACATTAAATCTGCAAAAAAGCGTGTAAAGGTTATCGCTACTAAGACAGCTCAGAACAAGGCTGTAAAGTCAGCTTTAAAGACAGTTATCAAAAAGGCTTACTACGCTGTTGACACTAATGCTGCCAACAAAACAGAGGCAGTTAGTCTTGCTATGAAGAAAATCGACCAGGCAGCAGCTAAGGGTATTATGCATAAGAATACAGCTGCAAGAAGCAAGTCATCTCTTGCAAAAAGACTTAATGCATCTGCATAAGTTAAAGATTTTGAATTGCAACCTTAAAAGCAGAGATTTTTCTCTGCTTTTTTTGTTTTTATGTTGACATTTTTTTGAAAAATGGTAGAATATATTTAGATAATACGCATATAATATTGCCGTTAATTTAACATAATCGGGAGGAATAACATATGAAAAAGAAACATTTTTGGCTCATAATCAGCATTATTTCGGCGGTTGCCGTAGCTTCTGCTGCGCTTACAGCTTTCTTCATTGTTAAAGATAAGCAGAAGAAAGACGATGAAGAGCTTATGGAGTACCTCGACAGCTCTATTGAATAAAATTCTTAAAGGTCATCCGCTTGGGTGACCTTGTTTGTTACGGAGTGATTTTGTGATACAACACGAGCTTGACAGACTTTTAAAAGAAGCTAAGGGCAATAAAGAGTTGAAAGAAAAATTAATTGCCACAAAAAATGCGGAAGATCCCGTATCCGAATTTTGCTCGCTTTGTCAAAGTCTTGGCTATGATATAAAGATAGGCGAACTGTTTGCCTGCGGTCAGGATATGAACGATTCAAAGTTAAGAAGCGTGAACGGCGGCGGAGTAAACGGAATTGACGGTTGGGACGATACCTACGAGCAATTTTTCCTTACTCTCGAATGGTGCAAATAAAAAGCAGGGATTGTGCCCTGCTTTTGTTATTGATTTTAACTTATAAGTGCTGTATAATGAAAGTGTAAAGAAACGGCTTTAGCTGTTTCGCTAAAACGATTTAGTTATTTTTTAACAACCGCTCTGTATTGCGACTACAGGGCGGTTATTTCTTTCTTATGTTCTTTATGATTTCATTTACTGCTGTCAAAGCAATAGCAAATGCAATTAAGTATGTAATACTCTCGACCATAAAATATAACACCCCCTTTCGCAAGGGAGCTGAAACAGCCGCCACCGTTTCTTTACATTTGACATTATAACAAATTTTTTAAAGCTGTTCACCGAAAAATTTTGTTACACACCGTTGCTTGCAAAATGATAATAATATTGCAATTTTTCGCCATATGTGGTACTATAAATGATGGATAGTATTCGCTTTGAAACTGTACCACTTTATATTTTTACTATTATCCGTTCGCCTGTATCCGCTCGGAACAGGACTATACGGAAAGCGGTACGGGATTTACTTAGTTTTTGTAAATCCTTTTATTTCTTTTTAGCGGTATGTTCAAATACTTTTAAGGAGAATTACCAATGAAAAAAACTGTAACAACATTTGCCAAAGCTAAGCAGTCGGGAGAAAAGCTTACAATGCTTACCGCCTACGATTATTCAACTGCAAAGCTTATGGATGAGTCCGGTGTAGATGCTATTTTGGTCGGCGATTCACTGGGTAATGTAATTTTAGGATATGACAGCACGGTTGCCGTTACTATGGAAGATATGATTCACCACGGTGCGGCGGTTGCAAGAGGCGCAAAAGAGGCAATGGTAGTTGTGGATATGCCGTTTATGTCATACCAGACCTCTGTTTATGACGCACTTGTAAATGCGGGCAGACTTATGAAAGAGGCTAACGCAGGCGCAGTAAAACTTGAGGGCGGCGAAAGTGTTTGCGAGGCAATCAAAGCTATTACACAGGCAGGTATTCCTGTTATGGCACATCTCGGACTTACTCCGCAGTCTGTAAATGCTTTCGGCGGATTTAAAGTTCAGTGCAAGGACGAGCTTTCCGCTAAAAAACTTGTAAAAGACGCTCTTGCCGTACAAGAGGCAGGCGCTTTTGCGGTTGTGCTTGAGTGCGTTCCCGCAAAACTTGCGGAATATGTTACAAGTATTCTTGATATTCCGACTATCGGTATCGGTGCAGGCGCAGGCTGTGACGGTCAGGTGCTTGTATATCAGGATATGCTCGGAATGTTCAGCGACTATACACCGAAATTTGTTAAGAAATATGCAGATGCCGGTACATTTATGCGACAGGCATTTACCGATTATATAAACGAAACCAAGTCAGGTGCTTTCCCAAGTGAAGAGAATTGCTTTAAGATAGATGAAGATGTGATGAAAAAGGTTATGGAGGAAGAAAAATGATTAAGCGTACAGGTTCTGTTGCAGAAGTAAGACAGCAGGTTAAAGAATGGAAAAAGCAGGGACTTACAGTAGGTCTTGTGCCGACAATGGGATATCTTCATGAGGGTCACAAGAGCCTTATTGACAGAGCGGTAAAAGAAAATGACAGAGTAGTTGTAAGCATTTTTGTAAACCCTATTCAGTTTGCTCCGAACGAGGATTTGGAAAGCTACCCGAGAGATATTGAAAAGGATACCGAGCTTTGCACAAATGCAGGCGCAAGCCTTATTTTTAATCCGACACCCGAGGAAATGTATCCGAACGGATTTTCAACAAATGTTGTAATGAATAATCTTACAAAAGAACTTTGCGGCAAAACAAGACCGACTCATTTCGGCGGTGTTTGCACAGTTGTAAGCAAACTCTTTAATATTGTTGCTCCTGACAGAGCGTATTTTGGCGAGAAAGACGCTCAACAGCTTGCCATTATCAAGAGAATGACAGCAGATTTGAATTTTGACATTGAAATCAAGGGCTGCCCGATAGTTCGTGAGGCAGACGGCCTTGCAAAAAGTTCAAGAAACACTTATCTTTCAGCCGAAGAAAGACAGGCGGCACTTGTGCTTAGCAAGAGTATTGCACTCGGCAAAAAGATGGTTGAGGACGGCGAGCGTAACGCTCAAACCGTAATTGACGCTATGAAAAAGTGCATTTCGGCAGAACCGCTTGCAAAGATTGATTATGTAAGCGCAGTTGACGCATTGAGCATTACACCGGTTGAAACATACAGCGGTTATGTGCTTACCGCAATTGCCGTTTATATCGGCAAGACAAGACTTATTGACAACTTTATTGTTGACATCGACACACTGTAAGCGTGTTTTCAGAAAGGGAGAGGGTTATGACAGTTACAATGCTTAAAAGTAAAATTCACCGTGCAACTGTTACTCAGGCAGAGCTTGATTATGTAGCTCAATCACCATTGACGAGGCATTAATGAAAGCGTCGGGCATAATGGAGTACGAAAAAGTACAGATTGCCGATGTAAACAACGGTCAGCGTTTTGAAACCTATGTTATTGCAGGTGAGGAAGGCTCGGGTGTTATCTGTCTTAACGGCGCAGCGGCAAGATGTGTGCAAAAGGGCGACAAGGTAATTATTATGAGCTATGCTCAAATTGACAATACAAAGGCTTTAGAGCACAAGCCAAAGGTTGTGTTTGTCGACGACGACAACCGCATTACAAGAATTACATCATACGAAAAACACGGTCTTTTAAAGGATATGGAGGACTGAAATGTTTAAAGGCAAGAACATAATTCTTGGTGTGACAAGCAGCATTGCCGCTTACAAATCGGCAAATGTTGCAAGCGCACTTGTTAAAAAAGGTTGTAATGTCAATGTGCTTATGACTGAAAATGCAACAAATTTTATTAATCCTCTAACCTTTGAGGAGCTTACAAAGCACAAATGCATTATTGATACTTTTGACAGAAATGTTCAGTATAATGTTGCGCATATTTCTCTTACTGTAAGTGCTGACGCATTTATAATTGCGCCTGCATCCGCAAATGTTATCGGCAAAATAGCAAACGGAATTGCAGACGATATGCTTACTACCACTGTTATGGCATGCAAGTGCCCTGTTATTATTTCGCCTGCCATGAATACAAATATGTACGAAAATCCAATTGTTCAAGACAATCTTGCAAAACTTGAACGATTCGGATATATTATAGTTCCGCCTGCCGAGGGCAGACTTGCCTGCGGTACAATCGGTAAGGGTAAAATGCCCGATGAGCAGGTATTGCTCGACTATCTTGAAAGAGCATTGTCAGATAAACAGGATTTCAAAGGGAAAAGGGTGCTTGTTACCGCAGGCCCTACTCAAGAGAGTATCGACCCTGTTCGCTATATTACCAATCATTCTTCGGGCAAAATGGGTTATGCCGTTGCAAGACAGGTCATGCTTAGAGGTGCGGAGGTTACTCTTGTGTCGGGCAAGGTGAATTTACCGCCTGTTCCTTTTGTAAAAATGATATATATAACCACTGCAGAAGATATGTACAATGCGGTCACTGCGGAATTTGAAAATACCGATATTGTTATAAAGGCAGCGGCGGTAGCTGATTTCAGACCAAAGCGGATTGCAGACGATAAGCTGAAAAAAGCAGACGGAATGGACAGCATAGAGCTTGAACCGACAAAAGACATATTAAAAGAACTCGGAAAAAATAAAAAGAATAGGTTTATTTGCGGATTTTCAATGGAAACCAAAAATATGACCGAAAATTCAAGGAAAAAACTTGAAAATAAAAACCTTGATATGATAGTTTGCAACAACTTAAAGGTTGAAGGTGCAGGCTTTCAGGGTGACACGAATGTTGTTACCGTTATAGACAAAACGAATATAACAGAACTTGGTATAATGTCCAAAACAGAGGTTGCGGACAAAATCCTTGACAGAATCGCAGAAATTAATAAATAATAATTTAAAATAAGATTTTCAGATTGGATGATTTTTATGCATGAGAAAATAGTTGAACTTCTCTCTCAAACAGAAGATTATATTTCCGGACAAGAGCTTTCGACACAGCTCGGAGTTTCCCGTCAGGCCGTATGGAAAGCCATAAACACTCTCAAGTCACAGGGATATGTTTTTGACTCGATTACACGCAAAGGCTACAAGCTGGTTGCGTATCCGGAGCATCTCAACACATATGCGGTAAAATCACATCTGAATACAAATCTTATCGGTAAAAATCTTATTGTTCTGGATTCGGTAACATCTACAAACGATTATTTAAAAACTCTCGGTGCAGAGGGCTGCGAAAGCGGAACTTTGGTTGCGGCAAGAGAACAGACAAAAGGCAAGGGCAGACTCGGCAGAGTATGGCAGACAAAGAAAGATGACGGAATTGCATTTTCTTTTCTGCTTCGCCCCGACCTTGCGCCCAATGAAATTACAGGTATCACACCGCTTGCAGGTCTTGCGGTGTGCAAGGCAATAAGGGATTATACAGGCATTGACTGCAAAATCAAGTGGCCTAACGATATTATCACCGGACATAAAAAACTTGTGGGCATACTAACCGAACTAAGCGCTGAATTTTCTGCGGTTGAATACACAATTACGGGTATAGGCATAAATGTTGAGCACACGCAGTTTCCGCAGGAAATTGCGCACAAAGCTACATCAATATTCCTTGAAACAGGCAAGCATATCGACCGCAACGATTTTTTGGCGGTTGTTATCGAATATCTTGAAAGAGAACTTTTGACTAATGATTTACGACTTACCGAAAAGGCTCTCAAAGAATACACTTCGCTCTGTGCAACTATCGGCAGAAATGTCAGTTTTTTCAGAAATTCACAGCAGCTGAACGGAGTAGCTGAAAAATTGACAATAACGGCGAGTTGGTCGTAAAACTTGAGGACGGTACTCTGCACACAGTAAATTCCGGAGAAGTAACGGTTCAGGGTATCTATTAATTGGAGGAAAAAATGCCGATATACAAAATAGCCGACCTTAATATTGAGATAAACCCAAAATATGAAAAAACAAGCAAACAGCTTGCAGCTTATATCACAGATGAAAAGACGGCTGACTTTTGTGTTGAGGCAGAGCAAAGCGAAATTGACAGATTGATTGCCGACGGCGGAATTGATTACCTTAGCGAAAGCTGTATAATCAATACCTTGGTTTGCAGAGAAATTCTTGACAACTATGACGGACTTTTCTTTCACAGTTCGGCTTTAATGTTCGACGGCAAAGCATATATCTTTTCTGCGCCGAGCGGAACGGGAAAATCCACACACACTGCACTTTGGCAAAGACATTTTGGCGGCAGGGTGCAGATGATTAACGATGACAAACCGATAATCAGAAAAAAAGGCGGAGTTTTTAATGTTTACGGAACTCCGTGGATGGGCAAGTCAAATATCGGAGCAAATATTTCTGCGCCGCTCGGAGCGGTGTTCCTGCTTGAGCGTGACAGAGTAAATTATGCCGAAAAGGTAAGTGCGGGAAAAGTTTTTCCGAAACTGCTTGAGGCAACTTTAATTTCCAAAAAACAAGACAGAATGAGCAAAATTCTTGAATTGTACGACGAGATTTTCTCGGCTGTCGATTTGTATTCATTGCATTGCACAATAAGTGACGATGCGGTTACGGCGGCATACGACGCAATTTGTAAATAACGCTTATCGAAAGGAAATTACTATGGATTTTGAAAAAGTAGTATCTGTTAAAAATATGAGAGAAAGTGACGCCCGCACAATTGCGGAGCGTACCCCTTCGGCAGAGCTTATGATGAGAGCGGCACAGGGTATTTTTGATAAAGTGAAGTTTGCGGGAAAAACCTGCGTTGTATGCGGCAAAGGCAACAACGGCGGCGACGGTTATGCGCTTGCGTGTATTCTTGCAAGACATTCGATGAATTGTACAATTGTGAGAGCTGTTGAAGGCTTTTCAAAAGACGGACTTTATTATTATCAACTTGCAAAATCACTGGGCGTTAATGAAATATCACTTTATGAGGCAGGCAATTTTGAGGGATACGACATTGTTGTGGACTGCCTGCTCGGTACAGGATTTTCGGGCAAGGTTGAGGGTGAAATTGCACAGGCAATCACCCAAATAAATATGACTCCTGCGTATGTTGTAAGCGCCGACATTAACAGCGGCATTAACGGCGACACAGGTTACGGCGAACTTGCGGTAAATTCAGACATCACAGTGTCTATCGGCAGTCTTAAGACGGGACTTTTCCTGAATGACGCACCGTATTATATTGATTCGCTTACAAATGCCGACATCGGCATTGAACTTTTGCTTGACGAGTACAAGCTGATAGATTACGATAATCTGGAACTTTTTGAGGGATATAATTCGGAGGTATATACAACCGAAGAATTTATGGAGAAGTTTAATTATTCTCCCGAAACCTGCAACATTACCGAAATCGTAGCAGAGATGAGCGTTAAGAACAAGAAAACAATTGTTGTAAAGACAGAACATTCGGCGGTTATTGCAGATGTAAAATATGTGTATTTCTGCGCCGATTATATAAGAAATTAATAATGCCTTTATTTTGGCTTTTGTATATTGCAAAACATAAAAGCGTATGATAAAATAGCTTTTGAAAGGGATTGATGTTATGCGAAATTTAATGCAGAAATTTGCAGTTTTTATGCAGGGCAGATACGGTACAGATAAGCTTAACAACTGCCTTTTTGTGCTGTTTCTTGTGCTATGGTTTGTAAATATCTTTGTGTTTGCACCGATACCGACGCTGATTATCGACGCCTTTGAAATTGCGATAATTGTTATTACCGTGTTTCGTTCGCTTTCACGCAATATCTCCAAAAGAAGTGCGGAAAACCGAGCTTTTATGCCTGTTTACAATGCCGTTGCAGGTTGGTTTAAGCTGACTTATAAAAAAATTCGTGACCGCAAAGAATACCGTTACTTAAAGTGCCCTATCTGCAAGGCACAGCTTAGAGTACGAAATGTAAAAGGTAAACACAGAGTTCACTGCCCTAAATGCGGAAGTGAATTTGATAAGAAAATATAACCGATAAAAAGCCGCTTGTTCAGAGCGGCTTTTTTGTTTGTACTGCTTTTGTCAAAAATTGGGGTAATTTATTGTTTGGCAAATGATTTACCAAACTTTTATAATTGATTGGCAAATCATTTTGTTAAACCATAATTTATTGATATTACTAAACATTTTAAACAGAACCGTTTTTATATAGATTTTCCTATATTTCTTTTTGGCAAATAAGCGTATTATATGAGTTCTTACTGTTGAATTTAGCAATTAATTATGATACAATAATCTATATATGCAATTACAAAATTTTGTTTTGACAGATTACCGAAAGGGGTTTTATATATGTGCGGTATTTGTGGCTTTACAGGCGAAGTTATCGACAGAGATAAGGTCATTAAAAATATGACCGATGTCATCACTCACAGAGGACCTGACTCCGACGGTGTGTTTATGGACGATCACATCGCAATGGGTTTTCGCCGACTTTCAATTATTGACCTTGACGCAGGTCATCAGCCGATTTATAACGAGGATAAAACACTTGTTCTCACTTTTAACGGAGAAATTTATAACTACAGAGAGTTAAGAAAAGTTCTTATTGAAAAGGGACATAAATTCTATACAGACACCGACAGCGAAGTGCTTATTCACGGCTTTGAGGAGTGGAGAGAGGATCTCCTCTTAAAGCTCAGAGGAATGTTCGGCTTTGCTATTTATAATACAAAGGATAACTCCGTTTTTGTTGCCCGTGACTTCTTTGGCATTAAGCCGATGCACTACACAATGATTGACGGCGAATTTGTTTATGCGAGTGAAATCAAGAGTATTCTTGAGCACCCTAAGTTTGTTAAGAGGTTTAACAAGAGAGCACTCGATACATACCTTTCATATCAGTACGCTGTTCCGCCCGAAACTTTCTTTGAGGTGTATTCTGCCTTATGCCGGGTCACTACCTTTGGTACAAAGACGGCGAAGTGGAAACTACACGCTATTGGGAGGCTCGTTTTAATCCTAATGAAGAGCTTACCGAGGAAGAGGCTGTCAACTCAATTGAAAAGGTATTTGAAAATTCGGTAAATGCCCACAAAATCGCTGATGTTGAGGTTGGTTGTTTCCTTTCAAGCGGTGTTGACTCAAGCTATGTTTCAACATATTTTGCAGACCAAAAAACTTTTACGGTAGGCTTTGATTTTGGCGAGCATTACAACGAAATCAGCTGGGCAAAGGGCCTTAGTGAGAAAATCGGTGTTGAGCATCATACACACCTTATTTCAAGCGAAGAATTCTGGGACGCAGTTCCTACCGTGCAGTATCATATGGACCAGCCGCTTGCCGACCCGTCTTGTATTGCGCTTTACTTTGTATCGAGACTTGCAAGCGAGTATGTAAAGGTTGTACTTTCGGGTGAGGGCGCAGACGAATTGTTCGGCGGCTATACTTGCTACAATGAGCCGAGAGTATTTAAAATTTATCAGACAATCGTTCCGCATTGTATCAGAAAAGCAATCAGAGCCGTATGTAAAAAACTCCCTGACATCAAGGGCAGAGATTACCTTATCAGAGCAACAGACCCGCTTGAGGAGCGCTATATCGGTAATGCCTTTATGTATGATTATAAAGAAAAGAGAGAACTTTTAAAAGACCCTAACATTGCAAGCCGTCCGCAGGATTATGCAAAGAAATATTACTACCGTTGCCGCAGATATGACGATGTTACAAAGATGCAGTATCTTGACATCAATATGTGGATGGTAGGCGATATTCTTTTAAAAGCCGACAGAATGAGTATGGCAAACTCTCTTGAGCTTAGAGTTCCGTTCCTTGATAAAGAAGTATTCAAGGTTGCGTCCACCCTTCCTACAAAGCTTCGTTGCAACCGTCACAATACTAAGTACGCTATGCGTAAGGCTGCCGTTCGCCATATGCCGGAGGCTACAGCCGAAAAAGAAAAACTCGGTTTCCCTGTTCCTACAAGAGTATGGCTCAGAGATGAGAAGTATTATAATGTTGTAAAGAAAAAGTTTAAGGGCAAAACTGCCGAGAAATTCTTTAATACAGATATTCTCATTCGTTGGCTTGACGAGCATTTCAGCAACAAAGAGGATAACAGCCGTAAGGTATGGACAATCTATGTATTCCTTGTATGGTATGATATTTACTTTAACGAGGACAACGAAAAGGTAGAAAAGCCTGTAAATCACCTTGACGAATTAAGAGCAATTGCCGAGGCAAGACAGGAAAAAAAGCTTAACGAGTTTGGCGAGGCTATTATGACGGAGGCTGAAAAGCTTGACAAAGATTATGACGCACCAAACTTTGGCATAGATAAATCGGCACAAAAGGCTGAAAAGGCGCAGACAGCGGAAAAAGAACCCGTAAAGGCGGAAAAAGCCGAAAACGAGGCAGAACCTGTTAAAGAAGATGCCGTTGAAGAAGTTAAGGCGGAAAATCAGCCGGAAGAGGTTAAAGCCGAAGAAGTTAAGACGGAAAATCAGCCGCAAGAGGTTAAAGCCGAAGAAGTTAAGGCTGAAAATGAAGAGCCTGCAGAAGAGGTAAAGTCCGAGGAAGAAAAATTCGAGGACGAGCCTGTAATTGAAGATGAACCGCAGGAGCAAGAGCCTGCACAGGTTGAAGAAACACCAAAGGAAGAGGAATATGTAAATATTTCAAATCCGGAGGACAAAGAGGTTTATGAAGAGCCAAAGAAACCGAGAACTCCGCAGGAGGAGCTTGAAATGGCTATTGAGGGCATTGAAAAGCGCTCAAAATATCTTGATGAACCGAATGTAATTTCAGACGAGGCAATTGACGAAATCGTAAAGTCAATTAAGTTCTTTGATGACGAGGACTGATTAAAAACCGTATAAAATATAACTGCCCGACACCACTAAGCGGTTGTCGGGCAGATGATTATAACCACAGAATAAAATATTTTTCAGTTGGAAAATTAGGATTAGTAAGTCGGCTTTTTATCAAAAGGCGGAGTGAATTATTGTTTAGCGCACGGTTAAGATTAAAAGATTTTAGAATTCAGGTCAAGCCTTTGAAAAGTTCGACCGAACTTTTATAATTTTTGCAAAACTCTCTGCTGAATTCTGATTAATTTACTGACATAAAAACTCAAAAACAGAAAAATTATACAATAACTCCGAGGCAGAGCATATTCAGCATAATGTTGTATTCGGGTTCAAAATCGGAGAGCGGCAAGGGGTTTTTGCCTTTTCCCATTTCTATGGTGAGAGCCGGACGGCGGAATTTTTCAATAAACCAATCTTTAAAGCCGCCGCCTGTCGCAATATCCTCGGGTACGGAGATATTGTAACCGCTTGCTTGGGAGAGTACGGACGCAAGTCGAAAACTCATAACGGGAGTGTGCTTGCCGAACGAGCAGTAAATCTCTCTGCCCTGACTGTGAAAAGCAATGGCACGGTCAAAGTTGTTGCGTTTGCACAGGTTTGTGAGCGCCTTGGTTTCGGGCTCGCTTTCGGGAGCGTTGCCGCCAAAACGGGTGGCGGACGGAGCTTTATGTTCATACTCAGTTCACGGTTTTTAAGCTCGTTCCAACCTGCGTTGAAGTTGTGGTTAATGTCCACACCCCTTGCGTTTGCCTGCCAGACTTTGTTTTCTTTAGAGGCTTTTTCCACAAGAGATTTGTATTTGAGAGCGGCATCCGAGCCGTGAATTGCGATTTCAACTCCGTCGGGATTTACGCAAGGCACAATCGTAAGTCCTTTTTCACGGAGAAAATCTCGTATTTTATAGCGACCGACAACGGAATCGTTCTCCATTGCATCGGCGCATTGTTCAAAAAATTTGAGAACCGCCGTAACGGTAAGATATTCGGAACCGTGAAAGCCTGCGCAGTAAAGCACGCAGTTTTTTGTGTTGCCGATGTGCAAAACATCAATACATCTGCCGCATACGCTTTTGCCTGCGAATGAATGATGAACAAAACTGTATTTTTCACAGATGTCGTTAATAATTTTTCTTCTGGTCTGGTAGTCGGGCATTACATTGTAGTCTGTCATAAAAATTTCCTTTCTGTTTTTTTCCTTAAATTAAAATTCAAATGAGGTATAGGTATGAAACTTTTTGAAAAAACCATAAACAGCACTTCTGTTTTTGACGGCAGAATTTTGCATATTACCCTTGACGATGTTGAACTTGAGGACGGTAAAAAGTCTAAAAGAGAAGTTGTAAATCACCCAGGCGGAGTTACCGTAGCCGCCCTTGACAACGACAACAACCTGCTTTTTGTAAGACAATTTCGTTATCCGTACAAAGAGGTTGTGCTTGAGCTTCCTGCAGGCAAGCTCGAAAAAGGCTCAACTCCGCTTGAAAACGGCAAGCGTGAATTGCTTGAAGAAACAGGCGCACAGGGATATTCTTATACTTCACTCGGTCAGCTATATCCGTCACCCGGCTACACCAACGAGATAATTCATCTTTATGTATGCAGAATAAAGAGCGAGGGTGAAAGCAAGCCTGACGAGGGCGAATTTTTGGATGTCGAGAAAATTCGCTCGACAAGGCGGTTGAAATGGTGCTCAACAATCAGTTGCCGGACGCAAAAACTCAAGTAGCCGTGCTGAAACAGCAATGCTGCTTAAAAGCGGAAAAATTTAACTTGCAGATGCTCTGCAATTAAGGTATGAATAAATATATGCAAACTTTTTTTGAATTATTACCCGAAAAACAAAATACATCAGCGGCACTCGGCTTTTTTGACGGCTTGCACATCGGTCACCGCAAGGTTATCGGCGAGGCGGTAAGGGGCAGTGAAAACGGACTTGTGCCGATTTGCTTTACCTTTGCACAAAGTCCGAAAAGTGTGCTTAAAAATCAACCGCAAGAGGCGTTGATGAGCGTTGAAGATAAAAAAACAGCGCTGTCCGAAATCGGAATACAGCACCTGTATATGTGCGATTTCAAGTCGGTTGTTGATGTTGCACCACGAAAATTTGTGGAAGATATGTTAATAAAAACTCTGAAAGCAAAAAAACTTTGCTGCGGTTTTAATTACACTTTCGGTAAAAACGGCGAGGGAAATACCGAGCTGCTCGCCGAAATTTGCAAGGAAAACGGAATTGAACTGCAGGTTTTGCCGCCTGTTGAAGAAAAAGAGGGAGTAGTTTCGTCAACGCTTATCCGTGAACTTATTAAGGACGGAAATGTGCGCAGGGCAAACGAACTTTTAGGTTCATATTTCGGATTCGGCGGAGAGGTTGTACACGGTCAGCACTTGGGCAGAGAACTCGGAACACCGACTCTTAATCAGTCTTTGCACGAAGAGCTTGTTGTGCCGAAGTTTGGCGTGTATGCATCGTGCGTTACTCTTGATGACGGCAGGAAATTCTGCGGCGTTACAAATATAGGAGTAAAACCGACAGTAGCAATTTTGCCCCGCTTTGCGAAACCTGGATGCCCGACTACAGTGGAGAAGAGTTGTACGGCAAGATGGTAGATGTGCGGCTTATAGATTTTATAAGAGGCGAAAAGAAATTTTCTTCGCTTGATGAATTGAAAAAAGCTATCTTTGACAATGCAAAGACAGCCGAGAAAATGTTTTCTGAAATTAATAATTTATAATAATCAGCCTGACAACAGATTTGAATGTTGTCAGGCTTTTATGTTTATGGTTCTGTTTAAATGTGGGGTAACAATAATAAATTACGGTTTGGCGGAGTATCGGTCGGGCATTGAAATTTAGCTAACGCTAAATTATCCTCCCAAAAACAAAAAAAGTTTACTCAATTTTTTCAAAAATTGCGGGTTTGGGCAGCGCCCATAAAATCTTCCGATACAACAATTTATCAGGCGCAAACAGCCACGCTGTTTGCGTGCTTGCACCGAGTTTGAAAAAACAGGCGACAGCCTTTTAGAAAAGAAATCATTAACTTTTTTCATTATATAGTGAATGTCTTTTCTTTTTGCTTTCGCATTTAAAGGCTAACGCCGTTGTGTTCAAGCCGCCAAACAGCAAGCTGTTTGGCTATTGTTAGATTGCGTAAGCGGAAAGTATTTGTGGGCTTTGCCCACACCCACAACCTTTGAAAAGGTTGACCAAACTTTTATAATTGCTTGATAAAGCAATCAGCTAAACCATAATTTATCCCAACTTTCGATAAAGAACCGATTTTTCTTACTTTTCTGCTCTACTGTCAATTTACCCTATCTGCAACCGTATGCCAAAATACTCGCCGCATAAAACGGCGAGTATTTTTTAGCAAATATTATTCGATTAAACTTACATTCTGTCGGCGGATTCTGCGATTTTCATTTGAAGATATGTAACATCCGTAATCATAATAAGACCGTCACCGTCCAAATCTGCGACAATACCTTTAAGTCGGATAATTTATGTCCGCCCGAAATAGACATTTGCAAAATTGTTGCGTCATTAACATCAATCTTACCGTCGCTGTTAAAATCTCCGAATACAGCCTTTGTTGTATCAATTTCATAACTGCCCGTAGCGTTGTCTGCGCTGACATATGCCACATAGCAAGTACCGCCCTTTGCCACAGATGTTACGAATGTATATTTCTCATCTTTACCGAGAGTTTTACTGTTAATAACCTCGCCCTTTTCATTTAAAAGATATACATTCACACTGTCCATATGAGATGTCGCCAAAACCGCAAGCATTGCTTTCTTGTCAAAACTGTATTTAAAAATATCCACCTTGTCGGTTTCTGTCAAAAGTCCGCTGTAAATGGTTTCGGTTTCCGCATTGTTTGCGGTTTCGAGAGTATTGTTTGAACCCTCCTCGGTTTCGGAGAAAGATTCATAAAACGGCGTAAAAGTAAAGTCAACGCTGTACTTTCCCATTACTTTTTCGTATGCAGAAATTTTTATTGTATATGTGTCTGCCGAAATATATAACTTCTCATTAAAACTTCCGCTGCGACAGCTTTCTTCAACATAATTATCCCCGATTATGTTTTATCAATATTTAATTTTATCTGTTCAAAAGTTACACCGTATTTTTTTGCAATATCTCTTGCATAACTGCTTCCTTGCGGCGGTGAAATATAAACTTTAAACGAGCGTTCACCGTTGTCAACTCCCGTTACAAGGCTTTGTACAATACTTTTGCCCTCTGTTTTGGTGTTCATTTCGTCAAGGTTTTTAGCCAAATCGTGCATATGTGTGTTAAACACAGACCTTACTCCGAGGTAACGCATTGCCCGCACGACATCTTTTGCAATAAACAAACCCTCCGATACATTTGTTGTTGCAAGGCTTTCATTAAGCAAAAGCATACTGTTTTCGGTTGCAATATCAAAAATTTCCGCAAGTCTTTTGCTTTCTTCGCCAAGTCTGCCCAGGTCAACTGTGTCGTTTTCGTCTGCCGGAAAGTGCGTAAAAATATTATCGCAAGGACTGATTTTCAGCTCACGGCAAGGTGCGTAAATACCGTTTTGAGCAAGCAAAACAGCAAGACCGACAGCTTGAGTGAAAGTGGTCTTTCCTCCCCTGTTCGGACCCGTAAGAATATAAATTCTGCCTGATTCGTCGTCAAAATCAATATCATTTGCCACGATATTAAATTCTTCTCCGTTCACACGCTTTATGCCGAGTTTCAGATTATACACGCCTTTAGCAAAAATCTCTCTGTTTTCCGACGGCAGGATTTCGGGCTTGCACATATCAAGTCCTTTTGCTCTGATTTTTTCAACCAGCTCTGCCCACCTTATATAAAAAACGATTTCAGGCATAAGCGCAGAAAGCGTGTATCCGCTGATATTTACATACTTTGTAAGCACGCTCTGAATGTCACGGACTGTTTTTCTCATAATATCGGTTACCGCCTTTTTAAGGCTGTCCGAAAGCGGATCGGCGCCTGTCAATCCGCTTGAGGTTATATGAGGATTACCGTTTGTCGGCACTGCGTCAAGAGTACCGATTCCTATATCATTTTCCTTAAACTTCGGACTTGACGGGTGAAATTTCTTAATATCCGATATATCTGTACCGAAATGAATTTCATCTCCGTTGTTGGTAAACTTCATAAAATGCTGCATAAGTCCCGAAGATGTAAAAGCCTTATCGTTAAGCGACAAAATTCCCGCATTTTTCGGTCTTAACAAATCATCAAGATTTACTCCTATCGTAATGCTCTTTACTTTTTGCACCTTGGCAAAGGTTTCGTTAATGTCGGCTTTTAACTGCGGAAAACCGCTGTTGGCATAAATATCGGTAACTTCTTTTTTCAGGGTAAGCAATCCCTCCGACTTTATATCAAGACTTTCAAGGCATTCTTTTATTTTTGTAATGCAATTAACATAACCGTCAATCTCTCGCAGACGGTTAATCAACTTCCATAAAGAAGATGCCTCCGTGTCCTTTTGAAATCTTGAAATGTCACGCAAATCGTTAAGTTCCTCAAGAAGTTGAGCAAGAGAATCACGCAGTTTCGGGAATCTTAGAAAATCGTCAAACACATCTCCCCTATATTTCACGGTTTCTGCATCGTCTGTAATTTCGGTCATAATTTTCATTATAACATTTTGCTCATATTCACTTTTGGTAAGCGCCTTACAAATAAAATCAAGCGAAAGGTCGTTTTATACTTTCTTTTGTCAGGCTCTTGAATACCGCTTTTGAATTTTGCGGATTCAACAAACTTATTTCAGCCATAAGATTATACCGCCTTTTATAAAAAATATCTATATCTTCACAAAGTTAAGTTTAATATATTGTCAAACTTTCACTATATATAAAATAACATTATTTTCGTTAAATGTCAAAGATTTTTTGTTGCAGATTGTCAAACATTTAAGATTTTTAAAAATATAATAAAATTATTGTGATTTATTAGTCTGTTTTATGTACTCGTAACCTTGCACTATTATGCTCAATTTGCTATAATAAAATTTATAATCAGTAATTAAAGGAGCTTTATAAATGAAAGGTATTCGATTTTTTGCGGCGCTTTATGCCGCAAAGCTTGCGACTGTGGCACTTTCTGTAATGCACCGCAACGGTACTCATATGCCGGGCGTACTTGCTATGAAAATCTGCCCCGATTTTCTCGGCAGAATGGACAAGCCGAAAACAATCATCGGCATAACCGGCACAAACGGCAAAACCACAACTGCAAATATGATTAACGATATTCTTGCAGACAACGGGTATTCTCCTG
>ENA-OQCN01000155-OQCN01000155.1-human-gut-metagenome-genome-assembly--contig:-NODE-155-length-34325-cov-4.135008_pt1 | contig 34325 bp, 45 predicted proteins | sample MGYA00242497_ERZ504576 | MGnify/ENA primary metagenome ERZ504576 (study PRJEB26092, sample SAMD00036296) | human gut metagenome | host: Homo sapiens | study: EMG produced TPA metagenomics assembly of...
CCGTCGTGTGGAAGTGGATGTACAACAACGTACTACGGCATCTTCAACTATCTGGGCAAAGCTGTGGGCTCATCGACAAGAACATCAACTGGCTGGGCGATGAAAAATACGCTCTGGGCTGCATCATCCTCATCCTGCTCACTACTTCTGTCGGCCAGCCCATCGTGCTGTACGTTTCCGCACTGGCAACGTAGACCAGTCCATCGTGGAAGCCGCTGAAGTGGACGGTGCCACCGATTTCCAGTGCTTCTGGCGCATCAAGTGGCCCGCCATCATGCCCACCACCCTGTACATCCTGGTCATCACTACCATCAACTCCTTCCAGTGCTTCGCACTGATCCAGCTGCTGACCTCCGGTGGCCCCAACCACAGCACCGATACCATCATGTACTACATCTACTACACTGCATTCAAGCTCTACCGCTATGGTTACGGCAACGCAATGGGCGTTGTGCTGGCCGTTATCATCGCCATCCTGTCGGCTGTCCAGTTCAGGTTTGGCAGTCAGGATAATTAAAGGAGGTGCCGGGCAATGACTGCAACTGCAAAAAAACAGAAACCGTTGAAGCGTCACCCCAGCAAGCTGAAAAAGATGAGCGCTTACATGATACTGACCCTCATCCTTATCAGCATCGTGGCCGTGCTGTTCGCGTTCCCGCTGTACTGGATCATCACCGGTTCCTTCAAGACCGGCGCGGCCATCAACTCCACTACCCCCGAGTGGTGGCCCAGCCAGTGGGTGCTGACCAACTACCAGAAACTTTTCGCAGGCAAGAGCGCACCCCTGTGGCAGCTGGCCGTGCCCTTCAGCCACTCTTTCAGCGCAGATGGAGAGCCGATCTATTTCTCCGTCGGCCCAACTGCTCCGGCCGCGCTGCGCTGGATGATAAACACCGTGTTCATGGCCGTCATGTCCATGATCCTCACCTGCATCACCGCCGCAATGGCAGGCTATGCGCTGGCAAAAAAGCGCTTCGTCGGCCGCAAGCTGCTCTTCACCCTCATCGTCTGCGCAATGGCCCTGCCCAAGCAGGTCATCCTCATCCCGCTGCTGCGTGAGATGAGCGCACTGAACCTTTACAATACCATCTGGGCCGTCATTTTCCCTATCGTGGGCTGGCCCTTCGGTGTCTTTTTGATGAAGCAGTTCAGTGAGGGCATCCCCACCGAGATGCTGGAAGCGGCCCGTATCGACGGTGCCAGCGAGGCACGCACCTTCGTCAGCATCGTGCTCCCGATGGTCAAGCCGGGCATCGGCGCGCTGGCCATCTTTACCTTCATCAACAGCTGGAACGATTACTTCATGCAGCTCATCATGCTGTCCAGCACCAGCAACCTGACGATCTCGCTGGGCATCGCAAAGCTGCAGGCGGAGAACAGCACCGACTTCGGCCTTATCATGGCAGGCGCCGCTCTGGCCGCTGTGCCGATCATCATCATCTTCCTTATCTTCCAGAAGTACTTCACCAAGGGCATCGCAATGGGTGCGGTAAAAGGCTAAAATTTCGACCGCGGCCAGTGGCCGAAACAGGGAGAAATTTTTGGCGCCGCGGTCAGCAGGACGCGAGTGCCGCACCAAGGCACGAAGCGGACGCTGGGAACCGCAAGAGGGCGCTGATACCGTTTCCCGAACGGAGAGCGTGTAGGGCTTGAATTATCAGAAAGGACATGGACAAATGAAAGACATTACCAAGTATCAGGGCGTTATCCCGGCCTTCTATGCCTGCTACGATGCAGAGGGCAATATCTCCACCGAGGGCGTCAAGGCACTGACCCGCCATCTGATTGCAAAGGGCGTCAAGGCGTGTATGTGGGCGGCTCCTCCGGTGAGTGCATCTATCAGCACGTCGATGAGCGCAAGGCCGTGCTGGAAGCCGTCGTGAGTGAAGCCAAAGGCAAACTGACCGTCATCGCACACGTCGGCTGCAACAACACCGCCGACAGCGTCGAGCTGGCCCGCCACGCCGAGAGCGTGGGCGTGGACGCCATTGCATCGATCCCGCCCATCTACTTCCATCTGCCGGAGTACGCCATCGCCAAGTATTGGAACGATATGTCGGCGGCGGCTCCCAACACCGAGTTCGTCATCTACAACATCCCCCAGCTGGCCGGCACCGGCCTGACCATGAGCCTGCTGCGCGAGATGCTCAAGAACCCCAACGTCGTTGCCGTCAAGAACAGCTCCATGCCCACCCAGGACATCCAGATGTTCAAGGATGCAGGCATTGCCGCCCGTGGTGAGGGCAATTTCGTGGTCTTCAACGGCCCGGATGAGCAGTTCGTCTCCGGCCGCGTCATCGGCGCGGACGGCGGCATCGGCGGCACCTATGCCGTTATGCCAGAGCTGTATCTTGCCATGAACGAGCACATCAATAAGGGTGAGATCGAAGCTGCCCGCGCCATTCAGTACGACGCCGACCGCATTATTTATAAGATGTGCGAAGCCCACGGCAACCTCTACGCGGTGCAGAAGGAGATCCTGCGCCGGATGTACGGCCTTGAGCTGGGCGGCGTCCGCGAGCCGATGCCCGGCCTCATCCCGGAAGATGAGCCCATCGTCGCCGAAGCACAGGCCATGATCGAAGCCGCCATCGCAAAACTCTGAAAAATCAAAAAGCGCCCCCTCTCCGTCTCTCAATGAGGGGGAGAGGCAGGCGCTCTTTGTGCTTTTGTTAAAAAACACTTAGTTGGGAGAAAATCATTATGATCTGCGACGCACTGGAGCACCTGAACCGTTATCGCGGGCTTCACCGGAATCTTGACACCGCCATCGACTATCTTACCGCCTACCATGTGGCCCACGATTTGTACGATTTGCCGCTGGGCCGCACCGAGGTGGACGGCGAGAACGTCTTCATCAACGTGATGGAGGCCGATTTGAGCCCCGACAGCACCCGCCTCGAATACCACAAAAAGTACGCTGACCTTCAAATCGATTGACCGGCGGCGAGGGCTGGGGCTATACGAATCTGCCCGGCGAAGAGGCAGGGGAGTTTACGGGAGATATTGGTTTCAGGACCAGTCCGGATGCCGTCAGCGGCACGCTGGGCGAGGGGCGGTTCGTCCTGTTTTTCCCCGGCGAGCTGCACAAGCCCGGCGTGGCACGCCCCGGCTGTGCTCATGTGCGCAAAGTGGTCATCAAAATCAGGATGGAGGATTGATGGATATGGAGAAAGAAAAACTGTTTGAGCAAATCAAAGGCGGCCTCATCGTCTCCTGTCAGGCACTTGAGACGGAGCCTCTTTACACCAAAGAGGGCGGCGTCATGCCCCTGATGGCGAAAGCCGCCGCCATGAGCGGAGCCGTGGGCATCCGCGCCAACACTGTCCGCGACATCACCCAGATCAAACAGGTGGTGGACCTGCCCGTCATCGGCATCATCAAAAAGGATTACCCCGGCACCCCCATGTACATCACCGTCACCATGAAGGAGGTGGATGAGCTGGTGGCCTGCGGCGTGGACATCCTCGCCGTGCAGGGAACTGCCGCCATCCGCCCCGACGGCTCTACTTCGGCCCAGTTCATTCGCGCCATCAAGGCGAAATATCCCGACCAGCTGCTCATGGCGGACTGCGACAATTTCGAGAACGCCATGCTCTGCGCCGAGGCCGGTGCTGATTTTGTGGGTACCACCATGCGCGGCTACACCCCCGAGACGCAGGGAATCAACGATATTGATTTTGAGTTCGTCCACAAGCTGGCCGCGGAATGCCCGGCAAAGATCATCGCCGAGGGGCATATCCATTACCCTGAGCAGGCTGTCAAGCGCTGGAAGCCGGAGCTTTTGCCCTCGTCGTCGGCGGTGCCATCACCCGCCCGGCGGAGATCACCGCCCGCTTTACCGGTGCAATCAACGCCATGCACAAATAATACGGAGATACGACTATGAAACAGTATCTTGCCATTGATATTGGCGGCACTGCCGTCAAACTGGGCATCGTGGACGAAGAGGGCCGTGTGCTCTCCAAAACGGAGCAGAGCGTCTGCTTCGACAACTACGAGACGCCCATCCTCACCACGGTGCTGTCTGCTGCCGAACAGTTCCTCAAGGAGCAGGCTGTTGAACCGCAGGGCCTTGCGGGCATCGGCGTTTCCGCCGCAGGACAAATCGACACCAGAAAGGGCATCGTGGCCGGGACCTGCGGCAGCCTGCCCAACTACATCGGAAGCCCCATTAAAGCAGAGCTGGAAGCGAAGTTCGGCCTGCCGACCACTGTCGCCAACGACGCCAACTGCATGACGCTGGGTGAAGTCTGGGTCGGCGGCGCGAAGGGCTACACGGACGTCATCGGTGTCACGCTGGGGACCGGCGTCGGCGGCGGCATCCTCACAGGAGGCCGCCTGCTGGAAGGTGCGCGGGGTCTCGGCGGTGAGCTGGGACACTTCCGCACCCACGCGCTGGATGGCGTGTTCTGCACCTGCGGCGCGTCGGGCTGCTGGGAGCGGTACGCCGCAACCACCGCTCTGGTGCGGGGCGCACAGCCCCGGAACCCGAAGTGGAAGGATGGCCGCGCTATCTTTGAGTCAGCCCATGCAGGCGACCCCACCATCCTGGCGCTTCTGGACGACTGGACGGATGAGATCGCTCAGGGCCTTGCGGGCATGGTGCATATCTTCAACCCGCAGCTCATCCTCATCGGCGGCGGCGTCAGCGCACAGCAGGAGCTGCTGATAGACCCCGTCGCCAAGAAAGTGCGTGCCTCCGTGATGCCCGCTTTTGCGGAAGGATTGGAGATCCGCGCCGCCCAGCTCCACAACGACGCCGGCATGGTGGGCGCAGTCTACTATTTCCGCCAGTCGCGGGGCGAGATTTGAAAGGGGAAGAGACGATGAAAAAACATATCCTTTGTCTGGGCGACTCCAACACCCACGGCTACTGCGCCGACCCGGCGGACTGTGCCGACCACGGCATCCGCTTCAACGAGGACGAGCGCTGGACCTGCCGCCTGCAAACGGCGCTTGGCAGCGACTATCTCGTGACGGAAGAGGGCCTTTCGGGCCGGACGACCGTTTTCGTGGACCCCATCCATGAGTCAATGGACGCTCTGAGCGTGGCTTATTCGCTCCTCAAGAGCCACGAAGTCATCGATCTGCTCATCATCATGCTGGGTACCAACGACGTCAAAGAGCGGTTCAACGCCAATGCCGCCTGCATCGGCGCGGGTATGGAACGGCTGATCCTCAAGGCCAAGAGCGTGGACTGCTGGGGGACCAAGGCTCCCAATATCCTCGTCGTGGCCCCGCCCCGCATCGGCGATGGCTTCCATGATGCTGTCATGGGCGAGGGCTGTGTGGAAAAGTCGAAGGGTGTGGCCGAGCAGTTCCGTATCGTTGCGGAACGTCAGAACGTCCATTTCCTCAATGCTGCCGACTGCGAGTTCAATCAGGTGGACTTCATGCATCTGACCCGTAAGGGCCACGCACAGCTGGCTGATCTGCTGGCAAAGGAAGTGCCGACGCTTTTATAATAGAATAACGAGCCGCCCCGGCTTCCTGTTACGGAAACCGGGGCGGTTTTGCGTACAAAATAGCAGAAAGCCCACTTCTTCGGAAACGGGCCTTCTGCTGTTTTTGCATCTGAGTCGGAGTGGAAAATTAGCCTTTCACGCCGCCAAGAGCTATGCCGCGGACAATGAACTTGCTCAGCAGCAGATAGACGACGATGACGGGCAGGATGGCGATGGCTACCATCATGTAGACTTTGCCCATATCGAACTTGAGGAAGTCTGCACTGCGCAGCTGGGCAATGAGGATGGGCAGGGTCTTTTTGTCGGCGCTGTCCAGTACCAGAGCGGGAATGAAGTAGTTGTTCCAGCTGGCCACGAAGGAGAAAATGGCCTGTACGGCCAGTGCCGGCTTCATGATGGGAAGTACGATATGGTTGAAGGTGTAGAACTCGCCGGCCCCGTCGATGCGGGCCGCCTCCACGATCTCCATGGGGAGGGAAGCGTCCAGATACTGCTTCATGAAGAAGAACACGGTGGGTGCTGCGATGCTGGGGACGATCAGCGGGATAAAGCTGTTCTTCAGGCCCATCTTGGTGATCAGCTGCAGAAAGCCCAGTGCGGACACCTGTGTGGGCATGGTCATGATGAGCAGGATGATGGCGAAAGCGGCCTTTTTGAAGCGGAAGTTGTAGCATAGATGCCGTAGCCGTCAGGGCCGAGAAGTAGACGCTGAGGGCTGCAGAGCAGGCCGACACGATAAGACTGTTGCGGATGCCGCTGCCCACCGGGATGTTGGCGTCGGCCAGCACATTCTTGAAGTTGGTGAGCATCGACTTGCCGGGCAGCAGGGAGAAGCCCTTCTGGATCTCAAAGTGGGTGCGGGTGGAGTTGACGATCAGAATATAGAAGAAGAACAGGCACAGAAAGCTGATGAGCACAAGTACCAGATAACACCACGCACGGCGCGCGGACAGGACTGCTTTTTCGGAGCGTGTTTTCGGAGCGTGTGCCATATTCACTTACCCCCTTTTGCTGCCTTGGCAGCAACCTTTTTTGCAGCTTTCAGCTCGTTGTGCTGGGCTTTGGTCAGGCCGTCATCCTCCTTGGTGAGGGAGAAGTAGACCACGACGCACAGCACGGCGCACACCAGGAACAGGACCACGGAAACGGCACCGGCCATGCCGTAGTTCTTGCTGAACAGGTGATTGTTCAGATACATGATCATGGTGGTGGAGGTGCGGTTCGGTCCACCCTTGCCGTTGGTCAAAATCTGCGGCACATCAAACATCTGCAGGCCGCCGATCATGGAGGTGATCATCACATATACCAGAATGGGGCGGATCAGCGGGATGGTGATCTTCCAGAACATCTGGTTCGGGGTGCAGCCGTCCAGTTCGGCGGCTTCGTACAGGGTGGGGTCCACACCCATAATGGCGGCCATCAGCATGATGGTGGTGTTGCCGAACCACATCAGGAAGTTCATCAGGCCTACCAGTGCGCGGTTGCCCCACACCGTGTTCAGAAAGCTGATGGGCTCCGTTGTCCAGCCCATGCTCATGAGCACGGCGTTCACCGGGCCATTGTCGGAGAACAGGGCAAAGAAGAGCATGGCGAAAGCCGAGGCCATGATGAGGTTTGGCATATAGATAACGGTCTTGAAAAAGGTCTGGCCCTTCAGCTTCAGCCGCAGGTCGGTGAACCATGCTGCCAGCAGCAGGGAGATGGCGATCTGCGGGATGAAGCCGATGATCCACAGGATCAGGGTGTTGCTGAAATACTTGGGCAGATCGGTGGAAAACAGGGTGATGTAGTTTTTCAGGCCCGCAAAATTGGGGCCAATGACTTTCAGGCCGCTGCGGTAATACTCAAAAAAGCTGTAATAAATGGTGGAGATCAGAGGGATCAGCTGAAATACCGCAAAGATGATGAAGAACGGCGCAATGAAGATATAGCCCCATTTTGCGTAGCTGATCGACCCTTTCTTTTTCGTCTTTTCTCCCATAAGGATCGCCTCCTGTCGTGATTGGAAAAGCAAAGGGGCGGGCGAGATGTGCCGCCCGCCCCCTGTATTCACTTTTCCATAGGAACGAGTGGGTCAGCCGCTTATGCAGGCCATACCACATCGGTCAGTTCGGGGTACTTTTCCTGAACAGAGGTCTTGAAGTTTTCCTTGGCAGTGTCTTCGTCCACATTGCCGGTGAAGTAATCCTTGAACGCGGCCTGGAAGCTCTCGGTGATGCCCTGGTCGTAAGGACCTGCGTTGGACATATCGATCTTCTTGGCTGCCTCTGCGAACAGCGCGATATGGTTCTGGCCGCCCAGGAAGTCGGACTTGTAATCGCTGCTGGCGATCTCTTCCATAGCTTTCTCGTTGTTGGTGTAATCCTCGGTATCCAGAGTGATCTGCTTCATGATAGCTTCGTCGCAGGTCAGCTTCTGCATGACATCGCGGATCAGATCAATGTTGTCGCTGCCGGCCGCGCCGCAGATCCAGGTGCCGCCCCAGTAGTAGGGCTGAGGCCTTCGCACACGGCGTAGTCGCCGTAGATGCCGTTGCCCACCTGCGGCTTTTCGCCGTCAGCCACGGGCGTTGCCAGCGAGTTGCCCAGCAGGGTGAAGTTGATGCCCCAGGTGGAGTAGAAGAAGCCGAATACCTTACCGGTGGGACCTGATCTGCTGCCCACTGGCTGTCCCACAGGCTGGACTTGTTGTTGTAGCCCTTATCGGTGTATTCCTTGGTCTGGTCGACCCACTTCATCATGTTTTCGTCCACATTGATCGTGGTTCCGTCCACCCAGGGAGCTGCAATGTTGTTGGAGAAGGTGCGGAAGGAATCGTCGAAGCCGGACAGCATCTTGTAGCCCTTGGCATAAGCCTGAGCGGCCACATCGTTGAACTTATCCCAGTCGGACAGATAGCTCTGTACCTCGGTGGGGTCATCGGTACCCAGCACGTCCTTGGCGATACTGCGGCGGTAAGCGAACAGGCCGGGAGTTGCCTGCCAGGTGGTGCCGCGCTGGCTGCCGTCCACACTGACGATGTCCTTGGTGTACTGATACTGCTGTGCCAGATCGGCATCGGTCAGGCCGATGTCCGCCTTGACATCCAGTGTATAATCGGAATCCACATACTTCAGGGCGTAATCCGCTTCTACCAAGAAGATGTCGATCTTGTCGTCATCGGCAGCAGATTCCTGATTCAGCAGACCTTCGTCCAGCTTGTTCTGATAGTTGTTGTTGTCGTTGGGGTTGATGGTCCACTTGACGATGGTGCCGTCCTTCAGGGTGGTGGTGGACTTATCGGCTGCGATTTCGGCAACTTCAGGATAGTAATCGTTGAAGCGGCTCTGGAACTCATCGTTCCAGCACCAGATGTTCAGGGTCTTGCCGCCTGCTGCGGGAGCCTCGGATGCGGCTGCGGAAGAAGCGGTGGAGGATGCTGCTGTGCTGGTGGAAGAAGAGCCGCCGCATGCTGTGAGGGCTGCGCCAATAGTCACGACACCGGAAGCAAGCAGAAAATTACGACGAGAGATCTTTTTCATAAGGGTAAACCTCCTTCATTGTTTTCCATTTTCTTCAAAAAACTCCGCCATAGGAGTTCTGGTCCAAAATCAAAGGCTGCGGACTGACCTGCCCGACAGCAGTCTGCCGGAGACTCGGATCTGCTCCGGCAGTGTGACCCGCGGGTGCTCGATGAGTTCGATGAGCTTGTCCGCTGCGGTCTGGCCGAGAGCGGCTGTGTTCTGCTGGTAGGTCACCAGCGAGGGGTTGACCACCCGGGAAAGGTAGATGCCGTCGTATCCCATCACTGAGATGTCATCCGGGATGCTCAGCCCCGCTTCTGCCAGAGCGTTATAGCCGCCCAGTGCGGAGAAATCATCCGGGAAGATGATGCAGGTGGGCCGCTGCGGCAGTGCCAGCAGCGCCCGGGTCTCTTCTGCACAGCGCTCGACATCGTGATACACGCCGTCGCGGACGTACTCTTCCGGTATCTCCAGCCCCAGTTCTTCACAGGCCTGATAAAAGCCGGCGATGCGGTTTTCAGTGACCGAGGTCTTTTCGCCGTGGATAAAAGCGATGCGCCGGTGTCCGCAGGCCCATGCCTGCTTGACCAGAGCTTTGAGACCCGCCACGTTGTCCGACAGGACTGCCATGCGGTTGTTGAACACATGTCGATGGTCACCACCGGAACATCACTGTTGACCAGCTCCACTACCTGTGGGTCGTAAAAGTTCACGCAGGCGATCACCACACCGTCCACACTGCGGTAATGGCAGTGCTCCAGGTAGGTCATGCTCCTGCCGCTGATGTTATGGTTGATAAAGGTGATGTCGTAGCCGCGCTTTTCTGCTTCTACCTTGAAGCTGTCCAGCACGGCGGAGAAGTATTCGTGAGTCAGGCCGCTTTGCCGTTCGTCAACGAACAGGACCCCCAAATTATAAGTACGGTTGGTTTTGAGGGCCCGGGCCGCTGCGTTGGGCAGATACCCCATGCGGCGAGCCGCTGCGCGGATGCGCTCTCTTGTTGCGGCGGCAATGTCAGGCTGATCGTTCAGAGCCTTGCTGACGGTTGCGACGGATACGCCGCATTCTTTTGCCAAATCTTTCAGAGATGGCATCGGCTGGCCTCCTTTCCGGGAAAGGATTCTTGGAATCGCTTCCTGCAAAGTCCTTAATCGTTTTCGCAAATTCAATATAGCGCATTCTGTACCAAAAATCAAGCGAAAAAGAAAAAGTTTTAACCATAACGCATTGATTTCAGCAGCTTGCTTGCTTTTTGAAGACCAAAATTGTGCATCTCGATTGGATTTCGTTACATTTCGGTTAAAATCGAAAAAGTTTCGCTGCTTTTTTCGGAGCTGAAAGGAACAGGACAGGCGGGAGAGGGAGACGGATGCGGACCGGACAGGTGTGCGGCACTGCGGATGTTTGTGATGAAACGATGCATATTTTTTGGAGAACTTTGGGCGGAATCTTGAAAAAGTACTTGCAATTTTTACACGGATAGGCTATGCTAAAAACAGAGAGACCGCTTCTTTCAAAAGCTCTCAATCGTTTTCGTGAGCAGGTTTTAAGGAGGAAGCGTTATGAGATTCGGACATTTTGACGACCAGAACAAAGAGTACGTCATCACCACCCCGCAGACCCCGCTGCCTGGATCAACTACCTTGGCAGTGAGGATTTTTTCAGTCTGGTTTCCAACACAGCCGGCGGCTACAGCTTTTACCGCGATGCGCGGCTGCGCCGGCTGACCCGTTACCGCTACAACAGCTCCCCGCTGGATATGGACGGCCACCATATCTATATCAAGGATGGCGATACGGTGTGGAACCCCGGCTGGCAGCCAACAAAGACCGAACTGGACAGTTACACCTGCCGCCATGGTCTGGGCTACACGATACTGGAGGCAGAAAGAACGGTGTGACGGCACAGCAGGAGCTGTTTGTGCCCAAAGGCGATGCCTGTGAGCTGGACCGCCTGATCCTGCGCAACGACAGCGGCACGGAAAAAGAGCTGGATGTGTTCAGCTATGTGGAGTTCTGCCTGTGGGACGCTGTGGACGACAGCTCCAACTTCCAGCGCAATTTCTCCACCGGTGAAGTCGAGGTGGAGGGCAGCGCTGTCTATCATAAGACCGAATACCGTGAGCGCCGTGACCATTACGCTGTTTTCTGGGCCAACTGCCCCATCAGCAGCTTTGACACCTCCCGTGATGCATTCTGCGGCGTATATGGCGGCCCGGCAGACCCGCAGGCCGTTCGGGCAGGCCATTGCTCCGGCAGCATCGCCCATGGCTGGGCTCCTGTTGGTGCGCTGCACATCCATGTAAAGCTGGCCCCGGGAGAGTGCCGCAGCATCCTGTTCGGTCTGGGTTACATCGAGAACCCGCAGGAGGAAAAATTCGTCGCGCCGGGCGTCATCAACAAAGCCCGCGCCCACGCCATGATGGAGCGCTATGCCACCGACGCGCAGGTCGATGCGGCCCGCGCTGCGCTGGCCGCCCACTGGAAAGACCTGCTCTCTACCTATCAGCTGCACTCCGGAGAGGAAAAGCTGGACCGCATGGTGAATATCTGGCACCAGTACCAGTGCATGGTCACCTTCAATATGAGCCGGAGCGCCAGCTATTACGAGAGCGGCATGGGCCGTGGCATGGGCTTCCGCGACAGCTGCCAGGATCTGCTGGGCTTTGTGCATATCATCCCCTCCCGTGCAAGGGAGCGCATTCTGGACATTGCGGCCACCCAGTTCGAGGATGGCAGTGCTTACCATCAGTATCAGCCGCTGACCAAAAAGGGAAACCGCGACATCGGCACTGGCTTCAACGACGACCCGCTGTGGCTCATCGCCGGCGCTGCCGCCTACCTGCGGGAGACCGGAGACTGGAGCATCCTGGATGAGCAGGTGCCGTTCGATAATGACGAGTCCAAGGCCCAGCCGCTGCTGGAACATCTGCGCCGCAGCATCAACTTCACCGTTACGCACCTTGGCCCCCACGGCCTGCCGCTTATCGGCCGCGCCGACTGGAACGACTGCCTGAACCTGAACTGCTTCTCCGAGCACCGGGTGAGAGCTTTCAGATCACCGGCCCCAGCGAGGGTCCGGTAGCCGAGAGCGTGTTCATCGCTGGTATGTTCGTCAAGTATGGCCGGGAGTACGCCGAACTGTGCGACCACCTGCATCTGGATGAGGAAGCGGCCGCTGCCCGCAAGAGCATTGAGGCCGTGGAGCAGGCCGCGCTGACGGCTGGCTGGGACGGAGCATGGTTCCGCCGCGCCTACGATGCCTTTGGCAAGCCGGTGGGCAGCAAAGAGTGTACGGAGGGCCAAATCTTTATCGAACCGCAGGGTATGTGTGTTATGGCCGGCATTGGCCGGGAGAGCGGTCAGGCTGCGCAGGCGTTGAAGAGCGTGGAAGAGCGGCTGGATACGAAATATGGCGTGGTGCTGCATCAGCGGCCTACACCAGCTATCAGCTCAATCTGGGCGAGATCTCCAGCTATCCTCCGGGATACAAAGAGAACGCCGGCATTTTCTGCCACAATAACCCGTGGATCAGCTGCGCTGAGGCCGTTTTGGGCCACGGCGACCGTGCTTTTGAGGTCTACCGCAAGACCTGCCCGGCCTACATTGAGGATATTTCAGAGATACACCGCACAGAGCCCTATGTCTACAGCCAGATGGTAGCCGGCAGGGATGCGCCCACCTTTGGCGAGGCCAAGAACAGCTGGCTGACCGGCACGGCGGCGTGGACGTTCTTCAATGTGAGCCAGTATATTCTGGGCATCCAGCCCACGCTGGACGGACTGAAGGTGGACCCCTGTATCCCGCACACCCTGTCCGGCTTCACTGTGACCCGCCGCTTCCGTGGGGCGACCTATCACATCACGGTGGACAATACCGCCGGAGTGCAGCATGGCGTCAAGAGCGTGACCGTGGACGGCAAGCCTCTGCAAGGCAGCGTTCTGCCGCTGGCAGCGGAGGGTGCCGAGGTGAACGTGCAGGTCGTCATGGGCTGAAAGCGATTTCGAACTTCTCCGTTGCATTTCGCACCAAAGTATGTTTCAATAAAAAGCAGCAAATGGAATGGAACGGAGAAGGGAGAGACTGCGGGATGCTGAAAATTGCTGTCGTCGAAGACAGCAGGAAGTGCGGGACGAGCTGTGCCGGTTCATCCGGCAGTACGCCGCCGAGAACAGCCTGCAGGTCGAGGTGCTGCCCATCGAGGATGGAGCTGTCATCGCGGAGCACTACGAGCCGGGGTATGACATCATCTTTATGGATGTGGAGATGCCGGGACTGGATGGCTTCGGCGCGGCGGAGAAGATACGGGCCGTGGATGCAGACGCCGTGCTGGTGTTCGTGACCAACATGGCGCAGTACGCTATCAAGGGCTACGAGGTGGACGCACTGGACTATGTCCTCAAGCCAGTGAACTACTACCAGTTCTGCACCAAGCTCTCACGGGCTGTTCAGCGGGTGCAGCGCCGCCGGGGCGGGCAGGTCGTTTTGCAGCTGGCCGGAGGCGGGATGCAGGTGCTCTCTACTGGCGACATCTACTATCTCGAGACCCATGACCGGCTGCTCTGGTATCACACCACCAAGGGTGAGTTTTCCGTCCGTGCCAGCCTTGCCAGCGCCGAAAAGCAGCTGACGCAGTACCATTTCTCCCGCTGTAACCAGTGTTATCTGGTCAACCTGAAATATGTAAAGGCTGTGGAGAACGACTTTGTCCACGTCAACACCGACCACCTGGAGATCAGCCGCCGCCAGCGTGCGGCTTTCCTGACGGCGGTGGCGTCCTACATCGGAGGTGTGCTGTGAATCTTCTTGCACGCCATGTCATCCTCCGGGCATTGCTGCGGTGGACTGCTGCGGTGGCGTTCTGCATCCCGCTCAAGCACCGGCCTCACGCCCGCCTGCGGCGCTGGGGATGCTGCTGCCGCTGCTGGGGCTGACCTATGTGCTCGACCCCTCGGCCCAGAGCACCAGCCTCCACGAACTTCAATTCTCTCTGCTGACACTCTATGTCGCGTTTTTCGTTCTGCTGGGCATGATGATATACGCCTGCGTTGAGATAGACAAAAAGAGTGCGCTCTACTGTGCCGTATGGAGCCTGCTTGCCTCCCAGACCGCTTACGAGTGCTGGCATCTGGTGGAAGTATTCTTCGAGTGGCGGGGAACGCCCCTTGACCTCAGAAGCCTGCCGGTCATGCTGGCACAACTGGCCGCTGGTGCATTCTTTTATTTTGTTATCTGCACCACCCTCTCCCGGAAGATGTCTTATAAAGGAGCGTATAACATCGGCCCGCGCCAGCTGATCAGCGCCTTTTTCATCGGAATCCTCTTCATGTTCCAGGCTGCGCTGCTGAGCAGCGGGCAGGTGGTGGTGCTGGATCGCAGTCTCGTCATGACGATGTTTGTCGGGCAGTTTTACTTCCTGACCCTGCTCTACTTCCAGACCGAGGTGTTCAAGCTCTCGGCCATGCAGAAGGAGATGGACACCCTCAACCTATTATATGAGCGCCAGCGGGAGCAGTACCAGGTGGCGCGGCAGAACGTCCAGATCATCAACAAGCGCTGCCACGAGCTGAAGCTTCAAATCGCCGCGCTTCGCCAGATGTCGAGCGCCCCGGCGGACCCGGAGCTGAAAGCCCACATCGACGAGGCCGAAAAGGCCGCTCAGCTCTACGACGCCAGCCGAAACACCGGCAATGAGGTGCTGGATGTGGTGCTCACGGAAAAGAGCCTGCTCTGCGAGTCCCGCCGCATCCAGCTCAACGCGGTGACGGACGGCAGCTGTCTGAACTTTTTTGAGGCCAGCGACCTCTACGCCTTTTTGCCAATATGCTGGACCACGCCATTGAAAGCGCAGTGAAGGTGCCGGAACCGGAGCGCCGCTGCATCGACCTGCTGGTCTGCACCCGGCAGAGCTTCGTGGTGGTGAACGTCATCAGTCCCGACCGCCCGGCGGAGTCTGCCGACACCCGTGCCGCCCATTACGCCGTCAAAGTGACCAACCGCATCGTTCAGAAGTATAAAGGTACCCTGACCACAGAGAGCCAGAACGGATTCTTTGCGATGAAAATTATTTTCCCGCAGGGAAAGTAACCTCTCCGTCAGCGCTGACGCGCTGCCACTGCCCGGGTTGCGGCACCCAGCATCCGCAGCGCTTTGCTTGCGTCTTGCTGGCCGCGGCCCCAACAACGACTCCCTGTTTCCGCCACTGGCGGCGGTCGTCGTTGTTGCTCCTATCGAGGAGAGGCCTTGGCATTCCGCAAAGCTTCGTCTCTTCGCCAGAGGCTCCCCTACAAGGGGAGCTGTCTGCGAAGCAGACTGAGAGGTTGTATGAGGGAGAGCCTGCCCCACGCCGCAGGCGTAACGAAGAGGTTTAAGACCGTCTCACAAAATAAATGTGGGACGGTCTCTTTTCTTTTTGCATTTTTCTTGTTGTATCCATCTATTTGTAAGAGATGCACAAATATATCAGCTTCGATTTGTGAGAGCAAAACCGAATATCCACACCATTCGACCGATTATCGCAACGGTCTTGCGAAAGAAAAAGTCTTTGATAAAATAATAGCGAAAGACAGAAAAACGACCGCACAACAGAGAAAACGCTACAGATACACGGGAGGAAAACGAATGCGAAGCATCGCCAAGCTCATGCAGGACTGGCAGTTCACCGGGCCGGACGGCAAGACCACTCTGGTGGAGCTGCCCCACACTTGGAACGCAAAAGACGGCCAGGACGGCGGCAACGATTACTGGCGCGGCACCTGCACCTACAGCACCACCTTTGCCGCTCCGCGTTCGACGCAGCTTCGCAGGAAGTCTGGCTGCAGTTCGAGGGCGTCAATTCCAGCGCCAAAGTTCTGCTGAACGGCAGGAACATCTGCACCCACGACGGCGGCTACTCCACCTTCCGTGTCCATGTCTCCGACCTGCTTGCAAAAGATAACCAGCTCACCGTCGAAGTGGACAACAGCATCAACGACCGCGTCTACCCCCAGAAGGCCGACTTACATTCTACGGCGGCATCTACCGCGACATCAGCCTGATGGTGGTCAGCAAGAACCACATCGCGCTGGGCCACTTCGGCGACACCGGCGTCAAGATCACCCCCGTCCTCAAGGACGGCAAGGCTGACATCCGGGTCGAGACCATCGTGGAAGGTGAGGGCGCTGTCTCCGTCGAGCTGCAGGACGCAGCCGGCAGCATCGTGGCCAGGGCTGAGGGCGCAGACGCTCAGCTCCACCTCGACGCTCCCCACCTCTGGGACGGCGTGAAGGACCCCTACCTCTACACCTGTGTCGTCCGTCTGAGTAGCGACGGCACCGTGGTGGACGAAGTTTCCACCCGCGTGGGTCTGCGCACCTTCTCGGTGGACTCCAGGAACGGCTTCTTCCTCAATGGCCGTCCCTATCCGCTCCACGGCGTCTCCCGCCATCAGGACCGCAAGGGTGTGGGCAACGCCATCACCCGTGAGATGCACGATGAGGATATGGCCTCATCCGGGAGCTGGGTGCAAACACCGTCCGGCTGGCCCACTACCAGCACGACCAGTACTTCTACGACCTCTGTGACCAGTACGGCATGGTGGTCTGGGCTGAGATCCCCTACATCTCCGAGCACCTGCCCAATGGCCGCGCCAACACCATCAGCCAGATGAAGGAGCTCATCTACCAGAACTACAACCACCCCTGCATCGTCTGCTGGGGCGTCTCCAATGAGATCACCATCTCCACCAAGGACAAGGCCGATATGCTCGACAATCACCGCGAGCTGAACGACCTGTGCCACAAGATGGACTCCACCCGCCTGACCACGCTGGCCTGCTACGCCATGTGCGGCCCCTTCAACCCGGTGGCCCACATCACCGACCTCGTCAGCTGGAACCTCTACCTCGGCTGGTATGTGCCGGGCCTGTTCCTGAACGACCTGTGGATGGACTTCTTCCATCTGGTCTACCCGGGCCGTCCTCTGGGCTTCTCCGAGTACGGTGCCGAGGGTATGCCGAACCTCCACAGCTCGAAGCCCTGCCGCGGCGACCACACCGAAGAGTATCAGGCAAAGTATCACGAGTATATGCTCCGCTGCTTCGACCGGCATAAGTGGATGTGGGCGACCCATGTCTGGAATATGTTCGACTTTGCAGCCGACGCCCGCGATCAGGGCGGCGAGCCGGGCATGAACCATAAGGGCCTCGTCACCTTCGACCGGAAGACCCGGAAGGACAGCTTCTACCTCTACAAGGCATGGTGGAGCGACGAGAACTTTGTCCACATCTGCTCCAAGCGGTTCACCGACCGCACGGAGAGCGAGATGGAAGTGAAGGTCTACTCCAACCAGAAGTCCGTCGCCCTCTACGTCAACGGCGAGAAGGTCAGCGAGCAGACCGGCGAGCACGTCTTCAGCTTCCGTGTGCCGCTGACCGGCGAAATCGAAGTCAAGGCTGTGGCCGGTGACTGCACCGACACCGCTTCCTTCCGTCATGTGGACACCCCGAATCCCAGCTACAAGCTGGTCAAGACCAAGTCCAAGAGTGCAAACTGGGTCTGATTTGTGAAACATTCCGCCGACCGGCGGTTGTTATAGAAAAAAGGAGGAGAATCCGTGAAAAACACCAAACCGAAAGTACGGCTGTGGTCTGTTCTCACCGGTCTGACGGCTATCCTGACCGTCGCTGCCATCGTGGGCAACATCATCGCAAACCAGTACGCTACCACCATCAACGTCGCTCTGAATGCATCTACCTATAAGATCATCCACGGCGAGAATACCGGCGATACCGAATACTTCAAGAAGGGCTTTGCTTCCGATGAGGAGCGCGAGGCTTACGAGGCCGAACTGTGCGCGACGGTCGAGGCCGAGGGCGCAGCTCTGCTGAAGAACGAGAACAATGCCCTGCCTCTGGCCAGCGGCGCTAAGGTCAGCCTGTTCGGCCACGGCTCTGTGGACCTGATGTACGGCGGCACCGGCTCCGGCTCTGTCGATACCAGCAAGGCTCCCAACCTCAAGCAGGCTCTGGAAGCTCAGGGCATCACCATCAACCAGACCCTGTGGGACCTGTACAGCTCTGACTCCATGATGAGCAAGTACAGCCGCCTGACCCCCGCTTCCATCTCCGATACTCTGGAGGCGAACACCCAGTACGCTGTCAACGAGGCTCCCTGGAGCGCTCTGTCCAGCGCTGAGTCCAGCTTTGCTGAGTACGGCGACGCTGCGATCGTGGTCCTCTCCCGCTCCGGCGGTGAGGGCGCAGACCTTCCCAGCGGCGAGAATGGCACCAGCGACAGCTGGATCTCCGGCCAGGAGGGCGACGGCAACTACCTCGCTCTGTCTGCTGAAGAGATCGAGCTGCTGAAGAACCTGAAGGCTCTGAAGGACAACGGTACCTTCAAGAACATCGTCGTCCTCATCAACAGCTCCAACGCCATCGAGCTGGACTTCCTCAACCCCGAGATCTGCGGTGAGGACTACGGCATCGACGCTGCTATGTGGATCGGCGACGTGGGCCAGACCGGCATCAACGGTGTGGGCCAGCTGCTGTCCGGCGCTGTCACCCCCTCCGGCTCTCTGGTCGATACCTATCTGTACGACAACATGGCAAACCCCGCTATGTACAATTTCTACACCCAGGCTTACCCCAACGCAGCAGAGTACAACCTGCTGACCGAGGGTGCTGACGTGCAGGGTATGTACAGTGTCTATCAGGAAGGCATCTACCTGGCTACCGTTACTTCGAGACCCGTTACGAGGATGTCGTCATGGGTACCGCCAAGGCTGGCGATTACAACTGGGCAACCACCGTTGCTTACCCCTTCGGTTACGGCGACAGCTACACCACCTTCGCATACTCCAACTTCAACGTGACCGAGTCTGACGATGCCTTCACCGTCACCCTGAAGGTCACCAACACCGGCAAGACCTTCTCCGGCAAGGAGACCGTCCAGATCTATTTCCAGTCTCCCTACACCGCTTACGACAAGGCAAACGGCATCGAGAAGGCTGCTGCTGAGCTGTGCGGCTTCGCAAAGACCGACGTGCTGGCTCCCGGCGCTTCTGAGGACGTGACCATCACTGTCCCGAAGAGCGAGCTGCGCACCTACGACGCGAACAACGCCAAGACCTACATCGTGGACGCTGGTGACTACTACTTCACCGCTGCCACCGATTCCCACAACGCAGTCAACAACATCCTGGCTGCCAAGGGCTACACCGTCGAGAACACCAATGGCCGCATGACCGAGAACGGCAACACCGACCTCGTCTGGAAGTGGACCAACGACACCCTCGACACCACCACCTTCTCCACCGGCGCAAATGGCACTGCCATCACCAACCTGTTTGACGAGTCCGACCCCAACAAGAGCAGCAATGCTCCCGGCAGTGTGACTTGGATGAGCCGCTCCGACTGGACCGGCACCATCCCCACTGCTCCCGCACAGCTGACCGCCAACGAGACTCTGGCTGCAAGCCTCGCCTTCACCAAGTACGACGGCTCTGAGGCCAACAGCGTCGAGATGCCCACTCTGGGCGCCAAGAACGGCCTGACCCTCGCTTCCATGATCGGCAAGGACTTCAATGATCCCGAGTGGGATACCCTGCTGGACCAGCTGACCTACAGCGAGATGGTCAACACCATCACCCTCGGCTTCCACAACACCGCAGCCGCTGCCTCCATCGGCAAGACTGCTACCAAGGACGAGAACGGCCCTCAGGGTCTGACCGCTGCCCTGACCGGTGGTGCATCCGCAATGTGCTACACCTCCGAGGATGTCATGGCTGCTACCTTCAATGTTGACCTCATCAATGAGGTCGGCAGGTGCATCGGCGAGGACTGCCTGGCCATGGGTTACTCCGGCCTGTACGCCCCGGCATCAATATGCACCGCACCGCTTACTGCGGCCGTAACTTCGAGTACTACTCTGAGGACCCGTTCGTGGCTGGCACTATCTGCGCTGCTGAGGTGCAGGGCATCCAGTCCAAGGGCGTCTACGTCTACCTGAAGCACGTCGCCTGAACGACTCCGAGACCAGCCGCCGCGGTGTCAACACCTGGCTGAACGAGCAGACCGCTCGTGAGATCTATCTGGAAGTCGCTGACAAGGCCATCACCGATGGCGGCGCCTGGAGCGTCATGACCGGCTTCAACCGCTGGGGTGCTACCTGGTGCGGCGCTAACGCCAACCTGCTGACCGGCTTCCTGCGCGGCGAGCTGGGTATGCGCGGCATGTGCATCACCGACTTCTCCGGTTCCAGCCAGTACATGGACCTGGTGGACGGCCTCATCGCCGGCTCCGACATCTGGGACAGCCCGATGCCCAAGATCCACACCACCAAGGCTGCAAACTATGAGAACGATGCTTACATCGTCACTCAGATGCGCAACGCGATGCACCACATCCTCTACACCGTGGTCAACTCCAACGCCATGAACGGCTGGGCTTCCACCGATACCCTGAAGACCATCACTCCGTGGTGGCAGACCGCCATCTATGCGCTCATCGCAGTGCTGGCCGTCCTGACCATCCTGTGCGCATGGCAGCTGAGCAAGGCCCTCAAGGCGAAGAAGAGCATGGTCGATACCGCTCCCGCAGCTGACCAGAAGTAATTCCGGCGCAGATTTCCGCAACTGTTAAAAACGAATGGCAGCCTGTCCCCCAGAACGGCGGGCAGGCTGTCGTTTTTTTATAAGAAAAAAGGAGACACCGCAAATGGGTGAACAAACCGCAAAGGCGCCGGGCCTGAACCGCGCCAAGACCTACCAGCTGGTGCTGTTCCCGCTGAACAACGGCGCAACGAACGTGTACTATGTGCTGGTGCTTTCCTACATCGCTACCTTTGGCAGTAAGGTGCTGGCCCTGTCCATGATCTTCGCTTCGGTCATGGTCACCGGTATGCGCCTGTTCGACGCGATCACCGACCCCATCATCGGCGCCTGATGGACCGCACCAACGGCAAGTTCGGCAAGTTCCGGCCCTTCATGGTCATCGGCAACCTCATCATGCAGCCAGCATCCTCGTGCTGTACTGCCTGACCCCGCTCATCCCCGCCAGCTCGATGTTCCTGCGCTATGCGGCTTTCGTGGCTCTGTACGCAGTCTGGGTCATCGGCTACACCTTCCAGACCAGCTGCACCCGTTCCGGCCAGACCGTTCTGACCAACGACCCCAAGCAGCGCCCCCTGTTCACCATTTTCAACACCGTCGGCTCTCTGCTGGGCATGGGCGCGATGCAGTTCTTCGCCCCCATCCTCGCCAAAAACTATGAGGCGGCTACGCCTCTGCCGGTTTCTTCCGCACTCTGGCTCCTGTGGGCATCGTCATCTCCATCCTCCTCACCATTCTGGCCATCATCGGCATCTGGGAGAAGGACCAGCCAAGTACTTCGGCATCGGCGGCGAGGTCAGCGAGAAGGTCAAGCTGCACGAGTACGTCCAGATCATCAAGAACAATAACCCCATGCAGCGTCTGATGGTGGCTGGTGCCGGCTGCAAGCTGGCTCTCTCCATCGCCACCAACACCACCGTCCTGTGTATGCTGTACGGCTGCATGATGGGCAACTATGACGGCTTGTACCTGCCCATGATGGTGCTGGGCTACGTCTTCAGCGTGCCCTTCTTCCTGCTCACCGTCCGCACCAGCCAGAAGGAGGGCCAGAAGGCCAGCCTGATGAAGTACGTCAGTGTGGCATTTATCTGCTACATCGGCGTGCTGGTGCTGCTGCTGCTCTGGGGCCGCAGCGACGCCTTCACCCTGTCCATCATGGGGAACAACGGCCTGTCCATCAACCTCTACACCATCCTCTTCATCGCATTCTTCGGCATCGGCTACGGCGCATACTACGCCACCGCGATATGCCCATCCCCATGGTCGCCGACTGCTCCGACTACGAGACTTACCGCAGCGGCAACTACATCCCCGGCATCATGGTACTCTGTTCAGCCTGGTGGATAAGCTGGTGTCCAGCCTGTCCGCTACCGTCGTCGGCATCGCTGTGAGCTTCATCGGTCTTGAGAGCCTGCCCACCCAATACGACCTCTACACCCCCGGTATGAATTGGGTGGTCATCGTGCTGTTCTGCATCATCCCGATGGTGGCCTGGGCCGCTACCCTTATCGCCATGAAGGGCTACACCCTGACCGGCGAGAAGATGAAGGAGATCCAGGCGGTCACGCCTCCGCCGCGACGCTGTGGCCAACGGCATGAAGCTGGAAGAGGCCATGACCAAGTGGCAGAGCATGGACCAGCTGCCCGCCGAGTACCGCAGCTGAGCCTGTAAAAAGGAAGAACATGGAACAGAATGTACTGAACACTGACCTGACCGGCAAGGTGGCCGTCGTCACAGGCGCAAGCGGCACCCTGTGCTCCATCTTCGCCAAGGCTCTGGCCCGGCAGCGCAAAGTCGCCCTGCTGGGCCGCAATATGGAGAAGCTCAAGGCTCTGGCCGACGAGATCGAGGCCGAGGGCGGCATCGCCAGGGGCTACACCTGCAACGTCATGAACAAGGCCAACTGCCTGCAGGTGGCTGAGGACGTGATGACAGAGCTTGGCCCCTGCGATATTCTGGTGAACGGTGCCGGCGGCAACAACGCCCGCGCCAACACGGACAAAGAGTATTTCGAGATGGCCGACCTCGAGGACGATACCGTGACCTTCTTCGACCTCGACGAGAGTGGTGTAGAGATGGTGTTCAACCTGAACTTCATCGGCACCCTGCTGCCCACCCAGGCCTTCGCCCGCCAGATGGTGGGCCGCCCGGGCTGCAACATCCTCAACATCTCCAGCATGAACGCTTATCTGCCCCTGACCAAGATACCGGCCTACTCCGGCTCCAAAGCCGCTGTGACCAACTTCACCCAGTGGCTGGCTGTCCATTTCAGCAAAGTCGCATCCGGGTGAACGCCATCGCCCCGGGCTTCTTCGCCAGCGAGCAGAACGCCAGCCTCCTCTACAATGAGGACGGCACCCCGACGGCCCGTACCAATAAGATCCTCGCTGCGACCCCCATGGGCCGCTTCGGCGACAGCGAAAAGGACCTTGTGGGCGCACTGCTGTTCCTGCTGAACAATGACGCTGCCGGTTTCATCACCGGCATCTGCCTGCCCATCGATGGCGGCTTCTCCGCCTATTCGGGCGTGTAAAAACACAAAAAAAGCTCCGGCTTTCGTACGAAGCCGGAGCTTTTGTGCTTTTCAGGACTCTTTTTCTACATTCTGTTGTTTCTGCTCGATTTTTTCCATATAGCGCCAGAGGGTCGTGCGGCTGATGCCTAGCTGACGGGCAGCGGCGGCGCGGTTTCCGCCGTGGGCGGCGACGGTCTGTTGGACGACATCGCGGATGACTCTTCGAGGGTCTGCTCACTGGGCTTGCGGGCAGAAGCCGGCTGCGGCACGGCCCGCAGAGTCCGCTCTTTGGAGAGCATATCGGCCACCGTCCCGGCCCGGATGTAGGGGCCGTCCGACAGGGCGGCGAGGGCGCGCAGGACGTTCTTGAACTGGGTGTAATTGTTGGGCCAGGGGTACTGGCGGAGCATCTCGATGGCCCGGGGCTCGAAGCCCGAGAGCTGCTTGCCCAGCTCGAGTTCAGGCTGTTGAGGTAGAGGCTGGACAGAGATGGGATCTCGTCGGAGCGGCTGCGCAGGGAGGGCAGGGGAAGGGCCAGTGAACCCAGCCGCTCACTGAAATGCCGCAGCACCTCCGGCACCGGCTCCCCCTCGACGATGGAGCAGGAGAAGATGAGCCGCACCCGGCGGGCAAGACCGGTTTCTTCAATGGCGGCAAGAAGCTCTGAACTCCACTGGGGCGAGATGGACTCAAAATTCTGGAAGTAGATGGTGTTTCCGGTGGCGCTGAGAGGGGAGTTGTAGTGGTTGAGCAGGAAATCCCAGGTCTTCTCATTCAGCAGCGCACAGTTCACCACGATGAAGGGGTGGTTTGCAAGGGAGCTGTGCAGATAGAGGTAGCGTGCGATCTGCTCTTTGCCGGTGCCGGGCTCGCCGTAGATGAATACCGGCTGGCGCAGCAGGGCGAGGGAGCGTATCTCGGCCGCCTGGGTACCCATCGCGCCGCTGAGGCTGTAGAAGCTGTTGGCGAAGAGGTATTCGCACTCGCCCTTGTTCAGGGTGCGCAGGCCGGGACGGCTGGAATGGAGCGGGATGCGGGCCGGAACACAGTAGAACAGATACCGCTGGACGTTGTTCATCAGCAGCTGCTGGGCGGTGATGCTGTAGAGCTGGTCCCGCTCGGTGTAGTAAAAGCGGAGGTTGCCGCTGGCCGGTATCTCCCGGATGTGGGACTGAAGGACGCTGCTCAGCTCCGCCGGGACTTCGGAGATGCTGCTGTAGAAGAGGTCGCCGTTGGACTCCATGACGATGACGCGGCCATTCTGGCCCTGAGTGATGCTGCGGAGGAACAGGTTCTCCTGCCGCAGATAGCCGAACCAGGAGCTGATGTTCACGGCCTGGTCGATGGCGGCGTGGAGGCTTTCGACGCCGGAGGTGATGAGGAAAGCGTCGAAGCCCATCTCCCGGGCGATGGTGTGGGTGACCATGTCACAGACCACCATCGGTAGCCGCCCTGCTGCAGGCGCTCCAGAGTGTGGCGCACCTCAGCAGCGTTGTTCACGGTGAGGATGTCGAGGTTGAAGTCCAGCAGACTGCACAGGGTGTGGGCCGGCTCGGTGATGGAGGGGAAGCCCACGATGGCGTAGAGGCTGGAATAATTCTCGGCCAGCTTCATGGTGCGCAGCACGTCGTACACCGAGATGTGGATGTCCACCACCGGCAGGTCAGTCACCTGCCGGATGAGGGCGGCGGTGCCGCCGCGGGAGATGATGCAGTCATAGGAGTTGGGGGGCATCTGCTGCACGATGGCCTGCCCGTCTTCCAGGTCGCCGGTGTAAATGTCCATTTCGACATTGGGATAAGCCTGTGCCGCCTGCTCCATCGCAGTGCGCATTCCGTCGTAGGGGGCGATGCCCAGAATACGGGTGTGAGTCTCTATCACAACAGACACCTCCGTTCATATTTGCTACTATTCTAGCAAATAAACGCCCGAAAATCAAACAAAGACTGTCCTTATTTGAAACGGTTTAAGACTTTATAACCAAAAAACTTAATCAATGTTTCAAATTAAAACGGAAAAGACCGCTCGTTTCCATGCACGCCGTGTCAAAATAAGGCATAATGGTATCAAGAGAATAAATCATGAGAGGAGGAGCAACCTATGCTGCTTCTGCTGATCCTTGCAGATGACTTTACAGGCGCGCTGGATACGGGTGTCCAGTTTGCCGCCTGCGGCATCCCCACCCGCGTCGTGGTCGGAGAGCAGGTGGATTTTGCAGCCAATGACGCCGCTGTGCTGGTGGTGGACACCGAGACGCGCCATCTGCCCGCTGCAGAGGCCTACGCCGTCATCGCAAAACTGACCCGGGAGGCGATGAGTGCGGGAGTTTTCAGCATCTATAAAAAGACAGACTCCGCTCTGCGCGGAAACATCGGCGCAGAGCTTTCGGCCCTGCTCAAAACCAGCGGGGAGCGCCAGCTGCCGTTCCTGCCGGCCTTCCCCCAGATCGACCGTGTGACCCGGGACGGAGTACATTATATCAGCGGCGTGCCTGTGACCGAGAGCCCCTTCGGCATCGACCCCTTCGAGCCGGTGCGCCACGCCAGGGTGACGGAGCTCATCGGGGAACAGACCGATGTGCCTGCCTACAGCTTCCCGACCCTGAAAGAGGGTGAGGCTGTGCCGGAGCAGGAGGGCATCCTGGTCTTTGACGCCGGGAGCCTCGACGACCTTGCGTCCACGGCCGCGCCCTGTTCCAGAATGGCAAGCCCCGCCTGATGGCAGGCTGTGCCGGCTTTGCAGCGCTGCTGCCCGACCTGATGAAGATGACCGAGCGCAGGACGGTCACCATGCCGAAGCTGGACCCCCGTCTGCTGGTGGTCTGCGGAAGCGTCAACTCCATCACCCTGCGCCAGCTGGATGTGGCCGAACAGAACGGCTTCTCCCGCCTGCGCCTGACCCCGCGCCAGAAGCTCGACCCCGGCTATTGGGAGAGCGAGGACGGCAAAGAGGCCCTACAGGGCATCAACGAGATGCTGGCCGCGAATCCCCGCTGCATCATCGAGACCAACGACGAGGGCGGCAACCAGCCCACGGCGGATTACGCCGCCGCCCGGGGCCTCGACCTCGAGGGCATGCGGGTCGGCATCGCCAGCAGCATCGGCCATATGCTGGGCAAACTGTTCACCAGCCCCGCGCTTGGGACCCTGCTGCTCACCGGCGGCGACACGCTGTTACAGTGCATGAACTGCGTGGGCATCAAGGAGCTTGAGCCGGTGTGCGAGGTGGAAAAGGGCGTCGTGCTGGCCCGCTTCACCTACCGCGGCTGCACCCGCTACGTTATCACCAAGTCGGGCGGCTTCGGCCACAAAAAACTGCTGCTCGACCTTGCAGACCGCATTGCAGCCGAGCAAACTTGAGATAGACGATGGATTCGGAGAAAACCATGGCCTGTCAGAAACTTCCCGGCCTGCCCTGAGACGGTACGATCTACGAAAACGAAGAGTTGGATACGCTGGAAGCTCTGCTGCCCACCGGTGTCCAGACCCGCTGATTTTTTGAAGGAGGAAATTTGTTATGCTGACCCAGTACAATCTGAAGATGCCGCACGCAGTTTACGGCGGCGAGAACGCAATGGACAACATCACCGCCATCATCAAGGCCCGTGGTGCAAAGAAGGTGGCAATGTTCACCGACAAGGGCATTGAGGGCGCTGGCCTGTTCGCCCTGCCCGAGGAGGCTGTGAAGGCTTCCGGCGCAGAGTATTATGTTCTGGACGAGCTGCCTCCCGAACCCAGCTACATGGCTGTCCAAAAGCTGGTGGATGAGTTCAAGACTTCCGGCGCCGACCTCATCGTGGCCTGCGGCGGCGGCTCCGTCATGGACGCAGCCAAGCTGGCAAGCGTGCTGGTGACCGATGACTACGGCGTCAAGGAGCTGCTGGACAACCCCGGTATGGCTCAGAAGTGCGTCCCCATCGTCCTCATCCCCACCACCGCCGGCACCGGCGCTGAGGTCACTCCCAACGCCATCGTCGCTGTCCCCGAGAAGGAGCTGAAGGTCGGCATCGTCAACGAGAACATGATCGCGGACTACGTCATCCTCGACGCCCGCATGATCAAGAACCTGCCCCGCAAAATCGCAGCTGCTACCGGCGTTGATGCTCTGGCACACTGCATCGAGTGCTTCACCAGCAACAAGGCCAACCCCTTCAGCGACCTGTACGCTCTGGAGGGCCTCGACCTCATCCTGAACAACATTGAGAAAGCCTGCGATGATCCGATGCCATGGCCGAGAAGAACCGGATGCAGATCGCAGCTTACTACGGCGGTCTGGCCATCACCGCTTCTGGCACCACCGCAGTCCACGCTCTGAGCTATCCTCTGGGCGGCAAGTACCACATCGCACACGGCGTCTCCAACGCCATCCTGCTGGCTCCTGTCATGCGCTTCAACAGCGAGCATCCGGCTGTTAAGGAGCGTCTGGCTGTGGCTTATGACCGCTGCTGCCACGAGAACAAGACCTGCACCACCGTGGACGAGAAGGCTGCATGGATGATCGCCCGCCTCGAAGCGATCGTCAAGCATCTGGACATCCCTACCAGCCTGAAGGAGTTCGGCGTCCCCGCTGAGGACCTCGAGGGTCTGGTCGAGTCCGGTATGCAGGTGCAGCGTCTGCTGGTGAACAATATGCGCCCCGTCACCGCTGACGACGCCCGCAAACTGTATCAGGAGATCATGTAATAGAAAAGGAGAACACGTTATGAAGACCAGCGACATCAAAGGCATTATCCCTCCGGTAATTACCCCGATGAACAACGATGACGAGCAGACCGTCAACCACGAGGCTCTGCGTCAGCAGGTCGAGCGTCTGCTGGCAGGCGGCGTCCACGGCATGTTCCCTCTGGGCACCAACGGCGAGGCTTACGCCCTCTCTTTTAAGGAGAAGGAAGAGATCCTGCTACCGTCATCGACCAGGTCAAGGGCCGCGTTCCCGTTTACGCAGGCACCGGCTGCATCACCACCGCCGAGACCATCCGCATGAGCAAGCGCGCCGAGGAGATGGGCGCAGATGCACTGTCCATCATCACCCCCAGCTTCGCACTGGCTTCCCAGAAAGAGCTGTATGACCACTATGTGGCCGTGGCAAAGCAGGTCAACATCCCCATCATCCTCTACAACATCCCGCCCCGCACCGGCAACAAGCTCCTGCCCGAGACCGTGCAGGCCCTCTGCCGTGACGTGGACGTCATCGTCGGCGCAAAGGACTCCAGCGGCGACACCGAGAACCTGAAAGCTTACATCCGCCTGACCCGTGAGCTGGACAAGGACGTTGCCATCTTCGCGGGCAAAGACGATGCGATCCTGACCTGCCTGAAGGAGGGCGGTGTAGGCGGTATTGCAGGCCGTGCCAACATCTGGCCTGCTACCGTCGTAAAAATCTACGACTGCTTCAAGGCTGGCGACCTCGAGGGCGCACAGGCCGCTCAGGACGCCGTCGCCATCCTGCAGCAGACCTACAAGTACGGCAATCCCCACACCATCATCAAGACCGCTGTGGCCCTGCAGGGCTACAACATCGGCAAGTGCCGCGCCCCCTTCAACTACGTCCCCGAAGAGGGTTTGGAAGCCATCAAGAAAGGTCCTGGCCGAGAACGCTGCCAAGGGCCTGAACTGAGAAGAGCAAGGAGAGCACTGTTATGAATAAACCTATCGTTGGCATTACGATGGGCGATCCCGCCGGCTCCGGCCCGGAGATCACCATCAAGGCTCTGGCAGATCCGGAGCAGTATACCTACTGCCGCCCCATCGTTGTGGGCGACGTGAAGGTGTTTGAGCAGGCCAGGAAGTTCGTTGGCCGTGAGGACATCGTCATCCACCGCTGTGACAAGGTATCGGATGCCCTGTTCACCCCCGGAACCATCGACGTGCTGCACCTCGACCTCATCGAGGACATCAACAAGTTCGAAATGGCAAAGGTGAGCGTGGAGGGCGGCAACGCAGCCTTCCAGTGCGTCAAGAAGGTCATCGAGCTGGCCATGGCCGGTGAGGTGGATGCTACCTGCACCAACGCCCTGAACAAGGAAGCTATGAACAAGGCTCTGGAATACTATCACGCGAGAAGTCGGACGCTACACCCATTTCGACGGCCACACTGAGATTTACGCCACCTACACCCATACCAAGAAGTACACCATGATGCTGGCCCACCACGACCTGCGCGTGGTCCACGTCTCCACCCACGTCTCCCTGCGCGAAGCCTGCGACCGGGTCAAAAAAGAGCGTGTGCTGGAAGTCATCGAGATCGCCAATAAAGCCTGCAAGGATATGGCATCGAGAACCCCCGCATCGCGGTGGCCGGCCTGAACCCCCACTGCGGCGAGAACGGCCTGTTCGGCCGCGAGGAGATCGAGGAAATCACCCCGGCTATCGAGCTGCTAAGGCCGAGGGCATCACCGGCGTTGTCGGCCCCTGCCCGCCGGACAGCGTTTTCTCTCAGGCCATCGGCGGCTGGTACGACATCGTGGTCTGCATGTACCACGATCAGGGCCATATCCCCCTCAAGACCGTGGGCTTCGTCTACGACCGTGAGAAGCAGGAGTGGAAGGCTGTGGAGGGCGTCAATGTCACGCTGGGTCTGCCCATCATCCGCGCCAGCGTGGACCACGGCACCGACTTCTACCATGCAGGCAAGGGCAACGGCAATGAGCTGAGCCTTGTCAACGCCATCAAGTATGCCGTCAAGATGACCGGCTGCGAGGCGTAAATTTTCCAATAGCTCCTTGCACACCCGCTTTTGCAGCTTTGCTGCGAGGCGGGTGTTTTTTGCTTAACAGGCTGAAAGAAAAGTTCTATCCTGAAACGGATAAATCCGGGGAAAGCTGCTGAAATGTTCTAAAATGTTACACTTTTAATAGAACATTCATGAAATATCCTGGAATCGTTTCAGAATGAAACGGAAACAAGGCGATTTAGCCGTTGTAAGGGCCTGCTATTTTGAATATAATTTAGACAACAAAAACGAACAAAGACTGTGAAAAGCGGCGACGCCGCAGAAGAAGGCATGAAGTACACAGTCCGGTTCGCTACACGAGAACCCCAAGAGAAAAGGAGAACAAGATTATGAAAAAGATTTCTCGTCGCAGCTTTCTGAAGGTTTCTGGTACTATGGCAGCGGCTGGTGCTCTGGCAGCCTGCGGCGGCTCTTCCTCCACCAGCACCGCAGCTTCCAGTGAGGCAGCTCCTTCCGTTGAGGCAAAGGCTGTGGACGGTCTGCCCGATATGAGCAAAGAGACTCTGAACTTCAGCTCCGATAAGGTCGGTTCTGGCTCTTACAATATGATCGTTGCAATGTCCAAGGTGCTGGAGAAGGCTGGCGGTTTCCAGACTGTCAACGTCAACCCTGACTCTCCTGGCGGTATGGGCGCTCCTTATCTGTTTGCTTCCGGCAACACCGATCTGGCCTTCATCAACGGTGCTCCTGCAAAGTGGGCAATGGAGGAAGGCACTCTGGGCAAGCCTGCTACCAGCGGCTATGCAGCGGTCATCGGCGGCCTGACTGCTGTCTGCTACATCAACTGCGTGTCCAACGCATTCCTGCAGAAGTACAATGTCTCCACCATCGAGGAGATCTTCGAGCAGAAGCTGCCCCTGCGCATCGGCTGCTCCGCAAAGGGCTCCATGGATGCTGAGGCGCTTACCTGCTGCTCGAGTACTTCGGCGTGACCGAGGACGACCTGAAGAGCTGGGGCGGCTCCATCACCAACCAGGCGGCGATGCCAACGCAGACGCCATCGCGGACGGCCAGATCGACTTCTACATCGACCACACCTCTTCTGCTTCTTCCACCATGGCTCAGATCGCTACCAGCGTGGATGTCACCTTCCTGCAGTGGGGCGATGACCTGTGCAGCTGGTTCGTCAGCGAAAAGGGCTTCGACTCATCCCCATCCCGGCCAACTCCTTCAAGGGTCAGGATAAGGAGCTGACGCTGCCCGGCACTCCCGACTGCGTCTTCTGCAAAGAGAGCCTGAGCGAGGACGTCGTCTACGCCATCACCAAGAGCCTGAGCGAGAACCGCGACGCTCTGGTGGCCGAGTACAATTCCCTGTCTCCGTGGGAGCCTGAGACCGCTTGGGAAGAGATGAAGCGCGGCGGCTGCCCGCTGCATCCCGGTGCTGAGAAGTACTACAAGGAAGCAGGCTACATGAAGTAAGTTCCGGCTTTGAAAGCTTTCGGCGGAGGCGCTCCGCACGACATCAGATCTATCCTTTGACCGTAGGCAGAGGCCGGACGCTTTGCGGTGTCCGGCCTCTGCTTTCACAAGGGATAATACGGAGGGAAATATGAGCAACGAAAAAGAAACCAAGGTATCGGCTCTCGACGCCAAGGCCAAGGCTCTGGCAAACGAAGAGGACGAAGATACCAAAATCGCCAAGCTGCTGAAGAATATGCCGAAATGGCGTTTCTATTCGCTGGCAGTTCTTACCGTTATCTGGACGGTGTTCCAGCTCTACATCAAGCTGGTCAAGCCCCTTGACCCGTGGTTCCAGCTGCCGCTCCATATGTGCCTTGCACTGGTCGTGGTGTGGCTGTACAATCCGATGGTCGAGAAATCCAAGAGCCACAATAAGCTGTGGTGGATCTACGACATCTTCCTCATCGCGTCCAGCTGCTTTATCTGCTGGTTCTTCCTGAGCCACGCAGAACAGCTCAACTACCGCATCTTCAATGTTGACGTTATGACCACCACCGAGGTCATCGTGGCGGTGCTTCTGGTCATCAATGTCATGGAGGCCGTCCGCCGCGTGGTCAGTATGTCCCTGTTCTGGGTCATCTGCTTCTTCCTTGCTTATGCATGGTTCGGCCAGTATATCCCCGGCCTGTTCCGCTTCTCCGGCATCAGCTTCCCCAAACTGATGGAAGTCCTGATGTACGGCGAGAATGGCATCTTCGGCTCTCCGCTGGTCACTTCTCTGGGCACTGTTCTACTTCCTCGTTTTCGGCACCTTCTTCTCCAACTGCGGCGGCGGCGGTGTCCTGATCGACGGCGGCATGAAGCTCAGCGATAAGACGGTCGGCGGCCCCGCAAAGGCAGCTGTCATCTCTTCCGGCCTGCTGGGCATGGTTTCTGGTTCTGCAATCGCAAATGTTTCCACCACCGGCGTCTGACCATCCCCTTGATGAAAAAGACCGGTTATGACCCCGAAGAGGCGGCAGCAGTCGAGTCTGTTGCTTCCACCGGCGGCCAGATCATGCCCCCCATCATGGGCGCTGGCGCATTCATCATGGCCGAGATCATCGGTGTGCAGTATGCGCAGATCGCAGCAGCAGCCGTCCTGCCCGCTGTGGCCTACTTCCTCGCCGTGTTCATCCTTGTCCACATGATCGCAAAGAAGAAGGGTCTGGGCAAAGACTCCGGCGTACATTACGAAGGCAAGCCCATCCTGCCCCGCGTGTACCGTCTGCTGCCCATCATCGTTCTGGTCATCATGATCATCATGGGCTACTCTCTGCCCCGTTCCGCGATCTACTGCACCATCTTCTCCATCATCATCGCAGCGATCTCTCCTGAGACCCGCATGGGTCCCCGCAAGCTGCTCCAGACTCTGATGGACGGCGTCCGTCAGGCCGCAAACATTGCGATCCCCACCGCTGCCTGCGGCATCATGATCGGCATCGTGGTCAACTCCGGCGTTGCCGTCAAGATCGCAAAGCTCATCGGTACCTCTGGTGAGGGCAGCCTGTTCATCGCACTGCTCATCGCCGCTCTGGGCTGCCTGCTGCTGGGCATGGCACTGCCTACCGTGGCCGCTTACCTGATCGCTGTCACTCTGTTCGCATCGGCTATCCAGGGTCTGGGCATCTCCGCTCTGGTCACCAATATGTTCATCTTCTACTTCGGTGTCGTGGCTCAGATCACTCCTCCCGTCTGTCTGGCATCCTTTACTGCAGCAGGCATCGCGGGTGCAAGCGCATGGAAGACCGGCTGGAAGGCATTCTCCTTCGCCATCACCGCTTTCATCGTCCCCTTTGCATTCGTGTATCGTCCCGCTATCCTGCTGGAAGGCACGATGGTGGAGATCATCATTGCATACTGCATCGTCATTGCAGCCACCTATCTGCTGGCCTGCGGCATCGCTGGCTACCTGTTCCGTCCCCTGAAGATGTGGGAGCGCATCGCCTGCTATGTCGTGGCTTCATCTTCATCCTGCCCAGCTCCATGTCTGATATTATCGGCATTGCTGGATGCGCACTCATCATGGCTTACTGCTTCATGACGGGCAAGAAGAACGCCAATAAGGCACAGCCTGCCTGATAAGCGGTCCTTCCGAAAACCTTCTTCATAAATCACAGTTCGGCGAAACCCCCGCCTCCGGTACTCCCGGAGGCGGGGGTTTCTTGTTTGTCCTTTTTGGGGCGGGAAGAAAAGAAAAACGGGCAGTTCGGATGTGAAAGATGACGGAACAGTTGTGTTTGGGGACGATTTGAGCTAAGATTCTTAGCCGCCAGACATAGCAATTCAACTTTTTAATGCAACAGCAACAGCGTTGAATTGCATATCGCAAATATGCTGTTATCCTATTGCGTTATTTTCTTGACTTGCGCCAGACATGAAAAAAACTCCCCTCTGGGCGGGAGGGGAGCGGAAAAATCAATATCAATCGTCGTCGCTGTCGAGCTTGAGCACGGCGGTGAACGCCTCGCTGGGCAGGGAGACGCTGCCGAGCTGGCGCATCTTCTTTTTGCCCTCTTTCTGCTTTTCCAGCAGTTTTTTCTTGCGGGAGATGTCGCCGCCGTAGCACTTGGCCAGCACATCCTTGCGCATGGCCTTGACCGTCTCGCGGGCGATGATCTTGCCGCCGATGGCCGCCTGAACGGGGATCTCGAAGAGGTTGCGCGGGATGTTGTCCCGCAGCTTCTCGCAGATGCGGCGGCCCTTGGCGTAGGCGTTGTCGCGGAAGACGATCATGGACAGAGCATCCACGGGGTCGCCGTTGAGCAGGAAGTCCAGCTTGACGAGGTCGCTCTCGCGGTACTCCTTGAACTCGTAGTCGTAGCTGGCGTAGCCGCGGCTCCGGCTCTTGATGGCGTCGAAGAAGTCGTAGACGATCTCACCCAGCGGCAGGGCGTAGTGCAGGTCCACACGCACATCATCCATATACTTCATGTCGATGAGGACACCGCGCTTGTTCTGGCACAGGTCCATCAGGCTGCCGACGTATTCGTTGGGGGTGTAGAGGTGGACGTCCACGAAGGGCTCCTCCTGCTTGACGATGTTGGAGGGATCGGGGTAGCTGGACGGGTTGTCTA
>ENA-OQCN01000156-OQCN01000156.1-human-gut-metagenome-genome-assembly--contig:-NODE-156-length-34292-cov-3.200585_pt1 | contig 34292 bp, 34 predicted proteins | sample MGYA00242497_ERZ504576 | MGnify/ENA primary metagenome ERZ504576 (study PRJEB26092, sample SAMD00036296) | human gut metagenome | host: Homo sapiens | study: EMG produced TPA metagenomics assembly of...
GAAATCGCAAAAAGTTTTTGGATGTCAAAGAAAGAAACATTTTTTCGTGAGCGACAAGTTTCTTCCGGATATTCTGCGGACAATTATGTGGTATGATTTTGAACATAGAAGATCTTTCAAACTGGCTGAAACCACGCTTGATGCTTCGATTGCGCCGATAGAAAGTAAAACAATCGAACTGCGCGGCAACGCCTGCACCACATGGGGCGACTCAATCGCACCCGCAACCGTACTGTGGGTGAATGTACCACTCTTTAATGACCTCATGAAGGAGTGGCTTACCCGAAAGCAGGAACTTGCCTCCGGCACTATCACAAAATCCGAGTATCTCGAATGGTTGCTCCAATGGCCGGCATCCTCCGACATGGCCGGGAAGCGCGAACCGAAAAGACAATGGAGAAAAGCAAAATAAGCGTTTTGCAGTAAATCAAAATCCCACGCCTTTGTTGGCGCGGGATTTTGCAATTTTATGGTATGCCTACAATAGTATTCATCGGTGTACAAATGTCATGGTTCATATGCCGAAAATAGCTCTTGGCTTTGTTTGAATTCTCTGCCGCAGCATGAGTTTCCCGCAAGATTTTGCACCGTTTTTCTTCACCCTCTTTTGCGGCATCGATCAATCTTGTCGAGAATACGACCATTCCAGCGTTGGCTTCCAGATGCATGGCATTGACCTCAATGATCAGCCAGCGTTTCTCGCCGTTTGCACAGACCACGACTTTCCGTTATCCACTGCCATGTTCTTCTTTCAATAGCAATAGCCGCTTCAAGTGGTCCACATTGAAGCAGCTATATATTATCGCAATTTGAAACCAAAATGTGCCAAAGGTCAAAATAATTTTATCTGATAAGCATCTCCAAAGCCATCGGATTTTTATAAGTGATTCTAGGAAATCATGGTAACAATCCCTTCTTTTTCTCGCAGGAGCCGCCGGTAAAGCATCTAGAACGGATGCGCAGTCCGATGCCGCAGGCAGCGTTCTATGGGGATTAGGAAATTTCCCCAGCAAGCAGAAAATCGCTTTCGTGTCACGAAAAAGACGCTTGCAGAAGAGTGAAAACCGTTTTGAATGCGCGATTTTTTGTTTACTTAGAAGTCGATAGGTGCTATACTTAAAAATAGAGAATTATGCTCATGAACGGGCTGTTTTTAAGCAGGAGGCAGAGGCGATGGCAGTATCATATAACAAGTTGTTCAAGCTGTTGATAGACAAGAAAATGAAGAAGAAAGAGCTGTGCGAGCTTGCCGGAGTCAGCGCAAGTACCATTGGAAAAATGGTGCGCGGAGAACCTGTTTCCGTAGAATGGTAGAAAGAGTTTGTCTTGCATTAGAATGCACTCCAAATGATGTTCTGGAGTTTTACCGAGATGATAAAAAGCAGTAAGCCAAAGGAGAAAACGTGATGATAGATTTTGCGCCTGGCATGAGAACCATCATTCGTGACGAGGAATGGATGGTCAAAAAAATTGAAACGAATAGTCTTGGAAACAAGACTTTATACTGCGTTGGTGTTTCTCCGTTGGTTAAGGATAGAGAAGCGATTTTCCTTACGGATTTGGAAAAAATTCAAATCGTTGATCCTGCGGAAGTTAAATTAGTTGCGGATGCTTCACCGTTCTACAAACGAGCACTATTATATTTAGAAAGTCAATGGCGTCAGCAAATTCCTACTGATGCCAATTTACATATTGGCCATAAAGCGGCGATGGACTTGATGCCATATCAGCTTGATCCCGCAAAGCTTGCCCTGCAACGCCCTAGACAGAGAATTCTTATTGCGGACACTGTAGGTCTCGGTAAAACTCTGGAAGCGGGTATTTTGATGTCCGAGCTGATTGCTCGTGGTAAGGGTAAAAGAATACTGGTTGTTACCGTTAAGAGTATGATGACACAGTTCCAGAAAGAAATGTGGAACCGATTCACCATTCCTTTGGTGCGCCTTGATTCTAACCGGATTCAAAAGATTCGTGCCAACTTGCCGTCGAATTATAATCCTTTTTTCTATTATGACAAGACAATTGTATCTATCGACACCTTAAAGCGAGACGTTGAATATCGTACTCATCTGGAAAATGCATATTGGGACATTATTGTAATCGACGAAGCTCAGAATGTTGCCGAACGTGGAGATCATCAGGCGCAGCGTTCTCGTCTTGCAAAGCTGCTTGCAGATCGTAGCGACACAATGATAATGCTGTCAGCAACTCCTCATGACGGAAGAGCAAAGAGCTTTGCATCCTTGATGAATATGCTCGACCCGACTGCGATTGCAGACCCACAAAACTATACCCCGGAAGATATTAAAGGACTTTGCATTCGTCGTTTTAAGAAAGATGTCAAAGATCAAGTCAGTGGTTCGTTCTTAGAAAGAAAAATCACACTTGAGCGTTGCAATGCATCTGCAAAGGAAGAATACGCTTTTGATATTTTTACTGAAATGCAACTGGAGATGGATCTGGGTAAAACCAAAGGTACAGGTCAGCTGTTTAAGACCAGCTTGGAAAAATCTTTGTTCTCCAGTCCGGCAGCTTGTATCAAGAGTATCGAAGCGCGCTTGAAGAAACTATATAAAAAATATACTGCAGATGACATCAAAGATATTCACCTGCTTGAAAACCTGAAAACTGCGCTGGAGGCAATTACTCCGGCAGATTTTACACGCTATCAGAAACTCCTTGATCTCCTCAAAAGTAAAGAATACGCTTGGAATCCAGCAGATAGCGGTGACCGTGTTGTTATCTTTACTGAGCGTATCGAAACCATGAAGTATCTTGCCGAAAGACTTCGCCAAGATCTTGGACTGAAGGCAAACGCCATTCAGGAGATTTCCGGTGGGATGAGCGACGCTGAACAGCAACGCATTGTTGAGGATTTTGGCCGAACGGAATCTTCGGTTCGTGTTTTGGTTGCATCTGATGTTGCATCTGAAGGCTTAAATCTTCACTACTTGAGTCACCGGTTGATTCATTTCGACATTCCTTGGTCTTTGATGGTGTTCCAACAAAGAAATGGTAGAATCGACAGATATGGCCAACAGAAGCGCCCTGATATTCGCTACATGCTCATTGAAAGTGATAACAAACGTATCAAGGGCGATATGCGCATCATCGAAATCTTGATTACTAAAGAGGAGCAGGCTCTGAAAAATATAGGCGATCCTTCTCTGTTGCTCGGTAAGTTTACCATCGAAGATGAAGAGCTTGTTGTAGCTGAAACCATCGAATCCGGTTCGGATTCAGATGTCTTTGAACAAACATTGGATGCTGGTGAAGATGACTTTGATCCATTTGAAGCGTTGATGGCCGCAGCTGGTAAAGAGGAAGATGAGGATGAGAAAAAATCGGAGATTGTTTCGGACGAAACCTTGTTCTCGGATATAGATTATTTGTATCAGGCACTCACATATCTAAACCAGACAGAGAATCATCCGGTTGAAAGACTGAAAACGGTTTCCGGTTTAGATATCAGACTGACTTCAGATATGGAGCGACGTTTGAAAGCGCTCGTTCCGGAAGAAGCACTCCCGCAAGGCGAAACACTCCGTGTTTCTGATGATAAAGCCTTCTGCATGGAACAGATGAGAAGCAGTATGCAGAAAAATATGGATGAGGCTGCCTGGCCGACTACTCAGTATTTGTGGAAACTCCACCCCGTTCTTAGTTGGGTTAATGACAAAGCAAGTTTGCTGTTTAAGAGGGATGAAGCTCCTGTCCTTGGGGTTCCTGGAGCGTTAAAGGCTGGCGAAAGCATTTATGTTGTAACCGGCAGTATGCCTAATCTGAAGTCAACTCCTTTGGTTGATGAATGGTTTGGCTTGCTGTACCAAGATGGCAAATTCGTTAAGGTGCTATCTATGAATGAAGTGGTACAGAAAACAGGATTGAGCAATCCCAAGATTCCGAATACGAATTGCATCGGTGAAGATGAAATTTCTGCCGCAAGTTCCTTGCTACATGATGTGATTGCCCATGCAAAGTTGCATTTGGATGAGCATTACAAGAGATACCAGACAGAAATGCGTCCGCTATTGGATGAAGAAGTTGATAAGCTGATTGAGCTTCAAGAAAAGCATAAAGAATACTACCAGCTGACCTTGTTCGAGCATGAACGAAAGTTGAAGGAACAGGAGCGCCGGTAGATGAACTCTTTGATCAGTTTACGAACTGGGTAAAAGAAACGTTGACAATACAGAACAATCCGTACATTAGAGTTGTATCTGTACTGATGGGGGTATCACAGTGAGTATAGATTTGACAGGTATCACCAACAAAAATGAATACTATACGAACCACTACTTTTCCACTGTATTTGAAGAAAATACGAGTACCACTATTAGCAACTGGAACGCGGCTGCAAGAGATTCCGAGGAAATTAAAACGCCTTGGTCGCTCCTTCGCCAGAATGCCCGGCAGTTTTATACAGCACAATTGACAATTTGTTCGCTCTGCTGTAAACTTACAAGTGCTTGCCAATATCAAAGCACTCGCAGGTAGCTATCTGAAATCATTGGGCTATCCGGAAGCAACGCCAGAAGTTGTGTCGGTGGACGATTCTCTGTCGGTTCCGGTTTATCTTGAAATGACAAAGAGCAATGGCGCACCATTGCTGTGGGTATTGTTATCAGCATCTAAAGAATCGGATGCGGGCATTATGGAGAGCTTTGTGTTCAATGCCGACGATGTGGACGACGATGCTACCGGTACACTTTACAAGGGCGTTTTGGGCGAGATAGCAAACGAGGACTTGGTTACAAAAATTCTCTTTGGCACAGCTGAACCTCCTCGTTTTGTTATGCTGATTGGCATGAATCAGATCGCTCTTATCGACCGCAACAAGTGGAACGAAAAGCGCTATCTTCAGTTTGAACTTGAGGAAATTTTTTCTCGACTGGAAAACACGACTTTGCAGGCAATGTCTGTCCTGCTTCATAAGGATTCTCTTTGCCCTGATGACGGGAAAGTTCTTTTGGATGAGTTGGATGAACAGAGCCAGAAGAATGCTTCCGGCGTATCGCAAGACTTGAAGTACGCCCTCCGTGAAAGTATTGAATTGCTCGGTAACGAAGTCCTTTACGATATGAAGACACGCCTTGGGCGTGATCTTGATGCAGACCCTGTAGATGCCGGACAGTTGACTTTAGAGTGTTTGCGCTATATGTATCGTATGCTGTTTGTGCTTTTTATTGAGTCCAGGCCAGAACTTGGCTATGCACCGATCAAAGCACAGAGCTATTACTCCGGATATTCTCTGGAAAGTTTGCGAGATATTGCGGATAACATCCGTGATGATGTAAATGAAGTTGGTGATGGCTATTACCTGCATGAAACGCTGGCAAAGCTCTATGAGCTGATTTATGACGGCTATCCGAAAACGGAAGATGAGCTGAAAAAAGCGACAGGTTCCGATAGCCTGCACGATATGTTCCTGATTGCCCCGCTGAAGGCACATATCTTCGATCCGGAATATACCAAGATGATTACTGCGGCCAAGCTGAGAAACAGCTGTATGCTGCGTATCATCGACCTTATGAGCTTGACAAGGGCTACGGGCAGAAAAAATGGTCGCCGTGGCCGTATTTCCTATGCAAATCTGGCATCAACCAGATGGGCGCAGTGTACGAGGCGCTTCTTTCTTATCGAGGATTTATTGCCGAACATGACCTCTATGAAGTAAAGAGAGCCGGTGACAGCTTTAACGAGCTGGATGTTGGCTACTTTGTATCTGAATCCGAGCTTGATCAATATACCGAAGATGAGCGTGTCCGTTACGAATCTGGTGAAAAAGCGGGCAAGCTTCGTATGTATGAAAAAGGCACTTTCATTTATCGTCTGGCAGGTAGAGAGCGTGAAAAATCTGCATCCTACTACACACCAGAGGTTTTGACAAAGTGCCTGGTTAAGTATGCTCTGAAGGAGCTTCTTGAGGGAAAAACTGCGGATGAAATTCTCAAGCTGACCATCTGCGAGCCTGCTATGGGTAGTGCTGCGTTCTTGAACGAAGCGATCAATCAGCTGGCAGAGGCCTATATCTCCCGTAAGGAGAAAGAAACCGGCGAGATCATCAGCTATGAAAAGAGATTTAATGAACTGCAAAAGGTCAAGATGTTCATTGCCGACCGCAATGTTTATGGTATCGACCTGAACCCTGTGGCTGTTGAGTTGGCAGAGGTTTCCCTGTGGCTGAATACCATTTATCAGGGTGGCTTTGTACCTTGGTTTGGCACCCAGCTGGTAAACGGAAACTCCCTGATCGGTGCAAGGCGGCAGGTTTACCGCATTGAAAACACACAATCCACCTCTAAGGGATTGCGCTGGTACGAGATAGAGCCGGAACGGGTACCTTGGGGAACAAAGCGTATGCCGAAGAAGCAGGTTTATCATTTCTTGCTTGGCGATCCGGGAATGTGCAGCTATTCCGATAAGGTTATCAAGCAGTTGGAGCCAGAGAACATCAAGGAGATGAAAGACTGGAACAAGAAATTTACCAGTCCGGTCACTGACGATGAGGTTGTTACTCTGCTGCGACTTTCTGCGGCAATTGATGAGCTGTGGGCAGCGCAAATTCAGTTGCGTAAGGAAGTAGGCGCTAAAACACAGGACTCCCTCTCTATCTTTGGCCATACTGATGATGTAGAAGATTCTCATACAACGATTCGTCAGAAGGATAAGATTTTCAGTGAGCTTTATAAGAGCGAACACATGAAAAATGCCGGTCCCTATGCACGACTGAAGTTTGCAATGGACTATTGGTGTGCGCTGTGGTTCTGGCCGATTGACAAAGCGGATCTGCTTCCTACCAGAAGTGAATTTTTGTTTGATATGTCCCTGATTCTTGAAGGAACCATGGCATCTGTGAATGTTACAGATTCTGTCAAGGGCGGTCAGCTTTCTCTGTTCCCGACGGAAATGGAACAGATGGCAATGGATATCATCTGGATATCATCGACACTTACGGTACGGATACCATTGTAGATATTCCTCGTCTGCGTAAGGAAAATCCGAGACTGGATCTTGCTGCAAGAATTGCGGAACAGAACAAGTTTATGCATTGGGAGCTTGAATTTGCGGACTTGTTTGCAGAGCGTGGCGGATTTGATCTGATTATTGGTAATCCGCCTTGGATTAAAATTACTTGGAATGAGCAATCGGTTCTTTCTGATACGCACCCAATGTTTGCGGTTAAAAAACTGACTGCAACACAAACAACGCATAAGCGAGCAGAAGCACTGGAAAATACAGCAACACGCAAAATGTATTTTTCAGAATATGAAATGCTATCTGGTGAGCAAAGTTTCTTGGGAGCAACGCAGAATTACCCTGATTTACAGGGAGCAGTTAATCTATATAAATGTTTTTTACCGTTGGCGTGGGGGAAAAAATTGTGAAAGCGGCGTAGCGGCTTTCGTACACCCTGAGGGCGTCTATGACGACCCGAAGGTGGTGCACTTCGGGAAAAGCTGTATCCTCGTTTGCGTTATCATTTTCAGTTTGCAAATGAGAGAAAGCTGTTTCCCGAAGTGCACCACCATACAACATTTAGCTTAAATGTGTATGGTGGTCCACTGATGGTGTCTTTCGACACCATCAGTAATCTCTACGATGCTAAGAGCATCGTAGAGTGTTACGAAGGAGACTCTACTGCAACGATATCAGGCATTAAGGATGAAAATGGCGATTGGAATGTAAAAGGTCACCCTGACAGAATCATTCATGTGACGAAAAAAGAGTTGGCAGTATTCGCAAAACTGTTTGATGGTAGTGAAAAGTGGAAACAAGCAAAGCTGCCCGTCACACATGTAAAGCAAATTGTGGATGTCCTTGAAATATTTAATGAACAAACAGAAACATACGCAAATATAACAGGTGGAATTTTTACATCTCAGTTGTGGAACGAAACTGGAGCACAAAATGATGGGACAATTGCAAGGAAGGTTCATTTTCCAGATGGATTGATTGACACGATTTATTCAGGCCCACATATTAGTGTAGCAAACCCAATATTTAAGACGTCACGCAGAATTTGCAATTTAAATAGTGATTATGATAATGTCGATCTATGCATAGTGGATAAGGAGTATTTACAACGCTGTAACTACATCCCTGCTATAGATGCATCTTCCTATGTTACCCGGATTCCTAAATGTGGTAATGAGACGTATGTTACTGATCATTATCATGTGGCATTTCGTAGAATGCTAAACCAAGGAGGCGAGCGTACACTCATTGGGGCAATTATACCGCCAAAAACAAGCCACATAAGCACAGTAATTTCCCTGATTGTTCCGCAAAATAACCTGCTTAAAACAGCAGCAGAGATAGCGTCTATTCCATATGATGCATTAATAAAAATCCTCGGGAAAAGCGATATATATGCCGATACTATCGAAAAATTCCCAATTATTACTTATGACAATGAGGCTGAGGTTATAAGTAGAATTGCGATGCTTTCGATGCTCAACAACTATTATAGTCAACTGTGGCAAGAGACTTTCAATAGTAATTGGAAGTTGTGTCGCTGGTCTAAATCTGACCCACGTCTTTCTAATACTCGTTTTAGCTCATTAACACCACACTGGACTTGGGACACTCCCCTCCGCACCGACTACGAGCGTCGTCAGGCTCTGGTTGAAATTGATGTACTGACAGCAATGGCTCTGGGCATGACGTTGGAGCAGCTGAAAACCATCTACGCATCCAATTCCCGGTGCTGCAAAGCTATGAGGCGGACACTTGGTATGATGCCAACGGCCGAATCACTTTTACCAACAACCGTAGTCTTGTAGGGGTTGGTTTCGACCGGAAGGAGTTTGAGCTGAACATGAAGGATGCCCCTGCCGGTAAGAAATTCTATCGCACCATCATGGATGACACCATGCCCGGTGGCCCTGTGGAGCGCACCATTGAGTATGTTGCCCCCTTTGACCGCTGTGACCGTGAGCAGGACTACGAAACCGCATGGAAGTTCTTTGAGGAGAAGTACGGAAGGATGTGAAAGAATGAAGGATGTATTTTCTGTTTCTTCGTTAGAAGAGTATATTAAAATTGTAGAACGTTTTTCACCAAATTTTTCGTTATCAAGAGGCCAAGGTAGTGATCTTCCGTTGCTTCCCTCTGCCTTAAGGCGTGATCAAGATGGAATGCGTTTGTATAGCAAAACAACTATACAGTCATTTCTGGAAGATTTTAAGTTCAATTCTCAAATGTATATTGAAGGAGCCTCTACTTACCATGAAAATGATTGGTTAATTCATGCGCAACATTTTGGTGTGCCAACATATCTTTTGGATTTTACATATTCCCATTTGGTTTCACTGATGTTTGCGCTTGAAAAAGCATTTGACTACGATCAAGATGATGAGGATAATGCTGTTGTCTGGTTATTAGATCCGGAGGCTCTAAATCTAAAGACGATTGGAAGAAAAGAAATTATAAATCTTTCCGAAGAATCAATTGATTCTGTAAGAAGGTTTGAACATCCCTTTGTTGTTAATTCTCGAAAAAACAATGCTAGAATGATGGCGCAAAATGGATTGTTTGTATATTTTCAGGATGATGCAAATGCCCTGCAAGAGACGGATGGAGCAGATAAATTCTTAAAGAAGATAGAAATACCGCACATTAAAACAAAAGATATGTTAAAAGCTCTTTACATTTTGGGAATGAGATTTAGTAGTATCTATCCAGAACTATCGTCTATATCAAAGGATATAATACTAAAAAATAGGGTTTTAGAGTCATATAAGCAGGAGGAAAATGATGATGGATACTAATTTTACTGTTAAACCGACAAATTTAGATCAAACAATCAAAAACATAGTTATGTCCATTGATAAGGGTTATGAGCTGCAAAATATGGATGAAGATACCATTACAAGTGACACAAAGTTGGACTATAATGACAGTCTTATTTTAAAACCATTTTATCAAAGAGATTATAGGTCAACTGTCGAAGATGAGAGTTCCCTTATTGAGTCTATTCTTGTAGGAATTCCAATTCCTCCTGTGTTTTTATGCTCTACTAGATTAAAGGGCGTTCAAGTTTTAAATGTTGTTGATGGTCAACACAGATTATTTGCATTTTATCGTTTTCGAAAAGGAGACTTTCGTCTTTCAACCTCCCTTTGCTTCCAAAATTTAACGGCATGAAATTTGATGAATTGCCTTTTGAATATCAGGAACAGTTTATTTCGCACAAACTTCCAGCTTTTGTTTTTCGTGATTTTCCTGGAAAAGAGTTTGAATTGGAGGTGTTTAATCGATATAACAAGGGCACAAAAGGCCTTAACACCTCAAGAAATTCGTAATGCGGTATACGCATCTCCTCATAACGAACACATTAGTGATTTTGTCAAACAAATATATGAAGGTGACAGTGAGCGAGATAAAAAGTTGCGAAATATTTTCAATGTAAGCAAAGATCGATTGCTGAAAAAAAAGGTTCACGAAGGAATTCAGTATTCTATATGTTCTAGAGTATGGTATTCAAGAAGAATTTAAGGACTCAACTACATATGCAACAGAATACATGAAAAAGAAGTCGAACTTCTGTAACAATAGTACAGAAGAGGAGATAATGCAAGATCTTAATTCTATGCGTGCATTGTTTGAAAACTATTTGAATTGGCTACTTGAATGCACAAAATATACGCCTTATCCAATTTCTAAGGAGTTTTATGGCATCTCTAGTAAACAGTATAAGTTTTCCACGTCTATGGCGCTGGTGTTAACTGCACTTTATAAGAAGGTTTACATTGATATTGGCAGTAATAACTTAGCATTTGATGATGTTATTCTTAAAATGAAGACGTGCTTGATACATTCATTCTTAGAGGATTCCTCATATTCCGCATCGAGTACTAATTCAAGGGAAATAGAAAAGTTAATAGATAATTTCACAATATAATACTATATATGAGGAGGATTGCAGTATGCTACCATCCATACTTGCGAAACAATTACAGAAAGGCATCGGGGATTATATCGAAACCACATTTCCGATGACCAACGAACCGTTCAAAGGTTCCGTAGAGAAAATGCTGGCGAATGAAGCTCTGTTTACCATGAGCCTTATGTTGCTGTGCGCCTTCCGTTCCGTGTGGCAGCGGAAATGCCAACTTGTTTTGAAGCAATTCATCCTGCATATCTTCCTTATGTGCATCAGCAAAAAGCTTTTGAGCGACTGACCGGAGATGATGGTAGATCCACGTTAGTTGCTACGGTACTGGTTCCGGTAAAACCGAGTGCTTCCTCTATCCAATTCTGGAGTATTGCTATCAGCACCGTGGCGAGCGAGGAATAAAAGCACTTATTATTTATCCGATGAATGCCTTGGCAACGGATCAGGCGAAACGTATAGCGGAGCTAATCTATGGAAGCGATGAACTCCGTGGGAATGTGACTGTCGGTATGTATGTTGGTGGACAAGAGCATACGCCCGCCCGCACTATGAGCGAACATGGCGTTATTACAGACCACGAAACCATGCTGAACGACGCACCGGATATTCTGATGACCAACTATAAAATGCTGGACTATCTGCTGGTGCGTCCGAAAGATGCTCTCTTGTGGCAGGATAATAATTCTGAGACTCTGAAATATATCGCAGTCGATGAGCTGCATACATTCGATGGTGCACAAGGCACAGATTTGGCCTGTTTGCTTCGTCGCTTGAAACGGCGCTTGGGCATCTATGATGGATACCTGTGCTGCGTCGGTACATCTGCAACGATGGGCTCAAAGGAAAACAATAGCAGTATTCTGAACTACGCAGAAGAAATCTTTGGTGAACCGTTTGACAAGGACGCAATTATCACAGAAGACCGTTTGAGTGCGCAAGAATCTTTGCGGGAGCCGAAGTGACGGAATTACGTTGCCAACAGTAGAGCAGGCTATAGAGCTGGAAAAATTGTCTGAGGAAGATGAGCCTTCGGCCTACTTGCAGAGCGCGGTAAAAGATTGGCTCCCGAATTTTTCTTTTGATGTCCTTGACGATGAAGGCAGAATACAGCTTGGATATGAACTGATGCATCACAGTTTCATGCAATCGGTTATCAATCTGACCGGCGGTACATATTATCAGGTTTCAAAAATTGCAGAAGATTTGGCTGTTCATTACCCGGATTTGAAAACCCTGCCTGATGCAGATGTAGTTATCAATTCTCTCTTTGCTTTGATTTCTCATGCAAGAACGGGAAAGGTAGGAAAGCTACGTCCTTTTTTGAATGTTCAGGTTCAGCTTTGGATGCGGGAACTTCGTCGCTTGGTTGCAAAAGTAGACTCAGATGAAATCACTTATGAGATTGCTCATGATTTGAATAAACAACAGGCAAAGCAGTATCTTCCTGTTGTAAACTGTCGTGATTGTGGTATTACAGGTTGGGTATCCGTACTCAATGAACGTAGCAATGCCACCATGACAAATCTTGAATCGTTCTATAACCTATATTTCCGTGCTGACGAAAAAATCGTGATGATGTTTCCTCATTCTCATGATGAACGTGTTTCGGGTATGATTCCTGCAAGAATTTGCCCCGATTGTCTGCAAGTAAAACTTGGTGAGGATGGGACCGACGAGTGCGTCAACTGCGGTGCTGAAATGGTTGATGTAATGATTCCCAGCCCAATCAAGACTTCTGGCACTAAGAACACAAACAATACGTTTGCCCCTGCTGTGGCAGTCGTCGTGTCTGTCGTTGATGGGCCTTCGTAGTGCAACAGAAATTAGCGCAAGCATTTCTCAAATGTTTGCGTCCAAGTTTAACGATGATAAAAAGACGTTGGCATTCTCTGATAATGTCCAGGATGCTGCACACAGAGCAGGCTTTTTCAACTCAAGAACATGGCGTTTTGGCCTTAGAACTGCTATTCAAAAATACTGTACTGAAACAGGTTCAGGGAAAAACCTTGCGGATTTTCAGAATGGTTTTATTAAGTATTGGCATGAGCACATGACCGATGAGCAGTTTGTAAGTTTCTTTATTGCTCCTAATCTGACTTGGAAGCAAGCCTATGAAGATATGGTTGAGAAGCGCAGCTTAGGCAAGGATAAGCAGGCACAAATTCTGATATATGAAGTAGAGCAGCGTATTAAATACGAAATCATGCTTGAATTTGGTCTTGCCGGTAACATTGGGCGAACGCTTGAAAAGTCTAATTGCTCTGTTATTTCCTTTGCTACGGAAGATATTATTCGGATTGCTGATGCCGTACAGGAAAGAACTATCAATGAACTTGGTGTGCTGACCTCTGAAAACTCGGATTCGTTCAAACGTATGGTTATCGGGTACTTGAACCTTATGCGCACAAATGGCGCTTTTGAGGATAAAGTGTTCGATGAATATACCATGGGCGATGGCAATGGCTATATGTTGTCAAACGACAGGAATCGTTGGCTGCCTGGCCGTCAGTCGGGTCGAAACACACCTCGCTTTATTGCTGAGCATATTGGCAATGGTCGCTCGTCTTTTGAGTTTGATTCACCTGCTGCTAATAAGTATGTGGACTGGATTGCTTCTTGCTGTAACGAAGTGCTGGTAGACGACAGCACGTTTCGGGCAATCAGTAAATTTATTTTGGACGAAGCAGTGAAGCAAAATGTAATATCTCTGGTTCCTTCTTCGGTCAATTATAAGATCTACGGGCTAAATAAGGAACGTGTCTTTATCACGGATGATGTGATGCAGATGCGTTGCGCTAAATGTGGTTCTGTATATGCTGTTGCAGCAGAAAATGCAGAGCTTTGGATTGGTGCGCCTTGCCAAAGGACTACCTGTGGTGGGTTCCTTGAAGAATACGAGTCAGGCGAAATAAATTATTATGGCCGCCTTTACAGTGCTGGTGATTTGGTTCGTATCAACGCAAGGGAACATACGGGTTTGTTAGAACGTCCCGATAGAGAGCAGCTCGAAATTGATTTTAAGCGCAGTAAGGATACTCAGGAGATTTGGGACCCCAATGTATTATCGTGTACTCCGACCCTTGAAATGGGTATTGATATTGGTGACTTGTCTACCGTCATCCTGTGTAGTATGCCGCCAGCTCAGAGCCAATTCTTACAGAGAGCAGGTCGAGCAGGTCGTAAGGATGGTAATGCACTGACCTTGGCTATTGCGAATGCAAGACCCCACGATTTATATTTCTATTCTGATCCTTTGGATATGATTGCCGGCGAGGTTACTCCACCAAAAATATTCCTTCGAGCATCTGCTGTTTTGGAAAGGCAGTTTGTAGCTTTTTGCATGGATTCCTGGGTTAAAAAGGGGATTCCTGATGGCGCTATTCCTGATAAAGTTGGTATTGTTCTGAAAAAATTGGATGCCCGCCCGGATGATATGTTCCCATTTAACTTTCTGAATTATGTACAAAGCACGTTATCCCGTCAGTTAAACTCTTTCATGCAGATGTTTGCAGCGTACCTTGATGATAGTGCAAGAGAAGAGCTGCAATGTTCGCCAGAGGGAAAGACGCTAATGATAGTCCTATGTATGTCAAAATTCTGGATGCATTCGAGGATTTGAAAAAACAACAGGATACATTGAGAACAAGCGTTGATGCCCTAAAAGCGATGATTCGTGATCTGGAAGATAAGCCAAAAGATAGTTCCTATGATGAGGAAATTAAAGAACTGAAGCGTGAAGAAGCGGCATTGCTTACAGTCCTTCAAGAAATTGGCAAGAAAAATATCTTTAATTTCCTGTCTGATGAGGGATTGCTTCCAAATTACGCTTTCCCTGAAGCAGGTATTATTCTTCGGGCAGTTCTTTATCGTAAGGAGGATGAGGAAACACCGGCTCAGAAGAAAAAATATGAGAAGATGGTCTATGAATATAGCCGCAGCGCTTCCTCCGCTATTAGCGAATTTGCTCCTAATAATAGCTTTTATGTAGACGGTCGTAAGCTGACCATAGATCAGGTTGATTTGACAACCGCTCAGACCGCAAGATGGAGACTTTGTCCGAATTGTTCTCATGCTCAGATTGAGGAAACTGGCAAGAATACATCAGCTTGTCCTCAGTGTGGTAGTCCTGCTTGGGCTGACGCTGGACAGGTTAGAACCATGCTGAAGGTTCAAATGGTCTATTCTAACATGGACTATACCAAGAGCCTAATTAACGATGAAAGCGATGATCGAAACAATGTTTTCTATTGTAAGCAACTCTTGGTTGATGTAGATGAGGATCACGATATTTCCAGCGCATATCGTATGGACAACGAGGATTTCCCGTTTGGATATGAGTTCGTTCGCAAAGCAACTCTGCGTGAAATTAACTTTGGCGAGAGTGACATGACTGGTGAAAAGCTGTCTGTTTCCGGTGTCGAAGAAGTACGCAAGGGATTCAGAATCTGTAAATATTGCGGCAAAATCCAACCTGAAAACGCAAAGCTAACCATAGCTTTGCCTGCAAAACAAGAAAGATGCCCACTTTAATGCAGGCTGACGCTTATGAAGAATGTCTGTTCCTATACCGTGAGTTCAGCACAGAAATTCTCCGACTTCTTGTTCCAGCGACTACAATGGATTCTTCCTCTGTGAAAATGGAATCGTTTGTGGCTGCATTTATGTTAGGTATGAAAGAGTATTTCGGTAATGTTGATCATTTAAGGGCAACTGTCAGTGAAGTCCCTGTTCCCGATGCAGATTATCGAAAGCAGTATCTGGTTATTTATGATTCTGTTCCGGGTGGTACGGGCTATCTGAAACAGTTGATGCATGAAAAAAAACGCTCTAATTGAAATTTTTGAAAGAGCACTTCATGTAATGGAGAATTGTTCCTGCAAGGATGACCCGCAGAAGGATGGATGTTACCATTGCTTATACGCCTATCGTCAGAGTCAGCAGATAGGTAACATTTCAAGGACTACGGCTATTAGAATCTTGAAATCAATTCTTTCTGGCAAAGATAATGTTCAGAAGATTGATAAGATCAATGATATTCCCGTTAATCCGTTGTTTGATAGCGAGTTGGAACAGCGCTTTATGGAAGCAATTCGCACCAAGGTTGGTGCCGCCAATGTAAGTGACACAATCCGCAATGGCAAACACAGCTATTATGTGAAGATAGAGAACTTTGCTTGGGAAATCGAGCCACAGGTCCTTCTGGATGCTGGTTCTGGTGTTTCGGTAGATTGTAAGCCGGATTTTGTGTTCTGGCCAGTTTCCGCACCAGAGCACAAGCCTGTGGCTGTATTCACAGATGGTTTCCTATATCACAAAGACATCGTTTCTGATGATACAATTAAGCGAGAAGCTATTCGCAGAAGCGGCAATTTCCGTATTTGGTCGCTAAGCTTTAAGGACGTTCAAAGTGTATTTGCACCACAGGGCGATTTTTATACGACAACACTTGAAGCAGAAAAAATGCCTTCCGGCAAGACGATGTACCAGAATATGATTAAGAAGCAAAATGCAGATGTCATTGAACCGGCAAAGTTGTCTTCCTTTGATTTGCTGCTGGAATATCTTAAACTGCCTGATGCAGAAAGAGTTTTTAAGGGACAAGCATATGCATATTCTCTGTCCTTGTTGGAACCTGCTTTGATGAAGAACAATCTTGCTTTCAATAATTGGGAGACGATTGTAAAAGCTGTAAATGACCAGACACACTTTACTAATGCTAATTTCGTGTTCCCTGGAACTATATTCGGCAGCTGGATTCCGAGAACTTCTAATGCGCATCTGGCAATTCACTCTGCTATCCTTGCATCTGAACTTAAAGCAGAGGGCGCTGTTGCGGTTTGCGCTGTTCTCAATGACGAAAAGGATCGTAGAACAGACAAATATGAACAGGAATGGAATGGCCTTTGGAGATTCTATAATGTGATGCAATTCTCGGATGAGTTTATAGCGGTATCATCTGTAGGCATGAGCCACATGGATTACCTCGCACTGCCAGTTGCAATAAATGCTGATTCTGATATCGTTGCGCCTGTAGCCGCGGTTGATGATGCTTGGAATGCAATTAAGGAGCTTCTGTTCGATGATGATGCAAAAGCATTTGTCGAGATCGCAAAAGACGCTGGCGTACCGGCCCCGGATGAAGATAACATTGGTTACGAAGTTGAAGGCGATGATGGAGAAGTGGTTGCTACTGTTGAAATTGCATGGCTGATAGACGAATTGGTTTTATGACTGCTGAACAAGCTGAAGATAAGGAGAAACTCGAAAAATTGGGATGGAGAATCCTGAATTTGCTGGATATTGCGAATATGGATGTCGCAAGCTATTTTGGAGGTGATAACCAATGACGGATAATGTTAAAGTGGCAATCTCATCGGATTTTTTAACAGCATTTGCTCGTCTTCCGAGACAGGTACAAGGTAAAGTAACGGAGTTTGTAAATAAGTTCCGAAACAATCCGATGTCTCCTGGCATTAACTATGAGAAACTTAATTCGGGAATAGATAAGAAAATTTTTTCTGTTCGTATTGATGATACTTATCGTGGTATTGTTGTCCGTCAGCAAGAAGCTGGAGTATATCTGCTTTTGTGGGTAGACCACCATGACGAAGCGTATCAATGGGCTGCTCGTAAACGATGCGAAGTCAACCCTAAAACAGGTGCAATTCAGGTGTTTGATGTTCAAACTGTAGTAGAACAGGTATCTGCACCTGAAAAAGTTGCTCTATTTGCCCTTGCAAAAGATGATGATTTGCTTAGACTCGGTGTGCCTGATGTTCAGCTTGATCTTGTTAGAAGTTTTGTTAATAAAGAGGATTTTTATAAATCGGAATCCGCTATGCCACATGATGCTTATGAGCATCTTTCTTGGTTGGCAGAAGGTTTTCCTATGGAAGAAGTATTAGAGCTTGTTTCTGAAGAACAGAACACCTCTGCTTCCAGCGAAGATTTAGCAGCTGCATTAGATGTTCCTACAACGCTGAAATCTTTTGTTGTGGTCGATGGAGAAGATGAATTGCGTCGAATTATGGCAGGACCGCTGGAAAAATGGCGTGTATTTCTTCATCCGACACAGAGAAAAATTGTACAGAAAGAGTATTCGGGTTCTGCAAAAGTGCTCGGTGGTGCTGGTACTGGCAAAACCGTAGTTGCCATGCATAGGGCGAAACATTTAGCGTCCAAATGCGAAGGACAGCAGAGGATTTTGATGACAACCTTTACTGCAAATCTCGCAGCTGACATCCGAGAGAATCTTCGTAAGATCTGTACATTGGAAGAACTCCGAAGAATAGAAGTCATTCATCTGGATGCCTGGGTGAATCAGTTCCTTCGAGAGTCTGGATTCTCTGCTCAAATAGGCTATGACGATGTAATAAATCCCCTTTGGGAGAGAGCTGTTTTGTTAGCAAACATCGATTTGCCGTATGAGACTACGTTCTATGAAGAAGAGTGGAATAGAATTGTGATCGCACAAGAGGCTCTTACACTCGAAAAATATGTAAAGGTAACCAGAAACGGTCGTGGCACCAGACTTGATCGTAAAAAAAGAATGCAGGTCTGGAAGGTTTTTGAAAACTATCAAAATCTGATGAAAGAGAACCAGATACGTGATATAAATACTGCCATGTATGAAAGTACCAAACTGCTTCAATCTGCGGGCAGAAAACCAAGATATGCAAGTATTATTATCGACGAAGGACAGGATTTCAGCGACAATGCATATCGCTTGATTAGAGCGTTGGCAGGAGAGGAACATCCCAATGATATTTTCATAGTTGGTGACTCTCACCAGAGAATATATCGAAATCATCCGACCCTTTCTAAGTGTGGTATAAATGTCCGTGGTCGTAGTAGTATCTTGAAAATAAACTATCGTACTACAGAGGAAATCCGGAAACATGCTTTTGCGCTATTGAACGGTATTTCTTTTGATGATTTGGACGAAGATTTAGATCTTGGTGATAAGTGTCAATCCCTCACACATGGAGAAAACCGATAGTTGAGAATTTTGAAAACGCTAATGATGAATTTGATTTTCTTCTCCGTGAAGTGAAGAAGCTAAAAGAAAATGGCGTTTCTCTCACTGATATATGCGTTGTAGCACGTACCAAAAAGCTGGTTGATGATTACATTGCGCTTTTTACAAGAGCAGGGATTCGTTCCTATGCAATTAAGAGAAACAAAGTTGATGATCGTAGTTTTGATGGACTACGAGTTGCCACCATGCACCGAGTAAAGGGACTGGAGTTTAAGTATGTATTTATTGCGGCTGTGAACAACAGGGTTATTCCTATGCCCTCTGCAATCAATAAGACTGATGTTGTTTCTGAGGCGGAATCTATTACCTCTGAAAAATGCTTGTTGTATGTGGCGATGACTCGTGCGCAAAAGGGTGTTTATATTACCAGCTATGGAAGACCTTCGGAGTTTTTGGGGTAGCCTTTTTTTTAAGAAAAGTGGCTGCCGCACTATTATGAACCGGATCACCATAAGTGGACAGAATATGTAGGTGATCGAGTACGAAAAAGCAAAGATGTCGTATGGGGCATATTAGTCGAGGAGTGGTGCAAACAGTGCTTGGGACAAGATGCTTCTAATTACTTTATTGAAATGGTAAGAAATGCACTCATATAAAACAAAGAAATAAGCAAAGCCCCCAGGCCGGATTTTGTATCCAGCCTGTGGGCTTTGCTATATTTTCAAATTGATGCAGTTCAAATCTTGGAGCTCAAATACTCCACAAGTTCCCAAACCGTTGTCAGCGGGTTGCTCTGCCGTGAAATCGGCTCAATGCCTTGGCTCCGAACCTGTTCGGTACGAGCTTTCGCTCTCTGAATTGCAACGGCCTGCAAAGGCTTCAAAACGTCAAAGCAATCCTTGTTCTTCTCATAATTGGGGATTCTGTTTGGCTGTTTCAGCAGGCGAATCAATGCCTGACAATCTTCGACCTCTGTCTGCTGATTTACAAAGTGTAACAAGAACCATAGTTCGAAGGATGGATTGGAGTAGGCTAGATGATAGCCCTCCTTTTGGGCGGATTGTTTGGCGCGTAGAAGAACCTCGTTGGAATTATCGTCACGGTCAAATACGCACCAGATGGAATCGCCATCTTCCGGGTAATACGGATTATTGCCCATCGTTGCCTTGGCCTTCTGCACAAGCCTGTCAGCGGACTTATACTGCGAAGAAATCGGGATAATGTCAATATTGCATCCTCGGCTGCGGAAACGCTTGAAATAGCGAATTTCGGTTTCACTGCCCTCGCAGATGAGATACACCACCGGGTTGCGCTTTCTGGTGTGAGCAGACTTGCGGCTGATTTCTTTTACTCTGCCATGCTGCACTCCCTCCAATGAACGGAATCGCGCCGTAGCGGCCTTGCAGATACCCCTTGGAGATGTTCTCCCCCTTCCGGGGAGAAAACTCAGTCAGAGCGTAAATATCGGTCTGCATGGTCTTTTCATCTTTCTCTGCAAACCAGATCTGATCACGCCGAAGCAAAGTCAAGTCGAGAAGCCCGGTGTCGTGGGTCGTAAAGATGAGTTGTGTATGGTTCGTATTGATGGCGGCATCCTGCATCATTTCGATCAAGTGCCGGGTCAGGAGTGGGTGCATACTGGATTCAATCTCGTCTACCACCAGAACAGACCCGGATTCCAGAGCGGCGAGCCACATACCGATGCGAGAGAAAAATCGCTGTGTTCCAACGGATTCCTGCCCCAACGGGAGCCAGAAGCCTTTAGAAGTGCCATTTTCAGCATCGAGAGTGTGTAGGGCAGAAATGATAGGTTCTTCCTTGGAACCAGTGATGCGGATGTCTTTGATGCCTAGATCGGCATACAGCATTTCATGCAGGATATGGCTCTTTTCGGAGCCGCCCTGCCGGATGGCAGACAGAGCGGCATCCAGCCGCATTTCTGTTCCCATGAAACCTGTCAGCTTTTCAAAGAACCACAGATATGCTTTTTCGGTTTGCGGACAGTTCCACTCGTTCGAGCTGGACAGATACAGACGATTTTCGGCAGTTCGTCCAGCAAGCGTGAACTGCTCTTGAATGTTCTCGCGGAACTGGTAGTCATTGTTTTCTCTGGAAAAATCAGTGCTTCCCGGCCATTAGGCCAGTGATAGAGATATTCGGTCAAGATTCTGGACTTGTCAAACGAGAACCCATAGGCATACTTGATGCCGCCATAGAAATAGATAGCTTCAAAGCTGGTCGGCTGTGTAGGTTGGTCTGTGAAAGCAAACGGTTCCTGCGGAAGCGGTTCGCCCTTCAGCAACTTGGCATATCGGCCACAGACCATTTCCCGCATGAGCAGGAGTGCATGGAGGACATTGCTCTTTCCTGCTGCATTTGCACCGTACAGTGCCAGCACTGGAACAAGCTGTTTCTTCTCGTCCGGTGAAATCAGGCAGTCGACCAGACTTTTATCTGTAGATGCTTTCAAGCTGATGACGGCTGTATCCTTGATGGAACGGTGGTTGGTGACTGAAAATTGAAGCAGCATCGCAATTCCTCCCAGATGATTTTCTGAATCCAGTGTACTCTATTCCAGGCAGAAAGTCAAATCTTAATTTAAATATTTGCAGATGTTTTTCAAAAATCGAGAATAAAACTTAAAATATCAGCTTTTTATACGGTTCTATCTCAGCTATCCAATTTTCCAGACAGTGTCTATTGAAATTGGTCGCACTACTGCAAGTTGCTGTCCATCTCCGATAAGGAAAAGCGCAGCTTCTATGAAAAGGAAGCAGTCAACGCCGGATGGTCTGTCCGTGAGATGAAGCGGCAGATTGATAGTTCTCTGTTTGAGAGTCTGCTCCTGTCCCGCGGTGATGCCAACAAGGAGCAGGTTTTAGCGCTGGCTGAAAAGGGCGTAGACTACGCCAAGCCGGAGGACATCATCAAAGACCCGTATGTGTTTGAATTTTTAGGTCTGCCGGAGGAAAAGCCGTTCCTTGAAAGCGACTTGGAAGCGGCACTGGTGCGGCAAATCGAAGATTTCCTGCTGGAACTTGGACGGGGCTTTATGTTTGTCGGCACACAGCAGCGGGTCACTGTGAATAACACCCACTACTATGTGGACATGGTGTTCTACAACAAGATTTTGCACGCCTATGTGCTGATCGAGTTGAAAACCACCAAACTCACGCCAGAAGCTGCCGGGCAGATCAATATGTATCTGAATTATTATGCTGCGGAGGTCAACGACCCGGAAGACAATCCGCCCATCGGCATCATCCTCTGCACCGATAAGGACAGTGTAGCGGCTGAGTATGCGCTGGGCGGCTTGTCTAATCAAATTTTTGCTTCTCGGTATGTCCTGTATATGCCAAACAAGGAGCAGCTTATTAAGCAGGTGGAGGAAGTCTTAAACCGCTGGCACTCCCATGAGGGTGACTAAGCGCATCATCTGGCTTTGCGTGAGCTGCTAATTTCCTTGATTGCAGCATAGTGTTTTCCACATTTTCGGCTGATCTCGTTGAAAAAATCGGATGTCACAAATTCCAGCAGCCATACTTGGGAATCATGTACTTGGGTGTCTGTAAGATGGTTTTCAGCAAGCCCTTGCTGCACCATTTCAGAATTGTGTGGCGTTGATAGCCTGTCACCTCGCAGACTTGCGCAACGGTCAGTACATCCGGGTAATTTGCCAGTTGCTGCTCGTACCATTCCTTGGCCAGCAGCCGTTCCTCGCCCATATAGTTCAGCTTGCGCTCTAACGATGCGGCAGGTTTCTTGTGTTTGGGGTAGTTGTAATACCACCCGCTGGGCGGGGTGTAGCGCATCGGGTCGGACTCTCGGCGGTAGAGATACTCGGCAACATCTTTCTTGGCGATTTTATAGCATCGCGTTTTCTTTCCGTTGTTTTTGCAGGGAACAAGCCCGCTTTGCAGGAGATAAAGCGAGGTTCGTGTTCCGATATGGCATACGATGCGGAAATCGTTGCGGCTCATCGGGTCCGGATAGGGCGTTAGGATTTCTTCAATTTTTTCTTTCAAAGAGTCGTTGCTTACAGTTTTTTTCTTCATTTCGGGTTCTCCTTGTTTGTAAAGTGAAACCCCGAAAAACCACTAATTCATTTTTCTGTTTCCTGCATTTTTTCTCATTCGTGTCCGCAAGACCGCACTATTATCCGGCTTTTTGGGCAGGGGTTATCTTGCATCTTATCTTGTCATTTCTCCCAAAAAGTTGCTATTTTTGCCCCGAAACGGGCGATTTCGTTTCTTTTCGTACCTACATTGTTTTTCTCTGGTTTATCAGTGCTTTCTCCACAAACATCGCCCAAAATCAGCGGACAAACCAGCCTGCATCAGCCTTGGTTATCACCATATTACCTTTTCAATGATTAACTCGAAATGCGATAGGGCGTTTGTAGCGCCGCCAGAGTTCAAATCTCTGATGCTCCGCCAATCAACGGTACAAAGTGCTTTTTTAAGCACTTTGTACCGTTTTTTTTATGCAAAAAACGGAATTTTTGAGTTTGACAATTTCATAACAGGAGAGAAAACGCCCTGTTTTGGAGAGAAATCACACTTTTTTAAGTGTCATTTCCCGGATTCGAACCCATTCCAAGCCCGTTCAGCATCGCTTCTGCCGAAGAAACCTTGGAAGCATAGTCCAAATGCGAATAAATATTCGCCGTGGTAGAGAAATCGCTGTGTCCCAGCCACTCCTGAATCATCTTCATCGGGACACCGTTTGCCAAAAGCAAACTGGCGCAAGAATGCCCTTACGGTATAATTACGACAAACCGGAAAAGCCCCGTATATCAAGGGTTTCGGTTATCTGGCAAGGTTTTTCATCCTTTTCCAAACCGAAAAATCGAGCCGCGAAGTAGTTATATCGTAGGGGGTGTTATAGTAACGACAAAAACTAAATACCGTTTGGGCAGGCTGTCAGCCTGTCCAAAAAATCAGACATTTCCTCTGCAAAGAAGAAATGTCCTTTTTTTGTACCCAAAATCAGATGCCGATAGGAGGAACACAATGCCTGAAAAAACCGTGCAGAAGGAACCGGGCAAAAAGCCCGCGCCTCCAAAAAGCCGAAACCGCAGCAGGAAGTAGTTGTTCAGATTTCGCTCTCTGAGCTGCATCCGTTCCCGGATCATCCCTTTCAGGTGCGGGAGGATGCGGCCATGCAGGAAACCGCCGAAAGCGTCAAGGAATACGGCGTCCTCGTCCCCGCGCTGGCGCGGCCACGGGAGGACGGCGGCTATGAGCTAATTGCTGGCCACCGCCGCAAACACGCCTGTGAGCTGGCGGGGCTGGCCACCATGCCGGTCATTGTCCGCAACATCGACCGGGACGCTGCCACCATCATCATGGTGGACAGCAACCTCCAGCGCGAGAATATTCTTCCATCCGAACGCGCCAAAGCCTACAAGATGAAGATGGAGGCCATCAAGCGGCAGGGCGCACGAACGGATCTGACTTCGCCGAAAATTTCGGCGAAGTTCCGCAGCGATGATGAAGTTGGTCAGGATGCCGGTGTGAGCGGAGATACCATCCGCAACTACATCGCCCTGACGCAGTTAGTCCCGGAGCTTCAGCAGATGGTGGACGAGAAGAAAATCGCCCTCAGTCCCGCCTATCAGCTTGCGGCGCTGACACCCAAGGAACAAGGGCTGCTTCTGGAAACCATCGACAGCGAACAGACCACCCCCTCGCTCTCGCAGGCGCAGCGGATGAAAAAGCTCAGTCAGAGCGGCGAGCTGAACGAGGACACCATGCTCTCCATTATGATGGAGCAGAAGAAACCGGAGAAGAACGACATCACCCTTTCCGGTGAAAAGCTCCGCAAATATTTCCCACGTTCCTATACCCCATTTCAGATTGAGAACACCATCTTCAAATTACTGGACGCATGGCAGAAAAAGCGCCAGCGCGATCAGAGCCGATGAGCGGACAAGCAGTTTGTTTTGTCCGCTATTTTCATGCCAAAAGGAGGACGCCATGTATATCAACACGTTCAAATACACGCCCAAAGATGTGAGCTGCCAGTCTGTACCGAGTATGTGAAAAGCTGGGCTGTACCACCCTGCGCTGCCCGTGGCTGGCCGAGCGTATCGAGCCGGTGTGGTCGCTACCGCGAGGCCGTCATGGAAACATTCCCCCGCGACCGCCGCCTGTCCTCGCGCCTGAACCTGCTGATCAAGCACTATCCCGGAAGCCTTTGGAGCAACGAGCAGCATGAGCGCAGGATGCAGTATCAGTGCGCCGCGCAGGGCTATCGCCGCCGCAGAGACACCAACGCCTACTATGCGGCCATGTACCTGCTGACCTCTAATGACGACATTTACCGCCGCACGGCAAATTGCTTCTGCAAGGACGGGATCGAGTTCGGCTATGCGGTGCTGAAAAACACCTCGCCGCACAACTACGCGCTGTTCATGGCGGCACGCGACCTCTGCGACAAGACGGAGGCGGTCACGATGGCGGACTTAGCAGAACCGGAGGTGATCGACCCGGAGGCGCTGCGCCTAATCGTCAACGCCACTCTGATCGCCCGTTACGGGCTTGCCGCCTTTCAGATCAGAGCGCGAGGTGCCGAATATGAACGCTGATGATTTTGTCGGCGGGCACAGCATCCTTGCGCTGGAGCGCTTTATGGACGAAACCCGCCACATGATTATTTTTGATGTCCTGTCGTGGAAATCCCCTGTGGGTGAAAAGGGCGAACGGCTGCGGCTGTTTCTCTCCGACGTAGGATATGCCAAGCGCAGGCATCCGAGAAACGCGGAGAAATCAAAATCCGCAAACACGCCGCCGTCATTGAGGGGCATATCCTCCCTGACCGGAAAAAGCGGCGTCACTAAAGTGATTGGAGGAATTACTATGAGCAGAGTAACAGAGCTGGAAAAAGCGCTGACCACGCTGTTCCGCAAGGGTACGGAGGTCGGCTACACGGAAACGGAGATCGACGAGTTTCTGGAAAACATCGACTATCACGCCCTGCTGCAAGCCGTTTGGAACAAGGCTGAAACGGTCTATGCCTACCGCGCAGACGGCAAAAATGCGCTGAGCTTGGACTATCGAAGCGCTGAGCTGTTCAAGCAGCGAGCGACGCTTCTCTATGAGGACGTGGGTGACAGCTATATCGGCGCGGTGTTTGCCGCCCGGTCGATGGAGCTGTGGCTGCTGGAGGATATGGCTTTGCCGTCGTTGCCAAATTCAGCGTGAACGCCGGAGAAGGCGAATACGTCACCGAGTATCGCGTCTACAAGGGCAGCGATTGGGCAGACAGCGAGATTTCTCTGGATTTGGAGGACTTGGTGGCCGAGCTTGCCGCCCTGTGCGATCCCTACTACGAACATGAGCAGCCCATCTATGAGCTGTGATGCGGGAAAGGAGTGAAAACGGAGCGGCTTCCCCATGCGGGAAACCATTCAGAACGCAAACGGCAAGCAGTTTCACGCCGTCAGCCTGTCCGGTGGCAAGGACAGTACCGCCATGCTGCTTTTGATGATCGAACGGGATATGCCCATCAATATGGTGCTGTCAGCGGACACCGGCATGGAGTTCCCGGAAATGTACGAACACCTTGCCAAACTGGACGAGCATCTTTTCCGAGAGCGCGGCATCCATATTACCACGCTGCGGCATCCCAAGGGCTTTGAATACCTGATGTTCGACGAACCCAAGCAGAAGCCCCGCAGTCTGGAAAACCGTGCAAAGCTGGGCATCCCGCCCTACGGCAACGGCTGGCCGGGAATCCGCGTCCGCTGGTGTACCGGGCAGCTCAAAACGCACCTCATCACCAAGGAGGTCAACCGGCTCAAAGGCGAGCTGGGCGCGATCCACTACGTCGGCATCGCCGCCGATGAAGAGTGGCGCTGCAAGAATGAGCGGTATCCCCTCGTGGAATGGGGCATCACGGAGGCGCAGGCGCTCCAAGCCTGTTACGATCGTGGCTTTGACTTCGGCGGACTGTATGAGATTTACCACCGTGCGTCCTGCTGGTGCTGCCCGTTCCAGCGTATCGACGAGCTGCGGAAGCTGCGAAAGCATCACCCGGAGCTGTGGGAAAAGCTGCTGGAGCTGGATCGCCGTGCGCTGGCGCAGTTCGGCACCGGCCCGCTGGGACAGTTCAAGCAGAACTGGAGCGTAAAGCGGCTGGATACGCGGTTTGCCGAGGAGGACGGCCAAACAGGTTGACTGCCCTGCGGAAAGGATTGAAGCAATATGGCTGTATTTCGCGTTGAACGGACGCGGGATTACACGGTGATGTGCAACCATCACCTGAAAGACAGCAATCTTTCCCTGAAAGCCAAGGGGCTGCTCTCCATGATGCTCTCCCTCCCCGACGAGTGGAATTACACCACGCGGGGGCTGGCTGCAATCTGCAAGGAGGGCGTGGACGCCATCGGGAAAACGCTCAAGGAGCTGGAGCTGGCGGGCTACATCATCCGCCGTCAGCTTCGCGGCAAGGACGGGCGCATTTCCGACACGGAGTACACCATCTTCGAGAAGCCCCGAAAGCCCTCTCCACCGGATACGACTTACCAGATACGGAAAACCCGTATCTGGATAACCCGGATACGGAGGCACCGGATACGGATAATCCCGCGCAATTAAATACTAAGAAATCTAATACCCAAAAATCAAATACTGATCTATCCTGAAAATTCTCTTTGCGCCGCTGTCGCTTATCCTTTCCCTGTTCGTTTGGCTGTGCGCAGGGCTGCTGTCCTGCTCCGGCTTCGTGTTCAAACTGGCAAGCGGACTGCTCTCCCTGCTGCTTTCGCCGTGATGATTACCTACTCTGTAAAAAACGGCATTATCCTCCTTGTGCTGGCGTTTCTAATCAGCGATGGGACTTCCGCTGCTGGCGGTGCAGGGGCTTGGCAAGCTGCAAGACGTGAACGCTGCCATGAAAAACTTCATCCATAGTTAAAGCGCAAGCCGGGGCGAACGCCTCGGCTTGCTTTTCTAAAATCGTTGTTTACTTTCTTGCTAATCTCGGATATAATATTAGCAAGAAGGAAGTGATAACATGACCGCCTACGACCGGCTTGATCTGCTTTTTCAGCAAAACAATGGGATCGTCAAAACCGCGCAGGTTTTGGAAATCGGTATTGCCAAGTCCACGTTTTACGCCTATGCCAAGCAGCGCGGCGTAGAGCAGGCCGCGCATGGCGTTTATGTTTCGCCAGATGCATGGACGGACGCCATGTACCTGCTACACCTTCGTTGTGCGCAGGCTGTATTCTCCCATGAGAGCGCGCTGTTTTTCCATGACCTGACCGACCGGGAGCCGAATCCGTATTCCATCACGGTCAAGACCGGCTACAATCCTGCCAGCCTGCAAGCAGACGGCATCAAGGTCTACACCATCAAGAAAGAATTGCATGATGTGGGGATCGTCACGATGAACACGCCCTTTGGCAACCCGGTTCCCGTCTATGATATGGAGCGTACCATCTGCGATCTGATCCGCAGCCGCAGTGGAATCGAGATGCAGACCTTTCAGGATGCACTCAAGCAATACGCAAAACGAAAAGACAAGGACTTGCGGAAGCTGATGCGCTATGCGCAGATGTTCCGTGTTGAAAAACTGCTTCGGCAGTATTTGGAGGTACTCTTATGATTAAGACTGCACGGCAGCTCAAAGACCTGATACGCAATCTCTCCAAGGACAAATCCGCAGATGCGCAAATCCTGATGCGCAATTACATGATGGAGCGCTTTCTGGAGCGCATTTCTCTTTCGGAATATCGGGACAAGTTCATCCTCAAAGGTGGGATGCTGGTGGCTGCAATGGTCGGCCTTGACGCCCGCTCAACGATGGACATTGACGCGACCGTAAAGGGTGCGACAGTCGGCATCGAGGAAGTGGAGAATATGATTGCCTCCATCATCTCCGTACCGGTGGACGATGGCGTGGAGTTCCGGGTGAAGCGCATTTCCGAGATCATGGACGAGGCTGAGTATCCGGGCATCCGCGTCAGCATGGAAACGGAGTTTGACGGCGTAATAACGCCGCTCAAGATCGACATTTCCACCGGCGACGCCATCACGCCCCGCGAGGTGCGTTACAGCTTCAAGCTGATGCTGGAGGATCGCTCCATCGAGATTTGGGCATACAATCTGGAAACCGTTCTGGCCGAGAAGCTGGAAACTGTTGTATCCCGCGCTACCACCAACACCCGCATGAGAGATTTCTATGATCTGCACATTCTGGGTCAGCTCCACGGCCAGAGCATCGTACCCGCCGATCTCCGTGCGGCGCTCATTGCAACGGCTAAGAAACGCGGTACAGAGAAGTACCTTGCCGACGCGCCTGCGGCCTTTGATGAAGTCGAGGCCGACCCGAACATGGAAAAGCTGTGGCGGGCTTATCAGAAGAAGTTCTTCTATGCTGCCGACCTGTCGTGGCATACGGTCATGGAATCCATCCGCAGCCTATATGAACTGGCACAGGGATAAGCGTTGCTCTTGCATTGAATGCTCATATCGACATACGAAGGTCAAAAACGGGAAATTGTATCGTAAATTGATACACTGAATTTCGTTGCAAATTTGTAACTGGAAGTGAGGGTGAAAAAATGATTATATCCGAATTGAGAGTATATGACTTTCGCCAATTCAAATCTGTGGATGGCGCTCCCGGCTTAAAAATCACTTTTCACAAAGGACTAAACGCGCTGATTGGCGAAAACGATTCGGGAAAAACCGCCGTAATTGACGCATTAAAATTAGTCTTATTGACACAGAGCAATGAGTATATCCGGCCGTCAGATGAGGATTTTTATAAGCCTGTTGGCGAATATGCGTGCTCAGAGTTCAAGATCGATTGTACGATTTCAGATTTTACACAGAACGAAGCAAAGAACTTTATCGAATATCTTTCATTCAACCAAACGGAGAATGGCATTGAATATACGCTTGAACTTCATTATCGCGCATGGAAAGAAGGACATAAAATTTATCAGGAATTGCGTGTGGGCGATATAGACGATGGAATTTCAATTGATGGAAAAGCAAGAGAATTGCTGAAAGCTGTTTATTTGAAACCACTCCGTGATGCCGAACGGGAAATGAGTTCCGGACGTGGTTCCAGAATCTCGCAAATACTTCTAAATCACCCTGTTTTCAAAGATAAAAAAGAACATGCGGTTCTCGATATTTTTCGGGATGCGAATAAACGCATTGAGGATTATTTTATAGGTGATACGGATGGAAAACGCATTCTCCAGACGATCCGCAGTAATTTAGAGTCATTTAGTGATAAAGGCCAAGCCAGTGATGCAGAATTAAAAACCTCGGATATTCAGCTAAAAGCTATACTGGAGTCCCTGTCATTGAATGCTCCTGAGATCAATCCCGGGCTTGGGGAATTGAATCTGCTATTTATTGCGGCGGAGTTGTTGCTCCTTAAGGATGATACAGATGGCGGCTTGAAACTGGCTCTAATCGAAGAATTGGAAGCCCATCTGCATCCGCAAGCGCAGCTTCGACTAATCAGTTATCTCCAGAACGAGTATAACGAGAATGATGTCCAAATTATCATATCCACGCATAGCCCCATTTTGGCATCAAAAATCAACCTCAAGAATTTGATTTTAATGAAGAATGGCACCGGATATGATTTGGCCGAAGGGCGAACTGGATTACAAAAGGGCGATTACCTGTTCCTCCAGCGTTTTCTCGACTCAACAAAGGCCAATCTGTTTTTTGCTAAGGGTATCATAATGGTCGAGGGAGATGCAGAGAATATTTTGATACCTGTTGTTGCAGATATTCTCGGCTATCCATTGGAGAAATACGGAATATCCGTTGTAAATGTTGGGAGCACAGCTTTTCTTCGATATAGCGGAATTATGGTAAGAAAAGACGGCACCGATATAGGAATACCTGTTTCTGTAATAACAGATTGTGATGTAAGACCATACGATGTCGAGCCAACGACTAAGGAGAAAACATTCAACGAGAAGAAAGCTGAATCTTTGCAGGCTAAAGAAAAAGGAGACAGAAAATATACAAATGGCTCCGTACGCGGCTTTACTTCACCTCGATGGACGCTGGAGTATTGCATCGCCCTGAGCAGCCTTTCGGATGTTTTCCATAAGGCGGTTCATTACGGGAAAAAATTCTGAATGCGCAAGAGCATATTTCGCTGACTGATGCCAAGATTGACGAAGCAAATCGTGATGCCGAAGCAGAAGCGCAGGCGTGGAAGGAGTTCTCCGCTGCTGAGAGGGCATACCATATTTATGATTTAATGCTTAATGACGATGGAAAAAGCAGCCTGAAAGCGATCGTTGCCCAGTGCTTAGCTTCGCTTTTGCGTTGGGAAGTATCCATAATTCCAGCTGGGTTGACGCAAGAAAAGATGTTTGATCTCGACTTGTATGGATTCAAAACCGACGAAAGCAAAGAGGCAGCATTGAAATCTGCAATAGAGAATGATCCATTTTTAAGCTATATTGTGAATGCCATCAAATATGCAGCAGGAGAAACGGTGTAGATAGGAGGATTCTATGATGGAATGGCAGATTTCCGACCAAGACATTCAAGCCGTAGAAGAAATCCTTTTGCCGCATGGCGCACAGTTTCCGGAAGATGCAAAGGACGTTATACGTTGTTGGCATTCAACTGATGTAGCAGCCTGTCCCGGCAGCGGAAAGACAACGGTTCTTCTCGCAAAACTGAAATTGTTAGCGGATAGAATGCCGCTCGAAAACGGTGCAGGAATCTGTGTGCTTTCTCATACAAATGTCGCCGTCAATGAGATCAAAACCCAGCTTTCCGATTACGCGGACAGGCTTCTCAGCTATCCAAATTATATAGGTACCATCCAGTCGTTTATTGACAGATTTGTGACGATGCCATACTTGCGAAACATCTCTGGACAGAATGTGCAAGTGGTTGATAGCCTGACTTTTGCCCAGCAAGTGCTTAGCAAGATGCAGCATGACGCAAAGTATAGCACGCTTGACTATGTAACAAAGAATAATTTTGAAACTGGCAAGCAATTCTCAGAACGAATCAATCACACACAGGCATTATACATACGAGATGATGGGGCGCTTTGCATAGGAAGGCAGCAAAAGCCGTTGGCTGGTGCTGGGAAGGCTTCTGCTGAGCAATATAAAAAACTGCTGGTCGAACTTCTTGAAAACGAAGGAATGATACGGTATCAAGACGCCTATGTATATGCAAGCACTGCCATTGGTGAATTACCAGCAGAGTATGCCAACCTCTTTTCGTCACGATTTCAGTATGTATTTATAGATGAATATCAGGATTGCAATAATCTTCAGCGACAAGCCATAGATGCAATATTTGACCCACAAAAATGTGCAGTGTTCAAAATTGGAGATTCCGATCAAGCCATCTACAATTCAGCAGAAGATACAACCCCTGACTGGATGCCGCAGCCTGACTTTCTACCAATTATTACGTCTTGCAGGTTTAACCAAGAAATTGCCAACGTAATCTGCAAGCTAAAAAAGGGCGAGAAAAATATCGTAACGCTTGCCGGGGCGACAGGCGTTAAGCCAGTCTTGCTTGTTTTTTCTCCTGAAAATATTGATAGAGTTATTGGCGGATTCATTTCTGCATTAGATAGGCATGAACTCTACGACAACAATGGCATATATAAGGCTATCGGAGCAGTAAAAAGAGAGGACTTGTCCGGTTTGAAAATTGGGAGCTATTGGACTGAATTTGACGGTTCAGCAAATAAGAAAAACGAGTATAGCTACTGGGTTTTAGTAGATGAGATTGTCCAGTATTTGCTGGAGGGGAAATTGTATAGGGCAGAGCAAAGTGTTCGTAGGCTTTTGTGCCGAGTATTCCACTACATTTCAATAAAGCACCCTGTATCAGGAAAAGACTATACCATAGTAGCAATGAAAAATGCTCTCGACGAAAAATACAGAGGGCAGTATCGTCAATGGATATATGAAATGTCGAGGATACAAACAATTGATAGACATTCGGTAGATCAATTGTTGCGGCAGAAGATAAACGAATTGCTGAGAATTGGAAATCCGAGCCTAACTGATATATTTACTGTCCTTCCAGCGTTTTTTCTCGAAGAATCCACTAGTGTTAATCATGCAGATATAGCCGAGAAAATGTGCTGATTGATCCTATTAGAGGCCGCAGAATTATATTTGACACTATTCACGGCGTTAAAGGTGAAACTCATGATGCGACTCTATATCTTGAAACCGATAGACAGGGCGCATCCGATTTGAATCGGATTCTTCCGTACTTTGGTGTTGGTCGCTGCGGGAGCTCAAGTCTATATGATTCCAGTCGTAAGCTTGCGTATGTTGGTATGAGTAGGCCTAAAAAGCTATTATGCGTAGCAATGCAGGCGGAAACTTATGAAAAGAGTAAGGGCGTATTCGATGCTGACTGGGAAGTTGTTGATTTGAGAAAATAAGGCCAATAATGAAGAAAGCTCAGCTTATCTGACCCGCCCTACCATTCCTAATCATAAAACGGTCTGCTGCGGCAGGCCGTTTTGCTTTTTAAGGAGGTGTTCAACATGGCAACCTCGCGCCTGATGCCCCTGCACACCGGCAAAGGCCGCACGGTGGGACAGGCCATCAGCGACATCCTCGACTACACCGAAAATCCACAAAAGACGGACGGCGGCAGGTTAATTACGAGCTGGCAATGCGATAGCAGGATCGCCGACGCCGAGTTTCTTTTCACCAAAAATCAGTACATCCAAAAGACCGGCAGAGTGCGCGGCGAGGATGATGTGATCGCCTACCATCTGCGGCAATCCTTTGTTCCCGGAGAGATCACACCGGAGGACGCGAACCGTTTGGGCTGTGAGCTGGCCAAGCGCTTCACCAAGGGCAATCACGCCTATATCGTCTGCACCCATATCGACAAAGCCCATATTCACAATCATGTGATCTGGAACTCCACCGCACTCAGCCAGACCCGGAAATTCAGAAACTTTTGGGGCAGCAGCCGCGCCGTGCGGCGGCTCAACGATACCATCTGCATCGAGAACGGCTACTCCATCGTGGAGAATCCGAAGCGCCACGGCAAGAGCTACAACAAGTGGCTGGGCGACAAAAAGAACCCCTCCCACCGGGAGCGGATATGCGCGGCCATTGACGATGCGCTGACACAAAAGCCCGATAGCTTTGAAACGCTGCTAGAGCTGCTGCGGCAGGCCGGGTATGAGGTCAAGGGCAAAAAAGTCCCATCCCTGCTGGGCGGCGAACAGAAAAAGTCCATTCGCATGGATACCCTCGGTGACGGTTATACTCCCGCAGATCTCCGCGCGGTGATTGCAGGTGAAAAGGCGCATACGCCGCAAAAGAACGCCGCCGCGCCGGTCAAACCGGAAAAGCGCAGCGGGAATCTGCTGGTGGACATTCAGACAAAATTACGCGCTGGCAAAGGTGCCGGTTAT
>ENA-OQCN01000157-OQCN01000157.1-human-gut-metagenome-genome-assembly--contig:-NODE-157-length-34267-cov-7.755770_pt1 | contig 34267 bp, 38 predicted proteins | sample MGYA00242497_ERZ504576 | MGnify/ENA primary metagenome ERZ504576 (study PRJEB26092, sample SAMD00036296) | human gut metagenome | host: Homo sapiens | study: EMG produced TPA metagenomics assembly of...
ATAATCATGTGTCTCGAATGATGAGTTGTGTGTCTGAATCAGGCATACAGCAATGTTTGAGCAGTGATCCGAAGCTCTCTCACAGTTTGTGATGTAATCTGTGAGGAATACGCCGAGTCTGCTGTCACATTTGCCCTTCTGAAGACGCTCGATATGATAATTTCTAATCTCCTTGGTGAGATCGTCAATAACCTGCTCAAGCGGCTCAACCTTGACTGCCTCTGTCAAATCGTTTTTGCTAAATGCCTCTACAGTGAGAGTGAGAATCTCGCGCAGAGCATTGTTGAGCACCGTGAGCTCTTTTCTTGCGTTCTTTGAAAATTCAAGCTTGTTATCATCAATCTGCTTGGCAAGCTTTGCCATATTTATCGCATGATCTCCGATTCTCTCGAAGTCATTGATTGCATGAAGCATCTTTGAAATCTCGTTGTTGCCGCCCTCAGAAACATCCTTTCCGGATAAGTGAATGAGGAAGGTGTCAAGCTGATCCTCTAAGTAATCAAGGCGCTCCTCCATGACTTCAATATCATCAAACTTTGAATCTGAGTAATTGTCAAAGAGATCTAAAGCATTCTTGAAGCTGTCTCTTGCAAGCTCAGCCATCTCGTTTGTCTTCTCAAGACATTCTTTGACAGCAAGTCCAGGTGAGAGTAAAAGTCTCTCGTCGAGTACAACCTGTCCGTCTGCGTTGTCAGTTGTGACAAGCTTCTTAGCAATCTTTACAAGGGAATTGCTAAACGGAAGAAGGATAATAGTGGTAGCGACGTTGAAGATTGAGTGGAACACCGCAATCATTACAGGAGTGATGCTGTCATTAAATAATGTCAGATCAACAGCATAACGTGCGATACAGTATACTACAAGTCCTATTGCTGTACCGAACAGATTGAAGCTGATGTGGATGATGGATACTCTCTTGGCGTTTTTGTTTACGCCGATTGACGAAAGCAGTGCAGTCACGCATGTACCGATGTTCTGACCCATGATGATCGGGATAGCCATGCTATATGAGATAGCACCTGTCATGGCTAAAGCCTGCAGCACACCAACTGATGCGGCAGATGACTGGATGACTCCGGTAAATACAGCACCTACAAGCACTCCGAGGAATGGATTGTTAAAGGTGGTGAGCAGTCCGGTAAATTCAGGCATATCTGCGAGTGGTGATACAGCGCCGCTCATGAGCTGCATACCATACATGAGTACGGCAAAACCTGCCATGATGATTCCAACGTCCTTGCGCTTTTCCTTCTTGCTTCCCATAATCATAATCACACCGATAAGCGCGATGACAGGGGAGAAGTTCTCAGGCTTTAACATCGAGATGAACAGATTGTCACTTTCGATACCTGAAAGACTAAGAATCCATGCGGTGAGAGTGGTTCCGATGTTGGAACCCATGATGACACCAACAGTCTGGGCAAGCTCCATGATGCCGGAGTTTACGAGTCCGACAAGCATAACAGTAAGTGCGGATGAGGATTGGATTGCAATAGTGACTATTGCTCCAAAAAATAAGCTCTTGATAGGGTTTGAGGTTACCTCCTTAAGTATCTTTTGGAGATTGCCTCCTGCGAGCTTCTCAAGACTGCCTGACATAACATGCATTCCGAAAAGGAAAAAGGCAAGTCCACCGCATAACTGCAATATAGAGTAAATGTTCATGTTTACCTCCGTTTGTAAAAATAATTTGTTTTACTATTTGCTCCAGTTATACATATTTAGTTTACACAAAACACATATAACATAACATAATTTTTACATTCTATCAATATAATCTGAAATTTTAATAAAAAAAGTGATATTCACTTTTGAACACTTTTGAAAACGTTTTAAAATTTATGTATATTTATGTTTTCTTTTGTTTACTTTTGAAGAAAAACGTTGTACAATTACAGTATAATAATTTAAGCTAATTATTCAGAAATTTACATTACAAGGTGGAGGTATATTATGTCAGACGTAAAAAGTGTTATTGAAAGCGGCAGGGCTGTGCTTGGAATAGAGTTCGGTTCTACTAGAATAAAGGCGGTGCTTATCGGGGAGGATCATGCTCCTATAGCCACAGGTGCCCATGATTGGGAAAACATGCTTGTGGACGGCATCTGGACATACAGCCTGGATATGATTTGGGAGGGCATTTCAGACTGCTACAGCAAAATGGCGCAGGATGCAAAGGAAAAGTATGGTGTTACCATCAAAAAGCTTGCGGCAATCGGTATTTCCGGCATGATGCACGGCTATCTGCCTTTTGACAAGGAGGATAATCTGCTTGTGCCATTTCGGACATGGAGAAATACCATCACAGGTGAGGCTGCAGCAGAGCTTACTGAGGTGCTTGGCTTTAATATTCCGCAGAGGTGGAGCATAGCGCATCTGTATCAGGCTATATTAAATAAAGAAGAGCATGTATCAAAGATATCATATTTCACAACATTGGCAGGCTATATTCACTGGCAGCTCACAGGTGAAAAGGTCATGGGTGTCGGTGAGGCATCAGGCATGTTTCCTATCGATTCTAAGACCAGGGATTATGATGCGGCAATGCTTGATAAATTTGCAGCATTAGATAAGGTAAAAGAATATCCATGGGATATAAGAGACATTCTGCCAAAGGTGCTTACGGCTGGAGAAAAGGCAGGTACGCTGACAGAGGAAGGAGCTAAAAGGCTTGATGTAAGCGGCAATCTGGAGAGCGGTATATTGCTTGCACCGCCTGAGGGAGACGCAGGCACGGGAATGGTCGCAACCAATTCTGTTGCAGTGCGTACCGGAAATGTATCAGCGGGCACATCTGTATTTGCTATGGTGGTGCTTGAAAAGGCACTTAAGGCAGTTCATGAGGAGCTTGATATGGTCACCACACCATCGGGAGATGCGGTAGCTATGGTGCACTGCAACAACTGTACGTCAGACTTAAATGCATGGGTGGGATTATTCAAGGAATTTTCAGAGCTGTTTGGCATGGATATAGATATGAATGACATATATGGAAAGCTCTACAACAATGCACTTACAGCCGATAAGGACTGTGGAGGCCTTGTTGCCTTTAACCTTTTCTCGGGAGAGCCTGTCATCGGACTCAACGAGGGCAGACCTATGTTTGCCAGAAAGCCGGATGCAAGGATGAATCTTGCAAACTTTATGCGCACACATCTCTATGCAAGTCTTGCAACACTAAAAATCGGCTGTGATATTCTCTTTAAAGAGGAAAAAGTAAAGGTAGACACACTTTACGGTCATGGTGGTCTGTTCAAGACAAAGGGTGTGGGCCAGAGCATACTTGCAGCAGCCATGGATGCACCGGTTGCGGTCATGGAAACAGCCGGAGAGGGCGGTCCGTGGGGCATGGCAGTGCTCGCAGCTTATATGGTGAATAAAGCAGATGGAGAGCCTTTGGAAAAATATCTTTCAGACAGGGTATTTAATGGCGAAAAGGGCATGGTAATGCAGCCGGACCCTGACGATGTAAAGGGCTTTGATGAGTACATAAATACATATAAGGCAGCAATTGAGGCAGAGCGTGCATGGTAAAGGCGCTCCCGCTGTAATAGCAGTAAAAAATAATAAGAGAGGAACAAAAAATGCTTGAAGAATTAAAGAAACAGGTTTACGAAGCAAACATGGAGCTCCCAAGAAGAGGCTCATCACATATACATGGGGCAATGTCAGTGGAATTGACAGGGAAACAGGCTATTTTGTCATCAAGCCAAGTGGAGTGGATTATGATGTGCTCACCCCTGATGATATGGTAGTCATGGATCTTGAAGGAAATAAGATAGAGGGAAAATACAAGCCTTCGTCAGACACTGCAACACACTTAGAGCTCTACAAAAAGTATCCGGATATTGGAGGAATTGTACATACGCACTCACCTGAGGCGGTTGCATGGGCACAAGCCGGCAGGGATATTCCGCTCTACGGCACCACTCACGCAGACTATTTCCTAGGCTCAATTCCATGTGCGAGAAATCTCACCACAGAGGAAATCAACGAAGCCTATGAGAAAAACACAGGCCTTGTCATCATAGAGACCTTTGAGAACAGAAAAATCAATCCTGTATACACACCGGCAGTACTCTGTCAGAATCACGGACCGTTTGCTTGGGGAAAGGATGCGGCTGAGGCTGTGCACAACGCCGTTGTCCTTGAGGAAGTGGCAAAGATGGCCAGACTCACAGAGTCAGTAAATCCTGACGTGAAGCCAGCCCCGGACAACATAAAGGAGAAGCATTTCTACCGTAAGCATGGTGCTAACGCATACTATGGCCAGAACTGATTTGTAACTGTTATATGTGGCCTAAGTGCCGGTTTACGTGGCGCACATGCTCTCGTGTTCGCTACGCTGCATCACTAAGATACTGTACGAATTATGCTTTTTATGTTTTCTATGCTTGACAAAACCGGCTTTTATGCGCCGTCCGTGGCGCATAACGCCTTGCCCCGCCGTCCATGGCGGGGCATTTTTGCGTGTGAAGCATAATTCTACAGTATCTAAGTGACTCCGCTATGCGCTCCCACGAGAGCTTGTGCACCACGGAAACCGGCACTTATGCCCATTACGAATTAAATAAATCCACAACATAAGGGCCGTAAGCCCCGCAAAGCGGTGGCGCACACGGACTCCCGTGAGAGCGCATAGCGGAGCTGTTTAGTGGCTGTAGAATTATGCATAGAAACACAGAAATGCCCGGCCATGGAAGGCAGGGCAAGGAGAAATCGAGCCATGGAGGGCGAGTTTCGACGGTTTCGTCGAGCATAGAAAATGTAAAAAGCATAATTCGTACAGCCACTTAACAGCAAAGCGTAGCTCGAAGGGGAGTTCGTGTGCGCCACCGCTTTGTGGGGCTTACGGCCCGTAATATTCATATTATTTTGTGTTTACATAGCACAAAAAATGTGCTAAATTTTTATGTAAAGTACAGTCTCAAATGACTGTAAATAAGACATAAGGTGGTTGATAGAATGGTACTGGCAGTTGAGATAATAGTCTGCTGCTTAATATTTGGCATATACAGAGTAATACGGATAAAGCGGGATCCGGCATATAAGATAAGCAATATGCCCGAGAAGCTGCAGAAAAAGGTCATGCATATGCGCGGCTACAGAAATCGGAATATCCGTATCATGACAGACTGGGAGAAGTTTGTAAAGAAGCTTCCGACACTTATATTCTGGACGATAGCGCTTGTCATACTGACATCAATAGCAGGGGCAAAAAGTTTTTCAACGGGCTTTGTGTTTGCGCTTTTGATATGGATGGCAGTCCTATTGTTTCTTGAACTGGTAGTATACTGTGGCTGGTATGCACATACACCGAAGGTGTGGATAAAGGGTACCGAGGATATGGCGAAAAAGACATATACCAATTATGCACATTATATCGGGCTGATACCACAGAGAGCTTTGATGGGAATAGTGGTTGCTATTATAGTGGGTCTTGTGATAGATATGATTCCAAGGCTTGACAACAACAATTATTCGCCGAAATATACAGAGATAGAGGATACCTTAAAGGCGGCCTGTGACAATTACAGGATTCCGGGCATGGCTGTTGAGGTGGTAGATGCAGAGGGCGTGCTTTTCTCCGGTACATATGGGGATTGCAAGAGCCTTGACACGCCGTTTATCACCGGTTCACTCAGCAAGTCGTTTACTGCGGCATGCATCATGAAGCTGTATGAGGGAGGACATCTGAATATTGACAGCCCGGTAAATCCTTATCTGGATGCAGCTGAGGTATTCAAAAATCCAAAGGATGCGACAAGGATTACAATAAGACAGCTGCTCAATCATACCAGTGGACTTGGCGTGTACCAGCATGTGGGAAATGCAAAGATTGTTGGCAAAAATGGAGAATATACCTATGCGAATGTCAATTATGACATACTTGGTCTTATAGTGGAAAAAGTATCAGGTGTTAGCTACAGCGATTATCTGACAGCGACATTTTTTACACCACTTGGCATGACTCACAGCAGCGCAGCCTATGCAAAAGCGAAGAAGGATGGTCTGATTACAGGCCACAACAATTATTTCGGTTTTTCGGTGGAAAGCGATGTGAAGTATCCGCTCAGCGATTCATGGTCCACTGTACCGGCGGGCTATATTGCATCAAGCGCAAATGATATGGGAAAATATCTTCAGATGTATCTGCGTGGCGGCTATGGAATACTCTCTGACAAGAGCCTTAGCACAATGTTTCGGGCAACAGTTCCTATGGATGAGTCCGGTGAGACAGGCTATGGTATGGGCTGGGTACGTTCGGATAAATATGTCGAGACAGTGTACAATCATACAGGTCTTACGGAAAACTATATCTCAGACATGTATCTGCTTCCGGAGAGCGGTGTGGGCGTTGTATTCCTCGCAAATACCAATGACTATATGGTCACAAACAATCTGATGAACAAGGTAACCTCAAAGGTTGTGATGACACTTATGGGATACGCAACAGACGAGCTTGACCCAAAGGATTATGTCGATGCGCACCTGTTCTATGACCTTGTTTTTGCAGCATTTATATTGGTTGCGCTGATGGAGATTATCAAGTCGCACAAATGGAGAACAGACAATAGCGGAAACCTGATAGCAAATATTTTTCTGCATCTGTTTTTGCCGGTGGGCATAGTTATTGCGCCTATTGTCGGAGGCATACCATACTGGGTAATAAAGGATTATGTTCCTGATTTGTTTATTGTTTCATGCCTGAGTGTAGTACTTCTTGCAATAGGTGGAATCTTGAAGCTTAAAAACAGGAGAAATTCATAAGATAAAAGCAGAAGAAATAGAAATGCGGCTACTGTAATATGTAGCCGCATAATTTTTTGACCATAGCATCGTGGGAGGAGTCACAGCACACTCCGACAGTACATGAAGAGTATAAGCCGGAGGCTTTGACAAATTCATTGTCATCTGCTGAAAGCCTGATACCACAAGGATATTCCTTACCATCTATTGTCACATATGTAAGCTTGTCCTTATATTTTTCAAGGACGGCTTTATCCAGATATTTGCTTATATCTTCAAAGCAGACATTTTTGGCGTAATAATCAAAGGTCTTATCATCCATAAAGCATATATCGTATTCGTTAGAAGCAAAGTATGCTGTGAGGACTGCCATGTTCTGATAGTCTAGACCGCTTTGGTCTACATCGACACAGACATTTTGGTTTAAGGCAATTTCATCCTTTGACAAATCATAGCCGTTATCTGTGAGAAAGTCATTGAAAATATCGGCGCCGTTGTCCTCTGTGGTGCTGTTTTCTGCATTTACGCATAATACGCTCAAAACAGTATTTTTCTGCGCAAGCCGGCCACAAATAAAGGTTGTGACTGCTATGATTCCGATAATGACAAGAAATATCGGTATTTTGTAATAGTCCCATATATATTGTATTTTCTGACTGAATGTCAGCTCCTTAAAAGGTGTCTTTTGTTCCATGATTTTATCTCCCTCTGATATGATGTGCTGTAGTTTAAAAATATTATAAGGTAATTTATAGAAATTTACCAATAAACATTCTATTAACTGCCTTTTTCTTTTTAGATTATTATGCTATAATGAGCCAAAACACAGATAATACAAAAGGAGAATAATATGAAAGCAAGCCACAGAAAAGATGTTATAATCGCCAGACTGATTTTTGCAGCAATATGTCTTTTTCTTATTGCCCTGATTGTTACAATAGTGATTACCGTTAATTCAAAGGGCGGCAAAAAAAAGGAGCAGGACAAGGTACAGCAGAATGCAGTTAGCGAAAGTGAAACTGACAGTGCCGGCGATAGTGATACGGAGATAGGCGCCATATATCTGCCACAGCAGACTACAGAAGGGTACCGAAAAAACTTACGTCACTACTACAAGCAGTGTAAACATGAGAGAGAAGCCTGATAAAAACGCAAATATAGTTACTGTTATAGGACAGAATGTGAAGCTTGAGTTTGTATCAGAGGACAATGGATGGACACAGGTTATCTTCCAGGGACAGACAGGCTATGTCAGCTCTGACTACGTCAAGTCAGATATGGCTGACAGCACTACAGACAGCGGCACATCAGGTGCGGCAAATAGCGGGGCTGCCAGTCAGGGTACAGCAGATGGCAGTACAACAGGAGCTGCAGATAGTGCTGCACAGTCACAGTAATAGATACGTGGTGAGGTAATGTATATGACAGGAATTATATGGGCATGTGCTGCAACATTTATTGCAGCATGTGTGCCTATTTTGGCCAAGGTTGGAACTAAAAAGACAGACCCGGCGCTGGCGGGAAGCATTGCCGGGATTGTTTTATGTGCGTCTATATTTTTTACAGGAAAGATAATATAATGGGAAGCAGCCTGATTGCACTCGGCCAAAGGAGCGTTATATTTATACTTCTGGCAGGGCTTGCAACAGGGCTTTTTGGCATCTGGTTTTTTAAATCCATACATGAGGGCTACACATTTCAGGTTACAGCTATAGTTAAATGCAGCTATATAATCACGCTTGCAGTGGGATTTTTTCTGTTTCATAACACTCCTGACACTTTTGACTATATAGCGATTGCACTCATGATTGCTGGAACGGTTATTTTAAATCTGGATGGAACCGGTATTTTGTTTGCGCTTCTTGCTGCAGTTTGTGCGTCGGCAGCACATATTCTGGTGTCACTTGGCGGGATACAGCCGGATAAGGGCTTTATTGCGTTCTGGTGTGTATTTATAGGAACGCTGGTGCTTATTATATTTACTATTGCGACAGGAGGCATGAAGAAAATCAGATCCATGTCATTTGTTGATGGTATATGCCTGATTCTTGCAGGCATTGCATACCCGTTAGCATATGATTTTTATGGCAGGGCAGTTTCAATGTCCGGCAGCTATGCAGGGTATATTTTTAATTTGACGATTATTGTGATGATGATATGCTCCAGCGTGATACTGAAGGAGAAGGTATCGGGAAAGAAATTCCTGGGCGCATGCATTTTTATTGCAGCATTGTTTGTTATAGCATGCAACTAATAGCTGAATATAGCATATAATGATTAAAAAGAGGTTTTTTGATGTTACCTTTTTATAAAACATTTCCGTTTATGGATTACTATAAAAATGAGGAGGCATTTGCAAAGGACCTGGGGATGATAAAGGATATGTATCCGCTTGATACGGCGATGATACAGTCCGCAGTAGAGCAACGCATGGATGAGCTGGAGTATGAGGGCAGCTTTATCTATGATGAGGTGCCTGACAGACAGCGTCTTTTCGATGAGGCAGACAGGATTGCCGGCAGATTTATCTCAGAGCAAAGCAGCAGGTGCTTTATCTGTACAATAGCGGGCATACTTTTTAACTGTGAACTCTGCAGACGAAGATGCAGATACAGAAGGTACCAAAGATTCTGGTAGATATAAGGATATGATTTTATGAGTAAGAAAGTGATAAAGCCGATAGTACTTATAGTAGTATTTATTGCAGCATTAATTACATTTTGCATAACTACAAACAAGGGAAATAAGGATATGACCACGAAGCAGGCGGATGCAACGCTGCCGGTTATGTCATTTAATCTGGATAAAATAAAGATAAACACCCTCCATGGATATACTACTGAGATGGATCCGACAAAGATGCGCGATTGCGTTATTCCAATTTCGGATGACAGGAAGCTCTCATTATCCATTTCAACATATGGTATGGCTGTTGACAGGATATCATACAAGATCAGAAGCATGGATGGCAAGAGGCTGGTGGCCGATGACGAGATATCTTCTTTTTCTAATAAGGATAATACTATTCAGGCGGACGTAAGCATGCCGAATGTTATGGATGAAAATACTGAGTATCTTTTGGTGTTTACCATCACAAGCGGTCAGGATAATGTATATTATTACAGCAGGATTATGCAGACGGATGGAAAGGCAGCTGCAAAGGTTGTTGAGTTTGCAAAGAAGTTTCATGATGAGACGTTTATAAAGGATGACAAATCCTTCTTTACAACATATATGGAGACAACAACCGGTGACAGAAATACGCTTGCACATGTGGATCTGACATCTACGGTGAGTCAGATTACCTGGGGCTCAATGGCCGCTGCACAGTATACGAATCCTGTCATAGCCCTAAAGGAAATAAACGATTCTTATGATGTGGTTACAATAGACTATGTGATGAGCTGTGTGGACGGTAAGGGTGAGACTGAGTATTACAATGTGAGAGAGTATTTCAGCTGCGCCAGATGGAAAGCCGTATGTACGTGCTCAACTATGAGAGAACGGCAAATCAGATTTTTAACAGTGAAAACAGCTTTATATCGGATTCTGGCAGCGTAATGCTTGGCATCAGAAGCAGTGAGGCAGAGTACAGGGCCAATGAAGCAGGCAGTGTGATATGCTTTGTCCAGGAGGGAGATTTATACTCCTATGATATCAACAATGGAATGATAATCAAGGTATTCAGCTTCAGGGACGCTGAGGGCATTGATGAGCGTGAGAACTGGAATCATCACGATATAAAGATTGTCAGTGTAGACGAAGCGGGCAGTATTGATTTTGTGGTATACGGATATATGAACAGAGGCACCCACGAGGGAGAGGTGGGAACCGGTGTGTACCATTATGACGGTCTGGCACATACTATAGATGAGGAAGCGTTTATTCCTTCTAAGACATCATATGAGGTGCTAAAGGCTGAGATGGGCAAGATGCTTTATCTCAATGAGAAGAATGAATTCTATCTCATGATGGATGACAGTCTCTATAGGATTAATTTAGGCTCGATGTCAGTAAAGAAGGTGGTTGAGGGCTTGTCCACAGGCTCTTACTGCGCATCGGAGAGTAACAGATACTTTGCATGGGTGGATTCTGCAAATCAGTACTCATCAAATACCATAAAAGTGATGGATTTAAAGAGTGGCAAGACCTTTGAGGTCAAAAAGGGCGACGACCAGTATCTACGTCCGCTTGGCTTCATAGGTGAGGATTTCATATATGGACAGGCGAATGCTGCTGATGTGGTCTCTGATGCAGCCGGAAACACGACATTTCCGATGAATGGCCTTATTATTCTTGATACATCTGACCAGTCGGAGCTTAAGACATATACCCTTCGGGCGGCTATGTCGAGAAAATTTCTGTGGATGGATATACGGTAACGATAGATCTGATTGCACAAAACAATGGTGTGTATGCAGAAATCGGTCAGGATACCATTATGAACCGGGAGGCTGATTCGAAGCAGAAGATAGCTCTTGATACGAGTCAGTCCGATACAAAGCTGACGGTCAGCGCTATTAGTATAGCAGGTGGTAAAAAGCCGGATAAGCTGAAGCAGCTGACAGCACAGATGACTATAAATTCGCATGATACTGCTGTTGATTTAAAGTTTGATGACAATACAGTCCATTTCTATGTTTATGCAAAGGGGGATGTGATTTTTGCATCTGATAACATCTCGGATGCCATAAAACAGGCAAATGACAGCATGGGAGTGGTAATTGACTCAAACCAGCAGTATGTATGGATGAGGGCAAGAAAAAATGCAGTAAATGCATTTGCGAATATTGCATGTAATGAAACCGATAAGGATGCTGACAGTGTCGTGAAGTCAGTAAGTGCAATGCTTACCTACAATGATGTTACGGTAAGTGTGTCTGAGCTGATTGGAGCAGGCAGCAGTGCTGTTGATGTGCTCAAAAATAACCTGCCGGACAAGGAAATCCTGGATTTACAGGGAGTGTCTTCTGAGGATATTATCTTTTATATCAGCCAGGGCAATCCGGTATTTGCGATGACGGGAAATACGTCGCAGTGCTTGTGACAGGATACTCTTCAAATGGAGCTTTATATATTTATAATCCGGATAATGGCGCAACAACATCGATGAGCTATGAGGATGCTGACAGAATGTTTTATAATGGTGGCTTGCATTTTATCACATACATGACAAAATAAACAGAATAATGTTGTAATAATGCCGATTTTGTGACATTAAATATAAGCTCCTTAGGTAAAGTTTAACAGAAATTTTCATAAGGATTGAAAAGCGGTTACAATTGGGATATATTAAATAAGTATGAAACAGGTTTAATACTTTTTGTTTAAGGAGAACGTATGAGTAAGAAGAGTATTGTCGTTACAAAAGTATGTGAAGGTCATGATAATCCAATCGCAGAGCTTGTTCAAGTGGCATGCAAGTTCGATAGTGAGATTACATTGGAGAGTGACAATCGCAAAATCAATGCAAAAAGCATCATGGGTATTATGGCATTTAATCCTTCAGATGGAATGTCTGTTGATATTGTTACAAAGGGTGATGATGAGCAGGAAGCTTTAGTTGCAATTGAAAATTTTTTAGTATGTGAATAATGAGCATGAGGAGGAAAATAGTATGCGTAAAAAGAATAACTCAAAGACAGTTAAGCAGCAGTAAAGCCGGTTGAAGTTAAAAAAGAGGAAACAGTGGCACAGCCGGTTTCAGAGCCTAAGGCTGATGCAAAAGCCGATGTAAAGGCTGAGGTAGAAAAAGCCGTAGAGAAGACAACCGAGAAGGTTGAGAAGGCTGTTGAAAAGACAACTGAGAAGGTTGCTGAGAAGGCGCTGAGGTTAAGGCTGATGTAAAGGACACTGTTAAGAAGACAACAGCAAAGGCAGCAAAAGCTGCAAAGACAGCTAAAGAGGCAAAACCTGCAAAGAAGGAGCCGGTAAAGCCGGAGATTATTGTTCAGTACCAGAACAGCGAGGTTGATACAGCAGCTGTCGAGGAGCGTGTTAAGGCTCAGTTCGTTGCTGAGGGACACAAGGCAGGCTTCATCAGAAAGCTTAACATCTACATCAAGCCGGAAGAGTATTCTGCATACTATGTTATAAATGATAAGTTTTCAGGTCGTGTAGATTTATTCTAGTCAGACATTATTAGGGAATACATATTTTATCTAGCGCATAATAAAAGCCGATACATTTCGTGGAGACACGGTGTATCGGCTTTTGTTTTGTGTATAAGTATGTGTAAAAGCAGCTGTATGACAGTTTAAATGCATAAATACTTAGTGGACAAACAAAAAAGGGTAACAAAAAAGCGGGTGATGGGAATCGAACCCACGTATCCAGCTTGGAAGGCTGGTGTTCTACCATTGAACTACACCCGCATAGGAATATTTAATTTGTTGTATAATGCCCAGTTCCGGAATCGAACCAGAGACACACGGATTTTCAGTCCGTTGCTCTACCAACTGAGCTAACTGGGCTTGCCTCACAACAAAAATTATTCTACACGATTTGTCTTTTGATGTCAATATTAAAATTGAGAAAATTTGGATAGTTACAATAAATAAGGAATGTAGTATTAAAAACTATATAAAATAGAAAATGATATAATTTTATCTTGACATGAATACCTTAAAGGGCTACTATGTATATATGTTTGATTATCAAATAATTTGAATATCAAACATAAAATGAAATTTATACATGTTCGGAGGTACATATTATGTTGAGAGAACTGAGAATCGGAGATATGGTTGCAAAGCTTCCTATCATTCAGGGAGGTATGGGAGTTGGAGTGAGTCTTAGCAGACTGGCCGGAGCTGTTGCTAAGGAGGGTGGTGTAGGAGTGATTTCCACCGCGCAGATTGGCTTTGAGGAGCCGGAGTTTGAAAAGGACCAGGCAAAGGCTAATCTGATTGCTATCAAGAAGCATATTAAGAAAGCAAAGGAGCTTGCCTGTGGACATGGAATGGTAGGAGTCAATATCATGGTGGCTTTAAAGCATTACAAGGAGCATGTTCTGGCTGCGGTTGAAGCAGGTGCTGATGTTATTATAAGCGGGGCAGGACTTCCAATGGAACTGCCTGAGCTGGTCGATGAAAAGTCACATACAAGGATTGCTCCGATTGTTTCTTCAAAGAGAGCAGCAAATCTGATTCTTAAAATGTGGGCACACAGATACAACCGCACAGCGGACTTTATTGTTATCGAGGGACCAAAGGCCGGAGGACATCTGGGATTTTCCAATGAACAGCTTGCAGATATGGAGCATATGGATTATGACAGCGAGATTAAGGAGATTATCAGCTGTGCAAAGGCATATGAGGAGAAGTTTAAAAAGCACATTCCGGTAATTGTAGCAGGCGGAGTGTTTACACATGAGGATGTCATGCACTGCATGGAGCTTGGAGCCGACGGAGTGCAGGTGGCGAGCCGTTTTGTGGCGACAGAGGAGTGTGACGCATCTGATGCTATAAGCATGCTTATCTGACGCGAATGAGTCTGATGTGCAGATTATACAAAGCCCGGTCGGAATGCCGGGGCGTGCTGTCAGAAATGAGTTTATCAGGGGTTTGGAAAAGAAAAAGCAGCCTATCACAAAGTGCTACAATTGTCTTGAGAAATGTAACCCTGCAACAGTGCCGTACTGTATTACGAAGGCACTGATTGCAGCGGTTAAAGGAGATATGCAAAACGGTCTGGTATTCTGCGGTGCCAATGTGGGCCGCATAAACCGGATGACTACGGTCCACGAGCTTATGAGTGAGCTTGTGGGAGCATAGGCAGTACATCCTCACAGTAGCAGCGAAGCACTTCACCTACACTCCATGCCTGCGCATAGCAGCCACGGCCGGTGTGAGGGGCATCGCCGTCAAATATCTCGCATATTGAGCCGATACAGTTGTTGAGCAGATGCTCCCTTACAGGGTCAAGCAGCTTGTCAGCGCATAAAGCGGTCGCCTTCGTACGGCCGTTTACCTTTACATAGGCACTGATAAAACCACCGAGCAGAAAGCCCCAGGCTGTTCCCTGATGATAGGCATGGTCGCGCTTTGAGAGAGAGCCGATGTAAATCGGATGGTAATCCTTGTGGTCAGGATCGAGCGAACGCAGTCCGCAGCCTACGTACAGCTTATCCATTACCGTATCCACAATTGCTTTTTCACGCTCCATGTCAGGCATGGTAAATGGCAGGCTTACGGCATAAATCTGGTTTGGACGGATTGTATCGTCATCCTCGTCAACCACATCATACAGGCAGCCTGTGTTTTCATTCCAGAAGCGCTTGTTGAAGGAAGCCTTTACGAGAGAAGCAAGCTGTCTGTAGCTGTCATCGTTATCGCCAAACTTAGCCTGAAGCATATCCATGGTGCACAGTGCGTTGTACCAAAGTGCATTTATCTCGACAGGCTTGCCGTGACGAGGCGTAGCAACCCAGTCACCGACACGAACATCCATCCATGTTACCTGGTCGAGTCCGCTTCCGGCATGAATGAGCCCGTCCGTGTCCATATATATGGAAAAATCAGTGCCTTTTTTATAAGTAGATATGATATCCTTTAAGCATGGATAAATATCCTTCTTTATAAATTCATAGGCATCGGGAGTGGACACATATTCAAGATATTTGTAGACAGCATAAAAATACCACAGTGATGCATCTACAGTATTGTAGAGAGGCTCAAGTCCGCTGTCCGGGAACATATTCGGATGAGCCCGTCCTTACAGTACTTGGCAAAGGTCAGTAGTATATCGTGAGCTTTTTCAAAACGGCCGGTGCAAAGTGTCAGGCCAGTGTATGAAATCATAGTGTCACGGCCCCAGTCTGTAAACCAAGGAAGTCCGGCGAGCACAGTGTCATAGCCTGTTGACTGTCTGTGTGCGATGAACTGGTTTGCAGCCACAGTAAGCTTCACGGCAAAGTCATCAGTGAAGCCGCTTCTTTTAATCAGCTCATCGGTGTAGTCAAGCTGCGCATGTAGTATTTCAAAAGCACTTTCGTTATCAGAAACAAGGTGTTTGGCGAAGGCTGAACCTGCGTTGCCGTTACAGGCTTCAAGTGGTACGATATCGCACATTACAGAAAAATGCATTGATTCACCGGCAGGAATATCCACGCTCACGTCATATGGGCAAAATGCACAGTCGAGGCCAGGCACTTCATTGTCCACCTCGGTCTGAGCCTCAAGGTCACAGATATATTTGTCGTCTCTTTCAGTAAGCTCCCCGCCTGAAAAAGCAATGCGGATACAGTGGTCATCATGAGCTTTTGGGATGAGACTAAAGCCATGCTCCTGCTTTTGGACCTCGAATTTTAATGAATCGACGGTGGAACTTTCAGAGTGCTCACGGAAGTTCATAAGAGGCGTGATCAAAAGCTTAGCCGCTTCGCCTTTGTTTTGAACCTCATATGCCACGGCAGCGAGATTTTTTCCCTGTGCCAGTGCGATGTGTTTTTTTATGGTGATATCACCGGCCTCATATGTAAAGCATATGGTTCCGTCGTATGTGAAATCTCTTATATATTGGATGCCGTCTGTGTGGCACCCGCCCTTGAACTGGTCACTTGAGAGGTCGTAGGTGTGGCTGTCTGTGACTATTTTTTCGTTTGTCTTTGAGAAGCAGACGTATCTTTGCACAGGTGCATGAAGCTTGCAATCAGATAGCCCTGATGCGTACGGTTTATCGCACCGGTGACTGAACCGCCGGCATATCCGCCAAGGCCGTTGGTTAAAGCCCACTCCCTTCTTATGTTGTTTTTGAAATCATTTTGCGGTTTTAAGTTAAATTGCATCTTAACCCTCCGAAATTTCACTAAATTTTTATAATATTTTAACCTATAACCATGAAAAAATCTATACGAAACGGTAAAAATCTGTTATCATTATAAAGATATATATTTTCAATATGCAAAGGAGAATTATAATGGAAGTATTTACATTGATTGCGCGTAAAAAAAATGTGGCGCTGGTATTTGTTTCGTACCTGCTTGTGGCTCTTGCTGCGATAAGTCTTCTGACTATCTGCATCGGCTTTGCACCGGGTATTTTATTTGCAGTAGTATTTGGACTTATTGCATATCTTATGATAATGGCACAGAACACCGAGTTTGAATATTCATATTTTGACGGAGAGCTGCGCTTTGCCAAAATTAAAAACAAGAGCCGCAGAAAGCGCCTTGGAATATACAGCATGGAGTCTGTAGCAGCAATCGCACCGGCAGGTGACAGAAGTGTATACAATTACGAGAATGGAAATGAGATCAAGAAAATAGACTATACCTCAGGTCAGAAGGATGTACCTTATTATGATATCGTCATCAAATCGCCTGATGAGAACGTACTTATAAAGGCGGAGCTTGATGACAAGTTCCTCACAGAGGTTGAGAAAAAATACAGATCAAAGGTTAAAAGAAGAGAGGAGTAATTACTCCTCTCCTTCCAAATGGTACATTTTGGATTTTGTTTTGCCGGCATCGTATCCGGTTGAGTATCCTTTGTTGCCGTTTAACAGTCTCAGACATTTGGGACAAAGAGTGCCGAAGGTAACAGGTGCACCGCACCGCTGGCAGTGAAGACCGGCTATAGTGGAGGCTGATTCAGACTGCTTGTACTCGATGCGTCCGTCCTTTATCCAGCTCTTTACCTGTCTAAGCGGTATCTTAAAATGTTCTGCAACCTCGTATTCATTTACGTCGTGGGTACGGATAAATTCCTTTACCTCGCGGAATAATGCCAGATCAAGGCATCGTGGGCAGAGATTCTCTTTATAGTCATGTGGCAGAGGCCTTTTACAGTTTTCACATACTTTTGTGTTGTTGTTAAAAAGACTTTTAGGATTATCCATAGGTGCCTCCTTAAGCTTGTTTTATTCATTATATCATAACAGATTTTATAAAGAAAGTAGGGACTTTTATAATGTCAATTGCAGTTTTCGATTCAGGAGTCGGCGGAATAAGCGTCTTAAAGAGCCTGGTTGAAGTGATGCCTAACGAAGATTTTATATATTACGGTGATTCAGCAAATGCGCCTTATGGTACCAAAACACTTGAGCGGGTGCGAGCTTTGACCTGTGAGCATGCAAAGGAGCTGATTTTAAATCAGCATGCAAAGGGGCTTGTTGTCGCGTGCAATACAGCCACCAGCGCGGCAGTGCGTATATTAAGAGAGCAATATCCCGATGTTCCTATCGTAGGGATAGAGCCTGCAGTCAAGCCTGCGATGCTTTTTATGGAAAATCCGAGAGTGCTTGTGATGGCTACACCTATGACTATCAGGGAGGAAAAACTTAAAAAGCTTATGGACAGATACAGACATTTGGGTGAGATTATTCCATTGCCTTGTCCTGGGCTTATGAATTTCGTTGAGAGAGGTGACTTGTACGGTGATGATGTGAGACAGTATCTCGAGGAACTTTTGTATTCATATTCGCATGGTGAGATAGATGCGGTTGTGCTGGGATGCACACATTATCCGTTTGTCAGAAAAATGATACAGGAGGTGCTTGGAGATAGGGTGCGTGTGTTCGATGGAGGAAACGGTACAGCGCGTGAGATGAAAAGACGTCTCGCAGAAAAAGGTCTGCTGACAGACAGCACCGCTGCAGGTATTGTGGATTTTCAAAACAGCCTGACCGGACAGAGCCATGAGGATAAAATACAGCTCTGTAAGGCACTTTTTAACAAAAAAATTTAGTTGTTATTTACAGAATATTACAAATCTAAAAAAAATATAAAATAATCACGGCTTTTTTAATAAAATATTTCTAAAATGTACATTGTTAGGACATAATTACCACATATACTTGTTATTGTAAGAGGAACAAAACCTTTTACATTATTCCCTTTTTATTAATAAACATTTTCATAACTAAACTCCTCGAGAAAGGATCGCGTTGTTACCGCGTGTAACATCGCGGTCCTTTCTCACGTTTTGCATGCAGGCTGCGGAGCCGCAGCCTTACTGTTTTAGTTATGCACAACGCTTCCACATATATCGTTCAGCACACACATGTCACAGTGCGGTGTGGTTCGGGCAGTGCATACGGCGCGTCCATGATCAACCAGCCTGTGGCAGAAGTCATTGCTCTCCTCGGGTGGGATGATTTTCCAAAGCTCCATCTCCACTTTTTTCGGATCCTTTATTCCATCTACAAGTCCTATACGGTTGCAAAGGCGTATGCAGTGTGTGTCGGTGACGATGGCAGGCTTGCCGTACACATCACCCATAATCAGGTTGGCACTCTTTCTGCCGACTCCCGGCAGCTTCAGCAGATCGGTCATATTGTCAGGCACAAGACCGCCAAAATCATCGCGAAGCATTCTCATGCAGGCACTTATATCACGTGCCTTACTCTTTCCCAGGCCGCATGGACGTACAATTTCTTCTATGTCGGAAACATCAGCATCGGCGAGAGCCTCGATGGAAGGATATTTTTTGAACAAATCCACCACGACTACATTTACGCGGGCATCAGTGCACTGGGCTGCGAGCCTGACTGATACGAGGAGCTTCCAGGCCTCGTCGTACTCAAGAGTGCAATCGGTGCGAGGATATGCGGTTTTTAGTCTTTTTATTACTTCAATGGCTAATTTTTCTTTTGTCATAGGAGCCTCCTTATATTTGTTTTGTAACTATTCAGTAACTTTATTTTATAGTATACAAAAATGCACAGAGATTGTAAAATGTAATTATGCGAAACGGATTACGTGATAGGAGCAGTATGAAACTGGAAAATATGAATAACGCATATGCAAATAAAAAATGTACAAATAACATATATATAAACAACAGATATGCAATAGAAGTGACTAGGAAAAGAATAAAAAACATGTATCTTCGTGTGAAGGACACGGATGGCACACTATCAGTGAGTGCTCCTTATGGCATGAGTGATGCGGAAATCAGGAAATTCGTGGAAAGCAAATCAGACTGGATTGAGCGGATCATGCAGGAAATGCTTGTCGCAAGACAGCTTAAGGAACAGGAACCGGTTTTGGCGCCATTCATGGAGAGAGAGCTGCGCAGGGAGCTTAAAATGCAGCTGCAGAGGCTTATCGACAAATGGGAGTCTGTTATGGGAGTTAAGTCAGCCGGCTTTACGATAAAGAAGATGAAGACAAGGTGGGGATCATGCAACGTTAAGTCACATCATCTGAATTTCAACCTTCTGCTGGCTAAGGTGCCGTCGGAGTGCGCAGAGTATGTGGTGGTTCACGAGCTTACACATCTGCTTGAGCCAAGCCATAATGCCAGGTTCTGGTCGCTGATGGAATATTATCTGCCGGAAAGCAAAAAGCTGCGTAAACAACTAGCTGGCTTTTCTGCGCAGGATATGATATGATATTGTTAAAGACTCACTTAGAGAAAGGAAGCTTCAAATGGAATTTTGGGATATATACGATAAGGATAAAAAACCGACAGGCCGTACAATGAAAAAAAACGACTGGATACTTAAGGATGGAGAGTATCATCTTTCAGTGCTTGGCGTGATTCACAGACCTGATGGCAGGTTCCTTATCACACAGCGTGTCATGACAAAGGCATGGGCACCGGGCTGGTGGGAGGTTTCAGGAGGAGCCGCACAGGCAGGTGAGAGCTCATTTACCGCAGTCTGCAGAGAGGTGAAAGAAGAGGTGGGCCTTGATGTATCACAGTGTCCGGGAGGGCTTGCCTATACCTATCACAGAGAGAATCCGGGCGAGGGTGACAACTATTTCGTGGATGTTTACCGCTTTGAGCTTGATTTCAAGGAGTCTGACGTACAGATTCAGACAGAGGAGGCACTTGGGTTTAAAATTGCCACACTCGATGAAATAAAAGAGCTTGCTGCGCAGGGAGTGTTCCTGCACTATGACAGCATAAAGCAGGTATTTGAAAGTTAATTGCTATGATTATGATAATAAGATAACATAGAATTATAAGATTACATAGAATTATAAGGAGCAGATTATGGCATTACCAAAGGATCCGGTTATGCTGCTTAGCTTTGTAAACACACAGCTTCGGGACAATTATTCAGGATTGAAGGAGCTTGCGGCAGCATATGATATTGATGAGAAAGAGCTTTGCGACAAGCTTGCACAGATTGATTACAAATATGACGAGACTGTCAATCAGTTTAAGTAGATTTTCAGCATACATATTAAAAGTGATGGAAGGATAAGATAATGGAGACATGCTGCGATTTTTGTGCATACAATGAATATGATGAGGATGATGAGGAGTATTATTGCTCGGTAAATATGGACGAGGATGATATGGCGAGATTTGTCCAGAGCAGCTATAAGCGCTGCCCGTTTTACCGCTCAGGCGATGAATACAGGGTTGTCCGTCACCAGATGTGAAGCATTATAACAAAATATAATAAATATAATTAAAAAATAAATTGCATTAATCAATTTAAGGCTGTATAATAAATTGGTTATTTTAAAAATTAAGAATTTACAAATATACAAAGCATATTGATAAGGAGGAAAATTATGCCTGTAAAATACGTGTTCGTCACCGGTGGAGTTGTTTCCGGTCTTGGAAAAGGAATTACCGCAGCGTCTCTTGGACGTCTTTTAAAAGCTCGTGGATACAAGGTGACAATGCAGAAGTTCGATCCATACATTAATATTGATCCAGGTACCATGAACCTATTCAGCACGGAGAGGTGTTTGTAACAGACGATGGAGCTGAGACAGATCTTGACCTGGGACACTATGAGCGTTTTATTGATGAGAGCCTGACAAAGAACTCAAACGTCACCACAGGAAAGGTATACTGGTCAGTATTACAGAAGGAACGTCGTGGTGACTACGGCGGAGGAACAGTACAGGTTATCCCTCATATCACCAATGAGATAAAGAGCAGATTCTACAGGGATTTCACATCTGAGGATACCACAATCGCAATCATCGAGGTGGGCGGTACAGTCGGCGATATCGAGAGTCAGCCGTTCCTCGAGGCAATCAGACAGTTCCAGCATGAGGTGGGACACGACAATGCCATCCTGTGCCATGTGACACTGATTCCATACATCAAGGCGTCAGGAGAGCTCAAGACAAAGCTACACAGGCTAGCGTAAAGGAGCTCAGGGCATGGGAATCCAGCCGGATATCATTGTATGCCGTTCAGAGCATGAGCTTGATCAGAAGCTTAAGGACAAGATTGCGCTGTTTTGTAATGTACCGAATTCACACGTATTACAGAACCTTGATGTGGAGTATCTCTATGAGGCACCACTTGCCATGGAGCAGGAGAATCTTGCAAAGGTTGCATGCGAGTGCTTGAATCTCGACTGTCCTGAGCCGGATCTTGCAGACTGGAAGCAGATGGTTGAGGATCTCCGTCATCCTGATAAAGAGGTAAAGATCGCACTTGTCGGAAAATATACAGCACTTCACGATGCATACATTTCAGTTGTTGAGGCACTGAAGCATGGCGGTATCCCTGAGCATACTACAGTTGATATAAAGTGGGTTGACTCAGAGGAGCTTAATGATGACAATGCAGCAGAGGTATTCAAGGGTATTCAGGGAATTATCGTTCCGGGAGGCTTTGGAGACCGTGGTGTTGAGGGCATGATTGCAGCAGCTAAGTATGCCAGGGAAAACAATATCCCATATCTGGGACTCTGCCTTGGAATGCAGGTGGCAATCATCGAGTATGCGCGCCACGTATGTATGTTCCATGACGCACACAGTATAGAGCTTGATCCAAACACTACTCATCCGGTTATCGCACTTATGCCTGACCAGAACGGAATAGAGGATATCGGAGGTACACTTAGACTTGGCTCTTATCCATGTGTACTCGACAAGACATCAAAGGCATACCAGGTATATGGCACAGAGAATATAAGCGAGCGTCATCGTCATCGTTATGAGTCAACAATGACTACAGAACAGCTCTCACAGAGCATGGCATGAAGCTTTGCGGTACATCACCGGATGGCAGAATCGTGGAGATGATTGAGATTCCGGAGCATCCGTGGTTTATTGCTACACAGGCACATCCTGAGCTTAAGTCACGTCCGAACCGTCCACATCCGCTTTTCCATGGCTTCATAGAGGCGGCAAACAAGGTGAACAGATAATTTTTCGTTATATTTAATACAATATTTAGAAAGTGCGGTTGATTTTGACCGCACTTTTTCTTATAATAAAGTGAAGCTTCACACTTTATATATTGTGAGGAGACGGTTTCATATACAATATATTCCTTGAAAAATAAGAAGTCTGTAATGATATTTTTCGGGAATAGGGTTTCATGGGAATGACTATAAAAATTACAGGTCAAAATTGCCTTGAAGCTTGTAATAAATAAGAAAAGAACGGAGAAAATATGGATAATCAGGGACCTAATAACTATAATTACAACAATGGCCCGGGCAATAATGGGTCCGGTGGAAACGGAAATAACGGTGGTAACAGACCTGGTGGAAACGGTGGCAGAAACAACCGTGGCGGACAGGGGATTATGGCATTTATCCTGCTGACACTCGTGGCATTATTTGTGTATGCACTTATATCAAACAGCATATCGCATGCCAGCACACAGGAAAAGTCATATAGTGATTTCATAAAACAGCTCGACAAGGGTAATGTCAAGAGCGTGGAGTTTGATTCCTACGAGATAGACTACAAGCTTGTGGATGACGGACACAAGGATTATGACATCACATATTACACAGGCCGTGTGGCTGATGATGAGCTTGTGCCAACACTCAAAAAAGCAAAGACCTCAGAGGGCAAGTCTATTGAGATAAAGGCAGCGATACCTGATAATACATCTACATGGATTTTTAATATATTAAGCTTTATAGTTCCGCTTATACTGCTGTGGGTGCTTTTAGCATTTGTTTCAAAGAAGATGGGCGGCAGCATGGGGATGGGAGTCGGCAAAACGACTGCCAAGGTATATGTGGAGAAGTCCACAGGCGTCAACTTCAAGGATGTTGCGGGACAGGATGAAGCCAAGGAATCTCTCCAGGAGGTTGTTGATTTCCTTCACAATCCTAAGAGATATACAGATATCGGAGCCAAGCTTCCTAAGGGAGCGCTTCTCGTGGGACCTCCGGGAACAGGTAAGACACTCCTTGCCAAGGCAGTAGCAGGAGAGGCAGGAGTACCGTTTTTCTCACTTGCAGGTTCAGACTTTGTGGAGATGTTTGTCGGAGTCGGAGCTTCGAGAGTGCGTGATTTGTTCAAGGAAGCACAAAAGATGGCACCATGTATTATCTTTATCGATGAGATAGATGCAATAGGAAAGAGCCGTGACAGCAGATACGGCGGTGGCAATGACGAGCGTGAGCAGACACTAAACCAGCTCCTTGCAGAGATGGATGGCTTTGATACATCAAAGGGATTACTTATATTAGCAGCAACTAACCGCCCTGAGGTGCTCGATAAGGCGCTTCTTCGTCCGGGACGTTTTGACAGAAGAATCATTGTTGACAAGCCTGACTTAAAGGGACGTCTGGAGACCTTAAAGGTACACTCAAAGGATGTCAAGATGGATGAGTCGGTAGACCTCGATGCATTGGCACTTGCAACAGCAGGACTTGTTGGCTCAGATCTTGCCAACATGATTAATGAGGCTGCCATCAATGCAGTCAAAAACGGCAGACAGCTTGTAAATCAGTCAGATCTCTTTGAGGCCTTCGAGCTTGTAGCGGTCGGTGGCAAGGAAAAGAAGGATCGTGTCATGAGTGATAAAGAGAGAAAAATCGTCTCATACCATGAGGTTGGACACGCACTTGTATCAGCCCTGCAGAAAAATACAGAGCCTGTACAGAAAATCACAATCGTACCACGTACCATGGGAGCACTCGGATATACACTCCAGACACCTGAAGAGGAGAAATACCTTGAGACAAAGGATGAACTTCTCGCCAAAATCACAACATATATGGCAGGTCGTGCAGCAGAGGTGCTGGTATTTAACTCAGTCACAAGCGGAGCCGCAAATGATATAGAAAATGCCACAAAGATAGCCCGTGCCATGGTAACAATGTACGGAATGTCAGATAAATTCGGCATGATGTGCCTTGCAACAGTACAAAACCAGTACTTAGAGGGCGGAGCAGGATTAATCTGCGGAGAGAATACAGCATCGCAGATAGATGATGAGGTACTCTCAATCATCAACAGCAGCTACGCAGAGGCAATGAAGCTCCTCGATGAAAACAGAGAAATCCTCGACAGTATATCAGATTATCTCTACGAGAAGGAAACAATCACAGGTAAGGAATTCATGAAGATGTTCCGCGATATGAAGGGGCTCCCTGACCCGGACGAAGAAAAAGATGGTGAAGAGAGCAAAGAGCAGGAAAATGCACAGAATGATGAGACATCAGCAGCAGATCCGCTCCTTCGTAACGCCACAGACCAACCTGCAGATACAAATGAATCTTCCGGATATACAGCGCCGGATGATACATCAAATAATTAGTACCTTATAGGGCGATTTTCGCGCAGCGAAAGAGCGTAAAAAAGAGCGCAGTAGAAAAGAGTTTCGCACACATAAACTGAAAAAAGCCGGAGGGTACACAGTGTGCCATGCCGGCAACCACACAAACTGAAGGTGCGAAACTCCACCACGCACCACGAAAAGTGCGAAACTCCACAACAACCCAAAAGAGCGAATATGGAAAAAACATTTGATATCAAAGAAGAATTAAAAAAACTCCCGGATGCCCCGGGAGTTTATATTATGCATGACAAGGATGATGTAATCATATATATCGGCAAAGCCAAAAGCCTGACGAAGCGAGTACATCAGTACTTTCAGGCGAGCCACAATGAGGGCATCAAGAAAAAACAGATGGTAGAGCATATAGATCATTTTGAGTATATAGTCACCGACTCTGAGCTTGAGGCCCTTGTTTTGGAGTGCAACCTGATAAAGGAGCATACACCAAAGTACAATACTATGCTTCGTGATGACAAGACATATCCGTACATCAAGGTGACACTGGGAGAGGACTATCCGAGGGTGCTGTTTTCGCGTCAGATGAAAAAGGACAAATCCCGTTACTTTGGTCCGTATACGAGTGCCTCTGCGGTGAAAAGCTCGATAGATCTGATAAACAAAATCTATAAGCTTCGCACCTGCAACCGCAGGCTGCCGCGTGATATAGGAGCAGACCGGCCGTGCCTCAACTATCATATACACCAGTGCAGTGCACCATGCCAGGGGTATGTGACGAAGGAAGAGTATGCTATATCTGTAAAGGGCGCGATAGATTTCTTAAACGGCGACTATGAGCAGACAATAAAGGCTCTTAGCGATAAAATGCTAAAGGCCTCAGAGAGCATGGAGTTTGAGAAGGCGGCTGAATACAGGGATCTGATAAACAGTGTGAAACAGGTAGCACAGAAGCAGAAGATAACAAATGCCGACGGCGAGGATAAGGATATCATAGCACTTGCAAATGACGATACTGATGCAGTGGTGCAGGTATTTTTCATAAGAAACGGAAAGCTGATAGGCAGAGACCATTTCCATGTGAGGGTTGGAAGCGAGGAGGCTGCGGATGATGTGTTAAATAACTTTGTGAAGCAGTTTTATTCCGGAACACCTTTTATACCGCGCGAGGTCATGCTGCAGAGTGAGATAGAGGATATGGCTGTTTTGGAGCAGTGGCTCAGCGAAAAGCGAGGCAGGCGAGTGAATATAAAAGTGCCGCAGAAGGGCATGAAGGAAAAGCTTGTTGAGCTTGCCTACAAGAACGCACTCTTAGTGCTCAGCCAGGATAAGGAGCGGATAAAGAGAGAAGAGGGGCGCACAATAGGAGCTGTAAAGGAAATCGAGGGACTTTTGGGCTTACATGGATTAAACCGTATGGAGGCCTATGATATTTCCAATATCAACGGCTTTGAGACCGTCGGCTCTATGATAGTGTATGAGAAGGGCAAGCCTAAAAAGAGCGATTACAGAAAGTTTAAGCTTCGCACAGTTACGGGACCTGATGATTATGCGTCAATGCACGAGGTGCTCACACGCCGCTTTACACATGGTATGGAAGAACAGAAGCAGCTTGAAAAAGATGGCTCTCCACAGGAAATAGGCAGCTTCAACCGTTTTCCGGATATTATAATGATGGATGGTGGAAGAGGTCAGGTAAATATATGTCTTCAGGTGCTTTCCGAGCTGGGACTCGACATACCTGTGTGTGGCATGGTGAAGGATGATTTCCACCGCACAAGAGGTCTTTATTACAACAATGTGGAGATACCTATCGACCGCCACGGCGAAGGCTTCAAGCTCATCACGAGAATACAGGATGAGGCACACCGCTTTGCAATAGAGTTTCATAGGTCACTGCGCTCAAAGAGTCAGGTACATTCGGTGCTTGATGATATTGAAGGCATAGGGCCGGCGCGCAGAAAGGCGCTCATGCGCCGCTACCAGTCGCTAGAGAAGATAAAGGAAGCAGATGTCGAAGACCTTATGCAGACAGAGACCATGAACGAAAAAGCAGCACAGGCAGTGTATGCATTTTTCCACTCTGCCACGTAGATTTTGAAGCTAATCTGTGGTATACTAAAAAACAAATATACATCAAGGGGGACCGCGAATGGATGCATTACACTCAGTATCAGTTGCAAAGGTAGCAGAATTGCTCGATCTCAACAATCTCACAAAAGAGATGAACCTAAAGGAGAGGGCGATAGAGTGCTCGGACGTCAACAGACCGGCGCTTCAGCTCTCAGGATATTTTGATCATTTTGAGGAGAGACGAATACAGATTATCGGAAATGTAGAGTATACCTATATAGAGAAGATGAGCGACAGCGAGAAAAAAGAGCGCTATAGCCGCTTCATGGAGTTTGATATACCATGTATCATCTTCTGCAGAGATTTACAGCCGGATGAGATATTTATGGAAGAGGCCAGAGAGCACGGTATTCCGGTGCTGTCAACAGGTCGTTCAACATCAAGCTTTATGGCTGAGCTCATCTATTGTCTTGGTGAGCAGCTCGCACCATGCATCACAGTGCACGGCGTGCTGGTAGATGTATACGGCGAGGGAGTAATGATCACAGGCGAGAGCGGTATCGGAAAGAGTGAGGCTGCACTCGAGCTCATCAGACGAGGACATCGTCTTGTGACGGATGATGTGGTGGAAATCAGAAAGATCAACGAGCATACGCTCATGGGTACTTCGCCTGAGATTACCAGACACTTTATAGAGCTTCGTGGCATCGGAATCATCGATGTCAAGACACTTTACGGAGTAGAGTGTGTAAAGGAAAAACAGCAGATAGACCTCGTAATCAAGCTCGAGGACTGGAAGAAGGAGGCAGATTACGACAGACTCGGCCTCGAGGAAGAATATGCCGAGTATCTCGGCAACAAGGTAGTGTGTCATTCACTGCCAATCAGACCGGGACGTAATCTGGCAGTCATCGTAGAGACAGCAGCAGTCAATCACAGACAAAAAAAGATGGGCTACAATGCAGCTCAGGAGCTGTATCGCCGCGTCCAGGCAAATCTTACAAAAAATTCGGAGGTATAATAAATCATGGCAATAGAAAAGAAAAACGCCTGGGAGAAATATCCCCAGGGACCTGAAAGAGAAAAATTATTTGCATTTGCAGAGGATTACAGAAGGTTTATATCCGGCTGCAAGACAGAGCGCGAGTGCACGGCATCAGTTTATGCTGACGCCACAGGACACGGCTTTGTAGACCTTGATGAGCTCATCGAGACAGGAAAGAGCGTAAAGGCAGGAGATAAAATCATAGCAAACAATATGGGAAAGGGACTGGCGCTGTTTATCGTGGGCAGTAAGCCTCTTGAGAAGGGTATGAATATCCTCGGAGCACATATTGATTCACCTAGAATGGACTTAAAGCAGGTGCCTTTATACGAGGACACAGACATGGCACTTTTAGACACACATTATTATGGCGGTATCAAGAAATACCAGTGGGTCACACTGCCGCTTGCACTTCACGGAGTCATCTGTAAAAAGGATGGCAGCACAGTGACAGTCAATATCGGAGACAAGCCAAATGATCCTGTAGTGGGTGTGAGCGATCTGCTTATTCACCTGTCAGGCGAGCAGATGGCAAGAAGGCCTCAGAGGTCATAAAGGGCGAGAGCCTTGATGTGCTCATTGGAAGCATACCGGGACCAGAAAAGGACGAGGACGACAAGGATATCAAGGAGAGAGTAAAGGCCAATATCCTCACAATACTTTCACAGGAGTACGGTGTGGACGAGGATGATTTCCTTTCAGCAGAGATAGAGGTGGTACCTGCCGGAGAGGCAAGAGACTACGGACTTGACAGAAGTATGATCATGGGTTACGGCCACGACGACAGAGTGTGCGCATATCCTTCATACAGAGCGATGCTTGAGATAGAGGGCGCACCGGAATATACAAGTGTATGCCTGCTCGTGGACAAAGAGGAAATCGGCTCAGTGGGAGCCAGCGGCATGCAGTCACGCTTTTTCGAAAACTGTGTGGCAGAGGTGATGAACCTGGCAGGAGACTACAGCGAGCTTGCAGTCAGACGTGCACTGAAAAACTCAAAGGTACTCTCATCAGACGTATCAGCAGCCTTTGATCCGAACTATCCATCGGTTATGGAAAAGAAGAACTCGGCATACTTCGGAAAGGGCCTTGTATTCAACAAATATACAGGCGCCAGAGGCAAATCAGGCTCAAACGATGCCAACGCAGAGTATGTTGCAAGGCTTAGAAATATCATGGATACAGCAGATGTTTCATTCCAGACAGCAGAGCTTGGAAAGGTAGACGAGGGAGGCGGCGGAACAATTGCATATATCCTCGCAAACTATGACATGAATGTTATTGACAGCGGTGTGCCGGTGCTCAACATGCATGCGCCATGGGAAATCATCAGCAAGGTCGATTTATATGAGGCATTCAGAGGCTACATTGCATTTTTGAAGGAAGCATAGGCTAAAGGAATATAAGATGAATCAGACATTTGTAAAAAGTGTAACAGAACAATTGCCGCAGCTTGGTCTCCTGCAGGATGAGCCGATGAAAAAACACACGACCTTCCGCATAGGAGGCCCGGCAGATTACTATGCAGAGCCTGATATTAGCCAGATTTCAAAGCTTATAGAGATAGCTAAGGCATGTGATATGCCGGTTACAGTGATAGGAAACGGAAGCAATCTGCTGGTAGGAGATAAGGGCATCAGAGGTCTTGTAATTGGTATTGGAAAAGGCCTGTCCGAAATCGATGTGACAGAAGCTGTGGCGCAGCAAAGCACAGCGCAGGACCTCACAGCACAAGACAACGGTCATATCATCACAGCCGGCGCTGGGGCTATCCTTGCAGCAGTGGCGGCAAAGGCAGCGGAGGCATCGCTTTCAGGTCTTGAGTTTGCATCGGGCATACCCGGAAGTGTTGGAGGCGCGGTAGTCATGAACGCAGGAGCCTACGGTGGAGAGATAAAGGATGTCCTAATCGATGCCACAGTGCTCACAGCAGAGGGCGAGCTAAAGACTGTCACAAGGGATGAGCTTGACTTATCCTACAGGCACAGTATAGTCCAGGAAAAGGGCTATATAGTGTTGTCAGCCAGATTCAGGCTCACACCAAAGCCTAAGGATGAGATAAAGTCATATATGGCAGAGCTTCGCACAAAGAGAGTGGAGAAGCAGCCGCTTGAGTACCCAAGTGCAGGCAGCACCTTTAAGAGACCGGAGGGCTATTTTGCAGGGAAGCTTATCATGGATGCAGGTCTTCGAGGTTACAGCGTGGGAGATGCACAGGTGTCTCAGAAGCACTGCGGCTTTGTAGTCAATAAGGGCGAAGCCACTGCAGCGGATGTCCTGACACTCATAAAAGACGTGCAGGAAACAGTTTTAAAGCAGTTTGGAGTAAAGCTCGAACCGGAAGTTAAGATGATTGGAGAATTCTAGTGAAATTTGTAATAGTGACGGGCATGTCAGGTGCCGGAAAAAGCACAGCAATGAAAATGATGGAGGATATGGGATATTTCTGTATAGACAATCTGCCTATACAGCTATTAGATAAGCTCATAGACTTTTCAAACACCTTCCACAGTGATGTGTCCAAGGTGGCAGTCGGCATAGATGTGCGAAACGGTTCAGGAATTGATGAGATTCCACAGACGCTCGAGCAGCTAAGGCAGAAAAATTTTCCGTATGAGATACTTTTCCTCGATGCTGAGGATGAGGTGCTTGTAAAGCGATACAAGGAGACGAGGCGTAATCACCCTCTCGCAGGCAGTGAGCGCATCAATAAGGGCATCGTGCTTGAGAGGGAAAAGCTGCAGTATTTAAAGGACAATGCTGACTATATCATAGACACAAGCCAGCTTCTCACAAGGGAACTCAAAATTGAGCTTGAAAAGATATTTGTGCAGAATGAGGATTACAAGAATCTCTTTATCACGATACTTTCCTTCGGCTTCAAGTATGGCATACCGTCAGACTCTGATATAGTCATGGATGTGAGGTTTCTGCCAAATCCCTACTATGTGGACGGACTACGCGCGAAAACCGGCAATGATAAGGAGATACAGGACTATGTCATGCAGTTTCCGGAGGCAAATGAGTTTATTGACAAGCTTGATGATATGATAAAGTTTCTCATTCCAAACTATATCTCTGAGGGCAAGAACCAGCTTGTTATATCTATAGGCTGCACCGGAGGCAAGCACCGCTCGGTAACGCTTGCAAACGAGCTGTACAAGAGGCTTAGCGGCTGTAATGACTATGGACTTAAGATAGAGCATCGCGACATAGGAAAGGATGCATTGAGAGGTAAATAACATGTCATTTTCCAGTGATGTAAAGGAAGAGCTGGCAAAGCAGGTATCAAAGAGCAGGCACTGTCAGCTCGCTGAGCTTGCAGGCATCATAGAGCTTTCGGGCCGTATCAATGAAAAAACAAAGGGACTTGAGCTCGACACCGAAAACCTGCTGCTTTTAAATAAATATGCCACACTTATGAAGCGTGCCTTTGGCACAGATACCACAAAGGCGCTGGATGAGCAGGATACCGGAAAGATACTTGCAGCGCTTAAAATCACGGCAAAGCCTGTCAACAGACAGACCGCAGACGGACTGCTTCTTATGCAGACATGCTGCAAGAGAGCCTTTATCAGGGGAGCCTTCATGGCAGCAGGCTCGATAAGCGACCCTAACAAAGCGTACCATTTGAGATAGTGTGTCATACGAAAGAGCAGGCAAAGCAGCTTCAGGAGCTCTTGCGCGGCTTTGATACGGATGCCAAGATAGTAGAGCGCAAGGGGCACTATGTAGTGTACATAAAGGAGGGCGCCCACATCGTGGACAGTCTCAACATCATGGAGGCGTATGTGTCACTCATGAAGCTGGAAAATGTGCGCATATTAAAGGAAATGCGCAACAGTGTAAACCGTAAAGTAAACTGCGAAACCGCAAACATCAGCAAGACTGTGAATGCGGCAGTAAAGCAGATAGAGGATATCAGACTGATACAGAAAATGAGAGGACTCGATGATTTACCGGCGCAGCTTCGGGAGATGGCGCTGCTTCGGCTTGAATATCCGGATGCACCGCTAAAGGAGCTCGGAGGCTATCTGGATCCGCCGATGGGTAAATCGGGAGTCAACCACAGGCTTAGAAAATTATCGGCGATTGCGGAGGAACTGAGATAGATGAAGAAAAAGCTTTTATTTGTATTTAATCCCAAATCAGGCAAGGGACTCATAAAGGAGCACCTGGTAAATATCGTGGACATCATGACAAAGGCAGGATACAAATCACCATTTATCCTACACAGTGTCAGGGAGATGCCATAAAAAAGGTCAGGAAAAATGCTAAGAAGTATGACCTTGTAGTGTGCAGCGGCGGAGATGGCACACTCGACGAGGTAGTGACCGGCATGGAGCAAAGCGAGGTAAATGTACCAATAGGATACATCCCTGCGGGCAGCACCAATGACTTTGCAAACTCTCTTGGCATACCAAAAAATATGGAGGAGGCCGCAAGAGTTGCCGTAAACGGTACTCCATTCCCGTGTGATGTGGGAGGCTTCAACGGAGATACCTTCGTATATGTCGCAGCCTTTGGCCTTTTTACAGAGGTATCCTACCAGACCTCGCAGCAGATGAAAAATATACTGGGACATGCAGCATATATTTTAGAGGGTGCAAAGCACCTGATGGATATCACCTCGTACAGGATGAAGGTGAGCCATGACGGTGAGATAATAGAGGATGAGTTTATATATGGAATGGTGACCAACTCCCTTTCGGTAGGAGGCTTCAAGGGCATATCAGGTCCTGACGTACTGCTTGATGACGGCCTTTTTGAGGTGACACTCATCAAGAATCCAAAAAACCCAATCGAGCTCAACAAGATACTTGCGGGACTGGCAAACCGTGAAAATGACAATGAGCTCATCTACTCCTTCAAGACCAGAGAGCTGCATGTGGAGAGTGAGGAGGAGGTACCGTGGACACTCGACGGAGAGTTTGGCGGCAGCCACACGGATCTGACCATCACTAATCTGAACAAACAGATTACCATTATGTGCTGATAAATACAAAATCGGACATAAAATAGTAATAGTACACAATTTTTTGTCTGATTGTGTTAAAAATTTAACTTTATTTTTATAAGGTTATGTAATATAATAACATTAGCTTTTAATTAACAGGAGGAAAAAATATGTTAGTATCTGCAACAGAAATGCTTAAGAAAGCAAAAGAAGGACATTACGCAGTAGGTCAGTTCAACATCAACAACCTTGAGTGGACAAAATCAGTACTTTTAACAGCAGAGGAGCTTAAGAGCCCTGTAATCCTTGGTGTATCTGAGGGTGCCGGAAAGTACATGACAGGCTTCGGTACAGTAGCAGCAATGGTTAAGGCTATGCATGACGAGCTCGGTATCACAGTACCTGTAGCACTTCACCTTGATCACGGCACATACGAAGGATGCTACAAGTGCATCAAGGCCGGCTTCACATCAATCATGTTCGACGGATCTCATTATCCAATCGATGAGAACGTTGCAAAGACAAAAGAGTTAGTAGCAGTTGCTCATGCAATGGGCATGTCTATCGAGGCTGAAGTTGGTTCAATCGGTGGCGAGGAAGACGGAGTTGTTGGAATGGGCGAGTGCGCTGATCCTGACGAGTGCAAGAGAGTTGCTGATCTTGGTGTAGATATGCTTGCAGCAGGAATCGGAAACATCCACGGAAAATATCCTGCAAACTGGCAGGGACTCAGCTTTGAGACTCTTGATGCTATCCAGCAGAAGACTGGTGTTATGCCATTAGTACTTCACGGTGGTACAGGAATCCCAGCTGACATGATCAAGAAAGCAATCGACCTTGGAGTATCTAAGATCAACGTTAACACAGAGTGCCAGCTTTCATTCGCAGATGCAACACGTAAATACATCGAGGCCGGAAAGGATCTTGAGGGCAAGGGATTTGACCCTCGTAAGCTTCTTGCTCCAGGTGCTGAGGCAATCAAGGCAACAGTTAAGGAGAAGATGGAGCTTTTCGGATCAGTTGGAAAGGCTGAAT
>ENA-OQCN01000158-OQCN01000158.1-human-gut-metagenome-genome-assembly--contig:-NODE-158-length-34250-cov-4.836210_pt1 | contig 34250 bp, 42 predicted proteins | sample MGYA00242497_ERZ504576 | MGnify/ENA primary metagenome ERZ504576 (study PRJEB26092, sample SAMD00036296) | human gut metagenome | host: Homo sapiens | study: EMG produced TPA metagenomics assembly of...
CAACCCGAGAAGACGCCGTATCATCGGTAACCGTAAACAAGCTTCTTCTTGCTGAGAAAGCTGAGAAACAGAAAGAGCTTCTTGCTAAGATCAACGTTGGTGACAAAGTTGAGGGTGTTGTTAAGAATGTTACAGATTTCGGTGCATTCATCGATCTTGGTGGAGCAGACGGACTTCTTCACATCTCTGAGATGTCCTGGGCAGAGTAGAGAACCCGAAGAAAGTATTCAACGTTGGCGATAAAGTTACAGTTCTTATCAAAGACATCAACGGAGATAAGATCGCACTTTCCCTTAAATTCCCGGAGGAGAACCCATGGCTTACAGCTGCTGAGGACTTCGCAGTAGGAAACGTAGTTAAAGGTAAAGTTGCACGTATGACAGATTTCGGTGCATTCGTAGAGCTTGCACCTGGAGTAGATGCACTTCTTCATGTATCCCAGATCTCCAGAGAGCACGTTGCTAAACCATCTGATGTACTTTCCATCGGCCAGGAAATCGAGGCTAAAGTTGTTGATTTCAACGGCGAGGACAGAAAGATCAGCCTTAGTATGAAAGCACTTGAGGATTATTCCGCAGAGCAGACAGAAGAGTAATTTCTTTTGAAGTCTGATTAGATATTGATATTATGATAATTACAGGAGACTGTTGCCAAAATGGCAACAGTCTTTTTTGTGATACTCTAGTACAGCGAATATTAAGTAACCGCCATATTGGCTTGCCTGATTTTTCATATGCTGCGTTGTCGTCAATCGCCGTAGCCACCGCTGACATGATGGATTTATTTCAGCGTGGACAGATAATAAGGCAGACAGTGTTTTAGATATGTTTTCTGTTTCATCGGGTTCTGGATAAAATCATCTGTCACAGGAAACCAAGTATAACAGGTTTCTCTTTTAGCTGGTCTGCGGAGCTTTTTATCCATACATGCGCTTAAAGTCTTGGGGATTGCTGTGTCTTCGGACGGAATATAATCGTAATCTTTATAATTGGAATAATATTGTTTTAATCGACCGTTTTGAGCCTTTACAAGGAGACGGACACGGCTTTTTTGACCGATTATGTAGAATTCTTCACTATGATTTGAGAATTTTGCCGGTAAAATATAAGGAATTTCCATGGTAAAGATAAGTTGATCGTTTATAATTTCACAATTAAGAACATCGTAATCTTCTTTAAAAAGCGTAAGATAAGATAACATGGAAATTATTTTTCCAAGGCCAAAAAGATCTTCCTGATTATGTCCCATGAGGATCTCGTCTGCCTCTGGTTTCTTACCGGAAGCAAATTGTTTATAAAGGCGGATACAGGCTCCTCCGTCACAGTAAGTCCGCTCTGTGATACCTAAGAATGCTTCCATGGATGGCTGGTTCATTCGGGAGAGTTTCAGGAGTCCTTTAACTGGTTTCAGTTCCCGGTAAAGGTCCAGAGAAGGCAGGCTTTCAAAAGGAGAAGGCAATCCGTGAATCTGATAGCGGGCTTCCAGATAAGGCTGGTCAAAACTGTCGCCGTTATACTGGATCGTGCAGGAAAAATTCTGTAAAAATTCCGAAAATATCTTCAAAAGCTCAGGTTCTTCTGTCTCATCTTCGATCATCCACTGGTACATCTGCCAGTTTTTTTCTTCATAAGCCACAGCACCGGCAAGATACAGAAAAGTGGAATTTTGTGATAGTCCTGTTGTTTCAATGTCATAGAAAACCGGTACAAAATGCGCTGAAAGCACATGGCTTTTAGTCAATTTTTTAACAGTCTCAAAGTCTGGAAACTCTTGTAAAATCGGCATTTTTTTAACAATCATGTTAATTTCCTCCTTTATGGATTGTATCTAATTATACACAAAAAAAACGTTTTTTCCATAGTGCAATTTTAGGTGAAATGAGTTATAGTATATTCGTGGAGTTGATGAAAATAACAGGAAATGGTACTGGATTTATGTGGGAATTGACAGTTATAAAAACTGATTTATATTACTTTATAATTAGATTTTTTATCTGCAGTTTTCCTGAAACCGTGATCATTTATATATGAAAGTATATCACAGTATGACAGATAGAATCAATCTGTCATACATATATCAGAAACGCGGAAATCAACTTTGAAAAAGAGTATGATGTGCACAGCACGGAAACGTAGCGTACATGTACATGCAAACAATAAAGGAGGAGATGAGATCTATGGCATTTTTAACCTTCAGAGGTGGTATTCATCCTTATGACGGCAAAGATTTGTCAAAAAACTGTCCTGTTGAGAAGTATCTGCCGAAAGGAGATCTGGCAATTCTTGTATCTCAGCATATCGGAGCTCCAGCCAAGCCGATCGTGAAAAAAGGCGATCATGTGCTTGCAGGACAGAAAATAGCAGAAGCAGGAGGATTCGTTTCTGCACCGATACATTCATCTGTATCAGGAACTGTGAAGGGAATCGAGAAACGTCTGACAGCAGTAGGAGCCATGGGTGATGCGATTATCATTGAAAATGATGGACAGTATGAATCGGTGGAATATACACCGGCCAATCTTTCCGACCTTTCCAAAGAAGATATCTTAAAAAAAATTCAGGAAGGCGGAGTTGTAGGACAGGGTGGTGCAGGTTTCCCGACACATGTGAAGCTTTCACCGAAGGAACCGGACAAGATCGACCACATTCTGGTAAATGGTGCAGAGTGCGAGCCTTATATTACCAGTGACTACCGCAGAATGATGGAAGAACCGGAGAATGTTGTAAAAGGACTGGAAGTAATCCTGAAAGTATTCCCGAAAGCAGTGGGATGCATCTGTATCGAGGATAACAAGCCTGACTGTATTGCCAAAATGAAGGAAGCTATCAAGGGCAAGGAACGTATGGAGGTAAAAGAACTCAAGACCAAATATCCGCAGGGTGGTGAGCGTACTCTGATCTATGCGGTTACAGGCAGAGAGATCAATTCCACCATGCTTCCGGCAGATGTAGGATGTGTTGTTGATAACGTAGAAACCGTTACCTCTGTTTATAAAGCAGTAATCCTTGGCCAGCCGGTCATCAGCCGTAATTTAACAGTTACAGGAGACGGCATCCGTACACCGAAAAACTTTTCCGTTCTTACAGGAACAGATCTGTCAGAACTTGTAGACGCTGCAGGTGGCCTGAAAGAAAAGATCGCGAAAGCAATTTCCGGTGGACCGATGATGGGATTTGCACTGTATGATCTTCACATCCCATGTACAAAGACAACCTCTTCCCTGCTTTTCCTGGAGCGTGATGCAGTGTCTGAGGCAAAGCAGATCCAGACTGCATGTATCAACTGCGGACGTGTGTAAGTGTCTGTCCTGGCCATGTGGTTCCGGCCCGCCTTGCAACTCTTGCAGAGAACGGTGATATGGCAGGATTCGAGAAGATGGATGGTATGGAGTGCTGTGAATGTGGCTGCTGCAGTTACATCTGTCCTGCCAAACGACCTCTGACTCAGAGTATTAAATCTATGAGAAAAATGGTTCTTGCCGAGCGCAAGAAAAAGAAATAGGGGGAGGAAAAACAATGGAACAAATGTATAACGTATCATCTAATCCCCATATCAGGGATAAAATGACTACCAGCCGTATCATGCAGCTGGTTGTGATCGCACTTATGCCTGCGACATTATTTGGTATCTGGAATTTTGGTGCGCATGCACTTCTTGTAATTCTGGCAACGGTTGCATCCAGTGTATTTTTTGAGTGGCTTTATGACCGCCTGATGCACAAGAAGAACACGACCAAAGATTTCAGTGCAGTTGTAACAGGTCTTCTGCTCGCACTGAACATGCCGCCCCAGATTCCGATCTGGATGCCGATCCTTGGCAGTGCTTTTGCAATTATTGTTGTAAAACAGTTGTTCGGCGGACTTGGCCAGAACTTTATGAACCCGGCTCTTGCAGGAAGATGTTTCCTTATGATCTCTTTTGCCGGAAAGATGACTAACTTTGCAGTTTCCAAAAGTTCTCATGCAGTTGTGGATACTGTTACACAGGCGACACCTCTGGCGGCTCTTAAGAACCAGGGATTTATTGCAGGAACTTCCATTCCTGTAAAGAATCTGTTTCTTGGTAATATCCAGGGTACTATCGGTGAGACATCTGCACTGGCGATCCTTATCGGTGCAGTCATTCTTCTTGCATTTAAGATCATTGATCTGAAAGTTCCTCTTACATATATAGGAAGTTTTGCAGTGTTTGTAATTCTTTATATGCTTGGTACTGGTAAAGGATTTGATGTAAATTATCTGTTCAGCCATATCTTTGGCGGCGGCCTGATGCTTGGTGCATGGTTCATGGCTACTGATTATGTAACCACACCGATCACACCGAAGGGACAGCTGGTATATGGATGCTGCCTTGGTATCGTAACAGCAGTGTTCCGTCTCTTTGGCGGTTCTGCAGAGGGTGTTTCCTATGCCATCATTTTCTGCAACCTTCTGGTTCCGCTTATTGAGAAAGTAACAAAACCGGTTGCTTTTGGAAAAGGAGGCAGGAAATAATGAGTAAGATTATCAGAAATACATTGATCCTTACGATCATTACAGTAGTTGCCGGACTTGGACTTGGACTGGTTTATGAAATTACAAAAGAACCGATCGCAAGAACCGAAGAGCAGGCAAAAAAAGAAGCATGGCAGACTGTATTCAGTGATGTAAGCCTGGAAGATTTTAAAGCTGTGGATGTAGACCAGGAAGCAGCAGATAAAACGATTGCAGACCTTGGAGTAAAGGCAACAGTAGACGAGGTCTGTGAAGCAGCAGATGAGGGATATGTGGTTACTGTAACAGATAAACAGGGTTACGGTGGTGATATCCAGGTCACAGTTGGCGTGACAAAAGACGGCACAGTCAGCGGCGTTTCCATTCTTTCTATCAGCGAGACTGCCGGTCTTGGAATGCGTGCTACAGAAGCTCAGTTCCAGGAGCAGTACGTTGGAAAGAATACCGATAAATTCTATGTATCTAAGGATGGCGGCGAAGGTGAGCTATTGATGCCATCAGCGGTGCGACCATCACATCCAGAGCTTTTACCGGTGCAGTCAATACAGCTATCGGCTATTGCAAAAACGCATTTTAGGAGGGTAGTTGAATATGAATAAATGTGGTGAAAGATTAAAAAACGGTATTATAACCGAGAATCCGATTTTCGTCCTGATGCTGGGAATGTGTCCAACGCTTGCGGTAACAACTTCAGCTATCAATGGTATTGGTATGGGACTCTCCACAACGATCGTTCTGGTCATGTCCAATATGCTGATCTCCCTGCTCCGCAAAGTGATCCCGGATTCTGTCAGAATGCCGGCCTTTATCGTAGTTGTAGCATCTTTTGTAACCATCGTACAGTTTCTTATGGAAGGTTTTACTCCTTCCCTTTATGATTCACTTGGAATCTATATTCCTCTGATCGTAGTTAACTGTATCATTCTGGGACGTGCAGAGAGCTATGCTTCCAAAAATCCGGTCCTTCCTTCTATTTTTGACGGACTTGGAATGGGACTTGGATTTACAGTTGGCCTGGTTGCCATTGGTCTTGTAAGAGAGATCCTTGGTTCCGGAAAAGCTTTCGGAGCGCAGATCATTCCGGTTGCCGATGCAGCTACCGGTGCTGCCGGTTATACCCCGATCACTATCTTTATCCTTGCACCTGGAGCATTCCTGGTTCTTGCAGGACTTGCAGCAATCCAGAACAAAGTAAAGATCAACATGGCAAAGAAGGGCAAGGATGTTTCCAAGATTCAGTCCGGCTGCGGTTCCAACTGTGCAACCTGCGGCGGCTGTCCTTCTGACAAAGAATAAAGGGGGAGTAGAAGATGGCAAGCTTAATGTTAATTGCTATTGGTTCTGCACTTTGCAGTAACGTTGTATTAAGCCAGTTCCTTGGAATCTGTTCTTTCCTGGGAGTTTCCAAGAAGACTGAAACTGCAGTCGGCATGGGAGGCGCGGTTGTATTCGTAATCACGATCGCATCTTTTGTTGCTTCACTGTTATATAAATTTATCCTGGTACCGACACATTTTGAGTACCTGAAAACAATCGTATTTATCCTTGTTATCGCAGCACTGGTACAGATCGTAGAGATGTTCCTCAAGAAATTTGTACCATCTCTTTACAAGGCACTTGGCGTATACCTTCCGCTGATCACAACAAACTGTGCAGTTCTTGGTGTGGCACTTAATAACGTAAAATATGAATACAGTATTCTTGAGAGTGTTGTAAACGGATTTGCCACAGGCGTGGGGTATCTGATCGCTATCGTATTACTTGCGGGAATCCGTGAAAAAATGGAGTACAACGATATTCCGGAATCCTTCCAGGGTATGCCGATCGTTCTGCTTACAGCAGCATTGATGGCTATTGCATTCTTTGGATTCTCCGGAATCGTATAGGAGGAAGAAGAGCATGAGTATAACAGGAATTATTATGGCTGCAGTCATTGTCGGCGGTACTGGTTTATTCATTGGTATCTTCCTTGGACTTGCAGATAAGAAATTAACCGTAAAGGTAGATGAAAAAGAAGAAGCCATTCTTGGCGTTCTTCCTGGAAACAACTGCGGTGGCTGTGGATATCCGGGATGTTCCGGACTTGCTGCCGCAATCGCTAAAGGCGATGCTCCTGTAGATCAGTGTCCGGTCGGCGGTGCTCCGGTTGCAGCCAAGATCGGTGCGATCATGGGACAGGAAGTAAAAGAAACTTCCCGTCAGGTTGCATTCGTGAAATGTGCGGGAACCTGTGACAAAACAACTGTAAAGTATGAGTATACAGGTGTGGAAGACTGCGAGATGATGGCTTTCATCCCTGGCAGTGGAGCAAAAAACTGTACTTTTGGATGTATGGGATTTGGAAGCTGCGTAAAGGCCTGTCCGTTTGATGCCATCCATGTAGTAAATGGTGTTGCAGTAGTAGATCAGGAAGCATGTAAGGCCTGCGGCAAATGCGTCGCAAAATGCCCGCGTCATCTGATCGAGCTGGTGCCATATGACAAACAGATCCGTGTGGCCTGCAGCTCCCATGCAAAAGGAAAAGCTGTTACAACAGCCTGCGAGCTTGGCTGCATTGGATGTAAGAAATGTGAGAAGAACTGTCCGTCAGAGGCGATCACAGTCACTGATTTCTGTGCACACATTGATTATGATAAGTGTACAGGCTGTGGTAAATGTAAAGAAGTCTGCCCGAGACATGTAATTCTGTAAATAACGAAGTAACAAAGGAGAACTGTCATCACAGAAATATTTCTGTAAAATGACAGTTCTTTTTTCTATGGACCAAATGCGTAAGACAGATAACCCTCCTGCTTGACAAAGAAATTATTGTTCAGTATAGTGAACGCATGACCAATAGGTAACAATTATCGGAGGTATTATAGAAGAATCTATGAGGGACATACAGGAGACGTAGCCTGCGATCATTACCACAGATTTAAAGAAGATGTGGAACATATGAAAGAACTGGGGCTGAAAGGATATCGCTTTTCCATTGACTGGTCCCGGGTGCTGCCGGATGGTTTTGGAAAAGTGAATGAAAAAGGGATTGCGTTTTACGATGCACTGATTAATGAGCTTCTTGAATTTATGTAGATTTTGAGACGCAGGAGAGGATCTGGAAAGATTCTGCATACTGGTACAGAGATCTTATCAGAAAAAATGGTGAAATTCTGTAAGCTGCTGTGATGAAACTGACGGCTTTTCAGATATTTTTCGGAAAATTGCAGTTTCCAGTTAAAAATATTTGACCAGTGAATTTTCAGGGGCTATAATAGTATATAAATATTCAGTACACTTCAAGGAGAACAATTCATGAGTAAGATTATTTTAACTGGCGACCGCCCAACGGGACGCCTTCATGTAGGTCATTATGTCGGATCACTGGCAGAGCGTGTGAAACTGCAGAATTCCGGCTTATATGACGAGATTTATATTATGATCGCAGATGCACAGGCACTTACAGATAATGCAGAACATCCGGAGAAAGTACGCCAGAACATCCTTCAGGTTTCACTGGACTATCTGGCTTGCGGACTTGATCCGGAGAAATCCAACATTTTCATTCAGTCTATGGTGCCGGAGCTTACAGAGCTTACTTTCTATTATATGAATCTGGTAACAGTAGCGCGTGTACAGCGTAATCCTACTGTTAAATCTGAGATCAAGATGCGTAATTTTGAAGCCAGCATTCCGGTTGGATTCTTCTGCTATCCGATCAGCCAGGCAGCAGATATCACAGCTTTCCGTGCAACACATGTGCCGTAGGTGAGGATCAGCTTCCGATGCTTGAGCAGTGCAAGGAGATCGTTCATAAGTTTAATACCGTTTATGGTGAGACTTTAACAGATCCGGAGATCGTTCTTTCTTCCAATAAGGCATGTTTACGTCTTCCTGGTATCGACGGAAAGGCTAAGATGAGTAAGTCTCTTGGAAACTGCATCTATCTTTCTGATGAGGAAGATGTTGTTAAGAAGAAGATAATGTCCATGTTTACAGACCCGAACCATCTTCGTGTTCAGGATCCGGGCCGTGTAGAAGGTAACCCGGTATTTATCTATCTGGATGCATTCAGCCGTCCGGAGCATTTCTCAGAGTTCCTTCCTGAGTACCAGAATCTGGACGAGCTTAAAGCGCACTACCAGAGAGGCGGCCTTGGCGATGTGAAGGTTAAGAAATTCCTGAACAACGTAATGCAGGCAGAGCTGGGACCGATCCGCGAGAGAAGAAAGATGTGGGAACAGCGTACTGCTGATGTATTTGACATCCTGAAAGCAGGTACAGAAGTTGCAAGAGAGAAGGCAGCAGCAACTCTTCACGATGTACGTTCTTCCATGAGGATCAACTATTTCGAGGATCAGGATTTCCTGAACCAGTAATAGAAATACAGATAGGCATAAATTGCTGATCACAAAGTTAATAATAGGAAGAATAATGATCAGCGGGACATATGTATTCCGGGTTGATTTTTTTTCAAATTGTGTTAGTATTTCATCCATATGGGAAACAGATGTTCAGTTGTTGTTGCGCACAGGTAACACACTGTTCTCGGGAAGGAGCAGTTGATTTTGATTTCTTTTGTAAAAGGTAAGGTAGCGGATATCAGTGAGAACAGCCTGGTGGTGGAAAACGGTGGCATTGGTTATGAGATCTATATGACAGGACAGGATCTTAGGAAAGCACGTGTTGGTGAAGAGAAGAAGATAAATACGTTTCTGTATGTAAGAGAAGATATTCTTCAGTTATACGGATTTTTTCAAAGGATGATCTTGGGATGTTCAGGCTTCTTCTGGGAGTGAATGGTGTAGGACCTAAGGGAGCGCTTGGCATTCTTTCCGGGATCAGTGCAGATGAGCTGCGTTTTGCAGTGCTTTCCGATGATGTGAAGACAATCTCGAAAGCACCTGGAATCGGTAAGAAAACAGCTCAGAAGATGATTCTGGAGCTGAAAGATAAACTGAAGCTGGAAGATGCCTTTGAGATGAAGCTTGCTCATCAGCAGGAGGATGCAATGGAGGGGGCAGCAGATCTTCGGGACAGCCGTCAGGAAGCTGTGGAAGCACTGGTTGCCCTTGGATATAGTTCGGCAGATTCGCTTCGTGCAGTACGTAAGGTTCCGGACGATGTTCCCGCAGACGATGTGGAGGCGATTCTCCGCGCTGCATTGAAGAATTTTTGATATTTAGTAGAACGGAGCATAACAGATGGAGAACAGGATCATTACAACAGACGTTACAGAAGAGGATTTTTCCCTGGAGGGGAATTTAAGGCCTCAGAGTCTGGATGAGTATATTGGTCAGCAGAAAACCAAGGATACCCTGAAAATCTATATTGAAGCTGCAAAACAGAGACACGATTCTCTGGATCACGTGCTTTTTTACGGCCCTCCGGGTCTTGGAAAGACGACACTTTCTGCTATCATCGCCAATGAGATGGGTACACATATGAAAGTTACATCCGGCCCGGCTATTGAGAAGCCGGGAGAGATGGCTGCGATCCTGAATAATCTTCAGGAAGGAGATGTGCTGTTTGTGGATGAGATCCACAGGCTGAATCGCCAGGTAGAAGAGGTTCTTTATCCGGCAATGGAAGATTTTGCTATTGATATTATGATCGGAAAGGGCGCATCCGCACGTTCCATCCGACTGGATCTTCCGAAATTTACCCTTGTAGGAGCAACTACCAGAGCAGGACTTCTCTCTGCGCCGCTCCGTGACCGTTTTGGTGTTACCCAGCGTCTGGAATTTTATGATAAAAAAGAACTGACGACGATTATCCTGCGTTCTGCACAGGTTCTGGGCGTGGATATTGAGCCGAAAGGTGCTGCGGAAATCGCCAAACGTTCCAGAGGAACACCGCGACTGGCTAACCGTCTCCTGAAACGTGTGAGAGATTTTGCCCAGGTGAAATATGATGGTGTGATCACCTATGATGTAGCCTGTTTTGCACTGGATCTTCTCGAGGTGGACCAGTATGGACTGGATAAGACGGATCGACGTATTTTACAAACTTTAATACTGAATTTTCAGGGCGGTCCGGTAGGTCTTGAGACGCTTGCAGCCTCTATTGGGGAGGATTCCGGAACACTTGAAGATGTGTATGAACCATACCTTCTTCAGAACGGTTTCCTGAACAGAACTCCCCGTGGAAGGATGGCTTCTGTACTGGCATACACCCATCTTGGATATCCTCGTCCCGATATATCGACAAAATAATAGAAAAACTTCTATACATTTTAGTAAGAATCAGTTATAATAAGGACAGTTGTGAGCCAGCGAGGCTGGCAACAGAGAGGAATGTTGCTGTGAAAAAAGGCAGCAGCAGATGAATTCAGGAGGCTTTACGAATGGCGGTAAAGAATACAGCACAGGTTGTTATCGACGGAAAGATCATTACTCTGGGCGGATATGAGTCTGAGGAGTATTTCCAGAAGGTTGCAGCCTATATGAATAATAAGATCGGTGAACTGAGTCAGATGCCGGGATATTCCAGACAGGCCATGGAGACCAAGCATACACTTCTCAGCTTGAATATTACAGATGATTACTTCAAAGCGAAGAAGCAGGCAGAGATTTTCGAACAGGATCTGCAGCAGAAAGATCAGGAGATGTATGACCTGAAACATGAGCTGATCTCGCTGAAGATGCAGATTGAAGAGGCGAAGAAAGCAGAGCAGGAAGCTCAGGATCAGAAGAATCTTCTGGATGGTAAGGTTAAGGAACTGGAGAAAGAGCTTGATGAATTGCTCAAATAAGAATGGGAGGGGGATTGCTTCGGTGATCCTCTTTTGTTTTACAGATTAACAGACAGGAGATGAGGGAATACTTTGAAAAAGATAGTAACAGAGCTGCTTTCGCCGGCAGGCTCCTATGAGAGCTTTGAGGCGGCGATAGGTGCGGGCGCAGATGCTGTATATGTAGGTGGTCCTGCTTTTGGAGCGAGGGCATATGCCAGGAATTTTACCCAGGAGGAGCTGATTGCTGCTATTGAGACAGCACATCTCCATAATCGTAAATTGTATCTTACAGTGAACACACTTTTAAAGAACAGAGAGATGGAAGGACAGCTTTTTGAGTATCTGGCACCTTATTATGAGGCGGGGCTTGATGCTGTGATCGTACAGGATCTGGGTGTGTTTTCTTTTATCCGCAGGAATTTTCCTGATCTGGATATCCACGCCAGCACGCAGATGACTGTGACAGGCCCGGAGGGGATGAAATTTCTGGAGGAAAAGGGTGCCACCCGTGTAGTTCCTGCAAGAGAACTTCTCTGGAAGAAATTGCTGTCATGCATGAGGCGAGCCCACTGGAAATAGAAACATTTATTCATGGGGCATTGTGCTACAGCTACTCCGGTCAGTGTCTTATGAGCAGTATTTTTGGCGGGAGAAGCGGCAACAGAGGCCGGTGTGCACAGCCCTGCAGGCTTCCGTACAGTGCAACTTGTGATCACCATAAATATAAAGGGGATAAAGATTTCTGCGCTTTAAGTCTTAAAGATATCTGTACTCTGGATATTCTTCCTGATATTCTGGAGACAGGTGTTATGTCCCTGAAGATCGAGGGGCGTATGAAGCAGCCTGGTTATACCGCAGGAGTTACCTCTGTATACAGAAAATATCTGGATCTTTATCTCAGCGGAAAAGAATACCGCGTGCAGGATACAGACAGGAAATATCTTCTGGAACTTTTCAGCAGAGGCGGTTCCTGCAGGGGATATTACGATATGTATCGTGGTCCTGAGATGATGGCTTTTGCCAATGAGAAGAAATCCGGCAATATCCAGCCAGAGATCAGAAAAATAAAAGAAAAAATTCATGGGAATTTAATACTTTCTCCAGAAAGTCCTGTTATACTGGAAATAACCTGTGGAGATAAAACAGTGACTGCCATGGGCGGTGAAGTGCAGTTTGCCAAGAACCAGCCTATGGAAGAGCAGAGGATCCGTCAGCAGATGGAAAAACTGGGAAATACAGAATTTCAGTGGGAAAGCCTTAACATTGAGATCAATGGAAGGATTTTCGTTCCTGTAAAAGCTCTCAATGAAGTGCGCAGAGATGCGCTGGAACAGCTGCGTGAAGAAATGATTGTAATCAGACGGAGAGAACCGGCTGAAAAGCAACCTTTCTATGGAAAAAAAACTTCCGGTTTGCACAGAGAAAAAATCCTGTAATGAGAAGCTCCCACTGTATGTTTCCTGTGAAAGGACAGATGTTGCAGAGATACTTCTGGAAGAAGAGGGGATTACAGGATTTTATCTTTCTTTTGATACCATGAAGAAGTGTTTTTCACCGGAACTTGCGAGGCGAAAGGAACTTTATCTTTCTACGCCGCATATCCATCGCGGAGAGATTCCTGAGGTATGGATCCGAAATGCGAAGGAGTGGCTTGATCAGGGAATGAGAGGTTTTCTGGTACGCAGCCTGGAATCTTATGCAGCACTGAAAGAACTGGGATATAAAGAGAAATGTGTGCTGGATGCTTCCATGTATACCTGGAATGATGAAGCCGAGGCGTTCTGGAGAGAAGAGGGCATTCTTAAAAATACCGTTCCTCTGGAACTGAATGAGGGAGAACTTAAGCACAGGGATAATCGTTCTTCCGAAATTCTTCTGTATGGATATATTCCGCTGATGATCTCAGCCCAGTGTGTACGTAAGAATCTGTTCGGATGCACAGGAAAAGGTGAGACCATTTATCTGAAAGACCGGTACAACAGTGAATTTTCAGTGAAATGCTGCTGTACCCCGTGGGAAAGTGCCTGTCCTGAAGCTGCAAAATACTGCTATAATATTATATACAACAGTATTCCCTATGGACTTCCCGGGGAGAAGGAGCGCGTGGAGAAACTGAAATTACAGTCACTGCGACTTGCTTTTACCATCGAGAAACCATCAGAGGCAAGAGCAGTACTGGAGGAATTTAAGGGCATTTACCATGGAAATGAAAAACCTTCCGGACGCAGGTATACAAAAGGCCATTTTAAAAGAGGAGCCGAGTAAAAGTGTATGATTAATGTTATTACAGAATTATCCAAGTATGTGATCCTCACGCTGATGATCGTCTACACCTTTCACTGTTTTTATATGGTGTGGCGTCAGGACGAGGAGGAAAAAAAGGAGCTGCTTCATCAGCAGCTGACCATGATCTTTTTTATAGATTTCACAGCGTTTCTCGTGATCTATCTTAAGAGCATGGATTTCAAGGTCATCCTGTTTTATATTGAGATGATGATCTTTTTTGCGGCAATTCAGATCCTGTACAGGATTTTTTATGAAGACGCATCGTTGTTGCTTCTGAACAATATGTGTATGCTGCTGAGCGTGGGTTTTATCATGCTCTGTCGTCTGTCGCTTCCTTCTGCAAACAAGCAGCTTCTGATCGTTGCAGCAGGAAGTGCCGTATCACTGGTGATCCCGGTGATGATCCGGAAGATGAAATTTCTCAGGGATCTTACCTGGGTTTATGCAGGCGTTGGTGTTGTTCTTCTTGCAGCAGTTCTTGTTCTTGCAAGTACAAGTTATGGAGCCAAGCTTTCCCTTATGGGGATCCAGCCTTCCGAGGTGATTAAGATCACGTTTGTATTTTTTATGGCATCTCTGCTCTGCGTAAAAGTGAATTTCCGCAAAGTAGTGCTGGCGACCATCGTGGCAGTGCTTCATGTGGGTATCCTGGTTCTTTCCAGAGATCTTGGAAGTGCGGTGATCTTTTTTGTCACCTATCTTGTACTGATCTATGTATCTACCAGAAATCCGGGATATATGTTTCTGGGACTTGGCGGCGGATGTGTGGGTGCAGTGATCGCCTATCATCTTTTTGGCCATGTACGCCAGAGAGTCAGTGCGTGGAGAAATCCTATGGCTGTTTATCAGAATGAGGGCTATCAGATCGTGCAGTCACTGTTTGCCATCGGAACCGGCGGCTGGTTTGGAATGGGACTCTGCCAGGGTTCACCTGAGAAGATCCCTGTTGTAAAAAATGACTTTATATTCAGTGCGATCTGTGAGGAAATGGGAGGTATTTTTGCTATCTGCCTGATTCTGGTGTGTACCAGCTTTTTCCTTATGATCGTTACCATTGCATTGAAGATCCGCAACCCGTTTTATAAGCTGATCGCTCTGGGACTTGGAACAGAATATGCGTTCCAGGTATTCCTGACTATCGGCGGTGTGACCAAGTTTATTCCGATGACAGGTGTTACCCTGCCGCTGGTAAGCTACGGCGGAAGTTCTGTCATGTGCACCATCCTGATGCTGGCTATTATTCAGGGACTGTATATTCTGAGGGAAGATGAGGATGAAGAAATTGAGACGCAGCGAAAAGAAACGTTTGAAAGAAGAGGAAAGAGAGCGACGCCTGAGAGATCGGGATATCGCCAGAATCCGTAGAAAAAAGAACCGGCCGTTTACTTTTGTATCGGTGTTCTTTGTATTGATTTTTGTCAGCCTGATCGGCTATCTTATCTATTTTGACGCAGTAAAAAGCGATGATTTTATCAACAGTCCGTATAATACCAGACAGGATACTTTTTCGGATCGTGTTGTCCGTGGAAATATCCAGTCTTCAGACGGGGAAATCCTGGCTCAGACTGATGTGTCAGAGGACGGTACAGAGCAGAGAAATTATCCGTATGCCAATATTTTTGCCCATGCAGTAGGCTATGATACCAATGGCAAGAGCGGCCTGGAATCAGAAGCGAATTTCCAGCTCCTGACGTCTCATTCATTCTTCCTGGAGCAGATGAAAAATGAGTTTTCCGGGAAAAAGAATCAGGGAGATACTGTGATTTCCAGCCTTAATGCAGATCTGCAGACAACAGCCTACAATTCACTGGGAGACAGAAGAGGAGCTGTTGTGGTGATGGAGCCGTCGACAGGAAGAATCCTTGCAATGGTGAGCAAGCCTGACTTTGACCCGAACACAATTGCTGAGAACTGGAATACACTGGTAAATGATGAGAACAACAGCAGCCTTCTGAACCGTGCTACCAATGGCGCATATCCGCCTGGATCTACATTTAAGATCGTCACAGCTCTTGACTATTTCAGACAGAAAGGGTCTCTGGAAGGATATTCCTATCTGTGCCAGGGAAGCATTACTGTGGATGATCATACGATCCGGTGCTACAATGGGACTGTTCATGGACAGGAAGATTTTTACTCTGCATTTGCCCGCTCCTGCAACTGTGCATTTGCAGATATGGGACTGAGCCTGGGAGCAGGTTCTCTTCGAAATACAGCAGAGGATCTGCTTTTTAACAAAGCACTTCCGCTAAATTCATATAAAACAAGCAAGTTCACTCTGGAAAATAATTCTCCGAATCCACTGGTAATGCAGACTTCTATTGGACAGGGAAATACGCTTGTTTCTCCAATGCACATGGCTCTTATTACAAGTGCTATTGCAAATGACGGTGTTCTGATGAAGCCGACCATGATCGACAAGATCGTTAATAACTCCGGAGATACTGTGAAAGAAACAGAAAAAACGGGATACAAACGTCTGATGACAAGCAATGAGGCGAATATCCTTGGAAAACTGATGAAAAACGTAGTTGAAAACGGTACTGCATCTGCGCTGAACGGCCGCGGCTACACAGTTGCCGGAAAGACTGGTTCTGCAGAGTTTGATGAAAATGGTTCCAGCCATTCCTGGTTCGTGGGATATTCCAATGTGGATGATCCTGATATTGCCGTTGCAGTAATTGTAGAGAATGGCGGAACAGGAAGTGAAGCAGCAGTTCCGATCGCAGCAGATGTATTTGATGCATATTATTTTGATTAAATTTGAGAAATTGAAATAGTATCTCTTTCTTGCCCCTTGCCTATCTGACCAAAAAGAGGTATACTGTAACCAGTGCAAAAGACACACGCATTACAGGAGGATTGCAATATGATAGAAGCAACAAGCTGTGGCGGTGTGGTAATTCATCGGGGTAAGATCCTGGCATTGTATAAATCCTACAGGAACCGTTATGAAGGATGGGTGCTTCCCAAAGGAACCGTAGAAAAAGGAGAGACTTTCGAGCAGACTGCTTTGCGTGAAGTGAAGGAGGAAGCAGGTGTGAGAGCTTCCATTGTGAAGTATATTGGCAAGAGTCAGTATAATTTTACAGTTCCGGAGGACGTGGTAATGAAAGAGGTACACTGGTATCTCATGATAGCTGATAATTATCATAGTAAACCCCAGCGAGAAGAGTACTTTGTGGATTCCGGATATTACAAGTTTCATGAGATTTATCATCTTCTTCGTTTTTCCAACGAGAAGCATATTGTGGAACAGGCCTATCAGGAATATCTGGAAATGCGAAGTGAGGGAATCTGGGCGAAACAGCAGAAGTATTTTTAGCAACAGGACAGGGCTGTGTTTTTACGCAGCCCTGTTTGACATTAACGGATAAGGAGGTGACTGCAGGATGCTGAAGTGGATACGGAATTATTATGTCGGGGAAGACGTTAAGAACCCGGGACGGGCAAGAGCCCGGATCATTGTGGGAAAATTTGTTCCAGGTGTTTATGTAGTCACATTGTCAGATAATCCTGGAAATATTCTGGAGATCCTTTCCGCTGCGGAATTGATGCAGGCCTCGGTTAGGGCGATTTGTCCACCTGTTGTGGGGCTCGCCAATGGCAGGGACGGAGCAATCCGGATGGTTCAGGAGATCGTTGAAGAAGTCTACAGGGAAACAGGTGATTTGAAAATAAGAGAATATCTGGAGAACAGGTGAACAGATGCTGCATATATTATGGCTGATAATTAAATGGATACTGATCCTTCTGGGAATCCTCGCAGGACTGATCTTACTGCTCCTTCTGCTGCTTCTTTTCTGTCCTGTGCGTTATAAAGGAAAAGCTGCGAAAGAGCGGAGCGCAGGGATTAAAGAGGTGGAAGCTTCGGGGGAGGTCAGCTGGCTGTTTCATGGAATTGCGTGAGGGTATTTTTACGTAATGGAAGTCCGGCGATGGATTTTTATATCGTGGGGATTCCTCTCTCAAAATTCAAAGGAGTCTTCCGAAGAAAAAAGATAAAATCTTCTGCAAATACAGCTGAAAAAAAGGAGAAAAAGAAGGTTCCGTCTGAATCACGGAAACATGGAAATAGCAGGGAAGATGAACAGAAACAGAAAGTAAAGATTATTAAAGAACCGGATAATGTTCCGGTCCCACCACAGGAGTCACAGGAATCTGAGAAAATCAGAGAGATAGCGAAAGATGAAGAGAAGGAATTTTCTTCAGAAGAACAGCACTCTAAAAACAAGATCATAAGCTTAATTTCTGAAATAGCGGGAAAAATAAAAAAAGCAGTTCTTAGCACTCTGACTGCGGTACAAAGTTTTTTGGGAATCCCATCCAAAATATTCAAAAAAATCCGGAATCTCACATTAACAATCAAAAAATTCTGTGGTAAGATAAACTGGTATAAGGAATTTATCAACCACGCCCAGACCAGAGCAGCACTTTCTCTTGTATGGAAAGATGGAAAGAAACTGGTACGGCATGTTCTTCCTACCAGGATTACAGGAAAGATCACATTTGGATGCGAAGATCCTTCGATCACAGGAACGGTGCTGGCAGTTCTTGGCATGACGATTCCTTTTCACAAGAATGCAATAGCAGTGACGCCTCTTTTTGACAGTGAGAATGTACTGGAGGGAGAGGTTATGCTGAAAGGCCGGATCTACGGAATCATGCTTCTGAAGACGGCTGCAGAGCTTTACTTTAATAAACATATCAAATACGTCATCCACCGATGGAGACATAAGGAGGTAAATCATGGAGAAAGAGAATAATTTCAAGGATACCGTGAATTCATTATTTAAAGGAATGGATGGATTTGTATCAGCCAAAACAGTTGTTGGTGATGCGATTCATGTAGGCGATACCATCATTCTTCCTCTGGTAGATGTATCTTTCGGTGTGGGAGCCGGGGCTTTTGAGGGAGATAAGAAGAACAATGGAGGTGGCGGTCTTGCAGGCAAGATGACCCCTTGTGCAGTCCTTGTGATTCAGAATGGAACAACCAAGCTTGTAAATGTAAAGAACCAGGACGGCCTTACCAAGGTTCTGGATATGGTTCCTGATTTTGTGAACCGTTTTGTGCCGGGAGCAGGCGGGGATTCTGAGGATGAGACAGAGGAATAAAACAGTGTGAACTGTACTCAGATCAGTTTTTAGGCATATACTGTAATAAAGAATACAGAAACGGGCAGACTTGCGTGGGAAAACTAACAGGGTTTATGTTGTTTTTTATTGGCGTTGGAATGGTTCTTGGCATTCTTATTACAGAAAATATTATTGTGATTTTCATTGCAGTGGCATGTCTGCTGTGTGGATATCATATGTTTTGCAGATAAGCGGGAAGTGTGTGGTATGCAGGCTTCCCGTTTTTTGATATCATAAAAAAGGATTGTACCTGTGACTTGTGTGTATCAACCAGGAGACAGTCCTTATTCTTTAAGTATTTTTGTAAATAAAAACATAAAAAAACAGCCCCCGTGTAATACGGGGGCATACGCTTCTACTTATGCTCTCTCAACTTTTCCGGATCTTAAACAAGAAGTACATACATACATTTTCTTTGCTCCGCCGGCAGTTGTTTTTACTCTGACGGACTTAACGTTAGATTTCCACATTTTGTTGGATCTTCTATGGGAATGACTCACATTGTTTCCGAAATGAGCTCCTTTATCGCAGATTGCACATTTAGCCATGAATAGCACCTCCTTTTATCAACAGTCACCATTTTAACAGATGAATTGCTCTTTTGCAAGCAAAAAAAGGAAATTTATAAAAAATTCTGTAAGGTGGTTTTTTACAGAATAAATTAAACGTTGTGTTCCAGACAAAAAAAGGTTATAATGTAACTATATAAGTATTTAATTTTAAATGAAACAATGGAGGTACCCATATGAATGGACGTATAAATTCCGGATTGGGCCAGATTGTAATTGATACGGATGTCATTGCGACTTATGCCGGCAGTGTGGCAGTAGAGTGTTTTGGTATTATCGGAATGGCTGCTATCAGCATGAAAGACGGACTGGTTAAGCTTTTACGTATTGACAGCCTGAAGCATGGAATCAGTGTGAAGATCACAGATGATAACAAGATCCAGCTGAATTTCCATGTTATTGTAGCATATGGTGTGAATATCAGCACTATCGCAGATAATCTTGTCAACAATGTGAAATATAAAGTCGAAGCCTTTACAGGAATGGAGATTGAGAAGATCAACATCATGGTTGAGGGCGTACGTGCAATAGATTAGTTTTAGAGGAGGAACTTGTGGTGAATAATAAAACCATAGATGCTAAAATACTTTCCAGAATGTTTCTGGCCGGAGCAAGAACCTGGAAGCGAAGAAAGAATGGATCAATGAACTGAATGTGTTTCCCGTACCTGACGGGGATACGGGAACGAACATGACGCTTACCATCATGTCTGCCGCTTCTGAAGTAGGAGTTCTTGCTGACCCGGATATGGAAACTCTGGCAAAAGCAATTTCTTCCGGTTCTCTCCGTGGAGCCAGGGGTAACTCAGGTGTTATCCTGTCACAGCTTCTCCGAGGCTTTACAAGAGGAGTACGTAAACTGAAAGATCTGGATGCACCGGCAATTGCCGCAGCTATGGAGCGAGGTGTTGAGACTGCATACAAGGCAGTTATGAAGCCGAAGGAAGGAACCATCCTGACTGTAGCCAGAGCAGCAGCGGATAAAGCTATCGAGCTTGCAGATGGTGCAGAGGATTTGGATTCATTCTTTAATGGAATCTTCCAGCACGCAGAGGAGACACTTGCGAGAACACCGGAGATGCTTCCGGTACTGAAAGAAGCAGGTGTTGTGGATTCAGGCGGACAGGGGCTTCTGGAAGTATTCCGCGGAGCTATTGACGGATATCACGGCAAGGAAGTAGATTACTCCCAGTTTGAGGCATCTGCTGCTCCGAAGATTACCAAGATTTCTCCGCAGGCAGAGGCAGATATCAAGTTTGGTTACTGTACAGAGTTTATCATCCTTCTTGAGAAACCGCTTCCGCAGGAAGAAATCAGCCGTTTCCGTGAATTTCTGGATTCCATTGGTGATTCCATTGTACTGGTAGCAGACGATGAGATCGTTAAGGTACACGTGCACACCAATCATCCTGGTCAGGCATTTGAGCGTGCGCTCACATACGGTCAGCTTTCCCGCATGAAGATCGACAACATGCGCGAGGAACATCAGGAGAAGCTGATCAAAGACGCAGAGAAGCTTGCCAGAGAGCAGGCTGAGAAGGAGAAAGAGCCGCCGAAAGATTATGGGTTTATTTCCGTATCTGTAGGAGATGGGCTTTCCCAGATCTTCCGTGAGCTTGGTGTAGATTATCTGATCGAGGGCGGACAGACCATGAACCCAAGTACAGAGGATATGCTCAATGCCATTGATAAAGTAAATGCGAAAACAATTTATATTTTTCCGAATAATAAAAATATTATCCTTGCAGCTAACCAGGCGAGGGATCTTACAGAGAATAAGGAAATCATCGTAGTGCCGACCAAGACGATTCCGCAGGGAATTTCCGCTATGATCAGTTTTGTTCCGGAGAAAGGCGGCGAGGAGAATCTTGTTTCCATGACAGATGCGATCTCCAGAGTGAAGACAGGCCAGGTTACCTATGCAGTACGTGATACACGCATTGATGACAAGGAGATCCATGAGGGAGACATCATGGGAATTGGAGATGCAGGTATCCTTGCAGTAGGCAGAGAACGTCTCCAGGTAGCTGAAGAGATGGTAGCTGAGATGGTTGATGAGGAATCTGAGATCATCAGTATATATTATGGAGAGGATGTATCTGAAGAAGATGCAGAAGTTCTTTCCGATGCACTTGCTGAGAAATATCCGGAGTGTGAGATTGAGCTGAACCAGGGTGGACAGCCGATTTACTATTATCTTATTTCCGTAGAATAAAGAGTACAGAAAAATGAATGATAAGACACCTTTACGTGAATTAAAAGGCGTGGGTGAAAAACAGAGAAGCTTTTCCAGAAGATCGGGATCACGACTGCGGAGGAGCTTCTCCGTTATTATCCGCGTACTTACGATGTATATGAGGAACCTGTGGAGATTGCTTCCGCACAGGAGGATATCACAGTTTCTATCCGAGCCACTATATCCACCAGTATTTATACTAACCAGACGCGCAATCTTCAGATCCTGACAACAACTGTGGCAGATGCCAGTGGCCGTCTTCCGGTGGCCTGGTTCAATGCGCCTTATCTCAGAGGAACTCTGAAAAAGGAAATGTATTCATTTTGCGAGGAAAGATCACAAGGAAAAAAGGACGTCTGCAGATGGAACATCCGGAGATTTTTACCCCTGCAGCATATGAAGAGATTGTTCACAGCATGCAGCCTGTATACGGGCTGACGAAAGGTCTTTCCAATAAGGCAATCACGAAGTTGGTACATCAGGTTCTGGATACAAGACCTCTTCATGGAGAATACCTGCCGGAGGAGATACGGGAACGATATCAGCTTGCAGATGATAATTATGCGATCCGTACCATTCATTTTCCAAAGAATATGCAGGAGCTTCTTACTGCAAGGAAACGACTGGTATTTGATGAATTTCTGCTCTTTGTGCTGGCAGTACAGCTTCTGAAGGAGAAGACAGAAGAAGCTCCCAATACATTTCCTATGAAGCCAGTTTGGACAACTGAGGAGATCATAGAAGGTCTTCCCTATGAGCTGACGAATGCCCAGAAGAATGTATGGCATGAGATCGAGATGGATCTGAGCGGCCATAAACTGATGTCCAGGCTTGTGCAGGGAGATGTTGGAAGTGGTAAGACCGTGATTGCATTTTTATCCATGGTACTTTCGGCAGAGAACGGATTTCAGAGTGCGCTGATGGTGCTACGGAGGTTCTGGCCAATCAGCATTATGAAGGCTTTCTGAAACTGATGGAAGAACAGAATATCTCTTCCTGCCATCCGGTGCTTCTGACAGGTTCTACCACAGCCAGGCAGAAACGTGAAATCTATCAGAAAATCGCATCCGGAGAGGTAAATGTGATCATAGGAACCCATGCTCTGATTCAGGAAAAAGTGGAATATAAGAATCTTGGCCTTGTGATCACAGATGAGCAGCACAGGTTTGGTGTTCGCCAGAGGGAAGCACTGACAACAAGAGGAAATCCACCGCACGTTCTTGTTATGAGCGCGACGCCTATTCCCAGGACACTGGCGATCATTTTATACGGAGATCTGGATATTTCCATTATTGATGAGCTTCCGGCAAAAAGACTTCCTGTTAAAAATTGTGTGGTAGGAACTTCATACCGCCCCAAAGCCTATTCTTTCATTGAAAAACAGGTGCAGACGGGAAGGCAGGCTTATGTGATCTGCCCTATGGTAGAGGAGAGTGAGGGTTTGGATGCAGAAAATGTCACAGATTATGCCAAAAAACTGCAGGAAGTCCTGCCTGATGAGATCAGAGTAGAGATCCTTCACGGCAAGATGAAGCCCAAAGAAAAGAACAAGATCATGGAAGCTTTTGCCGCCGGTGAAATCCAGGTGCTGGTATCAACTACAGTAGTAGAGGTTGGAGTTAATGTGCCTAATGCAACTGTTATGATGGTGGAAAATGCAGAACGGTTCGGACTTGCACAGCTTCATCAGCTTCGGGGGCGTGTAGGACGTGGGGAACATCAGTCTTACTGCATTTTTATCCAGGGGAATAATGAGGAAGATACTTCCAGACGTCTGAAGATCCTCAATGAATCCAATGACGGATTTTATATAGCAGGAGAAGATCTGAAGCTTCGTGGGCCAGGAGATCTTTTTGGCATCCGTCAGAGCGGATTGATGGAGTTTAAGATCGGTGATATCTACAATGATGCCGGAATCCTGAAGAATGCAAGTGAGGCAGCCGGTGAGATCCTGACATTGGATTTTGACCTACGCCTGCCCCAGCATGAAGCTTTAAAGGAACGTCTTATGGGCTATATGAGTCAAGATCTGGAAAATCTGGGGATCTAATCTTGCGTTCAGCGAAAAAAAGTGATATCCTAATGCTCGAGAAAAGATTAACAAATTCCTTGTAAGGAGGCTATAAAAATGGCTAGAACAAAGAAAGCTGCAACCAAGACAACTGTAAAAACGGCTTCAGTAAGCGAGACTCCTGCAAAATCTGTAGTAACTGCATCAGAAGAGAAAGCCGTTAAGGCTGAGACACCGAAGACAGACGATGCAAAAGCTTCTGTAGAGACAAAAGCAGCTGAGAAAAAAGTAGAAGAAAAAACAGCAGAAGCAAAATCTGCTGAGGAGAAAACAACAGCCGTAAAGGCAGAAGAGCCGGTTAAGAAAACAGCTGCAAAGAAGACAACAACAAGAAAAACAGCTGCTAAGAGAACAACCAAGACAGCTGCTAAGAAAACTGAGACCAAAACAACAAGAAAGACTGCTGCTAAGAAAACTGAGCCGGTTACAGAAGTATATGTTCAGTACTGGGGCAATGAAATACATACTTCTGAGGTTGCAGAGAGAATCAAAAAAATCTGGACAGAGGATATGGGCAAGAAGGCTTCTGATCTGAAAGACCTTAAGATCTATATCAAACCGGAAGACAATGGAGCTCATTATGTGATCAACGGAGATGTTACAGGATTTATCGGACTGTAAACAGAGCTTTTACCGAATAGTAGATTAAAGAATATGTTGAATAGCCTGCTATAGAGTTGAACTATAACAGGCTATTTCTTTTGTGTATTTGACCAATAGGAAAGAGCATGGTATCATTCATTTATCTAATAAACATACTAAACAGATGGGAATATAATGAAATGAAACAGATATTATGCTTTGGAGATTCCAATACATGGGGATATGACGGAGAGAGCAGGGAGAGACTTCCATGGGGAGTCCGCTGGACAAGCCTTCTCCAAGAAAAACTGAATAAAGAAGAATATCGCGTGATCGAGGAGGGCCTGTGCGGAAGAACAACGGTTTTCGAAGATCCGCTCCGCGACGGAAGAAAAGGAACTGCACTTCTTCCTACGCTTCTGGAAACACATGCCCAGGTGGATGTGATCACTTTGATGCTGGGAACCAATGACTGCAAAACAGTTTTCGGAGCATCAGCAGATGTGATTGGAAAGGGAATTACAAGACTGCTGGATCAGATCCAGGAATACGCACCAAAAGCGAAAGTACTCCTTATGTCACCGATTTATCTGGGAGAAAAAGTATGGCAGGAAGGATATGACCAGGAGTTTTCCAGGGAATCTGTAACTGTTTCCAGAAATCTGCAGTCCGTATATGAAAAAATCGCAGCTGCGCGGCACATCAGTTTTCTTCCGGCTGCATCCTATGTACATTGCTGCGATGCAGACCAGGAACATCTTGATGCAGCAGGGCATAAAGAATTTGCAGATGTAGTGTACAGAAAGCTACAGCCATTGCTGTAAAAAACGCTTTACTTGGACGGGTGTTGGGAATATGTTAAAATAAAAGTGCATTTTCGGCAGTCAGACTGTTTGAAAGGCACTTTATTTGTGTGACAGTAAAAAAGATGTTGCCTGGCTGTTTTTATATCAGTCAGACAGCATCTTTTTCTTGAGTTTTTCAACTCAGCATGGCAATAGATCTACTTTACGGTACAGATTTAGTACTGCTGGCTACTCTGGGAGCCGCTGGACATCTGACGCTCCTGTGCTTCGATCATTTTTTTGACCATATATCCACCTACAGATCCGTTCTGTCTGGAAGTCAGGTTTCCGTTGTATCCGTCTGTAAGCGGAACACCCAGCTCGTTTGCTACCTCATATTTGAAACGGTCAAGTGCGCCCTTTGCTTCCGGTACAACTGCTTTGTTAGAAGAAGTGTTACTTGGCATAATTCATTTCCTCCTTGGTTGTTGTTTGTTTTGATGTTACATTGCTAGTATATGAAATCCGGGAAATAATACACTGGCAGTTAAAGGAAAATAAGAATATAAAAATCGAATGTATGGTTGCCTTTTTGCAGATATAGTAGTTATAATAATATCTGCACAGCATATAATATCTGTCAGATAAAAAATAAGGAGATTTCTGTGAAAAAGAAACGATATCCCATATACAGGCAAAAATATAAACGAAAAAAACAGCCAGTGAAAAAAATATTCACAGCCATTGTCCTGTGTATTGTTCTTGCAGTATGCAATGGCTGGACACCGCCGCGAAATCTTAAAGAAGCAAAAACTCAAAGTCAGATATTCGGTCAGATTTTTCTTACATATATAGAAGAAAATGCAAAGATCTTCTGGGATGAGGCATCGGAATCCATTTCCGATGCAGTGACAGGAATGCTGGAACAATCTCGTACGGAGACAGGAGAACGGTCAGTATCTGTAACCCTGGATCATATACCAGAATACAGTGGCAGCCCATATGTGGAGATCAACGGAAATGTTCCTTCTTTTTCTGAGAAAAAGAAAAACGGTCCTGCATATGAATTTTACAGTGAATTGGATTCGCTGGGGCGATGCGGCTATGCGGAATCCAGGATCACGTCAGAACTGATGCCTGCAGAAGAACGGGGAGCGATCGGAATGGTGAAGCCTACGGGATGGCACACTGTAAAATATGACAGCGTAGATGGCCGGTATCTGTACAACCGCTGCCACCTTATCGGGTATCAGCTCACCGGTGAGAATGCAAATAAAAAGAATCTCATCACAGGTACCCGCTATCTTAATGTGACTGGCATGCTTCCTTTTGAAAATGAAGTGGCAGATTATGTGCACAATACCGGGAATCCCTGTATGTATCGTGTAACTCCGGTCTTCAGGGGTGATGATCTGCTGGCCGGGGGTGTGGAGATGGAGGCTGAATCTGTAAAAGATCAGGAAATATCTTTTCATGTTTTTGTATACAACGTACAGCCGGGAATCGGGATCGATTACAGTACCGGGAACAGCTGGGAAGAATAAAATATTAATTTTTCATGAATTTGTATGAATTAAATTGAACTTTTTTGTATGATATGCTAGAATTAGATTCAGAGTTATAGTATTTTACCGATATACGCGGAGATAAAAGGATATAACCCGAGGGCAGAATGGAGAGGTGAATTTATGAATTTAGGAATTATTGCACATAACAGTAAAAAAGTTCTGATTGAAGACTTCTGTATTGCATATAAGAATATCCTTGCCAAGCACGAAGTATATGCAACCGGAACTACAGGAAGAAGAATTGAAGAAGCTACCAGCCTTCATGTTCATAAGTTTCTTGCAGGAAGCATTGGTGGAGACAAGCAGTTTATGGAGATGGTGGAGAGACAGGATCTGGATATGGTTATCCTGTTTTACAACCCGGTCATGACAGATCCGGCAGAACCGGACATTATGAGTATCGTTAAGCGTTGCGACCAGTATAATATTCCGGTTGCCACAAATATTGCGACTGCGGAGCTTCTGATCCTTGGTCTGGCCCGCGGTGATCTGGATTGGAGATTAAATCTGAAATGAGAGTAATAGCAGGAAAAGCACGTAGATTAAACCTAAAGACAATTCCCGGAAACGATACAAGGCCCACAACAGACCGTATTAAGGAAACTCTATTTAACATTCTCCAGCCTGAAATACCGGGCTGCAGGTTTCTGGATCTGTTTTCCGGAAGCGGTGCCATCGGTATTGAGGCACTGAGCCGCGGAGCTGATTATGCAGTATTTGTGGAGAAGAATCCCAAGGCATGCGCATGTATCCGCGAAAATCTTTCATTTACAAAACTTGCAGAAGGTGGTAAACTGCTGAACATGGATGTACTGCAGGCCCTGCGCTCATTAGAGGGCAGTGAACCGTTTGACTGTATTTTTATGGATGCACCTTATGAGCAGCGTCTGGAGCAGCCGGTTCTGGAATATCTGGCAGACAGTACTCTGGCAGATGAGAACACGCTTATTGTTATAGAAGAGGATCTGCACACAGACTTCTCCTACCTTGAGGAACTAGGATATCATTTGATCCGTTCCAAGGAATATAAGACTAACAAGCATGTTTTCTTAAAAAAATGAAAGAGAGACAGACATATGATAACAGCAGTATACCCGGGAAGCTTTGACCCGGCAACTTATGGACATCTTGACGTTATCAGTCGTGCAAGCGTTTCTTTTGACCGGGTTATAGTAGGAGTTTTGAATAATTCTGCAAAAACTCCGTTGTTTTCTGTGGAAGAACGTGTTAAGATACTAACAAAAGCGACAAAAGATATCCCGAATGTGGAGGTGAAAGCGTTCGAAGGCCTGTCAGTGAACTTTGCCAGGGAGAATCATGCCCAGGTGATCGTTCGCGGACTTCGTGCTGTCACAGATTTTGAATACGAGCTTCAGATGGCGCAGACCAACCGTGTCCTGGCGCCGGATGTGGATACTGTTTTTCTCACGACAAGTCTGGAATATGCATACTTAAGCTCCACGATCATGAAAGAAGTTGCTAATTTCGGAGGAGATCTGAGCAAGTTTGCACCAGGCGAGATCATAGAAGCAGTAAAAGAAAAATTGAAAAAAAGAGAAACAGAGAAATAAGGAGAGTGTATTATGAGCAGCAGAATTGAACAGATTATTCAGGAGATTGAAGAGTATGTAGACAGCTGTAAGTTCCAGCCTCTTTCTACTACCAAGATCGTAGTAAACAAAGAAGAAATCGAGGAGCTGTTACGTGAGCTTCGTCTGAAAATCCGGATGAGATCAAGCGTTATCAGAAGATCATCAGCAACAAGGATGCAATCCTTGAGGATGCACAGTCCAAGGCTGACAGCCTGATCGCAGATGCACAGACAAAAGCTCAGGAGCTGGTAACACAGCATGAGATTATGCAGAAGGCATATGCACAGGCAAATGAGACAATCAATGCTGCCAACAAGCAGGCTCAGGAGATCCTGGATTCTGCTACACAGGATGCTAACAGCATTCGTCTCAGTGCGATCACATATACAGATGATATGATGGCTAATATTGGTTCTGTCCTGAACCAGACACTGGAAGATGCGGGTGGTAAATACAAGGCATTTATTGATGCTCTGCAGAGCTGCCTTGAGGTTGTTAACCACAACCGTCAGGAGCTTGCACCACAGACAGCGCAGGCAGCTGCAATTTCCAATACAATTCAGGATGATGACAGCACTTCCATAACAAAGGAAGATGAAGAGCTGTTAGATGATATCGGAGAGAACTAAGAGCAGGAGAATTACTGCTGTATTCAGACATTTGGAAGTGACATAAGGAATCAGAGATAATCTGTTTTCCAGTACACTTTCTGTCTGTGCCATGATACAGAGTCCGCCGAAAGCAGTCAGCATCATGGAAAGATAGTATTGTTTTTTCCATGCGAGAGGCGAAAGGGCGATTCTGTGCAGACCTGTTGTCAGCTCAACAGGGACTGTAAACAGAATTCCGGTCAGTGGCTAAGTGGCCAGTAATAACTGACGCATGCGCAGATCAGTGAGAACAGCAGAATATATCCCCCGAGACGTGTAATGGTTTCGAATCCGTTCATAATCGAGACATCCAGTATGACTCCTGTGGAGTCCTGTCCGGATGTCTCTTTCTTTTCATCTGTAGATTGGACAGAACTAACTGTATGGCCATGGTATACGATAAAACGGAAAAAAAGCATGCATATAAGATCTGCACCCAGAAGCAGCAACATAATCCGACTGCCTGATATCCTGTTTTTCAGGCAGTCTCCGGCCAGATAAGATAGAATAAATGCAGGGCTTGCATTGCAGGAAAAAGAAAGCAGATATTCCCCTTCTGCGGGATATCTGTTGATTTATGTAAAGGTCATGTGCCAGTTTGGCTCCCATAGGATAACCACAGAGAAGTCCCAGGAGAAAGACATAAGTTCCGGCAGGGGAAAGACCAAGGAGCTTTTTGGTCAAAGGTGCAGCAGGATTCAATAATTTTCGGATATTTCCGGTTTTTAATAAAATTCCGGTAAGGATCAGAAAAGGCAGGAGCGCAGGGATCATTACATTGAGCCACAGCGTCAGCCCGTCTCTGGCAGCAGGGAGAGCTTCTGCCGGGTGAAGCAGGAGAAAAAACAGCAGGCAGATACAGAAAAACAGGAGTAATTTTTGTTTCATGAAATCCTGACCTTGCTTTTTTTCAGTATATGATTATTATAAAATATAAATGAATTTATGAAGTAAAAGGAGCAGATATCTATGCCAGTATTAGAGAATTGTGAACCTAAGAGAGTTTTTCATTATTTTGAGGAAATCTGCAAAATCCCTCATGGTTCCGGTAATACGAAACAGATCAGTGATTACCTTGTGAAATTTGCAGAGGATCATGGATTTAAATATGTGCAGGATGAGATGAACAATGTGATCATCTACAAGCCAGGCACAGCAGGATATGAGAAATCCCCTACTGTTATCATCCAGGGACATATGGATATGGTATGCGAGAAACGTCCTGATGTAGATCATGATTTTACAGAGGATGGGCTGAACATTTCTGTAAAAGACGGTTACGTAACAGCCAACGGAACTACACTTGGTGGCGATGACGGTATTGCAGTTGCCTATAGCCTTGCTCTTCTTGACAGTACAGATATTCCTCATCCGCCACTTGAAATACTTCTTACGGTTGACGAAGAGATTGGTCTTCTTGGTGCGGTAGGACTGGACTGCAGTGTTCTGGAAGGAAGAAGATTTATCAATCTTGATTCTGAGGCAGAAGGAAGCCTGTGGATCAGTTGTGCAGGCGGCCTTTCCGGTGTAAGTCATATTCCGGTTCAGCGTGTAGAGGGTGAGGGAGACAAAGTTCAGATTAAAATCTGCGGACTGATGGGAGGACATTCCGGAGCAGAAATCGATAAGAACAGAGCCAATGCCAATAAACTGATGGGACGTTTCTTCTATGGACTTAAGAAAAAAGCAGATTATGCTATCGTTTCTCTTGCAGGCGGACAGAAAGATAATGCCATCACAAGAGAGTGTACGGCGCAGGTTCTGACAAATGCATCAGCAGAAGTAAAAGCTTATGCAAAAGAGCTTCAGGCGCAGATCCGTGAAGAATATGCCGGAACAGATGAGAATATTTCCATTGAAGTAACAGAGGAGGGTACTGTCTGCACACAGGTTCTTCATCCGACAAGCCAGGAAAAAGTTTTATTTTATCTTCAGAACGTACCGTTTGGAGTCCAGAAGATGAGCGGAACTATTCCGGGACTGGTAGAGACTTCCACGAACATAGGAATTCTCCGTCTTGATGAGGACGAGCTTTTTGCAAGCTCCAGCGTAAGAAGTTCTGTGGATACAGCATGCAGTGCATTATCTGATAAGATCGAGTATCTCACGGAGTTCCTTGGCGGTGAGTATGAAGTACAGGGGGCATATCCGGCATGGGAATACCGCAAGGAATCACCGTTAAGAGACAAGATGGTAGACATCTTTGAGGAAATGTACGGACATAAACCGGAGGTCGTTGCTATCCATGCAGGACTTGAGTGCGGACTTTTCTATAAGAAAATGGAAGGACTTGACTGTGTTTCCCTTGGGCCGGATATGAAAAACATCCATACTTCCGAGGAAGTTTTAAGCATTGAGTCCACAGAGAGAGTATGGAATTATCTTGTTAAAGTTCTTGAAAATCTGAAAGACTGATAAGACAGTCCGGGAAATAAAAAGGCATAAATACTGATACCCTGAGGTGGAGCAGACGTTTTCCCTTGGGGTATTTTTGTGCATCATAAAAAGACATTGACCGGGTATGGTTTGCAGGGAATAAGATTTTCTGAAAAATATTCATAAACAGAGTGTCATTGCATATATATAGATTTGTGGATGCATCACACAAAAAGAATATTCTTCTATAATTTTTTGATAAAAAATTTATAAAGAATCCCTATTTTTCAAAACATATGTTATAATAAAAAATATATGCCGCTGTCACATAGGTTTAAGGTTTAGAAGTGACAGCAGATTTAAGGAGCGAGCAACATGGAAATACAGTTATGGCGAAGTATTCTGTGCCCTTACGAGCTGGCTGTCAAAGAGCTGACAGTCAAATTTGAACATATGATAGAAGAGTATCGTGAGAACGATCGTTATTCTCCCATTGAACAGGTCAGTGGAAGAGTAAAAAGTGTCTCCAGTATCCTGGAGAAGATGCAGCGCAAGCATATCCCCATTGAGCAGATGGAGACAGAGGTGGAAGACCTTGCCGGAGTCAGGATCATCTGTCAGTTTGAGGAAGATATTGATACAGTGGCTGCCATTATCCGAAGAAGAACGGATATGGAGGTAAAAAGTGAGAAGAATTACCTGACTCATATCAAACAGAGCGGATACCGCAGTTACCATATGATTCTCTATTATACAGTAGAGACGATCAATGGCCCCAAGAGACTTCAGGTGGAGATACAGATCCGTACTATGGCAATGAATTTCTGGGCAACCATCGAACATTCCCTTCAGTATAAATATAAAGGAGATATGCCGCCTCATGTGGCAGAACGTCTCAGTAAGGCATCCGATGCCATTATTTCGCTGGATCATGAGATGTCGTCTGTGCGTAATGAGATCATGGATGCACAGAACTCATCCCAGATGCAGTCTAATCTGGTGAAAGATATTCTGAATAACATCGAGAATCTTTACCGTGTATCCAGTGAGCGTGAAGTCAGCAAGATCCAGGATGAATTCCTTAGAGTATTTAAGACCAAGGATCTGCGTAAGCTGGAGAGATTTCACAGGCAGCTTGATATCATTGCTGAAGGCTACCGTGCCCAGGCTGTTCATCACAGCATGTAGTACGCCAGGTGCATTTGGAGTGAACAATTCAGAAATCTGAAAATATACATACATATGAGGAATGATAAATGCAGGATTTTTTACCGGTTACAAGGGAAGATATGAAGTCAAGAGGCTGGGAAGCGGTCGATTTTGTCTACGTGACAGGCGATGCCTATGTGGATCATCCGTCTTTTGGATCTGCTATTATCGGACGCCTTCTGGAGAGCAGAGGCTACCGTGTAGGGATGATCCCCCAGCCGGACTGGCGAAAGAAAGAGAGTATCCAGGTGTTCGGGGAACCGCGCCTGGGTTTTCTTGTTACAGCCGGAAACATGGATTCCATGGTGAATCATTATACGGTTTCCAAGAAACACAGAAGTACAGATGCCTATTCTCCGGGAGGAAAAATGGGCCTGAGGCCGGATCGTGCCTGTGTTGTATACAGTAATCTGATCCGGCAGACATATAAGCATACACCTATCATTTTAGGCGGAATTGAAGCAAGCTTCGAAGAATGGCACATTATGATTACTGGGAAAACAAGGTAAAACACAGTATTCTTATTGATTCCGGCGCAGATCTGATCTCCTATGGCATGGGAGAGCATTCTATTCTGGAGATCGCAGAAGCACTGCAGAGCGGGATCCCGGTGGAGGAGATTACCTATGTGGCAGGAACTGTTTTTAAGAGTCATGATATAGGCAGAGTGTACGAGCCCCTGATCCTTCCTGATTTTGAACAGGTACAGACAGATAAGAAGGCTTATGCAGCCAGTTTTGCTATTCAGTACCGAAATACAGATCCTTTCACAGCCAGATCGCTGGCAGAATCCTATGGAAACCGCGGATATGTGATACAGAATCCGCCGGCACAGCCACTTACAGAAATAGAGATGGATGATGTTTACGATCTGCCCTATACAGGACAGTATCATCCCATGTATCAGAAGGACGGCGGGATCCCGGCACTGAAAGAGATCAAATTCAGTCTGACCAGCAATCGCGGATGTTTTGGAAGCTGTAATTTCTGTGCACTGACCTTTCATCAGGGGCGTATCCTCCAGACGAGAAGCACGAATCCATCCTGAAAGAAGCAGTACGGATGACAGAAGATCCTGATTTCAAAGGGTATATCCACGATGTAGGAGGCCCAACTGCTGATTTTCGTCATCCATCCTGTAAAAAACAGCTGACAAAAGGTGTCTGTCAGAACCGGCAGTGTCTGTTTCCATCTCCATGTAAGAACCTTACGGTGGACCATAAAGATTACCTGAAACTTCTTCGTGAAATTCGCAATATTCCGAAAGTCAAGAAAGTTTTTGTACGTTCGGGAATCCGTTTCGATTATCTGATGGCAGATCCTGACAAGACATTTCTTAATGAACTTGTGAAATATCATGTCAGCGGACAGCTCCGCGTTGCACCGGAGCATGTTTCTGATGAAGTCCTGAAATATATGGGAAAACCGAAACATGCAGTATATGAAGGTTTCCTGAAGGAATATGAAAAAGCCAATGCCCGCACAGGCAAACAGCAGTATGCAGTTCCTTATTTCATGTCTTCCCATCCGGGATGTACCATGAAAGAGGCCGTGAAACTGGCAGAATATGTGAGGGATCTTGGATTTACTCCAGAACAGGTTCAGGATTTTTATCCTACTCCTTCAACTCTTTCCACTTGTATGTACTATACAGAGATCCATCCTCTTACAGGTGAGAAGGTCTACGTGCCTAAGAATCCTCATGAAAAAGCGATCCAGAGAGCTCTGATGCAGTACAAGAATCCGGAGAACCGGGAGCTGATTCTGGAAGGCCTTAAGATGACCGGCAGGATGGATCTGGTAGGATTTGGCCCCAAATGCCTGATCCGGCCAAGAGAACTTCATGGAAAAAATACTTCTGGCAGAAATGCTGACAGGAACCAGAGTGGACGAAAGGCTGCAGAAAGAAATTCCAGCTCTTCAGCGAAAAAGACATTAAAAACACGGGTAAGGAGTTCTTCACATGAAAAATACAAAAAA